>Ga0114129_10000771_pt1 | contig 40856 bp, 28 predicted proteins | sample RhiMetdeltSRZDD1_FD_80071 | JGI IMG/M metagenome (GOLD analysis project Ga0114129, IMG submission 80071) | Populus rhizosphere microbial communities from Tennessee, USA - Rhizosphere MetaG P. deltoides SRZDD1 (version 2) (version 2) | ecosystem: Host-associated > Plants > Roots > Rhizosphere >...
CTTGCGATCCTCGATGGTGGGATTGGGCGCTGGCGCGATGCCACTGTAGGAGCACCAGTCATATTTCAGGTAATCGAAACCCCATCGCGCGTAGGCGCGCGCGTCCTGCTCTTCGTGCTGATACGTTGCCGCGAGCCCCTGACATGTCCTGGGGCCAGGCGACGAGTAGATGCCCGCTTTGAGACCAAGCGAGTGGATGTAGTCGACGAGCCCTTTCATGTCCGGAAAGTTTTCGTTGGTCGTCGGGTCACCGTTGGCGTCGCGACCCGCCGTCTGATCGTGAGGACCGGGCCGCCGGAGTCCGCCCTCCCACACGTCGTCGATGTTGATGTACGTGTAGCCCTGCCGGTGGAGTCCGCTCTTCACCATTCCGTCCGCAGACGCCTTCACGCGTTCAGCCGTGACGGTGTTCCCCCACGCATTCCACGAGTTCCATCCGAGCGGCGGCGTCAGCGCGAGCGCGTCGTCGCCGCCGACGATCGTGATGTCGCCGCTCGTCTTCCCCTTGGGATTTGTGACGGTGACCGTAACGACCGTGCGCCCGGCGGCCTTGAGCGCGCCGGTGATGAGACCGGTCTTCGCGTCCAGCGTCAGACCAGCCGGCAGGTTCTTCGCCGCAAACGTCAACGGCTCGTCCCCGGAGGCCGGGATCATGAACATGAACGGCTTTCCAGGCGTCGCGCCGGTGATGCGCGGGTAATTGAGCAGCGGCACTGGTGAACGGCTCGACGCGATTGGCGGCGGCGGGCCCGCGGGAGGAGTCACAACCTCCGGCCGCTCTTGCGTGCCGGCCGCCATCGTGATGAGCGCGCCGCCCCAGTCCGCGCTGTCGCCGCCAGTACCGTCATTGGCATCGATCACGGCAAGCACGAGCCGGCGCGCGCCTTTGAGATCGGCGGACATGAGCTTCGGCGCGTCGCCGCCCCTCATGACTCCGGAGTCGCCGGCTTTCTTGCCGTCCACCCACATGCCGAAGATCACGCTCCCGCGCCCGGCGCCGACGCCGTCATCGATCCCGACCATCGAAGCGAATCGAAGCGCCTGACCTTTCAGATCGATCGTCATGTCGCGGTCGGAGACGAGAGGAACCGCATTGGGATAGATCACGCCGCCAAGCGAGTAGGTCGGCGGAGGCGGTGGAGTTGCTGGCTGACCGCCTCCCCCCGCGCCTCGGCCGCGTCCAGGTTGCCGGAGGGCGACCTTGCTGAGGTCGAGTGACGAAATCCAGACACCGTCGCGTGGCGGATCCTTCTGTTGCAGCGCAGCGGCCTCCTGCGCGCCGACGAACGATGTCCCGACCATTGCGGCCAGCGCTGCAGCGGCAATGGCACAGATCGCGATCCTCGCGGTGTTCATGAATTGGCTCCGAGGTGTTGACGGATTGTAGCCCGACGTAGGGCGGACTGGTTCCCAAGTCCGCCAACTGATCCCTAAGTCCGCCGACAATTCCTATTCGATCACGGTGAATTTCCCGAGTGCCCCCTCGTTGATCTTCAACCCGAGCCCCGGCACGTCGTCGCGCAGGTCGATGGCACCGTTTTTCGCGACGGGCTCGCCGTCGAAGATGTACCAGAACAGCTCGTTGCCGACCTCGACGTCCACGCGCGGAAAATACTCGGCCATCGGCGAGTTCAGGCTCGCCATGACGATGTGGTAGTTGTGCATCTGGCCGGCGTGAGGCACGACCGGCACGGCAAACGACTCGGCCATCGCCGAGATTTTTCGCGCCTGCGTGATGCCGCCGACGCGATTGGTGTCGAACTGAATGTAATCGACGGCGCGCGCTTCCAGGAGATCGCGGAACTCGTACTGCGTGAACCCGTGCTCGCCGCCGGCAATCGGAATCCGGCCGAGCGATTTCAGCGCGACATAGCCGTGGAGATCGTCGGGAATCACCGGCTCCTCGAGCCATCGGAGATTGAACGGCTCGAGCAGCGGCAACATGCGTCGCGCGTAATCGAGATTCCATCCCATGTAGGCGTCGGCCATGATGTCGACGCCGTCCCCGACAACCTGTCGCACGGTGCGCACCAGATCGACGTTTTTCTGCATGCCCGCCGCGCCGTCAGCCGGTCCCCATCCGAAGCGCAGCTTCATCGCCCGGTAGCCTTCTTCCTTGTACTTCTTCGCTTCTGACGAGAGGCTGTCGAGCGGCTGACTGTACAGCCGGCTCGCGTAGACCGGAATCGTCCGCTTCGTCCGGCCGCCGAGCAGCCGGAACACCGGTTGCCCCGTCGCTTTGCCGAGAATGTCCCACAACGCAATGTCCACCGCACTGATCGCGGTCATTCCCACGCCTTTCCGGCCGAACGCCATCGTCTTCCGGTACATGTGCTGCCAGAGAAACTCGACGTCGAAAGGATCCGCGCCAATCAACAGCGGCTTCAGGTAGAGATCGATCGTTTGTTTGGTCAGCCGCGGTGCGAGAGCGGCGTTTCCGATGCCGACGTGCCCGGCGTCGGTCGCGACCTCGACGATCAACCAGCCGTGGAAGCGAAACCCGGCCATCGCGTCGGCCCCGGAAAGAACGTCTGCCAGCAGGTCCATTGGATTTGTGCAGAAATGCGGGAGCGGCGGCACGGTCGGGCCGTGCCACTCGACGACGCGCGTCCGGATGTCGATGATTTTCATGGGCTCCTGTCAGGTTCCGCGTTGGCCGACGCTCCGGCTGACCGCCGGAACCGCGGCCGCGGCTTCCGGACGGCCGGCGCCAGCCAGCGGCTCGATTCGTCGAATCGTCAGCAGGATGACGACGAACGCCGTCACGTGCAGTGTGCCGACGATCGAAAACACCGTCTGATACCCGAACCCGGCGTCGAGCAGCTGGCCGGCGATCAGGTTCATCGTCAGTCCCCCCATCGCGCCGCCGAAACCGACCAGTCCAGCCACCGACGCGACAATCCGGCGCTCGAAGAGATCCGTTGGCAGGATCATCACGAGCGTGGACCAGGACTGTTGTCCGAAGAAGGCGATGCTGAAGAGGACAATCGCCCACTCGACAGGTACCCGCGTGACGAGAACGATCACCGGCATGAGCGCCGCGCTCATCCCGAGCGCGAGCTTGCGGGAATAATCGACCGATCGGCCGCTCGCCAGGAGCCGGCTCGAGAACCACCCGCCCAGCACGCTGCCGATGCCCGACGCCGCGAACGGAACCCACGCGTAATAGCCGACCTGCTTCACGTCGAATCCGCGCGCATCGTAGAGGTATTTTGGCAGCCATGCGATGTAGAAGAACCACGCAGCGTCGGTCAGAAACTTCGCGCCGACGAGCCCCCACACTTGGCGGAAGGTCAAGAGCTGCGGCCAGCTCAGTGACGTCGGGCTGTCGGGTCTGGAACTCTGTCGGCCCGACCTTAAGGTCGGGCCCTCCACCGACTCTGGTTGCCCTCGATACTCCCCCAACCACCAGATCGTCCACAGAAGCCCGAGCGCTCCACAGGCGACGAATACCCATCGCCAGGATCCGTACGACAGGATCAGCGCAATTCCCGGCGGCGCGACGACGGCGCCCACCGCGGTTCCGGCGTTGATGATGCCCATGGCCGTCGAACGATCGGCGACAAGAAAGCGTTCGGCGACGACTTTCGTCGCCGCCGGAAAGCCGCCGCCCTCGCCGGCGCCGAGCAGGAAGCGGCTCGCGGCGAGCATCCAGAAGCCGGTGGCGAAGCTGTGGCTGGCGCAGGCCAGCGACCAGAAGATCATGATGACGAAGAACCCGCGTCGCGTGCCGAGGCGATCGATCAGCGCGCCGCCGCCCGCGTACATCAGCGCGTAGGCCAGGAGAAAGATCGACGCCAGCGCGCCGAATTGAAGATTCGTGAGCGGGATGTCGCGCTGAATCGCGGCGACGGCGACCGGCAGCGACTGGCGATCGAGATAGCTGATCGCAATCGCCACGGACACGAGAAGGGCGAGGCGCCACCGCTGCATCGTCGTCCAGGCCGGCCTGGACGGCATGTAATACCATGAACGCGAAATCATGAATGTCGCATTTTTCGGCCTGGGCGTAATGGGCAGCGGCATGGCGTCGCGGCTGCTGCAGAGCGGATCGCGGCTCGTCGTCTGGAATCGGACTCGCTCGCGCGCGGAGCCTTTCGTCGCGCAAGGGGCGCGGCTTGGCGCGTCGCCGCGAGAGGCTGCGGTGGGCGCCGACGCGATCGTGTCGATGCTCGCCGATGATGTGGCGTCGCGAGCCGTGTGGCTCGGGGCGGACGGCGCGCTCGCCGGCGCGGCGCCGGGAACGCTCTGCATCGAATCGAGCACGGTCTCGCCGGCCTGGTGCGAGGAGCTCGCACGTGCGGCGGCCATGACTGGCTGCGCGCTGCTCGATGCGCCGGTCACGGGGAGCAAAGCACAGGCCGCGAGCGGCGAGTTGCGATTTCTCGTCGGTGGCGCTCCTGACGCGCTCGATCGCGCGCGCCCGCTGTTTTCAATCATGGGTCGCGAGACGCTGCACCTCGGCGCGACGGGCGCCGGCGCGCGCATGAAGTTGATCAACAACTTCGTGTGCGGTATTCAGGCCGCGGCGCTCGCGGAAGGTGTCGCGCTCATCGAAGCAGCCGGCCTCGACCGCGACACGGCGTTTTCCGTGCTCGCGACCGGCGCGCCCGGAAGCCCGCTGGTCAAGGCCGTCGGACCTCGCATGATCGGGCGCGACTACACGGTCAACTTCGCGCTCGCGCTGATGCACAAAGACTTGAGCTACTCGATCGCCGAGGCCGACCGCGCCGGCGTCGCGCTCCGTACGGCGGCAACCGCGCGTGAACTCTTCGCCACGGCGATGGGTCGAGGATTCGGTCAGTCGGATTTTGCAGCGGTGGTCGAGCCTTTGCGGGTTCCCAGCGTGATTCACCGCCAAGAGCAATAACCACGAAGCTCACGAAGGACACGAAGAAGATCTTGGAAGAGCCTCTGACAAGTGTTCTCTAATAGTTATCTTCGTGCCCTTCGTGACCTTCGTGGTTCAAGCTCTTAGACACGCGATCACCAACGCGCCTCCACATGTTCACGTATGCGCGTGTCATAGACGCGCTTGACGCCCGCCATCGCGTCATCCGACAACGGCGATAAATCGGCCGCGGCGGCATTCTCACGCGCCTGAGCGGGTGTGCGCGCGCCGGGAATGACGCATGACACAGCGTCCCACATCAGGGTCCACCGCAGCGCGAACTGCGTCAGCGTCGAGCCTGGCGGCACGAGCGGGCGCAACGCCTCGACCGCGGCCAAACCCGTGTCGAGCGGGACCCCCGAAAACGTCTCACCCACGTCGAACAGCTGCCCTTGGCGATTGAAGGTTCGATGATCGTCCTCGGGGAATGTCGTCTCGCGCGTGAGCTTGCCGGTCAGCAGCCCGCTCGCCAGCGGGACGCGGGCGATGATCCCGACGCCGCGCTGCGCCGCCTCGTCGAACACGGTCTCAGCGGGTTTGTGCCGGAACATGTTGAAGATGATCTGGATGCTGCGGACATGCGGGTAGCGCATGGCGCGGCGTGCTTCGTCGATCGTCTCGACGCTGACGCCGTAGTGGCGGAGCTTGCCGGCGGCCACCAGATCGTCGAGCGCGCCAAAGAGTTCCGGCCGGTCGTACACGCCAGGCGGCGGGCAATGCAGTTGGAGCAGATCGATGGCATCCGTCTCGAGATTGGCGAGACTCCGATCGATCCAGGCGACGAGATTCGCCCGTGAATAACCCTCGACCGTCTGCTGCTCGAGGCGCCGGCCGGCCTTGGTGCCGACCCAGATGACGTCGCGCGGCCGCTCGCGCTTCAGTCGCGCGATCAACCGCTCGCTGCGGCCGTCGCCGTAGACGTCCGCAGTGTCGATGAAGTTGACCCCGGCGTCGATGGCGGCGTGCAGCGCCCGCATCGACTCGTCATCGTCCACCGAGCCCCAGAAGCCGCCGATCGCCCAGGCGCCGAAGCTGACGGCCGACACGACCATGTCGGTGGTACCGAGGCGTCGATACTCCATGGACCAGACAGACCTCCGGCACCAGGCTGTTGAAAGCTGTGGAAAAAACCCCCGTCCCCCTACCGCTCGCGCTCGAGCTCGAAGTAATCGATCTCGTCGTCGGGGAATCCATTGCCGCCCGCCGATTGCGTCGTGTCCGTCAGATTCCAGTTCGGGGGATCCAGGCCGAGCAGATTCTTGACGAACCAGTCATTGCGTTTCCGCGTGCTGAATTGGCCGCCGGCGCCGTGGTTCGCGCCGGGCACGACGACCAGCTCGAACGTCTTGCCGGCCTTGATCAAGCGGTCCACGACCTGCATCGTCGACGACGGATCCACGTTGGTGTCCATCTCGGGGACGAGCAGCATCAACTGCCCTTTCAGCCGGTACGCGTTGTCGACGTTCGACGACTTGCTGTAGTGGTCGCCGAGCGGCCAGCCCATCCACTGCTCGTTCCACCAGATCTTGTCCATCCGGTTGTCGTGACAGCCGGAGTTCGCATACGCGACGTGATAGAACTCCGGATGGAAGAGCACACCGCCCGCCGCATTCTGTCCACCGGCCGACGTGCCGTAGATGCCGACCCGCGTGAGGTCGTAGAAGGCATACTTCGCGGCCACCGCCTTGTGCCAGAGGATCCGATCCGGGAATCCGGCGTCGCCAAGATTTTGCCAGGCCACATCGTGGAACGCTTTCGATCGGTTCGACGTGCCCATCCCGTCGATCTGGACGACGATGAAGCCGAACTCGGCGAGGGCCATCATTCCGTTCTGCGTGCTCCACGGCTTCGGAACGAAGGACCCCTGTGGCCCCGCGTAGATGTTCTCGATCACCGGGTACTTCCGGCTCGGATCGAAGTTGGTCGGCCGGATGATCACGCCCCAGATGTCGGTCGTGCCATCGCGCCCTTTCGACATGAAGACTTCCGGTGATTGCCAGCCCGTGGTCTTCAGCGCGGTGATATCGGCCTTCTCCAGCTCCATCACGGTCTGCTGATTGCTCGTCTGTTTGAGGGCCGAGACGGGCGGGAAATCCACGCGTGACCAGGTATCGACGTAGTACTGCCGATCGGCCGAGAACGTCACGTTGTGAGTGCCATCTTCGCTCGTGAACGGCGTCAGTCCCGTTCCGTCGAAGTTCACGCGGAAGTAATGGATGTAGTACGGATCCTTGCCCGCGTGCATGCCGCTCGCGCGGAACCAGATCTGCCGCTTGTCCTGGTCGACGTAATCGACGCCGCGAATCACCCACTGCCCTTTCGTGATCTGGTTCTTAACCTTGCCGGTGGCGCCGTCGTACAGGTAGAGATGGTTCCAGCCGTCGCGCTCGGACGCCCAGATGATTTCCTTGCCGTCCGCGACGTCGAAGCGATACCGCTTGCCGGAGTACTCGACGAACGTCTTGTTCGTTTCCTCGATCAGCGTTCTCGTCCGTCCGGTCGTCGCGTCGATCTCGAGCACGCGGTAGAGCTGGTGGCCGCGCTGGTTGAATTCGAACGTGACCGCGCGGCTGTCCTCGCGCCACTCGAGCCGCGTATTGGCGTAGGGGTTCTCGAAGAGCGACTGATCGCCCAGCATCTGCTGCTTGGTCTCGACGTTGAACACCACCGGCACGTCGAAGTCCACGGCATCACCGGGCTTGCGATAGAAGTTCGTCGTGTGTTTCGGCTGCAGTTGATCGGCCGGCGACGATTCGACGTAGTGCACCAAGTGTTCGACGCCAGGACGACGGCGGAAAGCGACGATCTTCTTGGAATCGGGCGACCAGCGCATCGAGCTGAAGAGATACGCGTTGCCTTCGGAGCCGTCCATGCTCAACATGACGCCGCCGCGCGTCTGCCCTGCAGGACGCACGTAGACGTTGAAGTTCTGAATCAGCGCTTCCGACTTCTGATCCGGGGAAAGGCAAACCTGTGGTTCCTGATTGCCCGCTCCGCCGGCACGGCCGCCACCGCCGCCACCGCCGCCACCGCGACCTTGCCCTTGTCCGCACTGACTGGCGGCGACTTGAGCTGGCGGCCGCGCAGTCGCGCGCGCGCACGTGTATTCCGTGATTGAGCAGCGATAACGCGGCTGCGCCGGACCGGCACCGCCGCCAGCTCGGCCGCCGCCCCCACCGCCACCGCCGGCACGCCCGCCGCCCGGAGGCGTCAGCGTGAACTCAATGGCCCGTTCGTTGTCGACGAACTCGAACGTCGAGAACGGCAGATCGACGGCCGTGTACTTCTGGTTCACCGCGGTGCTCATCGCCGCCGCGAGCTTCGCGTGATCGAACGCCGGCGCCTTGGTTTTCGCCGACGCGTCGACCAGCTCGAACTCGTAGCCGCCCTTGACCGTCTTGCGGTACCAGACTTTGCTGCTCTTCTCGATCCACGTCGGCGCGTCAGGAATGTTGTAGGCCAGCCCCTGCGTGCGGCGGTTCAGGCTCTCAGCCCGGTCGTACGCGGCCTTCACATCCTGGCCCTGTGCCGTGGTTCTCGACGCCAGTTGCGAGGCGACCAGCACAGCCGCCGCAACGACCCAAATCAGATGCCTGAGCTTCATGGTCGGTTCCTCTCGGAAAGGTGAAGGAGATTCTACCGGTTCACGCCGCCACTGAATCTCACGAGCTGAAGGACCGAAACAAGAAGCACCTGAGGTTAGTGGGGCTTATACCTTGATTCGTCCAGGTTTGGTGCTCTACGGTCTCCCATCATGAAGAAGGGCTTGTCGCGGCGGGAGGCCATTCGAACGATCGGCGCCGGTAGCGCCGGATTGCTGGTCGGAGGCGGTGTCATCCGCGCTCAGGGCGGCGCGGATATCCTCGTCGCCGGGCGGCCGGCCGAAATTCTCGTGGCCTCCGAGACCGCCTCGACCGTCCGGCTGACCGTCCGAGGCACCATCAACAACAAGCCGGCGCCCATGTCGATCACCGGTGCGCTGGCGCGTGAAGACACCACGCCGGCCGGCCAGCGTGTGGTTCCGGCCACGCGGGTTCGTGCGGGCGATCTGGTCGTGCGGTTCACGCCGAATCCGCCCACGCTCTACCTCGAGACACCAGGCGGGGTCGTCGTGCAGCGCCTGACGCTGAACGCGGCGGCGTCCGGGTTTTCTTTCCAGCTGCCGAAAGGGCCGCTGCTCGGACTCGGCGAGGGCGGCGTGCAGTTCGACAAAAAGGGATCGACCGATCAGATGCGCAATGGTCAGGGCGCCGGCCAGGGCGACGGATACCGGCTCGCCATCAACGGCACCCGCGCGCCGATCCAGTGGCTGATTGGGACCGATGGCTGGGCGATCTTCATCGATCAGCCGAGCGGCGCGTTCGATTTCACCGGGTCCGAGGGCAAGTTCACGCCGGCCGACACGTACGCAATGCCCCTCGACATCTTCGTCATCACCTCGCGCGATCCGCTGGTGATCATGCGCGAGTACGCGCGCCTGACGGGACTCGCGGAGATGCCGCCGCTCTGGGCGTTCGGCTACATGCAGTCGCACCGCACGCTCGGCGGACCCGACGAGATCCTCGGCGTCGCGCGGACCTTCCGCGACAAGAAACTGCCCTGCGACACACTGATCTATCTCGGGACCGAGTTCGCGCCGTCCGGGTGGAACACGCGCAACGGCGAATTCACCTGGCATCCGACCAACTTTCCCGATCCGAAAAAGATGCTCGACACGCTGCACGACGATCACTTCAAGGTCGTCGTCCACGTGGTCGTCGAGGGGCGCCGCTTCATCGGCACGGTCAAGGATCCCTGCAAGGCCGCGGCACTGCCGCCGGGCCGCACCGCGGACAACCGGTGGCCGCCGGACCGGCAGGTCTCGTGCTACTGGCCGGTGCACAAGAGCCTGATGGACGTCGGGGTCGACGGGTGGTGGCCCGATCAAGGCGACGGCTTCGATGGTCCGTCGCGACTGAACCGCCATCGCATGTACTGGGAAGGCACGCAGCTCTATCGTCCGAACGAACGGCCGTTTGCGCTCCATCGCAACGCCTCGGCCGGCATCCAGCGATACGGCGGGTTCATCTGGTCCGGCGACGTTCAGTCGCGATGGGACACGCTCGCGACACACGTCGGCGTCGCGATCAACTCGGGACTTTCCGGTCTGCCCTACTGGGGCACGGACATCGGCGGATTCGTGCCGACGCAGGAGTACACCGGGGAACTGCACGCGCGGTGGTTTCAGTTCGGCGCGTTCTGTCCGAGCTTCCGCGCGCACGGCCGCAACTGGCATCTGAAGCTGCCGTGGGGATGGAACGGCGGCGACGGCGGCCCGCCCGAAACCAACAACTTCACGGTGTCACCCGCTGAGTTGAACAACCCGCGCGTCGAACCGATCTGCCGGAAGTACCTCGAGCTTCGCTACCGGCTGATGCCGTATCTCCAGACCGTCGTCCGCGACTGCCACGACACCGGGCTTCCGATCATGCGCGCGCTGTGGCTGCACTACCCCGACGATCCCGCGGCGGTTGCGCGTGGCGATGAGTACTTATGGGGCCGCGACATCCTGGTGGCGCCGGTGGTCGCGAGAGGCGCGACGAGTCGTCGTCTCTATTTGCCTCGCGGGCAGTGGATCGATTTCTGGACCAATGAGTTGATGGAGGGCGGCCGTGAGATCGATCGGCCGGTCGATCTCGAGACGATGCCGCTCTACGTGCGCGCGGGCGCGGTGCTGCCGATGGGACCCGTCAAGCAATACGTCGGCGAGAACGTCGCGGAGCCGGCCAGCCTCGTCGTCTATCCCGGCGCCAACGGCTCCTCGTCGTTGTATGAAGACGACGGCCGCACATTCTCGTACCGTCAAGGCGCGTACATGCGCATCGCGATGACCTGGCAGGATCAGACGCGCACCCTGACGCTGCGTCCAACCGCCGGATCACGAATGCTCCCACCGTCGCCACGACCCTTGACGGTGCGCGCCGCCGGGTCGACGGACACGCAGACAGTCAGCTACACCGGCCAGACGCTCACGATTCGCATTCCCTGAGTTCCCATGCCCGACTTTGTCCCTACGCCGGCTGACCGGTTCACCTTCGGCCTCTGGACCGTCGGCAATCGCGGGCGCGATCCGTTTGGCGACTTCGTGCGCCCGCCGCTCGATCCATGCGACGCTGTCCGGCAGCTCGCGAAGCTCGGCGCCTACGGGGTCAACTTTCACGACAACGATCTCGTCCCGGCCGGCGCTTCCGCATCCGAGCGCGATCGCCTCGTCCGCGACTTCCGTCAGACGCTCGACGACGAGGGGTTGACGGTGCCGATGGCGACGACGAACCTCTTCACGGAACCGATCTTCAAAGACGGCGCGTTCACGTCGCACCATCCCGGCGTCCGCGCCTACGCGCTTCAGAAGGCGATGCGCGCGATGGATCTGGGGGTGGAGCTGGGCGCCGGCATCTATGTGTTCTGGGGCGGACGGGAGGGCGTCGAGGTCGATGCCGCGAAGGATCCAGTCGAAGCCCTCAAACGTTTTCGCGAGGCGATGAATTTCCTGAGCGAGTACGCCCGCGATCAGAAGTACGGGCTCCGGTTCGCGCTCGAAGCCAAACCCAACGAGCCTCGCGGAGACTTGTACTTTCCGACGACCGCATCGTATCTGGCCTTCATCGAGACACTGGATTCACCCGAGATGTTCGGCGTGAATCCCGAAGTCGCGCACGAGCACATGATCGGCCTCAACTTCTATCACGTCGTCGCCCAGGCGATCGATGCGGGCAAGCTCTTCCACATCGATCTCAACGACCAGAAGTTCAGCCGGTTCGATCAGGATCTGCGGTTCGGATCCGAGTCGCTGAAACCGCTGTTCTTCGTCGTGAAGCTGCTCGAGGAGTCCGGCTACGACGGGCCGCGGCATTTCGACGCGCACGCGTACCGGACGGAGAACGAGCAGGGCGTGTGGGATTTCGCGCGTGGCTGCATGCGCACGTATCTCGTGCTCAAGGACAAGGCGCGCCAGTTTCGCGAGGACGCGGAGATCCAGGAGCTGCTCACACAGATTCGCGGCCGTGAAGAAGCCGAGCTGCGTCCGTACACGCGCGAAGCGGCCGCGGCGCTTCTCGCCCATGACTTCGACATCCCCCGCCTGTCGTCGAGATCGCTGCCGTACGAACGTCTGGATCAGCTCGTCATCGATCTGTTGCTTGGCGTGAGGCCCTCCAACTCCGCGTAGCGAGCTTTCAACTCTCCGTAGATGTTGACGTGCTCGGGCACCGGCCGGATGGGACCGTCCGGGCGGGGCGCGACGAACCCTCTGATCACGTCGGCCCACTCGATCGGCCGGCCTTCCGCTTGCGCGTCGCCGTGCCACGCGCGGAGCGCCGCGCCCAGGCAAGCCGAATTTCCGACGGCCAGTTGATGCACGGGCGCACCGAAGACGTCTGCCATGACCTGAAGGATGTCGCGATTGGCGGACGCGCCGCCGGTAGCGAAGATCGTTTCGACGCCGACGCCCATCCAGCGCGAGTGGTTCGCCATTGCCATCATCTGTCCCTCGATGACGCCACGAACGTTTGAGTGTGCGTCAGCGGGATCGATCCCTTTGCGCCGCACGCCCGGGTCGCGAACGGGCGGCGTGATCTCGGGCTCGAACCAGGGGACCATCAGACCGCCGTTGTTTCCCGCAGGCGAGCCGCGCAACGCCTGCGAGAATCCGTCCCAGGTCAGCCGAAATTCATCACGCACCCGCTCGCGAGCGAGCGACCCGTTCCTGAAGCACGTGAGCCCCATGTAGCCGCCGGTAGGCGCGCCAAAGACGTGCGCCGCGCCCGAGAGGTCCACGCGAAGCGTGTCCATAACCCCAAACACCGTGTCGCTCGTGCCAAGCGACACCGCGATGTCTCCTTCACGCACGAGCCCGGTGCCGACGAGGCTCGACGGGTTGTCGCCGGTCCACGCAATCACTTTGGCTGCAGGCAGACCGTACCGGTCGACCCAGTACGGCGAAAGCTGTCCCACGACGACGGACGATGCGACGATGTCCGGCAGCTTCGCCGCCAAACCAGGTGCGGTCGCGTCAAGCGCACGAGCGGCCCAACCTCGAGACTCGAGATCCATCAGGTTCATGCCGGATGCATCGCCCGGATCGAGCGGCGCATGCCCGCCGATGAGCACCGAGGCGAGGAAGGAGCTGACGAGATGAATGCGGTCCGTCCGCGCGTAGGCGTCCGGGTCGGTCTCGGCGAACTTGCGGATCTGCGGCCCGGTGAATCGTTCGAAGGCGCGCGAGCCGGTCAGCCGGGTCAGCGCCGCGGAATCACCTACTTGCTGCGTGATGGCGGCACACTGCGGCGTTGTGCTCGTGTCCATCCAGATCGGCGACCGATCCCGCGACCTGATGTCCGTGAGCTGCGACGCAAGCGGACGCTCCGGATCCAGCCGCGCGAGACGTTCGGCTGCGCCGGCATTGAGATAGACGCTGCCGTGCTGCTGCGCGGCGCCGCTCACGGCGGCGACGTCGGCGAGATCGAATCGCCGGCTGGCGGCGGCAATCCCGATGATGCGATCCAGCGCGTCGGCCCACATCAGCGGCGACGACTCGGCGATCGACGGATCGGCCGACGCGAGGACGCCATGCCGGGTGCCATACTCCGGCAACGCCTCGTCGTACGTCAGCACGTGCTGCCAGACGATCTGGCGGGCGCGAACGTCAACGGCCATCGCCGTGAGCCCCTGCGTGCTGGAATCGAACCCGAGGTAGATCGGCATGCGCTGCGATGCTAACGTGGTTCGAGGTTCAGGCTAAGATGAAAGCGTCTGCTTCGAGGAGGATCCCGAGGATGGTTCGTACGTTGGTAGGAGTAACCGTCGGAGCCCTCTGGCTCGCGACGTTGTGTGTCGCCGTCTCCGCGCAGAATGCCGGAAGCGGCGGCTGGAAGATCCCCCCAAACGCCGCCGAAGAAAAAAATCCGTTTCCCACGAACGACGCGCTGCTTGCCGCGGGCAAGAAGGTCTTTACGAACAAGTGCGTCCGCTGTCACGGTCCGCTCGGCAAAGGCGACGGGCCCGACGCCGAGTCCGACCACAAGGACGACATGGATCTCACACGCGCCGACCAGGCCGCGAAGAATCCCGACGGCGTCGTGTTCTACAAAGTGTGGAACGGCCGCTCGTCCCCGCGCATGCCCAACTTCGAGGATCAACTCTCGAAAGAACAGACATGGGCGGTGGTTGCGTACGTGCAAACACTCAGGAGAAAGAGCTAACGCGTGTCTGTGAAGTACTGGCGCTATCGCTGAAGTAGGGCGCTATCGCAGAAGTACTGACACTTCCGCAGAAGTACGGCGCTTCGCCCCAGCGCCATATTTCAGCGATAGTGCCAGTACTTCGCCGACAGCCCCGCCGGTTTCAGGGCGTGGCCCAGGTTCGCCCCTCCGCCGACTTCACCACCGCCTGAATTACCTTCATGTTCCCGATCGTGTCTTCGAGCGGGTATGGCGCCGGGCTTCCCTCGCGAATCGCTTGCGAGAACAGATCGCCCTGAATCGTGTACTGGTCGCACACGGGAATCTCGATGGTCTCGATTCCGCGCCCGGAGAGATCCGATCCGTCGTCGACGAACATGCGGCAGGGGCGATCGGCGGGCGCGTTGAAGGGAATTTCGATTTCGATCCGGCCTGTCGTCCCGACCAGGTGCATCCGCTGATAGGCGACGACCTGCGTGCTGCAGGTGCCGATCGCGTGGCCGCGCTCGAAATCCATGACGATCGACGTGAGACGATCCACTTTCATCTCCGGATCGCGATCGATCAAGCCCAGCACGCGGCGCGGCTCGGCCTCGAACATCAAGCGTGACGTGTTGATCAGGTAGCAGCCGATGTCCATCAGCGCGCCGCCGCCGATGTCGTGAATGTTGCGGATGTTCGAGGGATCGCGGTTGAAGTAGCTGAAGTAGCCCAGGATGCTCCGGAGCGGCCCGATCCGCCCCTGGCGCACCAGGTCGCGCGCGCGGATCCACTGCGGGTGGCTGCGCACCATGAACGCTTCCTGGACGAGCTTGCCCGTCCGATCGCGGGCCGTCCGGAGCGCTTCGGCTTCCGCGACCGTCAGGCCAATCGGCTTTTCGCAGAGCACGTGCTTTCCGGCCTCGAGCGCCCGGATCGACCACGGCACATGCAGATGGTTCGGCAACGGGTTGTAAATCGCCTCGATCCCCGGATCATCGAGCAGCGCCTCGTATGATCCGTACGCAGTCTTGATTCCGAGCCGCTCGGCCGACGCGCGCGCCTTGCCGGCGTCGCGCGAGGCGATCGCCACGACCTCCGACCATGCGCCCTTTTGCATTGCGGGGATGACATGCGTCGTCGCAATCTTCGCGACCCCGAGCACACCCCACCGGACTTTCTGTGTCTCTCGCGCTGCGTTCGCCATCGTTGCCGTCACGCGACGGATGGTATTACCATCGCGCTCCGGAGCGAAAGCCATGAGCCGCAACGCGATGATCGCTTTGAGCGTGTTTCTGCTGGCGACGACGAGCGCCGCGAGCGCCCGCAGCCAGCTCTCGACAAAGCGGACGCTGACGCTGGAAGCCGCGCGCAAGGTCGCGGCTGCCGCCGAAGCCGAGGCCCGGAAGAACAACTGGAACGTCGCCGTTGCCGTTGTCGACGACGGCGGCCAGCTCGTGCTGTTTCAGCGGCTCGACGGCACCAAGCTCGTCGCAATCGACATCGCCGTCCGGAAAGCGAGGACGGCGGTCTACTTTCAATCGGAAACGAAGGCGCTCGAAGAAGAAGTGACGAAGGGGCGCACCGCGCTGCTGCCGATCGACGGCTTCATGCCGCTCGAAGGCGGCATCCCGCTCATCGTCGACGGACAACTCATCGGCGCCATCGGCGTGAGCGGCGTCACCGGCGAACAGGATGCGCAGTGCGCGCAAGCGGGGGCGAAAGCGCTGCCGATGAAATGAACGTGTAGCGCGGACTGATTCCTGAGTCCGCGAGCAGGCGGACTTGGAGACCAGTCCGCCCTACGTACGGATGCTTTTACGCCAATACTTCCCGAATGACTTTTCCATGCACGTCGGTGAGCCTCATGTCGCGCCCGTTGAAGCGATACGTGAGGTTCTCGTACTCGAGGCCGAGCAGATGCAGGATCGTCGCGTGCAGCTCGTAGACCGATTTGGGATTCTCCGCAGCCGCGTACCCGTATTGATCGGTTGACCCGACGCAGGTGCCGCCCTTGACGCCGCCGCCGGCGAGCCAGACCGTGAAGCCCTTATTGTTGTGGTCACGGCCATCGAGCCGCTCCGAGATCGGCAGACGGCCGAACTCGCCGTGCCAGATGATGAGCGTCGACTCGAACAGGCCGCGGCTCTTGAGATCCTTGATGAGACCGGCGAGCGGCTTGTCGGTCTCGGCGCAGTGCAGGCCGTGATTGCCTTTCAGGTTCCAATGCGCGTCCCAGCTCGGATCGAAGTTGCCGCCGCCTGAGAACACCTGCACGAATCGCACGCCTCGCTCGACGAGCCGGCGCGCCATGAGCAGCTGCCGCCCGAAGTAGTCGGTCGGCTGCTCGCCGACGCCATACACCTTCTTCGTCGCGTCGGTTTCCTTGCTGACGTCGATGGCGTCCGGCGCGTGCGTCTGCATCCGGAATGCGAGCTCGTACGAATGCACCCGCGCCGACAGCTCCGTGTCGAGCGGGTTCACGTCCATGTGCTTCTCGTTCAGATCGTGCAGCAGCCGGAGCCACTCGCGCTGCTGATCGGGCGTGCGCTCGACCGGCGGCTTGAGGTCGACGATGGGTGTGCCCTTGTCGCGGAACTGCGTGCCTTGATAAGCCGCCGGCAGGAACCCGTTGCTCCAGTTCGGCGGGCCGTTGATCGGTCCGCCGCGATAGTCGGTGAAGACGATGAACCCCGGCAGATTCTCGTTCTCGCTGCCGAGTCCGTAGGTCACCCAGCTGCCGACGCTTGGATAGCCGGCGAGAATGCTGCCGGTATTCATCTGGAACAGCGCCGGACCGTGCGCGGGGCTCGTCGCGTACATCGATCGGATGAACGCGATGTCGTCCACCTGGCCCGCGATGTGCGGGAAGAGATCAGAGACGTCCATTCCCGACTGCCCGTACTTCTTGAACGTCCACGGCGATGGCATCAGCCCGCCGGGATTGCCCATGATCGTCCGCACGGGCCCCACGCCCTGCATCGTCTCGCCCTGCCACTTCACGAGATCCGGCTTCGGATCGAAGGTATCGATCTGGCTGACGCCGCCGTAGCAGAAGACGGAAATGACGGCCTTGGCCTTCGCCGGAAAGTGCTGCGGCTTCGGCGCGAGCGGATTGCCACCAGGTTTCGTCTGCGTCTGGGCGGCGACGGCGGCCTGCAGCAGGCCGTTGCGGCTGAGCAGATCCGCGAACGCAAGTCCGGCGATGCCGCCGCCCAGGCTGCCGAGCAGCTCACGCCGCGAGTACAGGAGCTTCTCGATGTGTCCGCAGCCGGTGTGCTGAGAATGAGGACGCTGGCTCATTGTCGGTAGACGAACTCGTTGAGGTTGACGAGCGCGTGACAGAACTCGGTCAGCCCATCGGGGCTGGCTTTGACGAACGCGATCGAGCGCTGGCGCTCCACGGCATCGGGCGGCCGCGCCAGCGCGAGCCGGAAGGCACGATCGACCTGTTGCCCGACGTCAGACCCGGCGTCGCGGGCGACTCGCTCGGCGAACAGCTTCGATTGCGTCAACACCATGCCGTTGTTCATCAGGATCAGCGCCTGCGGCGCGATGATCGTCCGGTTGCGCCGATCGGCCGAGTTGATGAGATTCGGCTGATCGAACGTCTCGAACATCGGATACCGGATGCTGCGCTTCAGGAACACGTAGATGCTGCGGCGCCAGGTCGCCGGATCGGTGTCCGGTTTGCCGCGCCACGTGCGGCGCGAGCTTTCTTCGAACAGGTCGGGATCGATGTAGGGAAAGATCGACGGTCCGCCGATGGTCTGATCCAGGGACCCTGAGACGGCCAGGATCTCGTCGCGAATGATCTCGGCTTCGAGCCGCACGCGCGGCGCGCGCCAGAACAGCCGGTTCTCGGGATCGACGCCCAGGTCGGCCGCGATGTCGTTGCTGGACATCTGATAGGCGCGCGAGGTCAGCATCAGCCGGTGCATCGCCTTCAGGCTCCAGCCGCGATCCATGAACTCCACCGCCAGCCAGTCCAGCAGCTCCGGATGCGACGGCCGCTCGCCCATCTTGCCGAGGTTGCCCGGCGTGCGGACGATTCCTTCACCGAAGTGGTGCTGCCAGATCCGGTTGACCATCACGCGCGCGGTCAGCGGATTGCCTTTCCACGTCAGCCATTCCGCCAGCCCGCGGCGCCGCCAGCTCGATTTGGCGTCGGGCGGGGGCTCGGGAAACGTCCACTCCTCAGGGCTTACGACCGACAACACGCCCGGCGTCATCTGCGATCCCGGCGCATCCGGGCTGCCGCGATGGAGGAAGTACGACGGCTGCGGCATCCGGCCGCGTTCACCGATCGAGACCGCCGTCGGCAACGGCTTGGGCTTCTGCTTGTCGAGCTCGGCGATCTTCGCCTTCACCTCCGCGTGCTTCGCCTTCACCGCGTCGGGCATCAGGACGACGATGTCTTTTTCGGTGGTGAGGGCGCGGAGCGAATCGTTGGTGATGGTCTTCTCGATCTGAATCGCGTTGAGCCGCTGCCCTTCCGTGCGTTTCTCTGCCGGCGTCTTCCAGGCGATCTGCATGTACTCGGGCAGCTTGGCGATCTCGCGGTCGAGAATCTGCTGCAGGTACGGGGCTTCGATCTTCTTGAGCTCGTCGCGCAGCGGCCGCTGCTGTGCGTCGACGGCCTGGGCCGCCTTGCGGTTCGTCTCCACCTCGTGCGCGGGCGCGAGCGGGTACTCGACTTCGCGCGTCGAGAAGAAGACGGACTGCAGACGGTAATAGTCCTTCTGCGGAATCGGATCGAACTTGTGGTTGTGGCAGCGCGCGCAGCCGACCGTGAGCCCCATGAACGTGAGCGAGGTCGTGGCCAGGAGATCGTCGAGCGCGTCCTGCCGCGTGCCGCCGCCCGACGGGCCGAGCCGCAGAAAGCCGGTGGCGATCATCGCTTCGTCGGAGTCTGGCGCGAACTCGTCGCCGGCAAGCTGCTCCTTGATGAAGAGATCGTACGGCTTGTCCTTGTTGAACGAGTCGATCAGATAGTCGCGATAGCGGTACATCTGGGGCCGATCGACGTCGAATTCGAAGCCCTCGGAATCGGCGTAGCGGACGAGGTCCATCCAATGGCGTGCCCAGCGCTCGCCGTAGTGCGGCGACGCGAGCAGACGATCGACGACTTTCGTCCACGCATCCGGCGTCCGATCGGCGACGAAGGCCTCGACTTCTTCGGGCGACGGCGGCAGACCGAGGACGTCGAGGTAGGCGCGCCGAATCAGCGTGCGGCGATCGGCCGGCGGCGACGGCCGCACGCCCTTTGCCTCCATCGCTGAAGCGAGGAACGCGTCGATCGGATTCGTATTCCAGCCGGGCGTTCTGGGCGACGGCGGCGCGACGCGCACGGGGACCTTGAAGGCCCAGTACTGACGCTCTTCCGGCTTGATCGGCCGCTCTTCGGCTTTCGCCAGATCGGCGGCGTCCTTCGCCGCGCTGGCGGCCTCCTGAACACCTTCGAGCGATCCGCCGGCCTCAATCCACGCGCGCAGCGTCTCGAGATCTGCGTCGGGGATCTTGTACGTCGGCGGCATCTTCTTCTCCGCCTCGTGCGTTGCGTAGAGATAGAGCCGGCTCTTGCCGGGGTCGTGCGGCACGATGACCTTGCCGTTCGCGCCGCCGGCCATGAGCGTTTCCTGCGTGCGCATGTCGAGGCCCGACCGCTTTGGCGCGCCATGACATTCGAAGCAGTGCGTCTTCAGCACCTGGTATGCCTGGCGCGCGAGCTGATCCTGATCGGCAGGCGACGACCGCGCGAACGCGGGCACGCTCCCGCCCGCATACCAGGCGGCAGCGCCAGCCAGGAGACAGGCGACCACCAGCAACCGCCGATGGTGGACTCTTCGCCGGTACTGAGACCGAGTTTCGATTGAGGACATGCGCTGTGAATTGATGTTCGTCGATGGATCTAAAGGTGTCAACCCGATCGCTCAACCAGAGTTCCGCTAATCGGGCAATTAGTCGCGCTACTGATCCTCTTCCAGGCTTCCCGGCTCCCAGACTTTCAGGCTTTCCGGCTTTCAGGCTTTCCGGCTATCCATAGAACCCGCTCCTGGCGGTCTGTTCGGGCACCATCGACCCGAAGCCCCCGACATTACTGCGGCGGAGACCGAGCAGCGCAATGGCGACATACCAGGCCGCCCGGAACCACGACGGCCGGTTCACGCGCAAATCGTCCGTACGGCCGGTGACGAGATCGATCGTTCGCATCCGGATGCCGGCCTGGTGCCACCGGTAGAGGACGTGCGAAAGATCCTCCGCCGGCCTGGATTCGCCGCGCTGAATGAGGACGGTCTCGCGAATGCCGCGGCTGCCGAGGAACACGGCAGAAGGAAAATCCTGCGGCAGGACGACCCAGCGGTTGTCGTACCGTCCGGGCTCGCCCGCGCCCAACAGCTCGCTTCGTCGTGAATCGAGGAGAAACGCCGGCCGGGCATCCGGTTTGATCGACAGCTGGCTCAGCGGGACCGCCGCGGCGCCGAGGGCGCGCGTGATCTGGTCGACGTCGATCACCGCATTGGGACCGATCGTGCCGTTGAAGAGCGGAACCGGCCGGAATCCGCGCGCGGCAAGCGCCAAGCCCGTCATCACGGCCTCCTCGCCAGGGAGATCCACGATGATCGCGGCCTCGCCCCACGATTCGGGCAATCCGGGAATCGCGACCGCCGGCACTGCGACCGGCGTCTCGCTTGCCGCGTCGGTAATCGCGGTCGTGAATGCGACGGGCTTGGCCCATTCGGTCCACAGCGCATCTTCGGGCGCCCAGATCGCGAACGCGTCTTGGTTAGGAGCCATGTCTTTACGCAGCCGCGAGCACGGCGGCATCCTCGGCGTGCGAGTCGATCAACGGACGGGACGCGAGACGTCCGTAGGCGCCGGCGACGCGCTCGTCCACCGTGTACACACCGAGGCACGGGTAGCGCGCAACGCCGCCGATCTCGATCGGCAGCACCTCGAAGCGCCGCTGCGCCACCCAATGTCCCGGCCACCACGTGGCGTTGCGCGCGATCTTGCGCCAGTCGGCGGCGCCGGTGAGACCAGCCATCGCGATGCCTTCGCCGACACGGCCGAGCGCCGGTTTGAGAATCCAGTCGGCCGACGTCCGCCACGGCGCCGAGCGCGGCTCTCGGGTCTCGGGCAGCAGCGCGCGCCAGACCGGCAGTGGCGTCGCCAGATCGTCCCACACGAGCGGAAATCGTTTCGATTGCGTGAGCAGCGCCGTCGCGGGATTGCTGATCGGCGTGCGGCTGCCGGCGCAGAGCGCGCGCCAGCCGGACGCTTTCGGCAGCTGCGCGAGCCATTCGGCGGGAAAGAACCGGACGATCATGTCGAGCGGACCCGCCCACCACGCCGCCTCGAGCCAGGCGCGTCCGTCCCGCCAGCGCAGATGGCTCGGGCTCGCCAGGTGCGCCGAGATGCCCCTCGCCTCGAGCCGTCGGGCGACGTAGGTCATCATCTGCTGGTCGTCGCTGTACGCGGTCGCGTGAATCAGCGCGACGACGCACGGTGGCGGCGCGGCAGCGGCGATCGCCTCGACGTACGCGGCGGCGGGATCGCCGACCGGTTCCGCCCATGGATAGTGCGACCCGATGATCGCGGGAAATCCCGACGCTTCGTTCAAGCCTCCAGGGACATCGATGTTGCCTTCCGAAATGCGCCAGCCGTCGGTCGTGAAGTGAAAATCGAATCGGATGATCCGGGCGGCGCCAGCCGGTGAGGCGGTCTCCGCCTCACGAAGCGCGTGACGCATTGCGCGCGGCAGCCCCAACCGATCATGGAGATCGGGGCGGCGGACGAGCTCCGCTTCGGCCATGCGGGTTTCCCGCGCGAGCGCCTCGGCGAGCCCGACAACTTCCGCCCATGCAGCGTTCTTCATCACCAGCGGATACCGCGCAATCACGCACGCATCGCCGACCTGCGGGTCCCATTTGTCGCACTCGAAAATGGCGCGGCGGCGCAACTGCAGGAACTCGGCATCGGCCAGCGGTTCGACGCCAATCCACGGGCTGATGGCGGAGGTACGGACGTCCTTCGTCATCTCGCCGGCCATCCGACAAACAGGAGCGCGAGGATCGCGAATGCGACGTACACCAGTCCCAGACCGAGACCGTGCGTGGCGAACGGCAGATGTGGCCGTGCGATCGACGGACGGCCGATCGGTTCGATGAGGATGGCGGCGACGAGGATGATGCCGACGAACGGCAGCATCCGAATGAAGTCCTGCACGGTCCTCTCCGCCGAGTGCCAGTCGCCGGCGACGCTTCTGCCGAGGACGAGTCCGCACGCGACGAGAAAGAGCGCGAGCCTCATGCCCGCCGCCCGATCGCGATCGATCGTCACCGCATCGCCGCCCTTCGTCAGCAGCGCGTACACCTGCCAGGCAACCATCAGGCCGGCAGTCGCCAGCGCAGCGGAAAACAGGACCACCCACCAGCCGGGTCCGTTGCCGATGTTGCCGCCGGCAAAACAGAGGGTCACCGCGAGGAGCGCGCCCGACAGCGCGATCGTCGCCGCGTCGTTGCCGCGCTCCACCACATCGTCTCGCGCGCTGACGCCGGCGTAGGCGAAGAACACTTCGCCGAGCCGCAGCCAGGCGAGGCCGAGCATGGAATACATGAAGAGGTATTCGATGGCGGTCCGCACGTCGCGCGAGGCGGCGGTGACGAGCACCGTGAGCGTGAGCGTCGCGCACCCGACGACCATGGCGGCAAGGACGCCGAGCCCGGCGGTGCCACGGCCCGGCAGCGTGGATCCCGACGTGCGAACGAACCAGAGGATCCACGCGATCGGTCCGAAGGCAACCGCCGCGAGCGTCACCACGATCTCGTCAGCAGACATGCTGAAGGCAACTTCGAACTTCGAACTTCGAAACCCGACAATCTCGGCCTCGGAACCCCGGAACTTCGGAACCCCGGAACCGACTTATCTCTTCTTGAGCAACTGACTGATCCCCGGCTCCTTCATCAACTTCTCGATGTCCGCGACCTCGAGCGGCACGAAGGCTGACAGGTTCTCGTAACTCTTTTCGGTCACAAGCAGCGCGTCCTCAAGTCTCATCGCGAGGTTTTCTTCGGCCACCCGGAAGGCGGGTTCGATCGTGAACATCTGTCCGGGCAAGAGGCCGACGGCCTGCGTCGTGCCGCGCCCGACGTCGTGGACTTCTATGCCGATCGAATGGCCGTAGCTCCCGCCGCGGCTGGCCTTGTAGCGCGCGGCGAACGCCTGGGCCGCGGCTTTGATGTTCGCGTTCGAGAACTGGAATCCGGCGACGATCGACTCCATCTTCGCGCCGGCCTCCTGCAGCAGGTCGGCAACCGGCACGCCCGGCCGGATCGTCGACATCAGCGCGAGGTACATCCGGAGATAGATCGTGTAGAACTCGCGCTGGACCGGCGTGAAGGTTCCGTCGGCCGGAAAGACGCGCGTCACGTCGGACACGTAGTAGCGGTAGTCGGGCGCGTAGTCGAATTGCACGAGATCGCCCTTGGCCAGCTTCCGTGTGCCGCGGTGATAATGCGAGTACACGGTGTTCGGTCCGGTCGCGACGAGCGCAAAATACGCGGCGCCCTGCGAGCCCATTTTCTTGAACACATACTCGGCCACGGCTTGCAGCTCGTACTCGTACATCCCGACCTCCGCCTCGCGCATCGCTTCCATGATGCCGAGCCCGGCAATGCGCGTGGCTTCGCGCACCACCGCGATCTCGCGCGGGCTCTTCACGAAGCGCAGACCGTCGAGGATCGGATCGAGATCGCGGATATCGGACTGCGGCGCCGCAGCCTTGAGCTTCTCGACGAACACCGTCTCGCGGGAGGGGCGGCCGTCCCACGGATCGTTCCGCGTCGCGGTCGCCTGAGATCGGGTGTCGCCAGCCGAGGCGTTGCCGAGCACTTCGGGGCGCTGCGGCGTGTAGATCGGCCGTCCTTCTTTGCCGATGAGCGCAACGGCCGGCGCGAAGTCGTCACGCAGGGCGACCGCCTCAAGGCCCGTCGCCGCGACGGCTTCGTCCCCCGCGAAGATCTCCGGACCCTGCGCGCGCTCGCGTCCGGTGTTGCGCGGCGGGAGGTACAGCGTCGATCGTTTGGATCGTCCGTCGATGAGCAGAATCGCGCGAGGAAGTTCGACGCCCGAGACGTAATAGAACTGATTGCTCTGTCTGAACGGCTGCTCACCAGGCCGTTCGATCGTGCCCTGCAGGATCGCGACGCCGTCGCCGATCTGCGCCATCACTTTGGCGCGCCGCGCCGCAAATTCCTCGCGTGGGAAGTCTTCCGTGAACGGGCCTTGATGAATCTGCGCGCCTGGTGCGGCGCCGACGATCCACAACGCCGGTAGGAGTGCGAGCGACCGTGTGACAGCCGACCGGATCGACACGGAACACCTCCAAGAAATTCGACAGAACAGGCGCGATCTTAGCAGGGCTCCCCCCAGAGGGGCGCCGGATACACGCCCTGTTTCGCGAGCGACTGCAACCCCGCCACCGCCGCGGAACGATCCTCGGCGTGCGTCAGCCCGAACCACGGGCCAGCGGATCGCACCGCCCGCAACTCGGAGACGCCACGGGCGGCGATGTCGCTCATCACATCCGGCAACCGGAACTCCGCCGCGGGATCGCGCGCGTGGCCGGCGAGAAACGACTCGAATTCTGTTTCCAGCGCCCGCACGATTGAAGGCGGACACACCCAGAAGTTCATCGACACCAGCTCGTCGCCGGTCAGTTGCCGCCGCCGCCCCAGGTGCGTGCTCGTGAGCGCCGATCCGACGCGCGCGATCCCGTCGATCTCCTCGAGGGCGATGACGCGAGTGCCGTCCATCGTGCAGACGGCGCGCGTCACGGGCCCGTGGGCTGACAACGTATCGCCGAGTCGCATCGCGACAACGGTCGTCGCCCCTTCAGCCGCCGCCGTGGCAGCGGCGTGTGCCGCCAGCCGATACGCGTCCGGCCCATAGAAATCGTCCGCGTTGATGATCGCGAACGGCGCATCGAGAACCGCGCGCGCGGAGAGCAGCGCGTGACCCGTGCCCCAGGGTTTGACGCGCTGGAGCGATCGGAACGCGCCTGGCAGGTCGTCGATGCGCTGGACCACCACGTCGAAGTCGATCCGCGCGTGCGACGCCAGCGTGGCGGCAATCGCCTGGAATTCGCGCTCGTGCTCTGCCCGAACCACGAACACGACGCGGCCGAACCCGCGGCGGCTGGCATCGAAGATCGCGTACTCGAAGAGGCGCTCGCCATGCGCGCCGACCGGCGCGAGCTGCTTCGGACCGCCGTAGCGCGATCCTGCACCGGCCGCCATCACGACGAGGATCACGGCTGCATTCTATGAAACTTAGAACTCAGAACTTAGAACTCAGAACTCCCCTTTCCTTCAGGCTCCGAAAAGTTCTGAGTTCTCAGTTCTAAGTTCTGAGTTGCAGGTTTCCCTCTACAATCGCCAGCATGCGCTCAGCCTGGACCCGCGCCGGCGTCGCCTTGCTGACGCTCCTCGCCGGGGTGTCTTGTGGCGTTCGGCCCTCGAGCGAGATCCCGGCGCTTGCCGCCGTGCGCGAGCGGCAGCTCTTCGACTTCGACTGGCGGTTCCGGCCGGGCGAGGTGGACGATGCCGCCACGCCGGCATTCGACGATGCCGGCTGGGAGCGCATCGACCTGCCGCACGACTTCATGATCGAAGGCAAAGGCCAGGCGATCGTCGTCCCGGGCGGACGCGGTGGTGGACGCGGCGCGGCGAATCTCCCGACGACGCCGGAAGGGCCATTCGATCCCCAGAGTCCCGGCGGAAGCGCCAATGGCTATCTCAACGGCGGCATCGGCTGGTATCGCAAGACGTTCACGCTGCCGGCGGGTGCCGCCGGACGCCGGGTGTTCCTCGAGTTCGAAGGCGCGTACATGAACGCCGAGGTCTGGATCAACGGCCAGAGCCTCGGACGCCGGCCGTACGGCTATTCCACGTTCGTGCACGATCTGACGCCGTTCGCGAAGTTCGGGCCCTCCGCCAACGTCGTTGCCGTGAAGGTCACCGTGCAGCAGCCATCGACCCGCTGGTATTCCGGGGCAGGCATTTATCGGCACGTGTGGCTCACCGAGCTGGATCCGGTTCACGTCGCGCAGTGGGGCACGGTCGTCACGACGCCCGACGTCTACCCCGAGCAGGCGCGGGCGCACGTCCGGACAGACGTTCAGAATCAAGGCGACACGCCGGCGTCCCAGGTGACGCTGACGACGATCGCGCGTGACCGCAGCGGTGCCATTCTTTCGCAGAAGGAAGACACACAGCCGATCGCAGCGGGCGGCAGCGTGCGCTTCGAGACCGATCTCGTCATCTCCCGCCCGCATCTCTGGTCGATCGACGATCCCTACCTCTACACGGTCGAGAACCTCGTCAAGGTCAACGACCGGGTCGTCGACGTGGATCGCGCGCCGCTTGGCATTCGCACGGTCCAGTTCAGCACCGACGGCGCGTTGCTGCTGAACGGCCGGCGAGTGCCGATCCAGGGCGTTTGCCTGCACCACGATCTCGGTCCGCTTGGCGCGGCCGCGTTCGACCGCGCGATCGAGCGGCAGCTCGAGATCATGAAGTCGCTGGGCGTGAACGCGATCCGCACGAGCCACAACCCGCCGGCTCCGGCCCTGCTCGATTTGACCGATCGCATGGGGTTCGTGGTGATGAACGAGGCGTTCGACGAGTGGCGCCAGAACAAGACGCGCTTCGGGTACGGCCAGTTCTTCGACGAGTGGAGCGAGCGGGATCTCCGGGACTTCGTCCGCCGCGATCGGAATCACCCCAGCGTGATCATGTGGAGCATCGGCAACGAGATTCCCGAGCAGCGCAACACCGAGTCGGGACAGGCGATGGCGACGCGGCTGGCGGGTTTCTGCCGCGAGGAAGATCCGACTCGTCCCGTGTCCGCCGGCATGAACAATCCGACGCAGGCGCTCGAGACCGGCTTTGCCAAGCCGCTCGATCTCTTCGGCGTGAATTACAACCTCAACGTGTACGAACGGGTGCGCGCGATCGGCCGCGCCTACGCATCGGAGACCTCGTCGAACTACAGCTCCCGCGATCAATACAACCTGGCGCTGCGGGACGGCCGCGTCGAGATCGTGAATCAGCTCGACAACCACTCGACGTCGTACGATCTCGATTTTCCGCGCTGGGGCAACACCGCCGAGACCGAGTTTCAGGCGCTGCGCCGGGCGCCCTGGATGGCCGGAGAGTTCGTCTGGACCGGCATCGACTACATCGGCGAACCGACGCCGTTCAACTGGCCCAACCGCAGCTCGTCGTTCGGGATCGTCGATCTCGCCGGGTTCCCGAAGGACCGCTTCTATCTCTACAAGAGCCAGTGGCGGCCGGAAAAGATGGTGCACCTGCTGCCGCACTGGACCTGGCCCGATGAGTTCCGCGGCAAGGAAATCCCGGTCTGGGTGTACACGAATGCGAAAACCGTCGAGCTGTTCCTGAACGGCCGATCGCTCGGGGTCCGCGACTGGTCAGGCGTCACCGCGCTGCACCTGTCCTGGCAGGTGCCGTACGAACCGGGGACGCTGCGGGTGGTCGCGCGCGAAGACAGCGGCGTCGTGGCCGAGGACATCGTCGAAACCACCAGCGCCGCGGCGCGGCTGGAGCTCAAGGTCGACCGGCCCGAGATCCGCGCCGATGGGCACGACCTGGCGTTCGTCACGCTTCGGGTTCTCGATTCGGCATGGCGCCTCAATCGCGTCGGCGGCAATCAGCGCATCACCTTCGACCTCAGCGGTCCCGGCAGCATCGCCGGCGTCGACAACGGCGACCCCAAGAATCACGAACCGTTCAAGGGACCGTCGCCGCAGACCGCGCAGCATGCCGCGTTCAACGGCCTCGCCGTCGTCGTCGTCAAGTCGTCCCGCTCGGCCGGCACGGTGGTCCTGCGCGCCCGCGCCGATGGTCTCCTGCCGGCGGAGATTCGGATCCACACGCGGTGAAGCGCGTGACGGCGACGATCATCGCGGTGATCGTCATCCCGTATCTCGCGCTGATCACGGCAGCGTGGCTCTTCCAGCGGCATTTGATTTATTTGCCCTCCAGCGACGTGGTTTCAGCCGCGAGCGCCGGGCTCCCGCGCGCCCAATCGATCTCAATCAAGACCGAGGATGGTTTGGACCTCGCGGGATGGTTCGTCCGCTCCGCGAAGCCGGACTTCGAGTACACCGCAATCGTGTTCAATGGCAACGCCGGGAATCGTGCCTATCGCGCGCCGCTTGCGGCCGCGCTGGCGCGCCATGGGATCGCGACGCTGCTCTTCGACTACCGCGGGTTCGGCGGTAATGCGGGCTCGCCGTCGGAGGACGGGCTGGCGCGTGATGCGCGCGCGGCACGCGACTATCTCACCACCCGCCGGGACGTGGATCCGCAACGGATCGTGTACTTCGGCGAGTCGCTGGGCGCCGGCGTGGCCATTCGTCTGGCAACAGAGCGAGCTCCAGCGGCGCTCATCGTGCGGTCACCGTTTGCGTCGCTCGCGAGCGTCGCGCAGCATCACTACCCTTTTCTTCCGGTCCGCTGGTTATTGCGCGAGGGATATCCGTCGGAAGAGTTGATTCGGCGCGTGACCTGCCCAACGCTCGTGATCACGGGCGATCGTGACAGCATCGTGCCCGTCGAAGAAAGCCGGCGTTTGTATGACGCCGCACCGGAACCGAAACGGCTCCTGCAAATCGACGGCGCCGATCACAATGATTTCGAGCTGCTGGCGGGATCGCGAATGGTCGATTCCGTCGTCGAATTCCTACGCGCGTCAAAGACCTCGGGTGTCATTTCCGCTGAGGATCGCCCCAGGAAATGACACCCGAGGTCTACTGGAACTTGTTCAGCTCCGCGAGCTGTCGAGTGACGTCCGCCTCCCACTCCGTCTGTTTGCGCGACATCCGGCCGTGGTTGGTCTCCTCGTCGTATCGCCGTTGCGCCGCCGACTCTTCCCGGACGAACCGCTCGGCGAGGCTGCCGAGCTCCTCGGCCGTCTTCATGCACGGCTCGAAGAGCTCGCTGAAATAGCGGCGCATCCGCCGCGCGTGGACCTCGCTCAGATCGAAATGCGTCTGCTCGTGGCGCAATGTTCGCGCGCTCTCGGCAAGATTGGCGACAATCGCCGGCTTGACCCAGGACTGCCGGGGCAGAAAGGCCGCGACGACACGAAATTCGAACGATCGGCCGGTGCACGCCGCGCCGTGAAACAGGCTGTACGCCGTCAGCGCGCTTTCGTCACCGCGCGTGGGTGGGATTCCCTGAAAGTCCGCCCAGGCGAGACGCCGGGTCGCCGACCATGGCAGCGCGTCGTGCGCCGCCATCTGGTTCCTGATCGTCGCCGTCAGAGCCGGACCCGCCTGAGTGGCCAGCGTCCCACTGGTGGCACAACCCAGTGACGAGCAGATCACGACCGCGGAGAGGATCGAGGCGGCCTTCATGAATAACGTCCCATCATGCCACTCGTCGACGGATAGATGGTTCCAGCTGATTCATCGGCCAAAGCGGGGCACGCGAGTAGGCGGCCCTACGCCTTGGGCAGGATCGCGACGATTCGCAGCGGCCCGCCGGTGCCCCCGCCGATCTTCATCGGCAGCCCGACCAGGCGCGCGCCCGTGGCCGGCAGGCGGTCGAGATTGGTCAGGTTCTCGAGCGCCGGGATGTTGTTCTCGAACAGGATGCGGTGGCTTTCGAACGCAGTCGATTGGCCGTAGTCGATGCTCGCCGTGTCGAGGCCGATCGCCTTGATCTTGCGGTTGCCGACCAGCCAGCGCGCAGCCTCCGGAGCCAGGCCCGGGAAGTGCAGTTTCGGGACCGCAGCTTCACCGCGCTCCGCTGTACCGAGATACTTGGCAGCATCCGGCCATCGAGCCGAGTATCCCGTCCGCAGCAGCAGAATCGAGCCGGGGGGGATCGTGCCGTGCTCTTTCTCCCACACTTCGAGGTCGGCACGGGAGACCTGATAATCGGGACCCGCCGCGGTCGGCGCCGTGACGTCGACCACCACGGCGGGCGCGATCAGTTGATCGATCGGAATCTGATCGACGGTCCATCCCTTTTGCGAGAAATGAACCGGCGAGTCGATGTGCGTGCCGCCGTGCTCGGCCGTGCAGAAGGTGTTGGCGGCGTAGTAGTACCCCTGGGGGGTGATGCCGTCGGCGACCTTCTTCAGCTCAAACTTGTCGGCTGTCGGCCAGAACACGGTTCGTTCGTCGAACGCGTGCGAGAGGTCGACAACGGGGCCCGGCGGCCAATCAGAGGTTGGGGTTGAGGTGCGGCACGCTGCGACACACGCAAGCGCAAGACCAGCCAAGAATGCGCGCGACAGAGACATGCCTTTTCATAGCACCATGTCCCCGCCGACTGCAAAGGTCGGGCGTCAGCGAATCAGCATCACGGACTTGATGAAGGAGGCGCTGAGGGGCACGTTCCCCTTGGTCGGATCGATCATCTCTTTCTTGTTGATGAGATAGCCCACGACATCATTCCCGTGGAAGCCTCCCATGTGGTCGACGAAGAATCCGAGGATGTTGACGATGCGCACGGTGCCGTTGCCAGGTCCACCTGTCGCGATGTACAGCTCCAGGTCGAAGACCGGAATCGCCACCACACGCGGGCTCTGGATATATCCCGGCTGAGAGCAGGTGTATGGCGGCCCCACGCAGCTGTTGATGATCGACTTCGTACCCGGGTCCCACTGGGCGTTCGGATCGAACGCGATCAGATCGGCGACGCCTTGCGCGGTCGGACCCACCATGTTTCCGTTCTTCTTCGGGGCGTCATCCCCAATCCCGTACGGACTGTTCACGCACCCGGAGATCTCGTCTCGATAGCAGGACGCGCCGTGGCCGCACACACCGAGATCGAGCGCCTGAAACCAGCCCGGATTGATCGCATCCCCCGGCTGACCCACTTTGAGAGTGAGCTCCGTGCCGTAGTCATTCGGCGTGGCGGGCGGAGCTTTGTAGCCGGTACCCGGATCGCTCGGGCTTAGCTCGCCCGGGTAGCGATAGTCGTCGCCCGGTGGATCGAACGTGTCGGTCGGACCCGCGGGGCTGCCACCGGATTCCTGCCACCTGTCAGCGACGCCCCAAGGTTTGAGGCAATTGCTCGTGTTGGCGCCGGCGGCCAGCGCGACGGCGCTTGCTCGCGTGTTCTGCGTCTGCCTGCCGAGGATGTACCCGAACAGCATCGGCAGCGGATTCAGGCTGGCCTGGTTGCGCATGACCTCCACACGCACGCACTGGCTGATCCCGGTCCCCTCGGGATCGCACTGCGCCGCGGGGATGAGCGGAAACGTAATGTTCGTCGAGATATCGACGTATGGCGGCTGGCCCCACACGGAATTCGTTTGCGACGTGAGATACGCGTTCTGCTTTGCCGGGCCGCTGTTGCTGTAGTCGCTCGGATCGTCATACGCCAGGCCGATCGCACCGGCGAGCGCGGCGGCGTCCGCCGAGTTCTGCGCCTGACGACGCGCGGTCCACATCAATCCGAAGTCGGCGACGATGGTGAGAAACGCGGAGAGCGCGAGCACGCCGAGCGCGACGTGAATCAACACCGCGCCGCGATCATCTGCAGCAAATCTTTTCTGGGGAGACATGAGGAACTCCGGCTCCTCAGTCTAGGTCAGAACTCGCTGGAAGTATCTGGAAAAAAGTCAGACGACAGGGAGAAATTCCTCGGTGCCGACGGCGACATCCGCGGCCAGGGCTTGCGAGATGGGTGAAACCTCGGGTGCTCGTCAGGCACCCGAGGTTTTGTTTCGTCGTCAATCACGTCATCGAATCATCGTCACTTGCTTGAGGAACGAGGTGGGTCCAGCAATCCCACCCCCGTTGGGATTGTAGGACCCCTTCTTGTTGATGAGATATCCGGTCACCGTGCCGGCCGAATACCGGTCGACAAAGAATCCGAGGATGTTGACGATCTTGACGGTGCCGTTGCCGGGACCGCCGGTCGCCATGTACAGCTCCAAATCGAAAACCGGTATCGCCACGACGCGCGGGCTGAGCGTGAGCCCCGGCTGTGAGCAGGTGTAGTTGGACGGGTTCGCGCAGCTGCCCGTAATCGTCTTGCTGATGGGATCCCAGTCGGCGCCGGGATCGAGATCGATGAGGTCCTGCGTGCCCTGGTTGGTCGGGCCGACCATGTTGCCGTTCTCCTTCGGCACGTTGTCGCCGATTTTCCACGTGCCGCCGGCGCATCCCGCAATCGCCGTCTTGTAGCACTGCGCGCCCTGATTGGTGCACGTGGCGTCCGGAGCCGAGCTCAGATCCAAAGCCTGGAACCAGCCTGGATTGATCGTGTCGTGCGAGTCGCCGACCTTCAGAATCATCTCCAGGCCGTAGTCGTTCGGCGTCTGTGGCGGCGCTTTGAAGCCCGTGCCCGGATCCTGAGGACCCAACTCTCCCTGAGGGCGATAGTCGTCGCCAGCGGACGGGTCGAACGTGTCCGTTGAATCCCAGCTGCCGTCAGCTTCCGCCCATTTGTCGGCGAGGCCCCACGGCTTGATGCACTCGGCTTGGTTGGCGGCCATGACCGCGGCGGTCGCGCTGGCCCGCGTGTTCTGGTTCGAACGGCCGAGGATGTATCCGAACAACATCGGCAGCGCATTCAACTGGTCGCTGTTGCGAAAGACCTCCACGTGCACGCACTGGCTCAGCCCGTCGCCGTCTGGATCGCAATATGCCGCCGGCACGAGCGGAAACGTGATGTGGCTCGAGATGTCGACGTACGGCGACTGGCCCCAGACAAAGTTCGTCTGCGTGGCGAGATATGCGTTCTGCTTGGCCGCGCCGCTGTTGCTGTAGTCGGTCGGATCGTCGTACCCGAGACCCGTCGCGCCGGCAATCGCGCCGGAGTCGGCCGAGTTCTGAGCCTGACGCCGCGCCGTCCACATCAACCCGAAGTCGGCCACGATCGTCAGGAACGCGCTCATGGCCAAGATGCCGAGCGCTACGTGAATGAGAATTGCCCCGCGGTCATCACCTGGGAAAGAAAGTCGTCTCGCCATGCCCCCCTATGAGGCAAGAGGCTTGCCCAGTTTCGACCCCACTTAAGGCCAGATCCTGAGACGGAAGTCATCCCGCAGGCAGATATTTCTCCCGGTGCTTCAAGGAGAACGCCCTGAAACAGGCCGGTTTTAGGGGGTTGGCGGTTAGCGTCGCGAAGAGGGCGGAACGAGCCCTTTCAGCCGGAAGTAAGTTACAAGATTGCCATAGTGCTCATTGTTGTGGCCGATGTTCGCCACGAGAGCCTTGGCGCGCGACGCCTTCCCCATGTTGAACGGCATGTCGATCGTCTCGGCGAGCTTGCGGTCGTCCATCGACGCAAACACGCCATCGCAGTAGGCATTCGAGTCGGCGACTGCTTTGACGATCTGCGCACGGGTGGTCGCGGTCTTCTCGAACTCGTCCTCGGCATGCGGCGGATTCTCGCCCTTTGCGGCCGCGCAGAACACGTAGTTGGCGCCCGCAAGGTGCGCGAGGATTTGGCCGAACGTGCGAACCGTGTCGACCGGCTTGAACGCGAAGTTGGCTTCCGGCATCTGCTCGCCGGACTCCTTGATGTTGAGCTTGGCGCCGTCCCACGATTCGCGCAGCCCCTGGCTCACAGGGTTGCCGGCCGGAGCCGCGCCCCGAGTCTGCGCACCGGCTACCACGGTGGCGCTCATGACTGTCGCAAGAATCAGAATCATGTGTTTGGTATGCATGGGTTGTCTCCTGTCAAGGACCTCGGGTGTCTTTTTGAAGAGCCAAAAAGACACCCGAGGTCTTCACTTCCCGGACCACTCCTGGACTCGCTTCTCCAGCACGTCGAGCGGCACGGCGCCTTGCCCGAGCACCACGTCGTGGAAGCCGCGAAGATCGAACTTCGCGCCCTGGTGCGCCGCCGCCCTCGTCCGGAGCTCGCGAATTTTGAGCTGGCCGATCTTGTAGCCGAGCGCCTGACCGGGCCAGACGATGTAGCGATCCACTTCGACGCCGATGTCCTGGGCGGTCTTGGCGGCATTGGCCGCAAAGTAATCGATCGCCTGCTGTCTGGTCCACCCCATGGAATGCAGGCCGGTATCGACGACCAGACGCACGGCACGCCACATCTCGTATGTGAGCTGCCCGAAGCGCGAGTAGGGATCCTTGTAGAAGCCCATCTCTTCACCGAGACTCTCGCAGTACAGCGCCCATCCTTCCACGAACGCCGTGTAGCTCGTGTTCTTGCGGAACTCCGGGAGGTCGCTGAGCTCCTGCGCGAGCGCGATCTGAAGATGATGGCCGGGCACGGCCTCGTGAAGCGTGAGCGCTTCCATCTCCCACTTCGGACGCGAATCGAGCTTGTAGGTGTTCGCGTACATGTTGCCGGGCCGGCCCGCCGCTGGCGAGCCGGGCTCGTAGTACGCAGTGGTCTGCGACGGCGCGACGGCGTCGGGGACGCGCTCGACGCCATACGGCAGGCGCGGCAGCGTGCCGAAGAGATGCGCGAGCTGTGGATCCGCGCGCTTGGCGATGTCGCGATAGGCCGTCACGAGCGCCGCCGGATCCCGAAAATAGAACTCGGGCGCCGTGCGCAGATGCTTCTTGAATTTCTCGAAGCCGCCGGTGAACTTCACCTCCGCCATCACCTGATCCATCAGTGTGCGCAGGCGCTGCACTTCCGTCAGCCCGATCTCGTGAATCTCCTTCGGCGTGAGGCCGGTGGTCGTGTGCCACCGGACGTTGTACGTGTACATCGCCGCGCCTTTCGGCAGCGCGGCCGCGGCGATTGTTTCGCGGCAGGATGGCAGGTACGTGCTCGTCAGGAAGTCGTGAAGCTTCGTAAACGCCGGCTTCACGCGATCGGTCAAGGCGGCTTTGGCCTGCTGCGTCAGGCGCTCGCGATCAGGAGCGGCGATGCCCGCCGGCCACGTCGCGAAGGCCGCCAGCAGCGGGCTGGTCATCGGGTCACCGACGATCTGCGCTTTGATCTGCGCCGGCACATCGCGCATCGTCACTTTCGGCGGCGTGAGCCCGCGCGCGAGCCCGTCCCGCATCAGCGCAATGGTTTGATCGACCAGCGCCGGGATCCCTTCGAGACGCTTGATCCGGTTCTCGTAATCGGCGAGCGTCGCCGACGGACTGAACGCGATGATGCGCGGAATGTCCTGCGCGATCCCCTCGATCTGATTGATCGGCATCGCGAGGTTGTGCGGAATGACGCTGCGCACGGGCATCGCATCGTTGTCGAACTCGAGCCCCTGAACCGCCGTCTGCAGCAGATCGAGATACAGGTCGTAATTGAGCTGGTTCGGCGGATCGAGCTCGGCGCGATTGATGGCGCGGACGCGTTCAACGCTCTTGCGCAGATAGGCGTGACGCGCGTCGATCGCTTCCCGCCGGTAATCCGTCCAGCGCGCGTCCTGCCCGGGGTACCCGATGAGCGTCGCCGCCTCCGGGTACTGGGTCATCCAGTACTTCCAGTCCTCATCGAGCAGCAACCGGAAATTGTCGGAGCGGTTCGTGGGTGCCTGAGCTACGCACGCAGCCGAGAGCAGCGGCAAGACGGTGATGACAAGAAACGAGATGCGCATCGGCGGTCATTTTCCGAGCAGCTTGTCGAGCTCGGCGGTGATCGCGTCGAGCTCCTTCTTGAGCACGCCGTAGCGCTCGAGCGCGTCACGCCCGACCTTTTGATCCGAGCCGGTCGTCATGCCGGCCAGGTAATTGATGTGGGCCTGAAGACCTGGCTTGCCGTACCGCACCGATTCGGTCAGAAGCTTCTTCGCGACGGCGTCGACCTGCTTGGCCTGTTCGCTCGGCGGTCCGGCCGATGCGAACTTCTTCTGCGCGTCGTTCACCCGTCTCACGGCCTGACCCGCGGCGTTCGACAGCTCGCGCATGCGGAGGTTGTGATCGAACTGCTCTTTCAGATCGGCCGCCGTCAGCCCTTCGGCCGCCAGACGCGGGTCGATGAGCACCGTGAACGGCTGCGTGAACGTGCGCTCGAATACGGTGAGCTTGACCTGATAAGCGCCAGGCGGCGCGGTAAGCCCCGACTGGTGCTGCACATTCCACACGAACCGGTTCACGCCCATCGTCTTCGTGACGCGCGGCGGTGGCGCGCCACCTCCGCGTCCGCGACCGCCCGCCGGGGCCGCGTCGGGATCCTCCGGATCGCCGCCTCCGCCGCCCGCGCCGGCTCCACCCGCACCGCCGCCGCGGCCTCCGCGCCCGCCTGCAGGCGCGACCGGTGCGTTGCTGCTGTACGTGTTCACGACGCCGCCGGCCGGATCGAGAACTTCGATCGTCACCGCCCCCGGGGGCTCGGCCGGTAGGAAGTACTCGAACGCCGGTCCAAGCACATTCGGAGCGACGCGCGTCCGATACCCGTCGCGCGGCTTGTACAGGAACGGCTCCGACGTCGTGACCTGCGCGTTGATCTGATGCAGCATGCTGAGGTCGTCGAGAATCCACAGCGCGCGCCCCTGTGTCGCGACGACGAGATCCTTGTGGTGGACTTTGATGTCGTTGATCGGCACGTTCGGCATGTTCAACTGGAAGGACTGCCAGAGCGCGCCGTTGTCGAACGAGACGAACATGCCGAACTCGGTGCCGGCGTAGAGCAGCCCTTCGCGATCGGGATCCTCGCGCACGACGCGCGCCGGCCAGTCGGCGGGGATGCCGTTCTTGCCGTTCGTGAGGCGCGTCCACGTCTTGCCGTAGTCGTTCGTCAGGTAGATGTACGGCTCGTAGTCGCCGAGCAGATAGCGGTACGTCGCGTAGTACGCCGAGCCCTTGCGGTGCGGTGACGCCTCGATAAATGCCACGCGACCGCCCGGCGGCAGGTCCTTCGGCGTGACGTTCGTCCAGGTCTTGCCGTTGTCACGAGTGACGTTGAACGGCCCGTCGTTCGCGCCGGTCCAGATGACGCCGCGCTCAAGCGGCGACTCCGTGATCGCATAGAGCGTGCTGTAGAACTCTTCGCCCGTGATGTCACGGGTGATCGGCTCGCCGCTGATGCCCTGACAGCAGTCCGGCTTGGCCGTGAGATCGGGAGAGATGCGCTCCCAGGTCACACCCTTGTCGCGCGTGCGATGAAGGTATTGCGAGCCGTAGTAGAGCACTTCCGGATCGTGCGGCGACGTCGCCATCGGCGACACCCGCTGGAACCGCAGGATGAGATCGCGGGCCGGATTGCCGTAGAGCGACTGGGCGCCGACCCAGTAGTTCTTCGACTGCCCCGTTTTGAGATTCATCCATTCGTACTGCCCTTTGCAGGATCCATAAACGACGTCCGGATCGAGCGGGTGCGGCATGATCGGACCGGTTTCGCACCCCGGTCCTCGCTGGAAATCAGCCGCGTTGTACGGGTTGGCCTGGCTCGTGATGATGAGCGTGTTGTTGTCCTGCTGCGCGCCGTAGAGCTTGTACGGGAACTGGTTGTCCAGCCAGACGCCGTAAATCTCCGAGGTGGGCTGGTTCATCTGCGTGGACCACGTCTTGCCGCCGTCGAACGACACGTTGGCGCCGCCGTCGTTCGACTGGATCATCGTGTTTCCATCCTTCGGGCTGATCCAGATGTCGTGGTTGTCGCCGTGCGGCGTGCCCATCGATTGCCAGGTCTTCCCTCCATCGGTCGATTTCCAGAAACCTTCCGCGCCGCCGTACACGACATCGGCGTTGGTGGGATCCACGCCGAGCGTCGTGTAGTAGAACGGCCGCCAGATCATCTGCGCCGGCGATGGCATCTGCGTCCAGCTCTGGCCGGCGTCGTCGGATCGATAGAGGCCCCCGCCCGGTAGAGCTTCGATCAAGGCGTAGACGCGATTCGGATTCGCCGCCGTCACCGCGAGGTTGGCCTTGCCGATGAGTTCCCCCGGAAGGCCGGCGGTGATCTTCGTGAACGTCTCGCCTGCGTCGGTGCTCTTGTAGAGGCCGCCCTCGCGCGAGCCGCTGATAATCGTCCACGGCTTGCGCTCGAGCCGTGACATCCACGCGTACACGACATTCGGATTGCCAGGTTGAAGCTCGATGTCCATCGCGCCGACCGTGTCGCTTAGGAAGAGCGTCTTCTTCCACGTCTTCCCACCGTCGCTCGTCTTGAAGATGCCGCGATCGGTGCTGGCTTTGAAGATATCGCCGACCGCCGCGACCCAGACGATGTCCGGGTTACTTGGATGGATTCGCACGGCCCCGATCTGGCCGGCGTTGTAGAGACCCGCGAACTGCCACGTCTTGCCGCCGTCCGTCGTCTTGTAGACGCCGCGCCCCGTCGAGACATTGCTGCGGACGCCGTCGGAGCCAGTCCCTAGATAGATGATGTCGGGATTGGAATCCGCCACCGCGACTGACCCGGTCGAGCCCAGTGGGACCTTGCCGTCGGTGATCGGGACCCAGTTCACGCCGCCGTCAGTCGTACGGAACAACCCGCCGCTCGCGACGCCCATATAAAAGGTGCGCGGCTGCGCCGGCACGCCCGTCACCGTCGTCACGCGTCCGCCGCGCGACGGTCCGACCAGGCGGTACCGGAGGCCGTTCAGGAGCGCGGGATTCACCCCGGGCATCATCGGTTGCCGCTGCGGAGGCCTGAGCAGCCGGCCTGCCGGCGCTGGCGGGTTTGCCGGCGGCCGCGACGGGTCCGATTGCGCCTGCATCTGCGCGAACGCGAGCGCGATTGAGAGTGTCGTGGAAATCAGGATCGTCCGGCGCATGGCGGGCCCTCCAATATCAGTGCTCCCGGGGTCGTGTCATTGTAGTTTTCGAACCGTCAGACGGTCACCGACTTTCACGCCGGCCTTCGCGATCGCCCCCGCCGCGAGCTCGATCACGGCGAACCCGCGAAGCGCAAACGCAATGCGCGACTTCGGCACCGCGGCCTTCAGCTTGAGGACCGTCCCGTCACGCCCGGCAAAGATCAGATCGATCGCGAAGCGCATCGCAAAGGTGTGCACGCCGTTGCTCGGCGCGATGATGAGCGCCGATCCCGTGGCGAGCCCGTTCCGCCCGAGCAGACCCTTGTTCCGGCTCGTCGAGTCGAAGGCGCCTTCGAGATGCGTGGCGATTACGATGTTGCGATCGGCCACGTAGAGTCCCCAATCGGCCGGGCTTCCGGCGTCGCGCGCGAAGAGAGGCTGCAGGAAATGTGGGCTCGGCGGCACGGCGGAAGAGTAGCGCGGATTGTGCCTGAATCCGCGGCCGCGGCGGACCTGGAACCCAGTCCGCCCTACGTACTTGGCCCGCCCCGCGCCGATAAATCAAGGCTGGATGGCTACCGCCGAGCCAGCTCCCACCGCCCGCCCGCCGCTGGCAAAGATCATCCGTCTCCCGGCCGCCGGTCTCGTGCTTCTTCTTTTCGCGATGTCGACGCTCACCTGGACCGACACCGATCTCTGGGGGCACACGCGGTTCGGGCTCGACATTCTGCGCGACCACGACCTGCCGTCGGTGGACCCGTACTCGTTCACACAGGACAAGCCCTGGGTGAATCACGAGTGGCTGAGCGAGCTTCAGATGGGGATGGCCTATCACCTCGCAGGACCGACGGGGCTCGCGCTCCTCAAGGGCACGCTGACATTCGCCGCGCTGGTGCTGATGTGGGGCGCGCTGCGCGGCGTCGATCCGACCGCGCGCATCATCATCTTCGCCGTCGCTGCCGCCAGCACGGTTCCCGTCACGCGTACGCTGCGGCCGCAAGCCTGGTCGCTCGTGCTGCTGGCGATCCTTTGCCGGATCCTCGTCGAGGATCGCCGGCGCGCGCGATGGTGGGCGCCCGTCCTGCTCGCCTTGTGGGCGAACCTGCACGGCGGCTGGATCGTCGGTCTGGGAATACTGAGTGTCTGGACAATCTGTGATCTTCTGATCTGGGGATCTGGGGAACGCGTTTTCAGATCCTTAGATCCTCAGATCCCAAGATCTCCGGATCCTCAGATCCCGACGTCCCCAGTTGTATCGACAGTGATCTTGTTGGCGACACTCGTCTCGACACTCGGGACACCTTACGGTCCGGAGCTCTGGCAGTTCCTCGTCGAGACCGTTCGCATGGGTCGCGACATCACCGAGTGGCGGCCGCTCTGGCGTCAACCGCCGCCTGACTGGATTCCGTGGGCCGTCACGGTTGCCGCGTCCGTGTGGCTGCTGCGGCGGCCGCTTCGCTTTCGACTGCACGTCGCCGCGGTGATCGCGATGCTGGCGTACTCGTCGTTTCGCGTGATGCGTATCGCGCCGCTCTTCGTCGCGTGCGCCGTGATCCTTCTGTCGCCGTGGTTCAGAGCGAGATGGCCGGCAAGATCGGGTCATGTCCTGTCGGGGGCCAACGCGAGCGCACGCGGGCAGTGGGCGCTCGCCTGGGGACTCTTCGCGGCCTTGATCATCGCCGCGGCGTGGGTGGGATCGCGATCGCTCGGTTGCGTACGAACCGAAGGCACCTGGATTCCGGACCGCGTGGCGGCGCAAGTGTTCGAGACCGCGCCGCCCGGCCGGGTGGTGACCTTCTTCAATTGGGGCGAGTATGCGCTCTGGCACTTCGGGCCGCGCCTGCGCGTCTCGATGGATGGGCGCCGCGAGACCGTCTACAGCGACGCGCGGCTCGACGATCACGACGGCATCATTCGCGGCACGGCGCATGGATTCGCGCGGCTTGCGGAATGGCGCGCGGAGTACGCGTGGTTGCCCTCGCGCAGCGCGGCGACGCGCGCGTGGCTGCTCGAGCATGGCTACGTCATCGACAAGGAGACCGACCGGTCCTTCGTCGCGCGCCGGGCAGATTTGCCGCCCCTGACGGTCGCCGGCC
>Ga0114129_10000772_pt1 | contig 40849 bp, 36 predicted proteins | sample RhiMetdeltSRZDD1_FD_80071 | JGI IMG/M metagenome (GOLD analysis project Ga0114129, IMG submission 80071) | Populus rhizosphere microbial communities from Tennessee, USA - Rhizosphere MetaG P. deltoides SRZDD1 (version 2) (version 2) | ecosystem: Host-associated > Plants > Roots > Rhizosphere >...
CGTCGATCAAGCGGATGACACGTGCGGCGTCGCGCCGCGCGAGCGCGTGGGCGCAGGCGCCGCCCAGCTCGCCCGCTCCGATGATCGCGACGTCTCGCACGTCGAGTATTGTAGTAGCTGTCAGAGATGGAATCGCTGACCGGCAAGATCGCCTTCGTCACCGGCGGCTCGCGCGGCATCGGCCTCGCGATCGCGCGGGCGCTCGTCGCCGAAGGCGTCCAGGTGGCGGTCACGGGCCGCTCGGATGCGCATCTGTCGTCCGCGCGGCGCGAGATCGAGCGCGCCGGCCCCGGCGCGGTCGAGACGCTGCGCGCCGACGTGCGCCGCGCCGCCGACGTCGAGCAGGCGATTCGCGCCACGGTCGGCCGGTACGGCGGCCTCGACTTCGTGATCAACAACGCCGGCGTGGGACATTTCGGCGACGTCGGCGACATGACCGCCGACCAGTGGTCCGACGTCATCGACACGAACCTGACCGGCGTGTTCCACGTCTGCCACTCCGCGATCCCGCATCTGCGCCGCCGCGGCGGCGGCTTCATCATCAACATCAGCAGCCTCGCCGGAAAGAATCCGTTCGCGTCGGCTGCCGCGTACTGCGCGTCGAAGGCGGGGCTGAACGCGTTCAGCGAAGCGCTGATGCAGGAAGTGCGCTACGACGACATTCGCGTCAGCTGCGTGATGCCCGGATCGGTTGCGACCGGTTTTTCGAGCGGCGACGCCGCGAAAGGCGCCGACTGGAAGATCAGCCCCGACGAGGTCGCCGACGTGGTGGTCCACCTGCTGCGCCATCCCGCACGCAGCCTTCCGAGCCGCGTCGAGCTGCGTCCGTCCAAGCCGCGCAAGTAGCCGCCTTTGGACTGCGCGCTTCGGCGAGCCAAGGCGACCGAGATGTAGTGCGAGGCTTTAGCCGAGCGAGAGTTATGTCAGTATTCGACAAGCACCGCGACGCGCTCGAAGCGCACGAAACGATGATGGGCGCGCCGCGTGGACGCCTGGCGGTCGCGCTCGATCTGCTCACCGACTCGCTCGCGCTCGTCGGCCAGCACGGCGTGTACTGCCGCTCGGAGCGCTTTCCCGGCCGGCCGCGCATGGACATCGCCCTCATCCTCGAGCAGCTCGACGATGCGAAGCAGCTCGTGCAGAGCGCGATGGACGAGTTGAAGACGCGGGCGTAGCGGACGCTACCCGAGTCGTCCTTCGAGCATCTCGTCTTCGGGCGGGCCGCCCGCCGTTTTCACGGCGTGCTCATCCTCCGCACGCCACCGCGACAGAATCAGCAGCCACACGCTGCCCGGCACGACGAACAGCGCGCCCAGCGTCAGCGCGAGCAGGCGCGGCGACACGTGGCGGTGGTCGAGCTCCCAACCGGTCCAGTAGCTCGAGATCGACGAGGTCAGCGTCACGAGCGCGAGCTCCGCGGCGAAGACGCGGCCGCGAAAGCCGTCGGGCACCTCGAGCTGCAGGAGCACGGTGCTGAACACCCACAAGATCGATCCGCCCGCGTGCGCGCAGAGCACGGCCGCCGCGGCGAGCGGCAGCGTCGGCGAGAACGACAGCGCGACGTAGAAGATCGCCACCATGAAGTACGCCGGTCCGATCGCGGCCCGAAGCGTGCGCGGCTGCTGGCCGAGGATCCAGCGCAGTGCAATCGGTCCGAGGCCGGCGCCGATGCCGCGTGCGCCGTACAACACGCCGATGCCCGCGGCGCTGCCGCCGCCGACGGGAAACACACGCTGCCCGAAGACGGTGAGCAGCAGCAGGACGCCTCCGGCCAGTCCCCATCCTGCCTTGACCAAGAGCAGGGCGCTGACGTGCGGCCGCCGCCGCACGTACCGGAAGCCGTCCACGAGGTCGGTGATCCCGGCGAGCGCCAGCACGCCGCGCGCCCGCGGGATCGCTGCCGGGGTCGCGTCGTACTCGGTCCGGAGGATGAACCCTGCCGACGCGAAGAACGACAGCGCGTTGATCGCGAACGCCACGTTGCGCCCCGCGAACGCGGTCACCACGCCGCCGATCGACGCGCCGAGCGCGAGCATCGCCGACCAGGCGGCGCTCGACAGCGCATTGGCCGGCAGCAGCTCCTCTTTGCTGGTGAGGGCCGGAATCGTGGCCGTCCGCGCCGGCTCGAAGAACGCCGAGCCGATCACGGTCAGCGTCATCACGACATAGGCGAGCCAGACGCGCTCGGCTCGCGTGACGAACAGCAGGCCCAGCACCACGCAGCCCCGCGCCACGTCGGCGGCAATCATCAGCCGCCGGCGGTTCACGCGATCGACGACGACGCCGGCGACCGGGCCGACGAGCGCCATGGGCAGGAACTGCACGATCATCATCCACGCGACCGACGTCGCCGATCCGGTCAGGTCGAGCAGCAGCGCGTACACGGCGACCGCGTTGAACCAGTCGCCGAGCTGCGAGATCGTCTGTCCGATGAAGAGCAGTCGGAAGTTGCGGTTGGAGCGGAGCAGCGCGACGTAGGGGTTCAACGCGCGAACAATTATAATTTCGTGCGCGGGCCCCGCCCCCGCGCACCTGTCGCGGCTCGCTCCGTTCGCTCGCCGCGGTCACTCGCGGCATGTCTGGCCCATGCTCGAGCAGATCGGTCAGTACAAGATCCTCGACCGTCTCGGCGCAGGCGGCATGGGCGAGGTCTATCGCGCGCGCGACACGCGTCTGGGCCGCACGGTGGCGGTCAAGGTCCTGCCCGCCGACGTCGCCGACGATCCCGACCGGCGCGAGCGGTTCGTCCGCGAAGCGCAGGCCGCCGCGGCACTCTCGCATCCAAGCATCGCGGCGCTGTTCGAGATTGGCGAGGATCAGGGCCGCCTGTTCCTCGCATTCGAGTACGTCCCGGGCGAGACGCTGAAGACCGTCATCGGCGGACGTCCGCTCCATCCGCGGCAGGCGCTCGACTACGGCATCCAGCTGTGCGACGCCCTCGCCGACGCCCACGCCGAAGGCATCGTCCACCGCGACATCAAGCCGGCCAACATCATCATCACGCCGAAGGACAAGGCGAAGATTCTCGACTTCGGTCTGGCGACGTGGACCGGCGGCGGCGCCGAGCGCGAGCACGCCGCGACGATGCTCGTGACGCAGGCGGGTACGGCCCTCGGGACGGCGCCGTACATGTCGCCGGAGCAGGCGCTCGGCGAGCGCGTCGATCATCGAACCGACATCTTCTCGCTCGGCGTCGTGCTGTTCGAGATGCTGACGGGCAGGCTGCCGTTCACCGGCGCGACGCCGACGGCGGTGACCTTGCAGATCGTGCAGGCGGCGGCGCCGAAGCCGAGCGCGATCAATCCATCGGTCCCGCGCGAGCTCGACGCGATCGTGGCGAAAGCGCTCGCCAAGAGCCTCGACGAACGCTACGAGGCGGCTGCGACGATGGGCGCCGAGTTGCGCGGCGTGGCGGCGATTCTCGATACGCGCGACGGCACCATCGAGCCGGCGAGCGCCGCGGCGTTTGCCGTGGGGACGCGCCGCCGGCGGTGGCCGTTCGTCGCGCTGATCCTCGCGATTGCCGCGGCGGCCGCCGTGTGGGCCGAGCGCGACCTCCTGGCGCGCCAGTGGCGGCGCGCGATCGGGCGCGGGCCCGCTCCCGTGATTGCCGTCGTGCCGTTCGATACCGATGCGAAGCAGGAGTTCTTCGCCGACGGGCTCGGCGAGGATTTGATCACGCGGCTCGGGCAGACGCCCGGTCTCAAGGTCATCGGCCGATCGGCGACGCGCCGGTCGCGCGGCAAGGCGCCTCGCGACGTGGCGCAGGAGCTCGGGGCCGGCGTCGTGCTGACCGGATCGGTGCGGCGGCAGGACGACGTCGTCAAAATCTCGCTCGAGCTCATCGACGCGGCCGATTCGACGAGTCTCTGGACCGGCCAATACACCCGGGAGATGAAGAACATCTTCGCCGTGCAGGCGGAAGTCGCCGCCGAGGTCGCGCAAGCGCTGCGCGTCAAGCTCCAGCCGACCCGCGCGAGCGAGCGCGCGCGGTCGCGCTCGGTCGATCCGAAGGCGTACGAATCGTATCTGCGCGGGCGGCAGGCGCTGGCCGAGCGCCGCCTGGCCGATGCGATCAAGGACTTCGACGGCGCGGTCGTCATCGACGCGGGATTGGCCGAGGCGTTCGCGGGCCGCGTCGAAGCCGCGCATCTCGAGACGGCCAACCTCGGCGCAGCGGACACGCCGCTCCGGCGTCAGCAGATCAAGGGAGATGCGGCGCGCGCCTACGAGCTCGATCCCGATCTGCCGCAGGCCAACCTCGCGATGGGCCTCGCATCGGACTCGCTGGTCGAGGCGCTCGGCTACATGCGTCATGCAATCGACGTGGATCGATCCTTCACCGAAGGGTTCCATCAAATCGGCGACCAGATCGCCGACTTCGATCCGGAGCTCGCGAACCGGTTCTATCGCCGGTCGCTGGACATCGATCCGCGGTACGAGCAAAGCCGTATCGATCTCGTCGCGTCGTTGATCCTGTTGGACCGCTGGGACGACGCGCGACGCGAGCTGGATGCCGTCAATCCCGCGATGCGCCCGTTCCTGGCGATCGCCACCGATCTCGACCAGCACCGATTCGACCGATCGATTGCGGCGCTCGAGGCGCTGCCGAACGTGCACGACTCCCCGGCCGTCTGGAATTACCTCGTGCGGGCGCTGCGGACGGCGGATCGGCGCGATCAGGCGCTGCAGCAGTCGGCCGCCCTGATGGTCCGATATCCGACGTACTGCGAGGGCCTCGCGGTTCACGGCGGCCTGCTCCTGGAGCATGGCCAGCCGGCTGCGGCGCACCGTGCGGCCGACGCGATCCTGCGCGCGGCCCGCGCGCCGGGCGGGACCGGCGCGGACGTGCGCTGCGGCGTCGCTGCGGCCGCCGCGCTGAACGATGCGCCGTCGCTCGGCGCGCTGATCGATCGCATCGCCTCCGACGAGGGGCTGCTTCGCTATTGGGCGCTCGAGATTCAGGGACAGACCGGACGCGCGCTGCTGCGCGGCCGCATGTATCCGTGGACGAACGACGTCGTGCGGACAGGCATCGCGGCGTCACGCCAGCGGCTCGAGGAGGCGTACGCGCGCGAGCGCAGCGTCGCGCAGGCGAAGCTGGCGGGCGCGCTCGATCGATAGCACCCGCTGCGGGATTCGGGGTTCAAGGTTCAGGGTTCGGGGTTCGGGGTTCGGTTTCGCCCCAGAACGTCCGCGAGCCGCGCGGCGTCGATGTTGCTGCCCGACAGCACCACGCCGACCGAAGATCCGGCAACGTCGACGTGGCGTCCGACGAGCGCCGCCACGCCCGCGGCGCCGGCGCCTTCCGCGACCAGATGCTCGTGCGCGATCAGGCCGGCGACGGCCGCTCGGAGATCGTCTTCGCTGACGGTCACGAGATCGTCCACGAACTGCTGGACGAACGCGAAGGTGATCGTCTCGGGATCCACATTCCCGGCAAGGCCGTCGGCGAGCGTCGGGCCCGGCACGATCTCGACAAGACGGCCGGCGCGCATGCTGGTCTGGAACGCGCATGACTCCGCCGCTTCGACGCCCACCACGCGGATGCGGGGCTGCACCGCTTTCGCCGTCCAGGCGATGCCGCTGATCAGCCCGCCGCCGCCGACCGGCACGACCAGCGCATCGAGCGCCGGCGCGTCCTCGATCATCTCGAGCGCAATCGTCGCGGCGCCGGCAATCACGTCGGCGTCGCTGTACGGCGAGACGAAGTCGGCGCCCGTCTCGGCCGCGTACGCCTTCGCCCGCCGCTCCGCATCGTCATAGTCGCGCGCCTCGGCCCGCAGGTCGGCGCCGTGGCGGCGGATGGCGTCCAGCTTCGCGCGCGGGGCGTCGGCCGACGTGAAGACGACGAGCGGCAGGCGGAATACTTCTGCGGCCGCGGCAAGCGCCCGGCCGTGATTGCCCGCCGAGCCTGTCACCAGCCGCAGGGGACGATCGCCGACTTCGAGTCGAGCCATCACCGCGTTGAAGGCGCCGCGCGATTTGAAGGAGCTCGAGAGCTGCAGCGATTCGAGCTTCAGCGAGACGGCCGCGCGAGTCGCGTCGGACAACCAGGTCGAGGCGACGAGCGGCGTGCGGCGCACGTATGGCGCAATCCGCTTGCGCGCACGCAGCACCTGCGTCAGTTCCATCGCGCATGCGTCGGCCGCCGCGTCACGAGCGGCCGAGAAGCTCGGCGAGGCGCGCGGCAAACGCCGATCTGGCGAGCACCTCGTCGACGCCGGCGGCGCGGGCCGCCTCGATGAGATCGGCCTGCACGTGCGAGACGAAGCCGAGCGTCGGCACCGACGCCAGCGTCGGATCGTTCTTCATCGCGCCGACGATGTGCAGGGGCCCGATGCGCTCGTTGTTCAGATCGAAGATCACGAGCTTCGGCGTCGTCTTCCGCATGGCGTCGAACGCCGCCGGCTGCGACCGCGCGAAGGTCACGGGGATGCCGAGCGCGGTCGCGGTCGTCTTGATCTTGGAGGTGAACATCAGATCATCTAGGATGGCCAGGATCATGATGTCCTCGGAACGTGCGGGATCCGCGACGCTCCGCGCCCGAACATGATAATAGAAATGCAGGCCGTCCCGCCGTTCTTCAAGAACGGCTTCGTCGTGGCCTGCGGCGACACGCGCGAGGCGGTGCTGATCGATCCGGGCGACGAGGTCGCGGGGCTGCTCGCCTTCGCCGAGCGGTCGCGGCTGACGATTCGTCACATCCTCCTGACGCACGCGCACGTCGATCACGTGACCGGCGTCGCGGAGGCGAAGCGCGTGTTGGGCGTTCCAGTTCACCTGCACCGCGACGATCTGTTCCTCTACGAAGCCGCGGTCCAGCAAGGCGCGATGTTCGGCATTCCGGTATCGCCGCCGCCGCCGCCCGACCTCTTTTACTCGCCCGGACAATCGATCGGGTTCGGCAGCCTGGAGGCACGTCCACATCACACACCGGGCCACTGCCCGGGGGGTGTGTGCCTGCAGATTGGAAAAAAAGGCGCGCCGGGCAAGGACCTCTTCGTCGGCGATACGCTCTTCGCCGGCTCGATCGGCCGGACGGATTTGCCCGGCGGCGATCACGCGACGCTGCTGCGATCGATTCGAACGGTGCTGTTCGCCTTCGGCGACGATGCGGTGGTGTATCCGGGCCACGGCCCGAAGACGACCATCGGCGAGGAGCGGCGGACGAATCCGTTTCTCGCCGGGCTGGACTGACGTCCTACGTGTGTTTCGTGATCTCGAGCTCCACTCGCCCCACGCGCAGCCGGTCGCCGCTCTTGAGCGCCGCCTGGCGGACGCGCTTCCCGTTGACGTACGTGCCGTTCGTGCTCTTCAGGTCCACGACCTCCAGATCGTCGTCGGTCGCCGTGATGCGGCAGTGGAGCCGCGACACGAGCGCCGCGTCGACGATGAAGTCGGCGCGCGGCGCGCGGCCGACGGTCTTGATCGCGCCAGGGGCGAGGCGAAACGTCCACCGCCCGTCCGGCTCGGCGCTCTGCAGGATCCACATGGCGGCGTATCTTACTGTGTGAGCGTGGCGCGCGCGATTCCAGCCAACCGGTCGACTGCTCTCCTCGTCTAACTGAGTTCCAATGGGCACCTTGACCTTCGACCTCCGCGACGCGCTCAAATCCCTTCGCCGCGAGCCCGGCTATGGTGCCGCGGTTGTGCTGACGCTCGCCGTCACCATCGGCGCGACCACGGCGGTGTTCTCCATCGTCAACGGCGTGCTGCTGCGGCCGCTCGCGTACCGCGAGCCCGATCGCCTGCTGGCGATCCAGGAGATCGTCCCGGAGCTGCGCCACCTGTATCCCTCGCTTTCAGCAAACCCGCGGCACTACGCCGTGTGGCGCGCGCGCGCCTCGAGCTTCGAGCAGATTGCCGAATATCAAATCGTGCCGCTGACGCTGACCAATGCCGGCGATCCGGCCCAGCTCGACGTCGTCGTGACGACCGGCAATCTGTTCGACGTGATCGGCTTCGGCGTCGCGCGCGGGCGCACGCTTCGCGTCGACGACGAACGGATGAACGGCGAGCCGGTCGTGGTCATTACGGACCAGCTCTGGCGACAGCGCTTCAACGCAGACGCTGCCGTCGTCGGCCGTCCGGCCGTGCTCGACGGGACGCCGCGGACGATCGTCGGCGTTCTCGGGCCCGAGCTCCGATTCCCGCACGGAAGCGGGCTCGACGCGCTCGCGCGCAGCGCCCGTCCGCCGGACGCCTTCGTGCCGCTGCGGATCGACCCTGAGCGCTTCTCGGCGAACGGCGAATACAACTACTCGGTGCTGGGGCGGCTCCGTCGCGGCGTCCCGGTCGAGCGCGCGCTCGCCGAGCTGAACGTCCTGCAGGCCGACATCGCCGCGACGATGATCAAGAGGCCAGGATTGCAGGCGCGCGTCGTGCCGCTCATGACGGTCGTGGTCGGCGATGCGCGGCGCGGTCTGCTGCTCCTGCTCGGCGCGATCGCGGCGGTGCTGCTCATCGCCTGCGCGAACCTCGCCAACCTGTCGCTCACGCGCACGCTGAGCCATGCGCGCGATGCGGCCATCCGCGCTGCCCTCGGCGCGAGCCGCAGCCGTCTGGTGCGGCGCGTCATCGTGGAGCAGACCGCGCTCGCGCTCATCGGCGGCGCGCTGGGCCTCGCGGTCGCGCAAGCGGCGCTCGTGATCTTCGTCAAGACGGCGCCGATCGATCTGCCGCGCGTCGACGAGGTGGCGCTCGACGTCCGTGTCATTGCCTTTGCCGCTGCGGTGTCGGTGTTCGCCGGCTTGCTCGTGGCGATGGTCCCGGCGTGGCGCCTCGCCGGCGGCGACGTCCAGCACACGCTGCGCGCCGCCGGGCCCGGCACGACCGCCGAACGCGGCGGCCTGCGCGCACGCGCCGCGCTGCTCACGACGCAGGTGGCGCTGTCGGTCACGCTGCTCGTCGTGACGATGCTCCTGGCTGTGAGCTTCGTGCACGTGATGAACGTCCCTCGCGGATTCGTCTCCGATCGTGTGCTGGTCATGAGCGTGGCGCTGCCAGGCGCGCGCTACGCGGACGCGAAGCCACGCGTCGCGGCGTACGATCGCATCCTCGACGAGGTGCGCGCCGTGCCCGGCGTGGCGCGCGCGGCATGGTCGTCCGTGCTGCCGCTGACCGGCCAGACGTGGGTGGACGCACTCGAGCCCGAGGACCGACCCGATGCGCCGCGTGACGCGCGCGTCGCCAACTACCGCTTCGTCGGCGCCGACTACTTTGCGGCGCTGTCCATCCCGATCCGCCGCGGCCGCGCGCTGACGCCAGCTGACTTCGAGGGCGCACGGACGACGATGGCGGCGGTGATCTCCGAGCGCGCGGCGGCGCAGCTGTGGCAGGGCGTCGATCCGATCGGCCGCCGGTTCCATCGCGGCGACCCTGACGAGAAAGCGTTCGAGATCGTGGGCGTCGCCGGCGACGTTCGGACGAGTATCGAATCCGTTCCGCCGTTGATGGTGTACGTCCCGTACGTCTATCGCAGCCGCACCCGCGCCTCGCTGATCGTGCAGGCTGCGGCGTCGACACCGCCCGAGACGCTGACGAACCCGGTCCGTCAGGCGGTGTGGCGCATCGAACGCGAAGCCGCGATCGCCGACGTGCGTCCGATGGAGGCGCTCGTCGATTCGGCCGTCGGCGGCCGCCGGTATCAGACGTCGCTGTTCGTCGCGTTCGGCGGCGTGGCGCTGTTCATCGCCGTGCTCGGCGTCTACGCAGCGACGGCGTACGGCATCTCGCGGCGGCGGCGCGAGATGAACATCCGCGTGGCGCTCGGCGCGCGCCCGGCGCAGGTGCGAGCGCTCGTCGTCCGGCAAGGGTTTTCGCCGGTGGCGGTGGGCCTCGGCGCGGGAATCGCCGGCGCGCTCGCCATCAGCTCGCTCGTGGCGAGCCTGCTCTACGACGTGCGCGCGCGCGATCCGCGCATCCTCGCGGTCGTCGTGGCCGCCGTCGGCGCCATCGGCTTGCTGGCGTGCATCGTCGCGGCGAAACAGGGGCTCAGGCTCAATCCCGCGTCGGCGCTGCGCGACGAGTGACTCCGTTTCCTAGACAGTGCGCGCCGCTCGCAGGATCGATTCCGCGCTGCGATCGACGTCCTCTTCCGTCGTCGACCAGTTCGACACCGAAATCCGCATCGCGTCCACGCCGTGCCAGCGTGTGCCGCCCAGCCAGCAGACGCGCTCGTGCTGCACGGCGGCGAGGACGGCATTCGTCGCCGCGTCGGCGTCGCCTGCAGGCGGAACCACGCGTACGACGACCTGGTTCAGCACGACCTCGTTGAGAATCTCGAAGCGCGGCTCGGATCGAAGTCGCTCGGCGAAGCGGCGTGCGAGCCGGCAGCACCGATCGACGAGATCTTCGATCCCCCGCCGGCCCAACGAGCGCAGCGCGGCGTAGACGGCAATGCCGCGCGCGCGGCGCGACGATTCGGGCGTCCAGTCCATCGGTTCGCGCGGCAGATCGCCGGATCGCATCAGGTATTCGGCCGAGATGCTCATCGCCGCGCGGTGCGCGGCCGGATTCGCGACGAACACGAGGCCGGAGTCGTACGGCACGTTCAGCCACTTGTGTGCGTCGGTCGCCCACGAGTCGGCGCGGTCGCAGCCCTGCGTCAGATGGCGGTAGCGGCCGCTCGCCGCGGCCCACAACCCGAAGGCGCCGTCGACGTGCACCCAGGCGCCGTGCTGTTGTGCGACGTCCGCAATCGCGCCGATCGGATCGAACGCGCCGCTGTTCACGTTGCCCGCCTGCGCGCAGACGATCGTCGGACCGTCGATCGCACGCATCGCGTCCGACAGCGCGTCGAGGCGCATGCGCCCTTGATCGTCCACCGCGACGCGCCTGAGCTGACGAGCGCCGAAGCCGAGGAGACGCAGCGCGCCGACGACCGACACGTGCACCTCCTCGCCGACGAGGACGTTCACGCGCGGGGATCCGGTGAGACCGTCCGCCTCCACGTCCCACGCTGCGCGCCGCAGCACTTCGTGCCGCGCGGCGGCCAGCGCGGTGAAGTTGGCCATGTGGCACCCGGTGACGAAGCCGACGCTCGCGTCCGGCGGCAGACGGAGCAGGGCGAGCAGCCACTCTCCGGCGACTTCTTCGATGACTGAAGCGGCGGGCGACATGACGTACAACCCCGCGTTCTGATCCCATGCCGCGCTCAGCCATTCGGCGCCGACAGCCGCCGGCACCGCGCCGCCCGTGACGAAGCCGAAGTAGCGCGGACCAGTGGTCGTGACGAGGCCGGGGTCGGCCGCGCGACCCAGCGCGTCGACGACGAGCGCGGGGTCGAGCGGCTCGTTCTGGAGCGGACCGCCGAGCGCGGCACGGAGCGCGTCGAGCGACGTCGTCGGCCACACGGGACGCTCCGTCCGCGACGCGATGTACTCGCACGCGATCGCGAGCGCCCGCGACAGGGCCGACACTGTCGCGTCGAGCGGCGCGCTCACTTCGCCGGCGACGCGAGGCGTTTCTGCAGCCACGATTCGATCGCGCCGACGACGGCCGGGCTGACGCGCTTGTCGGGAAGCCTCCCGTACTCGTCGTACTCGCCCGTGGTCGCGGGTACGAGGAGATGGTTGACGCCGGGGACCTTCACGACGTCCACCGGTGGCGCGTTCTTCCGCGCGCGCGCGAGCGCTTCCAGACGATCGGCGTTGGAGGGATCGACCTGCGTGTCGAGGAGGCCCTGCACGATCAGGATCGGCTGCCGGACGTCGGGCATGACTTTCGCCGGCTCGAACGCGAGGAAACTCTGAAACCACGGCGTCTCGGCCTGCCTGCGGAGAGCCGGCGGAACGTCTTCCCATCCCTTGCCGCTCAGGACGGCGCCCTGAATCTTTTTCTGCAGCTCGATCGTCGACTGCTTCTCGGCATCCGGCCGCTTCGAGCGCTCGACGGCGCGCGTCACCTGCGCGAGGTTCAGCTCGGCGCCCGTCACGCCAATCGTCGCGACGAGCGCGACCGCGGCGATCCGCTTGTCCTTCGCAGCCGTCAGCATCGCCACCGACCCGCCTTCGCTGTGCCCGACGACGGCGATGCGCTTCTCGTCGACGTCTTTCCGGTCGGCGAGATACTTGATGGCCGCGCGCAGATCGTCGGCGAAGTCGGCGAGCGTCGCGTTCTCGGCGCGCCCGCCGCTCTGGCCGATCCCGCGTTTGTCGTAGCGCAGCACGAGGAACCCCGCGTCGGCGAGCGCGCTCGCGATCTGGCCGAAGATCGGAATACCGAATACCGTCTCATCGCGATCGGTCGGGCCGGAGCCGCCGACCAGCACCACCGCGGGGAGTTGTTTCGCGGCCGGCTTGTCGGGCCTCGAGATCGTCCCGGCGAGCGAGAAGCCATTGGCCTGGACCTTGACCTGGTCGTCGTTGGCCCGCGACATCGTGACGCGCCGCGCGGCCACCGATGCGATGTCCTCGCGCGCCACATCCAGGTTCTGTGCGGGAATGCTGAGCCGCAGCAGCCGGCCGTTCGCGTCCGTCCACACGTCGGCGTCGATCGGCATCCCTGGCGTGCCCAGCGTGATGTGCGTCCGCCGCGCGTCGATCAGGCGCGCCGGCGTCTGGATGTGTTCGGCTTCCGATGCGCCGACGGTGATCGGGAACGACGCGGTTCCGGTGTACGCCGGAATGGTCGCGCCCGCGGCGGCCGATGTGAGACGGGCCGCGAGCGCCTCGAACGGCCCCCAGAAAGGACTCGGCAGCAGCAGCGCGTCCGCTGCAATCGTGTCGGTGCGATCGAGCGGCCCTGCCGGCGATTCCACGCGCGTTCGCGCGGTCGTCTGCGAGACCATGACCTGGATCGATCGCGGCTGTCCTTGAGCGGTCGCGTCGACGGTCAGCTCGATCGGACGCCAGTCCGGCGTGTATCGCACCTGCACGCGGCGCGCGACGATATCGATCGGTGCACCCATCCGGCCGGAGCTGGTGATGGTCCAGCCCTCGGCGTTTCGCGAGACGGCGATCTGCTCGCTGCCGACGGGCACCGAGCGGATGAAGACGGTGAAATTCGACGCCGACGGAGCCGCGGCGGACGGCTGCTGCGCGACGGCAGCCGCGGGGAGGATCAGGGACGCGACACACGCCCCCACGCGGCTAAAATGAGATGAGGGCATGCCTCAGCATAGCACCATGGTTTCGCGCGATCTCTATCGTGCGGCCCGCACGCGTGCGGCGGCACTCGACCGCAGCGATCGCGGGCGGATCGTCATCGGCGGCGCCGATCGCGCGACGTACCTTCACGGTCTGCTCACCAACGACATCGCCGCGCTGCAGCCGGGCCTCGGCTGCTATGCGGCGTATCTCACGCCGCAGGGGCGCATGATCTCGGATCTGCTCGTGTACGAGCTCGGCGACATGATCCTCATCTCGCTGCCGGGCTCGACGAAGGATGCCGTGCTCGCCAGGTTCGATCAATTTCTCTTTGGCGAAGACGTGACGCTCGGCGACGTGACCGGCACGTTTCGCCAGCGGGCGCTCATCGGGCCCGAGGCGGCGGGCGTGTTGAGCGGTGTGCTCGAGCAGACGCCGGCCGGCGCGCTGGAGGCGCTGCCCGAGCACGGCAACCTGCGCGCGACCATCGGCGGGCAGCCGGCGATCGTCACGCGCATCACTGATACGGGCGAGCCCGGCTTCGACGTGTACATCGAACAGGACGCCGCCGACACGGTCGCTGCACGGCTGATCGAGACGGGCGCGGCCGCGCTCGACGCTGAAACGGCGGACGCGATTCGCATCGAGGCCGGGGTTCCCCTCTTCGGCCACGACATGGACGAGGACACGATTCCACTCGAGGCCGGCATCGAGTCGCGCGCGATCAGCTTCACGAAAGGGTGCTACGTCGGCCAGGAGGTGATCATTCGCGTGCTGCACCGCGGGCACGGCCGCGTGGCGCGCCGGCTGGTCGGCATGATGCTCGACGGGGATGCTGCACCTGCGCGCGGCACGGTCGTGACGGCCGGCGACCGGGCGGTCGGGACAATCACGAGCAGCGCGATGTCACCGGCGCTCGATCGCCCGATCGCGCTCGGTTACCTGCAGCGCGATTTCGTGGCGGCGGGCACCGAAGTGTCGATCGGGGGCGCTCGCGGCGCGGTCACCGCGCTGCCGTTCGTGCGCGCTGAATCACGACTGGCGCATTAGCACCTCAATCAGCTCCGCATCCGCGGGCGGAAACGCGAGCATCGCGAGATCCGCTCGCTTCACCCAGCGCATCTCCTGCCCAAGCTGCGGCGCCGGCTCCCCGACCACGTCGCACTGAATGAAGTGCAGCTCGACGCGCCGGTCGGCGTACGCGTGGCTCGTGACCAGCAGCTCGTCTCGGACGCGGACATCCACCCCGAGCTCTTCCCGCAGCTCGCGCGCGAGGCACGCGGCATGGTTCTCGCCAGGCTCGCACTTGCCGCCTGGAAACTCCCACAACCCTTCGAGGTGGACGCCTGCCTGACGCCGCGTGACGAGAAACAGGCCGTCGCGCTCGACGATCGCGGCGGCGACGATGACGGTGGGAAGGGGACAGGTCTCGGCCATTAGGCGGACCGGGCGCCGCCCCGGACCGACGCGCAGTCCTTCGCCATCGGACAAACCAAACACTTCGGATTCCGGGCGACGCACACCATCGCGCCGAGATCCATCAGGGCCTGGTTGAAGTCGAAGACCGCGCGGTTCGGCACCAGCGTGTCCGACAGCGTCCAGAGATGGCGTTTCATCGCGTGGCTCTTCGGATCGCCGGTCCCGACGAAGACGCGGAAGAGCACGCGGGCGACGTTGGTGTCGAGGATCGCCGCGCGCTCGCGGAAGGCGAAGCTGCGGATCGCGCCGGCCGTGTAGGCGCCGATGCCCTTGAACGAGCGCAGCGTCGCCTCGTCGGCCGGCAGCTGGCCGCCGTAGCGAGCGACCGCTTCGCGCGCGATCGCCTGTAGCCGTCCGGGTCGCACGTTGTACCCGAGCGGATACCATGTTTCGGTCACTTCGCGATCCGGCGCGGCCGCCAGCGCGTCGAGCGACGGGTACTTCCGCAGCCATTCGGCGTACTTGGGCAGCACGCGATCGACCTGCGTCTGCTGCAGCATGATCTCGGACACGAGGATGTGGTACGGGTCGTCGGTCTTGCGCCACGGCAGATCGCGTCCGTGGCGCCGGTACCACGCCAGCAGGCGCGCGCGGAATCGGCGGCGCGCCGCCGGCGGCGGCAGCGCCGGCGACGTCGGGGTTCGGGACGCGGTCCGCTTCGCAGGCATCTCGTATAATCCGTCCGGGTGAAAATCTACACGCGCACCGGCGACGCCGGCGAGACGTCGCTGTTCGACGGCACGCGCGTCAGAAAGAACGACGCGCGCGTCGCCGCCTACGGGGACGTCGACGAGCTGAACGCGTGGCTCGGTTTCGCCCGCGCCGCGGGACTCGACGCCGATCTCGACGCCGAGCTCGTGCACCTGCAGCGCGATCTGTTCGCCCTCGGCGCGCAGCTGGCCGATCCGTCCGACAAGATCGCGGCGCGCGTCGCCAAGGCCGCGATTGCCGACGAAGACGTCGCCCGCCTCGAGCAGCTGATCGATCGGCTCGAAACCGAGCTGCCGCCGCTGCGGCACTTCATTCTAGCCGGAGGCGCGCCGGCCGGCGCGGCGCTGCACGTCGCCCGGACCGTCTGCCGCCGCGCGGAGCGGCGGATCGTCGGGCTCGAGCCGGCGGCCGACGCCGTCCTGCTGCGGTATGTGAACCGCTTGTCGGATCTGCTGTTCGTGATCGCGCGCGTCGTCAATCGGCGCGCGGATGTTGCCGAGACCGAGTGGTAACACAAAGGACACAGAGGTTTCAGCCCCGCGCCTCGAGATCGCGTTTGACGGCTTCATAGACCGTCCGCGCCAGCTCCTGTGAGACACGCTCGCGGATCGCGCCGCACTCGACCAGCGTCGTGCCGGCGACGGTCTCGATGGCGACGTCCCAGCGATCCCGGGCGATGCCCTCGGGCCGGTCCTCGAAACTGGTCGGCGCGGCCAGGCTCGTCCTGTCGAAGCGGCGCGACGCGTAGCTCGCGATCGGCGATCCGTTGATCAGGACGCGCACGGCCGCGATCAAGTCCTTTTCGATCGACCGCTCGCCGTAATAGAAGCGCTTCGCGTCCTCGCTGAAGAGCACCAGCGTCTCCTCGGTCGGAATCTCCGCCACGATCGTACGTCCCATCGCCCGCTCGGAATCGCGCGCACGCTGGCGCCGGCGGCGGTGGTCCTGCAGCGTCGTGGCGAGGCGCGCCGCCACGATCAGCAGCACGGACGCGGCGAGGGCGGCAAGGAGGTCGCGCATGATCCGATAGAATGCGTTGGTGTCCGTCTGGCCCGAGCCGCTGGCGCGCGCGTATGCCGCGTGCGAAGCGATGGCCCGATCGCACTACGAGAATTTTCCGGTCGCCTCTCGGTTGCTGCCGGCGGCGATGCGCCCGCACGTCGCCGCCGTCTACGCGTTCGCGCGCGCCGCCGACGACATCGCCGACGAAGGAGCGGCGCCGCCCGACGATCGACAGGCGCGGCTGCGCGACTGGCGGGATCGGCTGCACGCGGCGGCGAGCGCGCCGCCGGCGCCCGCGACCGGAGCGACGAGCGGCGACAGCGATCTGATCTTCGCGGCGCTCGGTCACTCGATTCGGTCGTTCGATCTGCCCGTGTCCCTCTTCGACGATCTGCTCACCGCGTTCGCGCAGGATACCACGACGACGCGCTACGACTCGTGGCGCGACGTGCTCGACTATTGCCGCCGCTCGGCGAATCCGATCGGCCGGCTGGTCCTGCGCATCGCCGGCTATCGCGACGATCGGCTCGATCGATCGTCCGACGCGCTCTGCACCGCGCTGCAGCTGACGAACTTCTGGCAGGACTTCGGCCGCGACTGGCGCGCCGGGCGCCTGTACGTGCCGCGCGAGGTCGCGAGCGCCGCGTCCGCGTCGGAAGCCGATCTCGAGGCCGGACGGATGACCGGTGCGTGGACGACCGCGCTCGCGCAATGCGTGCGCGTCACTCGTGCGCTCTTTCGCGACGGCCGCGACGTCTGCGACGGCGTCCGCGGTCGGCTGCGCATCGAGCTCCGCGTCACCTGGCTGGGCGGCGCGCGGATCCTCGAGCGCGTCGATCGCCAGCGGTCGGCGTTGTTGCGGCAGCGGCCGGCGCTTGGCGCGGCCGATGTGCCGATCCTCGCGTGGCGCGCGCTGCGGTGGAACGGCCCGCTCGGCTCCGCTCGGGGCACGGCGTAGATGGCGCGGAAGACGAGCTTCTACTACTCGTTTCTGGTCCTGCCCCCGCCCAAGCGGCGCGCGATCGTCGCCGTCTGGGATTTCTGCCGCGCGGTCGACGACGCGGTCGACGAAGACGACGCGGCGCCGGCGGGCGTTCCGGCAGGCGCGGCGGCGATTCGTTTCTGGCGCGCCGAGCTCGCCCGCTGCTTCGACGGAGGGCCGCCCGAAACGCCGCAGGGCCGCCGGCTGCAGCCGTTCGTTCGCTCGTTCGATCTGCCGCGCGAGGCGTTCGAGGACGTGATCGACGGCGTGGCGATGGATCTCGAAACGACCCGCTACCGCACGTTCGAGGAGCTGTTCGAGTACTGCCGCCGCGTCGCGTCGGCCGTGGGGCTCATCTGCATCCGGATCTTCGGCTGCCGCCACAGCGGTGCGCGGGACTACGCGCTCAACCTCGGCGTGGCGCTGCAGCTGACCAACATCCTGCGCGACGTCCGCGATGATTTCGGGCGCGGGCGGGTGTACCTGCCGCTCGACGATCTGGCGGCGTGCGGCTGCAGCGTGGACGATCTCGCGCGCCGCGAGCCGACGGAGGCGGTCCGGCGCGCGATCGCGTTCCAGGCCCGCCGGGCGCGCGACTTCTACGCGAAGGCGGCGGCGGCGCTGCCGCCGGAAGACCGCTCGAGGCTCGTCGCCGCCGAGATCATGCGCGCCGTCTACTTCGAGACGCTTCGCCGCATCGAGCGCTCCGGCTACGACGTGTTCACGCGGCCGACGCGGGTGCCGCGGCCCGTGCAGGCGGCGATCGCGCTGAAGCAATGGCTGTGGAACCGATGACGCCGCCCTACGACGCGATCGTCGTCGGCGCGGGGTTCGCGGGATTGAGCGCGGCGACGCGGCTCGCCAGCGGCGGCGCTCGCGTGCTGGTGCTCGAAGCGCGGTCGCGGCTCGGCGGCCGCGCGACGGCGTTTGCCGATCGCGACAGCGGCGAAGTCGTCGACAACGGGCAGCACGTGCTGTTCGGTTGCTACACGCACACGTTCGACTTCCTCCGCACGATCGGCGCTGCCGGCTACGTCCGGCTCCAGCCGAACCTCCGCGTGACGATGATCGATCGCGCGGGCCGGCGGACGCGCCTCACGTGTCCGCCGCTGCCGCCGCCGCTGCATCTCGTCGCGGGCGTGATCGACTGGGACGCGCTCGACTGGACCGATCGCCTGTCCGTGCTCCGCATGGCGGCGGCGATTCGCCTCGCGCGCCGGTCGCTGCGTGCCAACGCGCGCACGATTGCGGCCTCACCGGGAGAGACGGTCGAGAACTGGCTGATTCGCAACGGGCAGACGGCGCGCCTGCGCGAGCTCCTCTGGTATCCGCTCGCGCTGGCTGCGCTCAACCAGCCGCCCGACCGCGCGGCTGCGCCGCCGTTCGCCCGCGTGCTCGCCGAGATGTTCGGTCCCGACCCCGCCGCCGCCGCCATCGGCCTGCCGGCCCGGCCGCTCGACGCGATGTACGCCGAGCCCGCGCGCGCCTTCATCGAGGGACACGGCGGCACGGTCCGAACCGGCGCGCCGGCGACGATTCACATCGAGCGTCATCGCATCGCCGCCGTCGAAGCGGCCGACGAGCGCTGGCACAGCCGCATCGTCATCGCCACGGTGCCGTGGTTTGCCATCGGCGGCGTGTTCACCGGCGATACCGCGCCGCTGGGGCCGATGCTCGCGTCGGCGCACGCGATGGCGTCGTCGCCGATCGTCACCGTCAATCTCTGGTTCGATCGCGTCGTGCTCGACGAACCGTTCGTCGGGCTGCCGGGCCGCGCGCTGCAGTGGGTGTTCGACAAGCGCGCCTTGTTCGGCGGAGCAGCCTCCCATTTGTCGCTCGTGTCGAGCGGCGCGTCGCCGCTCGTCGCGCTGACGAACGAGCAGCTCATCGCGCAGGCGCACGAGCTGTTGATGGACGCCATGCCCGAGATCCGCAGCGCAGCGCTGCTGCGGGCGACCGTCGTCCGCGAACCCCGCGCGACGTTCTCGCTCGCGCCGGGCCAGCCGGCCCGGCCATCCACAGCCACGCCGATTCCCGGATTGTTCCTGGCCGGCGATTGGATCGACACCGGCCTGCCCGCTACGATCGAGAGCGCCGTCCGCTCGGGGCACACCGCCGCGGATATGGCAGCAGGCACATGAACACCATCGTCGTCCACTACAAGGAGCTCGCGCTCAAGGGACGCAACCGGCCGTGGTTCATCAGGCTGCTGGTCCGTCACTTGCGCGCGGCGCTTGCCGACCTGCCGGTCGCGTCGATCCGCTCGATCGTCGGCCGCATCGAGATCGAGCTGGCGCCGGGCGCCCGCGTCGACGAGGTGCGTGAGCGCGTGGGCCGCGTGTTCGGCATCGCGAACTACTCGTACGCCGGCCGCGCGTCGCACGATCTCGAGGCGCTGGCGGCGGCGATTCTCGTCGATCTGGGCGACCGCAGCCCGTCGTCGTTCCGCGTCCGCGCGCGCCGTGCGGACAAGCGACTGCCGATGACGTCGCCGCAGATCGAGCGCGAAGTCGGCGGCCGAATCAAGACCGCCAGGGGATGGCGTGTCGACCTCGACGAGGCCGAGCTGACCGTCTACATCGAGATGCTGCCGGAGCATGCGTTTTATTTTTTCGGCAAGGAGCCCGGCGCCGGCGGCCTGCCGACCGGTACCGGCGGCCGCGTCGCGTGTCTCATGTCCGGCGGCATCGATTCACCTGTGGCCGCATATCGCATGATGCGGCGCGGGTGCACGGTGCTGTTCATCCACTTCCACAGCTACCCGATCCTGTCGCGCGCCTCGCAGGAGAAGGCGCGCGAGATCGCGGCGCTCCTCACCCGATACCAGCTGCGGTCGCGCCTCGTGCTCGTGCCGTTCGGCGACCTGCAGCAGAAGGTCGTCCTGTCGGTCGCAGCGCCGGCGCGCGTCGTGATCTACCGCCGGCTGATGATGCGGATTGCCGAGCAGATCGCGCGGCGCTGGCGCGCGAAAGCCCTCGTCACCGGCGAGGTCATCGGCCAGGTGGCGTCGCAAACGCTCGACAACCTCACGACGATCGCGGCCGCGGCGACGCTGGAGGTGCTGCGGCCGCTGGTGGGCATGGACAAGGACGAGATCACGGCGGACGCCGAGCGGCTCGTCACGTTTCCGATCTCGATCATTCCCGATCAGGATTGCTGTCAGCTGTTCACGCCGAAGCATCCGTCGACGCGCGTGACGCGCGACGAGGTCGAGCGGGCGGAAGCGGCGCTGCCGCTGGCGGAGATGGTCGACGCGGCCGTCGCGGCGGCAGCCGTCGAGGAGCTCCAATTCCCGGTGCTACAATACCCGGTTGGTCAGATACGGGGGACGTGACATGGCAACAGCGGCAGCGACCTCAATCGAGCAGATCCTCGGCGACGATGCCGCCAGCCTGCTCTCGCATCAGTGCAAGACGATCTCGAAGGACAGTCTCCACCTGCCGGGGCCCGACTACGTCGAGCGCATCTACAGCGCGTCGGACCGGCCCGCGCGGGTGTTGACCAGCCTGCAGGCGCTTCTCGATCACGGGCGGCTCGCGGGCACCGGCTACGTGTCGATCCTTCCAGTCGATCAGGGAATCGAGCATTCGGCCGGCGCGTCGTTCGCGCCCAACCCCGCATATTTCGATCCGGAGAACATCGTCAAACTGGCGATCGAGGGCGGCTGCAATGCCGTTGCCTCGACACTCGGCGCGCTCGGATCGGTCGCGCGGAAGTACGCGCACCGGATCCCGTTCCTCATGAAGGTCAATCACAACGAGTTCCTGTCCTATCCGAACAGCTTCGATCAGATTCGGTTCGCGAGCGTGCGCCAGGCGTTCGACATGGGCGCGATGGGCGTCGGCGCCACGATCTACTTCGGCTCCGACGAGTCGAAGCGGCAGCTGCAGGAAGTGACCGAGATGTTCCAGCAGGCGCACGAGCTCGGCATGTTCACCGTGCTCTGGTGCTATCTCCGCAACGCGGCGTTCAAGACGAAGGAAGCGGACTATCACCTGGCGGCCGATCTCACGGGCCAGGCCGATCACCTCGGCGTGACGATCGAGGCCGACATCATCAAGCAGAAGCTGCCGGAGACCAACGGCGGCTTCAACGCTCTGAGCTTCGGCAAGACGCACAAGAAGGTGTACTCGGAGCTGACGTCTGAGCATCCGATCGACCTGACGCGGTATCAGGTGGCGAACGGCTTCATGGGCCGCGCCGGCCTGATCAACTCCGGCGGCGCGTCGTCCGGCGAGAGCGATCTCAAGGAAGCCGTGCGCACCGCGGTCATCAACAAACGCGCCGGCGGGATGGGCCTCATCTCGGGCCGCAAGGCGTTCCAGCGGCCGCTGCGCGAAGGGGTCGGCCTGCTCAACGCGATCCAGGACGTGTATCTGAGCAAGGACGTCACGATCGCCTAGTCCGTCTGAAGGCGGACACTACCTGTGAGGAGTCCCGTCGCGCTCGCAGCCGCCGTCCTGCTGACGTGCGGCTGCGCCGCCCATCACACCACGACCGGTCTCGTCCTCGGGGTCGTTCCGTCCGCTCGGTCGGGCGCAGTCGTCACCATCTCGCACGACGCCTTCCCTGGCTTCATGGACGCCATGACGATGCCCTTTACGCTGAAGGGACCGGCGCGCGACGTCGGGCTGACCGCCGGCGACCGCGTTCGCTTCCGGCTCGCCGTGCGGGGCGATCGATCCTGGGTCGATCGCATCGAGGTCGTGTCCGCCGCGCGTTCAGACGCCGGCCTGCAGCAGACGCCCGCGGTACCGGTGCTCGTCCCGGTCGGATCGCTCGTGCCCGACTTCGAGCTGGTCGATCAGGACGGCGCGCCGTTCCGCCTCTCGTCGCTGCGCGGCCGCGTCGCCGCCGTCACGTTCATCTACTCGCGCTGTCCGCTGCCCGATTACTGTCCTCGGATGGTCACGAATTTCCGCGCGGTGCGCGATCGGTTTCAGGGGCGGCTCGGCAGCGATCTCGAGCTCCTGACGATCAGCTTCGATCCGACGTACGACACGCCGGAGAGGCTGCGCGCGTACGCAGCGGCCTCTCGCGCCGGCGGGCGCGGCTGGCATTTCCTGACCGGCGATCCGGCGCGGATCGAGCGCGTGTGCAACGCGTTCGGGATCCAGTACTGGGCCGAGGAAGGTCTGATCACGCACTCACTGCAGACGGCGGTGATCGATCGCGGCGGCCGGCTCGCGGCCACGGTCGAAGGCAAAGATTTCACGCCGCGCCAGCTCGGCGATCTGATCGAGGCGGTTATCGAGCGGCGCTAGACGCGCGCAGATGCTGCAGCTGCGGCAGATCCGGATCGGCGTTTGCCCAGGCCCTGGCGGCGCGCGCTTGCGCGTCTGCGGCCTCGGCCGTCCGGCCGAGACCGTCGAGCGCCGCCGCCAGCCCGAACAGCGCGCGGCCGCTGCCCGGCTCGCGCTCGAGCGCCGCGCGATATTCCTGCTCGGCCGTCGCGAAATCGCCGACCGCGAGCGCGACGTTGGCGAATCCTTCGACGACCGGCCGAGGATACGACGGCGGCTCGGTATACGGCATGTTGGCTTCGCGCGTCGCCGCCTTCCGGAAGAGGCCGTACGCTTTTCCGCGATCGCCGCCGCGGCCGGCGATCGCTGCTTCGAGCTCGATCGCCGCGATCCTGATCGCTTCGCGCGTGGCGGTGGCCTGGTCCGAGTCCTTCTCCAGATCCGCGAGCGTCGTCTTCGCCCGTTCGAGGTCGCCGGTCGCCGCGTAGGCCAGGCCGGTCGCCCAGCGCCGCCATGCGTTCTGTTCCGGCCTGTCGTACAGCGGTATCGTGCGGCCGTCGAGGATGTCGGCCCATCGTTCGAAGCGCACCAGCGTTTTGATCAGACCGAAATAGCCCTGCCGCCACGCGATGCGCTGGCTGTTGCCGCTCCTCTCGCGCGGCGTTTCCCTGAGGGTCAGGAGGTGCCGCGCCTGCCTGATGGAGTCCTGGTACTTTCCGCCGAGATTGAGGGCGTGAATCAGGAAGTGGACGTTGTGTCCGTGATGGCCGTTCGAGTACAGCGAGTCGGCGTTCATCCACGTCAGCTCGTTGTCAGCGGCGGCCGTGAATGCGGCAATCGCTTCCGGCACCTTGTCGCTCTGGGCGTAGATGTGGCCGGGCATGTGGAGCGCGTGCGGAATGTTCGTCACGAGCGCGGCGTACCGCTCGCATGCATGCCACGCGCGCTCGGGCGTCCTGCTCCCTTCCCACGCGTGGATCAGATAATGATGCGCGCCGAAGTGCGAGTCGTCTCGGGCGGCGACGTCCTCGAGCAGCCGGATGGCCTCCATCGTGTGCGCGCGCGGTTCTTTGGTGGCGGGCTCGAATCCGTTGTCGAGCGCGAGGCCGAGCATCGACTTCGCGTCGAGATCGTCCGGGTATGCCGCGACGAGCTTGCGCAGGCCATGGATGTACGCCTCTTCCGCCTGATCGTGGTCGGACGTCAGGCGCCGCGCGGCCTGCGACTCGATGTACAGGCGTTCGCGCGGCGTGATCCCGTCGCGCAGCGACAGCGCCTTCTGAATCGCCTCGCGCGCCCGCAGCGCCGGGTTGATCGCCGCGCCGTTCGTGGATCGCTGCACCGTGTCGCCGGTGTCGCGCGTCGCGCCGGCGCGGCCGCCGTCGTTCGGGTCGCGCATCAGCTGGAACGCGGGACGATAGTCGCCCGCCGCGCTGAGTGCGATGCACCAGTACGCCATCGCCATCTGGGGATCGAGGTCGGCGGCCTGCAGGCAGGAGCGCTCGGCTTCGGTGAACCAGAACGAGTGGATCTGCGAGACGCCTTGCAGGAAGAACCGGCGCGCGTCCTCGGACGCCGTCGTCACGGCGAAGTTCCTGGTCTCGCCCATGCCCGGCAGCAGCTTCGCGGGCAGCAGCGGCTGCGCGCCCGGCGGCACGACGCACAGGTCGGGCTCGCGTTTCGGCGTCTGCTTGCCTGCAGCGGCGACCAGCGTGGGAAGCGTGAGTAAAAGAAAGGCGGCAGCGAACTGACGCATGCCGCCAGTATAGAAGTCGGAAGTCGAAAGTCTCAAGTCTGAAGTCTGAAGTCGAGAGTACTTCAAACTTGAAACCTGAGACTTGACACGGGGACGCTACGAACCCGGATTCATCGCCGGAATATACCGCTTCGGATCGACGAATCCGTCGTCGTTCCACGCCGCGCCGTTGGCGCCGCCCGGACCGGCGTCGGTCAGGATCTTGAAGATGTGGCCGTCGGGATAGCACACCCGGCTCGTCGAGACCCATCGGCCGTTGAAGTTATCGATATTGTCGCCGCTGGTCTTTTCGAGCAGCCCGACGCCCTGGCCGCGCAGCAGCCACGCGACGCGGGCGACAAGCCCGAGGTTGTCGCCGGCCGAGCGCCATCCGATCCCATCCTTCACGCACTGCACGAGCGCCGGACCCGGCGTCGTGCCGCAGTTCTGCCATCCGCCTCCTCCAGGCGCGGGCGGCGGCGGCGGCGGCGGTGGCGGTGGCTTCGGCGTCTGGAACGCGAACGCGCCGGACCACGGGAACGCCTGGCCGTTCGTGTTGCCGCGCACGTGCCAGAAGTACTGGTGGTCGTAGCCGAAGTTCTGCGGCGCCTGCAGGCTCGTCTGCCCGTGCGAATCTTCATTGACGGCCCACACGGCGACCACGCGCTCGAACCGATCGCTGTCGGCGACCTCGAGTGTGTACGAGATTGCCCCGACCGGCCCGGACCGAGGCACGTTGACCCACTGGAATCGCGGGCTCAGGCTGTCGAGGGTCACCGTGTGCGCCGGATAGACGAGCTGCGGTTGTCCAAGGATCGCGGGCGCGGGCGTCGGTGTGGGCGTCGGCGTCGGCGTCGGCGTGGGAGTTGGCGTCGGCGTGGGTGTCGGCGTCGGCGTCGGCGTCGGATCGGTCGATTTCTTCCGCAGGCGCTCGACACCCTGGACCGGGCCGAGGCACGTGGTGCCGCTGTATTCGACCCGCAGCGTGTTGTTGTCGTCCTCGGGGTAGCCGGTCCCGTTCAACGTGAAGCTGCACGCCGGCACGCCGGGCGCGGTGGCCGCGCCGCTCGCCGACATCCCGATCGTGCCGTTCGCGTTGAGCTGACCCGACGCCGTGCCGGCCACCGTGACGCCACCCGCGCACAACGCCGAGAACGTTCCTGAGACCGTGGTCGCCGTCTGGTTGCTGATCGTCCACTGCACGTTGCCGCAGGTCGACGGGCTCGGCACCGTGGTCGCGGTTTGCGACGCCCACAACCCGACGAACGACGGCCCCGTCGTCGGCGAGGGCGTCGGCGACAGCGGCGTCGACGAGCGTTCGAACGCGCAGCCGGCCGCCAGGGATGCTGCGATGAGGAGCGTTGGAAGAAGGGGTCTCCGCATATCGTGTCTCTTATCGGCAGCTTCTGGCTGCACACCCAGGGTTGCGGTTACAAAGCTGTCGCGCCACTCACAATTTTCGCGAGCGCAGCGACGCGCCATCGTGTGTTTTGCGAGGGAACGCCCGTCAGACGCGGACAGGGTGCAGAAGTCCGGCCAGATAGTCCTGAAGCCCCTCGCGAGTGCTCGGGAACGCGAGCTCGGTCCACGGGATTGCGTCCGTCTCGAACTCGGCAATATCGAGGCACTCGTCGTCGCCGCACAAGTCGCCGCCGATCGCTGTCGCCGCATAGACGACGATGACCGGCGTTCGCCCTTCGTACGAGTAGATGTTCACCAGGCCGTCGATGCGCACGTCGAGGCCGCATTCCTCGCGCGCTTCGCGCAGCGCCGCGCGGACGAGCGGCTCGCCGCGATCGACGAAGCCGCCGGGGAACACCCACAACCCGTATCCCGGCTCGATCGCGCGGCGAACCAGCACGAGGCGGTTCGACGCTGTGCGGATGATGGTGCCGACCGCGACCTTCGGATCGAGATAGAAGATGTAGCCGCAGCGCGGGCACACGAGCCGTTCCGGTTCGCCGCGTTTGAGCGTGCGCCGTTCGAAAGGTCCGGCGCACCGCGGGCAGAACCTGAACTCCCCCAGCGGGTCCATCTGTTGGGCGACGTCCAAGTATAATCCATCGCTTATGTCGATCCTCAAGGTCGCGCGCATGGGACATCCCGTGCTGCGCGCCAGGGCGCGCGCGCTCGATCGCGCCGAGCTCCGGAGCCCAGCCGTTCAGAAGCTCATCGACGACATGATCGAGACGATGCACGAGTACCACGGCGTCGGCCTCGCCGCGCCGCAGATCCATCACGGCGTGCGCGTGTTCGTCGCGACGCTCGACGCCGCCGACGGCGAAGAGCCCGGTGAGCCGATCGTGCTCATCAACCCGGAAGTCACGCCAATCGGCACCGACATTGTGGAGGACTGGGAAGGATGCCTGAGCATCCCCGACGTTCGCGGCCGCGTGCCGCGCTCCCGGGAGATCAAGGTGCGCGGGTACGATCGGAAAGGCGAGCGCGTCGAGCTCCACGCGCACGATTTTCCGGCGCGCGTCATCCAGCACGAAACCGATCACCTCGACGGCGTCCTGTTCATGGATCGCATGAAGTCGCTCGAGACGCTGACGTTTCTCGACGAGTACTCGCGGTACTGGGCGAGGGACTGACACGCGCAGAACCTTGCGCACGATCTTGGTGACCGGCGGTGGCCGCGGGATCGGCCGCGCGATCGCGCTCGCGTTCGCCGAACGCGGATCGCAGATCGTCATCGCCGGCCGGACGACGGCACAGCTCGAGGAGACGGCGGCCGCCATTCGCGCGCGCGGCGCCGAGGCGATCGCCGTGACGATGGATGTCACCGCCGAGCAGTCGGTGGACGCCGGCTTCGCGACGCTGACCCGCGCGTCCGGTCGCCTCGACGTGCTCGTCAACAATGCCGGCGCCGGCGGGGGCATGCCGGTCGAACAGTCGGAGCCGGCCGAGTGGCGGCGCGTCCTCGACACGAACGTGTGGGGCACGTTCCTCGTCACGCGCCGCGCGATCCCGTTGATGGCGCGCGGCGGACGCATCATCAGCCTGTCGTCGGTGCTGGGCCGGTTTGGTGTGCCGGGGTACACCGCGTACTGCGCGTCGAAGCACGCCGTCATCGGCTTCACGCGCGCGCTGGCGCTCGAGCTCGCGGATCGCGGCATCACGGCGAACGCGATCTGCCCGGGGTGGGTCGACACCGAGATGGCCGCGCAGGGGATGCAGCTCGGCGCCGCGGCGATGGGAATCAGCTACGAGGAGTTCCGGCGGCGCGCGCTCGGCGCGGTACCGATCAAGCGCATCATCCAGCCCGAGGAAGTCGCCGGGCTCGTGAAGTTTCTCGCATCGGCCGAGGCGTCGGCGATCACCGGGCAGACCTACAACATCTGCGGCGGCCAGACGATGGATTGACGTCGGGGTTTGGGATTGGGGATTAGGGATTTGCGCGCCACGCTGCGAAGGAGTTAGTCGGGATTTCTGCCGGCACGAGGGTTGCCTGGCGAGGGGATGCGGTAACTGTCTTGACACGCATTCTTGTCTTTCTTGTAATCGCGCTGACGAGTATCGGTTGTAAGGCATCCAACAACCCGAGTGAGCCTTCGACTTCCTCCACGACGACCACGATCCCACCGACGTCTCTCGTCCATGTATTCGGCCGCGTCTTCGACTACAGGACGACGGCCGGCGTTCCGAGCGCAAGGATCGCGTTCTACATTTGCGGCTTCGACGCAACCGCCGGCACGGTCGTGGCCGACCCGACGGGTTTTTATTCGATCTCGCTCCCGCGAGGCACTTATGACCCGCGAATCAACGGCGACTCGGCCAACAACCGAATCGTTCCTGTTGGCTCGCAGTATCTCGCCGATTACTTCGTGAATGGCGGCATGTGCCGCCTGTTCTACGGGAACGTCCGCGATGCGAGCACTGGTGAACCAATCGTTGGCGCAACCGTGACGCTCATCACCAACACACAAACCGGATCCGATGGATCGTTCCGACTCGATTTCGGTTGTCCCGTTCCGAATCCTAACGGCTTTCCGCCTCTAGGGATTGGGACGACGGGATTCATCGTGGCGAAGGCCGGTTACGCGACGTGGCAGGCGTCGCCTCGACGAGAGACGCTCGGAGGTTTGAACCGGGTCGACGTCGTCCTTGTGCGGAATAACTGACGCCGCCTACGTCATTGGCGGAGACGCGCGCGGATCGCGCGGCTTCGGGCGGCGAGGGCTTTACTGCCGGAGCGTTCGAAGCGGCGCAGCTGACGCTGCACGACCGCGAGTACCCCCTTATCGCCGCCGGCCATCGTCGCCAGGCTGTCGAGCGCCCACGCCTTCACGAACGTCTGCCGGTGTTCGACGTCCCGTCGGAGGATCTCGAGGGCGCGCCGCCGGTCGGCCGGCGTCCACCGGAACAGCGGCAGCGCGCGAACGACCTGCAGGCGGATTTCCCACTGCTCCGCGTCGGCGAGCGGGCCGATGAAGACGCGCTTGTGCGGCTCGATCCAATCCGGATGGCTGTGGGCGAGCTTCTCGAGCAGATCCGCCGCCCGTTGGCGGACGAGCCAGTCGTCGTCTTCGGTGAGCGCGGCGAGCTCGCCGACCCGCGACGGATCGTCGAGCACGACAGCGAGCGCCCGGCGGGCATCCGCGATCGAGCGCCGATCGGCGCCGATCAGGAAAGCGCGAAGAGGTCGCGTCGCCGCCATTCACGCTCGCGTGTCAAAGGGCGGCGAGAGTATAACAGTCGCGTGAGGATCGTCCTTGCGCTCGCGGTCGCGGCCATCGGCCTGACGGCCGCCGAAACGCTGCCGGCCTACCTGAGCGACCGTGATTTCTGGACGCTCGTCCAGGATCTGTCCGAGCCGGGAGGCGACGCGCGGATCTCGAACCTCGTCTCGAACGAAGCGCGGTATCACGAGGTCATTCCGGATCTGCTGCGCATCGGTGCCCGAGACCGCGCGTTCATCGGCGTCGGTCCGGAGCAGAACTTCAGCTACATCGCCGCCCTCAGGCCGTCGATCGCCTTCATCGTCGACGTCCGCCGCGGGAACCTGGCGCAGCACCTGTTGTTCAAGGCGCTGTTCGAGCTGGCCGCCGATCGCGCGGATTTCGTGTCGCTCCTGTTCTCGCGGCCGCGCCCGCGCGGCCTCGGCGCCGCGACGACCGCGTCGCAGCTGTTCGCGGCCTACACGTCACGCGCGCCCGACCGGGCGCTGTACGACGACACGGCACGGGCGATTCGCGATCGGCTGCTGACGACGCACGGGTTCGGCCTGTCGTCTGAGGACCTCAGAGGCATCGACGACATCCATCGCGCGTTCTATTGGCTCGGCGGCCGCATCCGGTACGGCGCGCAGGTGCCGCCGCCGTTTGCGGGGTCGACGGGACGCGTCGGCTCGTCGCCGTGGGGCGTGCCGATCGGGATCAACGGCGCGGTAAACCAGCCGACATTCGCGGAGCTGATGACCGCCGCCGACCGCGCCGGGATCGCGCGCGGGTTCCTCGCGAGTGAGTCCGCGTTCAATGTAGTGAAGGATCTGCAGGCCCGCAACCTGATCGTGCCGGTCGTCGGCGATTTCGCGGGCCCGAAAGCCATCCGGGCCATCGCGTCGTACTTGAAAGAGAAGGGACCGCTGGTCGCCGCGTTCTATGTCTCGAACGTCGAAGAGTACCTGCGGCGAGACGGCCGCTGGCCCGCGTTCTGCGCGAACGCCGCGGCGCTGCCGATCGACGACGCGAGCGTCTTCATCCGGTCCGCCGAGCGGCGCACGGCGAAAGGCGCCGACGGGTTCACGATGCAGCTGGCGCCCATGACGCAGACCGGCAGTTGCCGCCAGGCACCCCAGGCACCTGAGGCACGTCAGGCACCTCAGGCACCCGTACGTTTCTTCTCTATCGCGCGCTCGGACTGCAGCCGCTCGAGCTCGACCTCTGAGTGATCCGCGAACTGCATCGCCGCGGCGATCGCGTGATGGCCGGCGACCTCGCCGATCGCGCGATGCATCAGCTGACAGATGCGGCGATAGGACGGATGGCCCTGGGGCGACGTCCGCAGCTCGATCACGTGCATCGCCTCGCGGGCGTTCATGTCCATGTAGAAGCGGACGCGGTACGCCATGACGACGCCGTACGGCGCGACGTCGCGCAGACCGCTCGCCACCAGCGACTCGTAGAGCTCGCCCGATTCGCGCATCACGCGGCGCCAGTCGTCGAGCGCTCCCGCCTCCTCGATCGCCGCGGGCTCGACGTAGCCATGCCGCGTGCCGAGCGGCTGCCACTCCAGCGTCAGCAGGCGATGGCGCTGGAGATCGCGGAACGCGCCGTAATCGGCGAGGACGTCGAAGCGATAGTGGGTCCGCTCGTACGCGCGGCCCGGCTTGTGGCGGCGGTTTGCGCGCGCGCCGGCGTACGCGCGCAGGAGCGCGGTCCGATCGTCGATCGAGAGTCGCCGCGCGATCGCCATCAGACGATCGTCGGGCAGATCCGACACCGCGTACAGCGCCGCCGCGACGACTTTCGTCTCGCCGTCGGGATCGAAGTCGGTGAGCACCACCTCGGGCTGCGCCTCGTCGGACGCGGCAGGCTCGAGCCCGGCGATCGACCGCGCCTTCTCCTCGAACGAGCGGCGCGTTTCCGCGAGGTACTCGATCCAGCGGCCCCCGCGCGCCGGTTGTTCGACGCGCGCGAGGAACGCGGGGATGACGTGACGCAGCTCGCCGAGCATCGCCCGCGCGTGCGCGCGCACCTCCTCGAGCGGGTGCGCGAGCATGCGCAGCAGCAGTGCCTCGTACGCCTGACCCGTCCCGAACAGGCCGACGTTCGAGGTCGTGGCCGCCGGCAGCAGCCCGCGCAGCGTGTCGAGCGCCTTCGCGCGAATCACCGATCGATACACGGCATCGGTGTCTTCGGGCGCCTTCGGGTACCGCGCGCGGAAGTGCGTCTCCATGGCGGGAATCCATCGCGTGTAGGTCTCGAACGCGCGATCGAGCGTCGCCACGAAGCGGTCGCGCAGCGGCGATCGGTCCAGCTCCGCGGGGACGTGATACTTCCATCGCCCGCCGGGCCGGTCCGTGTACGGCACGTACCGCGTCGACTGCTCGAGGTACGCCATCAGCCGGCCCCATTCGAGCACCTTCGTCAGCACGTTCGACACGCCCTCGCACGCGAGATGCGCGGCCCCGAGCTGCGCGACCGAGTCGTCTCCGTACTCGCCGAGCACCCGCGCGTACAGCTTGTCCGCGCGCTCGACGCCGACGGCGGCCGGCGCGTCCCGCTCGTCGGGCGCTCCCATCTGGCCGAGGAACTCATCCAGAAACAGGCGGCGCAGCGATTTCGCCGATCGCGAGTAGCGGGCGAACAACGCGCCCTTGACCGCTTCGGGAAGGTTCGTCAGCGCGAAGACCGATCGGGTGGTATTGGTGAAGTACGGCGCGAGCGCGCGCGTTTCCTGGGGCGTGAAAGCGTCCACCGTGAAGACGTATTCTAAAGGATATGGTGTACATCTTCGGCAAGGACACGTGACCGTACACGCAAGCCGCCCGTGAAGACTATGAGCGGCGGCAGGTCGCGTTCGAGTACGTGAACGTCAAGAAGAAGCCGGCCGAGCTCCAGCGGATGCTCGCCTTGAGCAGCGGCCAGCGCAAGGTGCCGGTCATCGTCGACGACGACGGCGGCGTGACGATCGGGTTCGGCGGGACGTGAGGGGTCTAGCGTGACGCCCGTGCGGCGTCCAGCGCGAATCCCGCGCCCAGCGCGATCAGCCCCACGCCGATCAGCGAGATCGCCCACAGCGGTTTGTCGAAGTAGTGCTGATGGCTGGCAATCAGGTAGAGGGCGATGCCGGTGTTGAGCAGGCCGGCGTAGTAGAAGCTCTTTCGCTCGCGCCAGTGGCTGGCGACGACGATGGCCAGCGCGAGCGCCAGGTACGTCCAATCGAACCGCCGCGAGTACTCGGCCGTTTCACTGAGGTACGCGAGCGGCTCGAGCGCCGAGAACGGCACGATCGTGAACAGCAGCCACGCCGCGGCCTTCATCGCGGCGGAGCCGAACCAGTCGATCGCCGACGCCGCGGCGTAGAAGACGACGCCGTTCATCGTGAGCGCGGCGACGGTATCGACCAGCGTCGGGTTCGACACATCCCGGCCCTGCAGCGGCTGGAACGACACGCCGACGTAGTGGAGCGCCCGCCCGTCGAGGGCGAGGAGATCGAGCGCGGCGACGAACACCATCACCGCTCCCAGGTACAACGGGCCGACGAACCATGGCTTCTCGCGGCGCTCCGCCGCCACGCCGAGCCAGGCGTAGACGACCGCCAGCGGCGCCACATGCAGGGCGAACCGATCGAACCGTCGCCCTACGATCCACGACCGCAGGCCGAAGTCGCTCAACACGGCGATCGCGAGCAGAAACAGGAGGACGGCAAGCACGGTGCTGAGCGCGGTCGTCTTCGTCCGCAGCGCGAGCCAGCCTGACCAGCCGCACGCACATGCGATCGTCACCTGCAGTTGCGTGTTGGAGACGGATCCGCCTGCGAAGAGCTGTCCGGGCGTGCCGGCCGGCGCGATCCACAGCCCGGTCTCGTGAAACCAGATCAAGAGGAATAGCGGAAGCAGGCTGACGCCGGCGAGGAAGAACGCGACGGCAACCGCCTTGCGCTCGCGGCTGTACAGATACCGTCCGGCGGCGTTCAGCCCGATGAAGGGAACCGCGAGCGCGAAGAAAGGGCGGACGACGCCGCGGACTGCGTCGTGGAACCGGTGCGCGCCGAAGTAGAACAGGCTGCCGGCGACGAGCAGAAAGGCGCCGAGGTAGAGCGCGATCTGCGAGTACGACAGCGTGCGGCTCCCGACGATCCAGTCGTCCTCGCGCGCCTCGAGCCGGCGGTACGCCGCGCGCAGACGTTCAGCCTCGTGCGGGTAGATCAGCTTGAGGCGCAGCCACTCCTCGATCTGATCCACGTGCGGCCGCATTCTCGACTCGAGCGTCGTCGCGTACATCGTCGGCCGTGCGAGGACGGGACGGCCATCCAGGTACCGGCGCAGATCCAGCGACATCTCACGCGCCGACTGATAGCGATCGGACGGCCGCGGCTCCATCGCCTTGAGCGCAATCGCCTGCAGCGGCTCCGGCGCGCGCGGATTGATCTCGACAGGTAGACGCGGCTGTCCCCGGCGAAGAGCGGCGAGGATGTCCGACGGCGTCGCGCCGCCGTACGGGACGGTATTCGACAGCAACTCGTACAGGATGACGCCGAGCGCGTAGACGTCGGTCCGCGCGTCGATCGGCGCGGCCGGATCGAGCTGCTCGGGCGCGAGATAGTGCGGCGTGCCGATGAAGTGGCCCTCCGTCGGTGCGCCGGCGCTGAGGCCGAAGTCGAGAATCTTCGGCGACAGCGCGACGTCGAGCATGATGTTCGACGGCTTCAAGTCGCGATGCTGGATCCCGAGCGCGTGGGCGTGCTGGATGGCGTCGCAGACCTCGACGAGCACGCGCGCCTGCTGCGAGAGCTCGAGCGAAGGGCCGATGCGTCCGAGCTCGAATCCTTCGACGAGCTCCATGATGATCACCGGCGGCGTCGCCTCGGATCGAAACTCGAAGATCTGGACGATGCGGCGATCCTGGAAGAGCGCCATCGACCGCGCTTCGCGCAGGAAATCGGCGACGGGACGGGCGATCCGCTGATCGGGCCGCATGACTTTCGCGGCGACGACGCGATCCAGCTTCAGATCGTGGAGCTTGTAGACCTGTCCCATGCCGCCGGCGCCGATGCGCTCGATCGTACGGAAGCCGTCGAACGTCGGCAGCGTGCCGCCTGACGGCGCCGTGTCGGCGATCGACAACCCGGAGTCGAGCGTCTGCGCGAGCGTCCGGTAGCGATCGACCAGAGCGCGCAGCGGCGCAGCGAGGTCCGGCCGATCGGCGACGAGGCGCTCGATCGACGGCGCAGTGCCGGTCAGGACGTGCCGCTCAACGTATGCCGCGAAGCGGCGTTCCAGCTCCTCGTCGCGCACGCCTGCCATCAGGTCGGCTCCGACATTTTCAAGGTCAGCGCAGTCATCCCCCGCGCATACGCCATCCGGCAGGCGTCCTCGCTCTTGCCGAGGCGCGCCGCGATTTCCGGAAACGTCAGCTCCTCGAACTGCCGCAGCAGGATGACCTCGCGGTGCGCGTCGCTGAGGGAGTCGAGCGCGCGTTCGAGGCGCTCGGCGGCCTCGCCGAGGATCGTCTGGCTCAGCGCCGATCGAACCGGCGCGGGAACGTCGGCGGCCTCGTCGAGCGGCACCCGGCGGGCCGCATCGCGCCGCAGGCGCGTGCGGTAGTCCGCGCGATCGCGGATCTCGTTGTCGGCGATCCGCGCCAGCCACGCCATCCACGAGCCGGCCTGCGCGCCGTGGAACTGGGCACGCCGCTCGAACGACTTCATGAGCACGGCTTGCAGGATGTCGCGCGACTCGAGATCGGATCGCAGCGACGGCCCGAGCCGCTGCCGAATCAGCGGCAGCAGCTTCGCGGCACACCGCGCGTACAGCACGTCGAGCGCCGTTTGCGACCCGTCGCGTGCCCGGTCGACCAGCGTTGCCGTTTCGTCGCGGCTCACGGCGCGTCACCTTACCACGAGGACAGACGGGGGACTGTCCCCCGCCTGTCCCCGTTCGCTTCGACGGCCCGGCGCCGTCTCGTCAACAGAGCGAACACCGTGAAAGCGAGGTCACCATGCGAACCGTCATCGGCGCGCTCATTGCAGCCGCGATGGCCGCCTCGGGCTGCCTGACGAAAGACACGACACACACGATCTACATCGAGCGCGACGGCACGATCACCTGGTCCGTCGAAGAGCACACGATCCGATCAGACGCCAAACGGGCCGCCGAGCGAACACGCGAAGAGCGCGAATTCCTTGCCTCCGTCCATGCAGGGCAGCATCCCGTCGCCGGCGCGTTCTGGCGACTGGGGCCGCTGGACGTCAGGACTGACATCGTCCGCGCCGAGCCGCCCGCGGCGGTGGTGACGCAGGCGCGATTCGCCGGCATCGATGCAGCGCTCGATCGATTCGCCGCGCGCGCGGGCCTGCACGCCGTGTCGACGCTCGTTCACACCGGCGACCTGACCACGTGGACGTGGAGCGTCGCCGAGGACGACAGCCCTCAACGCGAGGGCGACAATGCCGTCGGCGCACTCGGCGACGTGCTGGACGCCTGCCGGATCGTTCTCGCGTCGGGCCGCTTCATCGCCGCGACCGGCCTGGACGTGACCGCCGACGGCCGCGTCGCGACGCTGCGGCTGGCCGATCTGGCTGGTTCAGGCAACCCGGTGCGGATCGTCCTGTCGTGGACGCGACTTGACAGTTTGTGAAACATTTCACATAATCGGGCCGTGATCGCTCTCGACCGCGTCACCCGCCGCTTCGACGGCAAACGCCAGGTGACGGCGCTCGCCGACGTCACCCTCGCCATCCCCCGCGGCCAGATGGCCGCCATCATCGGCCCCTCCGGCTCCGGCAAGTCCACGCTCCTCAACGTCATCGGCGGCCTCGATCGCCCCACCGCCGGCGACATCCGCATCGACGGCGCCCCCCTCGCCGCCATGCCCGACGACGAGCTGACGCGCGTGCGCCGCGACAAGATCGGCTTCATCTTCCAGTTCTTCAACCTCCTGCCGACGCTCACGTGCCTCGAGAACGTCGGCCTCCCGCTGCACCTGCGCGGCTGGCCGCGCCGGAAGGTCGACGCCCGCGCGCGCGAGCTCCTCGATCTCGTCCAGCTCGGGCACCGTCTGCAGCATCTGCCCGACGAGCTGTCGGGCGGCGAGCGGCAGCGCGTCGCGATCGCCCGCGCGCTGTCGATCTATCCGCCGATCCTTCTCGCCGACGAACCGACCGGCAATCTCGACACGCGAACGGGACAGGACATCCTCGATCTCATCCGCGATCTGCACCGCCGCCTCCAGTCGACCGTCGTCATCGTGACGCACGACCTGTCGGTCGCCGAGAGCTGCGCCCGCACGATCGCGCTGCGCGACGGCCGCATCGTCTCGGACGTGACGCGGTGATGTTGCTGCGCCTGATCAGCTGGCCGTACCTCCGCAGGCACGTGCTGCGGACGCTGCTGACCACGGCCGGCATCGTGCTGGGCGTGTCGGTCTACGTCGGCATGCACACCGCGAGTCAGACGGTGCTGGCCGGCTTCTCGCGAACGGTAGATCGCATCGCCGGCAAGACCGAGCTGCAGATCACGGCCGGCGAGTTCGGCTTCGACGAGGAGGTGCTCGACACGGTGCAGTCGGTGCCGTGCGTCCGTGTGGCCGTGCCTGTGGTCGAAGCGGTCGTCGATACGACGATGGCCGGCGCCGAGACGCTGCTCGTGCTCGGCGTCGACATGACCGGTGATCGAAGCCTGCGCGACTACGACTTCGAGAGCGCCGACGAGGCGCTGATCGACGATCCGCTGGTCTTCCTCGCGCAGCCGGACTCGGTGATGGTGACGCGCGACTTCGCCGGCCGGCACCACCTGGCGACCAACGATCGCCTCACGCTCAACACGGCCGCCGGCGCGAAGGCGTTCACGGTGCGCGGCGTGATGAAGGCGTCCGGGCTGGCGACCGCGTTTGGCGGGAACCTCGCGATCATGGACGTCTACGCCGCGCAGAAGATGTTCGGCCGCGGCCGCACGTTCGATCGCATCGACGCGGCAGTGACGCCGGGTGTCGCGCTGGCGCGGTGTCAGGACGACGTCCGCGCGCGGATCGGGCCGGGGTTCCAGGTCGATCCACCGTCGGGCCGCGGCCAGCAGTTCGAGGCGATGCTCTCCGCTTTTTCGATGATGGTGAACATCACGAGCCTGTTCGCGCTGTTCATCGGCATGTTCATCATCTACAACTCGTTCGCCATCGCGGTGACGCAGCGCCGATCGGAAATCGGCATCCTGCGCGCGCTCGGCGCGACACGCCGTCAGATTCGGGCGCTGTTTCTCGTCGAGAGCGCCGTCACGGGACTGGTCGGATCGATCGGCGGCGCGCTGTTCGGCCTCGTCCTCGCGCGCGGAATTGCGGCGACGATTGGCGGGCTGGTCAGCGACGTGTACGGCGTCGGCCACGTGAGCGACGAGCTGGCGGCCGGCCCCGGCATCCTCGTCACGGCGGTCGCGATCGGCGTGGCGACGAGTCTGGTTGCGGCGCTGATCCCGGCGCACAGCGCGGCGCGCGTCGATCCCGTGCAGGCGCTGCAGAAGGGGAAGTATCAGGTGTTGTCGGCGGGCGAGAACCGCGCGCGCGCGATTGTCGCGTTCGTGCTCGCCGCCGTCTCCATCGTCTGCCTGTCCGCAGGCGGGTCGCGGCCGGTCTTCTACACCGGCTACTTCCTCGCCGTCGTCGTCGCGCTGCTGCTCAGTCCGCTCCTGTCGCTGGCGCTGGCGCGCGCGCTGCGGCCGCTGCTCAAGTGGCTGCGGCCGGTCGAGGGCGCGCTGGCGGCCGACAGCCTGATCCAGGCGCCGCGCCGGACGTCGGCGAGCGTCGCGGCGCTGATGCTGTCGGTCGCCATCGTCGTGGCGTTCGCCGGCATGGCGCGGGCGAGCTACCACTCCATCGTCGACTGGATGAACGACACGCTCAATCCCGATCTGTTCGTCATCCCGTCCGAGAACATCTCGGTGCGGACCTATCGGTTTCCCGCGTCGATGGGCGAGGAGCTGAAGACGATTCCCGGCATCGCGCACGTGCAGATGGTGCGCGACGCGCGCATCGTCTTTCGGCAGACGCCGGTGATGATCGTCGCCGTCGAGATCGCGAGCGTCCGGCGCACGGCGCCGCGCCGGCCGGTCGAGGGCGACATGGATGAGATGTATCGGCTCGCCGCCGCCGGCCAGGGGCTGGTGGTGTCGTACAACCTCGCGCAGCTGCAGTCGCTGAAGCTCGGCGAGGTGCTCGACGTCCCGGCGCCGCACGGCGTGCTGCGCCTGCCGATCGTCGGGATCATCGTCGACTACTCGGATCAGCAGGGGACGATTCTGATCGATCGCGCCGTGTTCATCCGGTACTGGCGCGACGATTCGGTGAACGTCTTCCGCGTCTATCTGGATTCGACCGCGGCGCTGCCAGTGGTGAAGCAGCGGATCGTCGACCGGTTCGCGGGGCGGTTCCGCGTCTTCATCATGACGAACGACGAGCTGAAGCGGTACATCATCAAGGTCACCGATCAGTGGTTCGCGCTGACCTGGATTCAGATGGCGGTCGCCGTGCTCGTCGCGGTTCTGGGGATCGTCAACACGCTGACCGTGTCGATCACCGATCGCCGGCGCGAGCTCGGCGTGGTGCGCGCGGTCGGCGGCCTGCACGGACAGGTGCGGCGCACGATCTGGATGGAGGCGATCAGCATCGGCACGCTCGGGCTGCTGCTGGGCGTCGCACTAGGCGCCGTGAATCTGTACTACACGCTGGAGATCATCCACCGCGACATCGCCGGCATGCGGCTCGAGTACGAATTCCCCGTTCGGGTCGTCGTGGCGCTCGTGCCGATTATTCTCGGCGCCGCATTCATCGCCGCGATCTGGCCGGCCGAATCGGCGGTGCATGGCTCGCTCGTCGAGGCGCTGGAGTATGAATAGCACGCTGATCGCCGCGCTCTTCGCGATCGGTGTAGGGGTCGGCCTTCAGGCCGGCCGGCTGCCGCCCGTGGACGACGCCCGCCAGATCGTCGCCGAGGCGCAGCGCCGCACCGATGCGAGGTCGCAGCGGTACGAAGGGCTGCTGCAGGTCTTCGACGCGAAGGGCAAGGTCACGGACAAGCGGTGGACGTTCGAGCGCCTCGGCTCGCACGGCGACAGCAGGGCGGTGCTGCGATTCACAGCGCCGGCGGAGGTGAAAGGCGTCGCGCTGCTCGTCGTCAACCACCGCGATCGCGCCTCGGATCAGTGGATGTGGACGCCCGCCATCGAGCGCGATCGCCGCATCGCGCTCCAGGATCGGTCGACGCGCTTCTTCGGCACCGACTTCAGCTTCGAGGATCTCGAAGAACGCGACGTCGATCAGTTCGAGTACACCCTCGTCGGCGACGATGCGGTCGAGGGGACGCCATGCTGGAAGATTGCGTCGACGCCGAAAACCAGCAAGTCGTCGCAGTACACGCGGTCGATCGTCTGGATCCGGAAGGACATCTACGCGCTCGTGCGGATCGAGAACTACGTCAGGGACCAGGCGATGCGGCGGCTCACATACGCGGATCTCGCCGACATCCAGGGCATCTGGTCGGCGCGCAGGATGGAGATGACGGACCTGCGACGCGGCAGCCGGACGCTGCTGACGCTCGACAAGCTGCAGTACAACGTCGCGCTCAAGGATGAGGACTTCACGCTCCAGGCGATCCGGCGCCAGTAACTCCTCGCTGCTCCTGGCCGGCTGGATCCTCGCCGCGAGCGCGCAGCCGGCGGCGGCGCAGGCGCTCTCGCAGCGCGGCTTCGTCGACGCGCGCGGCGCATGGTTCCCACAGCAGGCGCCGAACGATCCCACGCGCGGCGTCGCGGATCTCGTCGCGCGCGAGGAAGTCTTCGCGAGGCCGTCCGGCTGGCTCCGGCTGGCGGCGGGGATCGAGCTCCGCGTCAACTCGCACGATCAGGTCGAGGACGAGTGGCGGCTCGACGTCGACGATCGCGGCAGGCGCCGGCCGCGTCTCGCGCTGCGGCGGCTGTCGGCGACGTTCACGCACCTCGGCATGTCGCTCGACGTCGGCAAACAGTTCATCCGGTGGGGCAAGACCGACATCGTTGCGCCGACCGACCGGTTCGCGCCCCGCGACTTCCTCAACGTGCTGGACAACGACTTCCTCGCCGTCACCGGCGCGCGCGGCGTCGTCGCCGTCGGCGGCGAGACGCTCGAAGCCGTCTGGGTGCCGCGATTCACGCCGAGCCGGGTTCCGCTGCTCGATCAGCGATGGGGTGCGGCGTCGCCCGTCCCGACGCTGCTCGCGGTCGTCGATGGCGGCGCCGAGCTGCCGTCGGGCCCGCAGACCGGCATCCGCTGGAGCCACGTCGGCCGCGTCGACACGTCGCTGTCGTTCTACGACGGGTTCAACCACCTGCCGAACATCGCAGCGCGCGCGATCGTCACGCCGCCGCAGGTGCAGATCGTCCGCGTGTATCCGTCGCTGCGGAGCTACGGCGCGGATGCGGCGGTCCCGACGCGGTGGGTGACCATCAAGGGCGAAGCGGCGTACTTCACGACGAGCTCGCCGGACACGGACGAGTATGTGCTGTACGTCGTGCAGCTCGAGCGGCAGACCGGCGAGTGGGTGATCGTCGGCGGCTATGCCGGCGAGATCGTCACCGCGCGGCGCGCGCCGCAGATCTTCGCGCCCGATCGCGGCGTCGCCCGGTCGTTCGTCGGACGCGCGTCGTATACGATCGATCCGAATCGGAGCATCGCGTTCGAGACCGCGGTCAGGCAGACGCTCGACGGCGCGTACGCGAAGGGGGAGTTCTCCCAGGGGCGCGGTCAGCACTGGCGCGCCACGGTCGCAGCGACATTCATCCGCGGGCGAGCCGGCGACTTTCTCGGCGAATACCGGCGGAACTCGAATCTATCGGTGGGAGTGAGATACAGTTTTTAGTTTCGTGTTTCGACGTGATGCCGATCCTCATCGAAGCGCACAACCCGGGCCCGATGAC
>Ga0114129_10000774_pt1 | contig 40843 bp, 8 predicted proteins | sample RhiMetdeltSRZDD1_FD_80071 | JGI IMG/M metagenome (GOLD analysis project Ga0114129, IMG submission 80071) | Populus rhizosphere microbial communities from Tennessee, USA - Rhizosphere MetaG P. deltoides SRZDD1 (version 2) (version 2) | ecosystem: Host-associated > Plants > Roots > Rhizosphere >...
ACGGCATGGTTCGATCCGAAGTCCCACCTGGTCGAGACGATCGAAGGCGCGATGGAAGAGGCGATCGACCAGGCCGGCTGGATTGCCTATCCGGTCCTGCCGGAATCGCCCGCAAGGGTGAATGTCGCGCAGCGCGACCTGGCCGCGCGCTCCGGCTCGGCTGCCGTGCTCAGCGTGCCGATCGTGAGCCGCGGTCAGCCGATCGGCGCGCTGACGCTCGAGCGCACCCAGGGCGAGCCGTTCGACGCGGCGAGCGTAGTGCTGTGCGAAGCGGTCGGCGAATTGCTTGGGCCTGCGCTGCAGCTGAGGCTCGAAAGCGAGCGCTGGTTCTCGGGACGCATCGTATCGACGCTGGCGGATTGGCGCGACCGGCTGATCGGCCCGCGCCGGCCTGCGCTGAAAGTCGCCGTAGTCCTGCTGCTGATCGCGGCGCTGTTCCTCGCATTTGCCGACGGCGAATTCCGCGTCTCGGCCCGGACCATCGTCGAAGGTGCGGTGCAGCGCGCCACGGTCGCGCCATTCGACGGGTACGTCACCGAAGCGTTCGTCCGCGCCGGCAGCGCGGTCCGGCAGGGACAGGTCCTCGCTGCGCTCGACGATCGCGACCTGAAGCTGGAGCGCGCGCGGTGGGACGCCGAAAAGGAACAGGTGGCGCAAAAGTACCGGGAAGCGCTCGCCAAGCACGACCGTGCGACGTCACGCGTGCTTGCGGCGCAGCTGAGCCAGGTCGAAGCGCAGCTCGCGCTCAGCGAGGAGAAGCTCGCGCGCACGCAGCTCATAGCCCCGTTCGACGGCGTCGTGGTGTCGGGCGACCTGTCGCAGATGCTCGGCGCGCCCGTCGAAAAGGGCAAAGTGCTGTTCGAGCTCGCGCCGCTCGGAAAATATCGCGTCATCCTGCAAGTGGACGAGCGCGACATCGCCCATGTCACGAGCGGCCAGCGCGGCGAGCTCGCATTGACGGGCGTCAGCGGCGCGACCCTGCCGTTCACGATCAAGACGGTCACGTCGGTTGCGACGGCCCAGGAGGGGCGCAATTTCTTCAGGGCGGAAGCGCAACTCGAAGACACCGCGGCGCGCATCCGGCCGGGGATGGAGGGGGTCGGAAAGATCTCGGTCGGCGAGCGCCGGTTGCTGTGGATCTGGACGCGCAACTTCGTCAACTGGGTGCGGATCTCGGCCTGGACCTGGATGCCGTGAGCGGCGACGCTTTCCTCAGTCCTTCGTGGTACCGGGTCGCATCGCTGCGTCCGGCGCTGAAGCGGCAGGCGGCCATCCGCCGCCACCGGTTTCGCGGCGAGGTCTGGTATGTCGTCCAGGACCCGGCCTCAGGGCGGTTCAATCGCCTGACGCCGCCCGCCTACCAGCTGCTTGGGCTGATGGATGGCGAGCGGACGATGAAGGAGGTATGGGACGCGGCGATCGAGCAGCTCCGCGACGATACGCCGGGCCAGGACGAGGTGATCCAGCTGCTCTCGCAACTGCATGCCGCCGACCTGCTGCATTGCGAAGTGAGTCCCGATTCGAGCGAGCTGTTCGAGCGCTTTGCGAAGCAGGATCGCGGCCGCAGCAAGAGCAACTGGCGCAATCCGTTCAGCATCCGCTTGCCGTTGTGGAACCCGGACCGGTTCCTGTCGCGCACGCTGCCGTACCTGCGGCCGCTGTTTGGCCGGTTCGGTGCGCTCCTCTACTGTGCGATCGTCGGATTCGCGCTGGTCCTCGGCGCGCTGCACTGGCCCGAGCTCACTCGCAACCTCGCCGACCGGGCGCTTGCGTTCGACAATCTCGTCATCCTGTGGCTGTGCTTCCCCGTGGTGAAGGTGCTGCACGAGCTCGGGCACGGCTATGCCACGAAGGCCGGCAGGGGAGAGGTGCACGAGATGGGCATCCTGTTCCTGGTGTTCATGCCGGTGCCTTACGTGGACGCGACGGCCGCAAGCGGATTCCGCAGCAAGTGGCGGCGAGTCCTGGTCGGCGCGGCGGGCATGCTGACCGAGCTGCTCATTGCCGCGTTGTGCATGCTGCTGTGGGTCTTGGCCGAGCCCGGATGGCTGCGCGCGATCGCGTTCAACGTGATCCTGATCGCCGGCGTGTCGACCGTCGTGTTCAACGGCAACCCGCTGCTGCGGTTCGACGGGTACTACATCCTGTCCGACCTGATCGAAGTCCCGAACCTTGCGGCGCGGGGCAATCGCTATTGGCGCTACCTGCTCGAGCGCTACGTATTCCGGATGGCGCGCGCGGAGCCGCCGGATGCGACGGCCGGCGAGCGCCGGTGGCTGTTGTTCTATACGCCGGCGGCGTTCGTCTACCGGATCTTCGTACTGTTCGCGATCGTTGTCTACGTTGCGAGCGTATGGTTCTTCATCGGCGTCGCGCTCGCGATCTGGGGCGCGATCACGATGCTGGTCTGGCCGGTGGTGAAGTTCGCAGGCTACCTGCTCAAGCTGCCGCGCGCCGCACGCGCCAGGCAACAGGCGATCTCGGTCTCGCTCGTCGCGCTGACGCTGGTGCTCGGCGTGCTGCTCTTCGCGCCGATGCCGCTTCGCATCCAGACCGAGGGCGTGGTGTGGCTGCCCGAAGAGGCCAACGTGCGTGCAGGCGCGGACGGTTTCGTGCGCAGCGCGCTGGCCGAACCGGGCACCCAGGTGGCGGCGAACACCCCGTTGATCGAAAGCCATGATCCGGTGATCGCGGCGGAACTCGCCGTGCTCGAAGGGCGCGTCGCCGAGCTGCAAGCGAGACTGGAACAGCAGCTTTTCGCCGAGCGCGTGCAGGCGGAAATCACGCGCCAGGAGTTGATGCACGAGCACGCGCGCCATGCACGCATGCTGGAGCGCGCGGAGAACCTGATCGCGCGCAGCGCGGTCCAGGGACGCTTCGTAGTCGAGCGGCCGGCAGATCTTCCGGGGCGGTACTACCGCAAGGGCGAGCTGCTCGGCTACGTGATCCAGGATGCGCCGACGATCGTCCGCGTCGTCGTTTCCCAGGACGATGTCGACCTGGTGCGCAGCCGCCTGTCGCGGATCGACGTGCGGCTCGCGGAGCGGGCGGCGGACGTGTATCCGGCCACGCTGGTGCGCGAAGTGCCGGCGGCGAAGGACCACCTGCCGAGCACTGCGCTCTCCAGCGAGGGCGGCGGCCAGGTCGTCGCGGATCCGCGCGATCCGAAGAGTGGCAAGACGCTCGCCACCACGTTTCAGTACGACCTGCGATTGCCGGCGGAGGCGGCGAGCCGGAGCTACGGCGGCCGCGTCTACGTGCGGCTCGGCTTCCAGCCGGAGCCGCTTGCGCAGCAGTGGTATCGCCGGGTCCGCCAGGCGTTCCTCGCGCAGTTTCATGTCTGAGCGGGCGACACCGCGCGCCGATCTGCCGCGCAGGAGCGTGGCACCCTACGCCGAGCGCGCCGAGGAGCGCGAGACTTCGCTTGACCGTTTCCTCCTCGCCGCCGGCGCCGGCCTGAAGCGGCCGTTTTCCCGGACGCTGCGGCGCGCCGGCAGCGTCGCCGATCTGACCGATCGAGAGCAGGCCGCGGCCGACGGACTGACCGACGAGCAGTTGCTCGCCGAAGCGAGCGAGCTGCGCGCCGCGCTGGTGCGCGCCGGATTCGTGCCCGGGCTGGTTGCGCGGGCCTTCGCGCTGGTGCGAACGGCTGCCGCGCGCACCGTCGGCCTGCGCCACTTTCCGGTGCAACTGACCGGCGGCTGCGCGATGCTGGAGGGCAAGGTCATCGAAATGGGCACGGGCGAGGGCAAGACGCTCACTGCGACGCTGCCCGCAGCGACAGCGGCGCTGGCGGGAATGCCGGTGCACGTGATCACGGTAAACGACTACCTGGCGCGGCGCGACGCTGAATGGATGCGCCCGGTATACGCCGCGCTCGGGTTGACGACCGGAATCGTGCAGCACGGGCAGCAACCCGCGGAGCGCCGTGATGCGTACGCAAGTGATATCACCTATTGCACGAACAAGGACCTCGGTTTCGACTACCTGCGCGACGGCCTGGTGCTGGCGGCGCGCAGGGGACGCGGACGGCTGTTGCTCGACAAGCTGTTCGGACGCACCGACCGGCTCGACCGCCTGCTGCTGCGGGGGCTGCATTTTGCGCTGGTCGACGAGGCCGACAGCGTCTTCATCGACGAGGCGCGCACGCCGCTGATCATCGCCGGGGCTGCAGACGCGGGCAGCGATGAAGCGCTGTACCGCACTGCGCTGCAGATCGCCGACGAGCTGGAAAAAGACGTCGACTACCAAGTGGATCCGCGGGAGCGGTCGGCGCTGCTGACCGATCAGGGCCGCGCCCATCTGAAGGCGCTTTCGGAATCGCTTCCGCCGGCGTGGCGCTCGGCCCGCGGGCGCGAGGAGCTGGCGCAGCAAAGCCTCGCGGCCCGACATCTGTACAACCTGGACACGCATTACCTGGTGCGCGACGGCAAGGTACAGATCATCGACGAATACACCGGACGCGTGCTCGCCGATCGCTCCTGGGAGCGCGGGCTGCAGCAGCTGATCGAGGTCAAGGAGAGTTGCGAGGTGACCGGACGGCAGCCGACGCTGGCGCGCATCACGTATCAGCGCCTCTTTCCGCGTTACCTCAGGTTGTGCGGAATGACCGGCACGGCGATGGAAGTCGCGCCCGAGCTGGAGGCCGTCTACGGGCTCGGGTCGGTGCGGATTCCACATAACCGGCCGGTGCGCAGAAGCGATGCAGGCGTGCGGTTGTACCGCACGCGCGAGCAGAGATGGCACGCGGTCGCCGCCGCGGCCGCCCAAATCAGCCGCACGGGCCGGCCGGTGCTGATCGGTACGCGCTCGGTCGGGGCATCGGAAGAGCTCGGCGCGCTGCTCGCCAGCCGGGGCGCGGAGCATGTCGTGCTGAATGCGCGGCAGGATCGCGACGAGGCGGAGATCGTCGCGCGCGCCGGGGACGCGGGGCGGATCACGGTGGCGACCAACATGGCGGGACGTGGCACCGACATCGCGCTAACGCGCGACGTCGCCGAAAGGGGCGGCCTGCACGTGATCCTTACCGAATTCCACGAGTCGCGCCGGATCGACCGGCAGCTGTTCGGCCGCTGCGGACGCCAGGGCGATCCCGGATCCCATGAAGCGATCGTCAGCCTCGAGGATGACGTGTTCCTGCGCCACGCGGGCCGCGTCGCGACGCTGCTCGCCGCGCGGTTCACGGATCGGACCGAGCCGTTACCTGCGCGACTCGCCGCTCTCCTTAGAACGGTTGCGCAGCAATCGGCGGAGTGGTCCAATTCGCACGTTCGTCGGGTCACGCTCGAGCTGGATCGAAAACTCGATTCGGCTCTTGCGTTTTCTGGAGGGGTGCAATGACATCGCAGGTTGCAAGGCACGCCGGGGCGTGCTCGGTGCTCGGACTGTTGCTTTGCTCGGGCGCTTCCGTGGCGCTTGCGGCACAGTTCGATTGCGTGATCGAGCCGAGCCAGGTGCTCGAGCTGCGCAGCCCGATCGAGGGACTGATCGAGCGCGTCAACGTCGATCGCGGCGACTTCGTGAAAAAGGGTCAGGAGCTCGCGGTGCTCGACACCTCCGTCGACCGCGCCGCGGCCGCGATCGCCAAGCAGCGTTCGCAGATGGAGGGCGCGGTGCGCTCGGGGGAATCGCGGGTCGAGTACAGCTCGAAGAAGGCGCAGCGCGCCGACGAGCTGCACAAGCAGAACTACATGTCGGCGCAGACGCGCGACGAAGCGGCAACCGAGAAGAAGCTCGGCGAAGCCGAGCTGCGCGACGCGCTCGATAACCGCAAGCTCGCCGAGCTCGAGCACAAGCGGCAGCTCGAGATCATCCGGCTGAAGACGATTCGCAGCCCGGTCGACGGGGTCGTGACCGAGCGCATATTGAATCCCGGCGAGCTCGCCGAGGCCGGGGTGGGGCGCAAGCCGATGCTGAAGATCGCGCAGATCGGCACGCTTTACGTCGAGGTGCTGCTTCCGGTCGAGGCCTACGGCAAGATCAAGCCGGGGTCGGCGGTCGAGGTCCTGCCGGAGATCCCGGCCGGGTCGCGGCATCGGGCCACCATCAAGGTGATCGATAGCGTTCTCGACGCAGCGAGCGGAACCTTCGGGGTGCGGCTCGAGCTTCCCAACCGGGAGCGCAAGATCCCGGCCGGCATTCGCTGCCAGGCGAGCTTCCCCGATATCGTCGTGAGCAAAGTCCCGGCGCGCCGCAGTGCGGGCGCCGCCGCCGAGAAGCCAAAGCCCTAGCCCCACCAGCGCACCCACCAACGGAAGGCAGACATTGGCGACCCAACTCCTGATCTACGAAACCGCAACGCCTGTAGCCCACGCGCGTCACGGCGACTGGTCCGTCGAAGTCGGGACGGACTATTCGTTCAGCCGGGGCGTCAACTCGGTGCCGCTGATGTCGGTGGAGATTCTCAGCGCCGCAGCCGAGTATGCCGTGGTGTTCGGCGGCACCGGCGATGTCGTGATGCCGGCGGTGATCCTCGGCCTGCGGGGCGAGGAGAACCTGTACCTGACCGAGCGAGGCGGCTGGCAGGCGAAGTACATCCCGGCGTTCCTGCGGCGCTACCCGTTCGTCTTCTCCAGTCCCGACGAGGGCAAGACGTTCACGCTGTGCATCGATGAGGGGTTTCCCGGATTCAACCGCAAAGGACGCGGGGAGCGGCTCTTCACCGACGAGCGCAAGCCCACGCCCTACGTGGAAAACGTGCTGAAGTTTCTGCAGCAGTACCAGCTCGAATTCCGGCGCACCCAGGCGTTGTGCAAGAAGCTCAAGGAACTGAACCTGCTCGAGCCGATGCGCGCGCAGATCAATCTCGAGTCCGGCGAACGCATGTTCCTGACCGGTTTCTCGGTGGTGGACCGCGCCCGGCTCAAGACGCTGTCGGCGGATACGCTCGCGGGCCTAGTTAAGTCGGACGAGCTCGAGCTGATCTATGCGCACCTCTCGTCGATGCGGAATTTCCAGGGGATGAGGGATCGCCTCGCGAAGATACCGGTCAGCGCAGGATCGGAGCGTCCGGCGATTCCGGTGGCAGACGAGCCGAAAGAGGAGCGCCCGAAAGCCGGCAAAGGGGCGGAGAGCGGGAAGCACGCAGGCGCGGCGCCGAAAAAGCGGTAATAAGTCACACTTTTTCCGCTTTCTGGCCCTGTCGTGTCAGCACGACGACACCGATACCAAAGTACCGATACCCATAGCCCTGATGGTCGGCTGCGCGACAGCGCAGAATGCGTAGGCGCTCAATGACTTTGTGCGTATAGTCGCATTCGAGAACGTCGCTCCTCGAGGTCACTAGAAGCGACTCGGGTTTTTCTGGTTGCGGGCAAAGCGGCAGGGGGGTTCCGAGGTGGGGGGAGACGGGGGGATCGCCAGGCTTTGGCGCGGGGCTGACTCGGCATTGCGTTCCGTCGCCGCGCGTTGGTTCCACTCGGCGAAGAATCGACTTTCTCCACGCTCCAAGTTCCGCAATCCGCCGTTTCGCCGCAGGGTGCTGTGCGAGGCGCTTGAGCAGCGGATCCTGCTATCGGCGTCGCCAACGCCGCTGGCATCGGTCAGCGCCGGCGTTCTCACCGCAAATCTTACTGACAACGCCGATCAAGTCGTCATCGAGCAGCTCGCGGCCGGCTCGACGACCGGCTACCACATCTCCATCAAGCTCGGCGACTACGACGCCGAGACCTACGACAACGTCACCAGCATCGTCGCCGATGGCAAGAAGGGCGACGACCGCTTCGAGCTCAAGTCGGTCACGACCGCCTCGACGATCACCGGCGGCGAGGGCGCGGACGATCTCTCGGCCGGCGATTTGCAGAAAACCTGGACGCTCGCTACCGCGAACTCCGGCTCGGTCGGCAGTGCATCCGTAACCTTTACTGGCTTCGAGGTCCTGCACGGCGGCGCGGGGAACGACACCTACCAGTTCGCGGCGGCTGCCGAGGGCACCGTCGCCATCGACGAGACGGCAGGCGGCACGGATACGCTCGATTTCTCGACGTCCACCGGCGCAGTCACCTTGAATCTCTCCAACGCCGGCGCGCAGCTGGTGAGGACCGGGCTCACAGTGACGTTGCGCACGATCGACGGTTTCGAGCACGCCTACGGCGGCTCGGGCGCGGACAAGCTGACCGGCAACGAGCGGCCGAACGTCCTGATCGGCGGCGCCGGAAACGACACGCTCGGCGGCGGCGTCGGCGACGACGTTTATAAGTTCGGGGCGGCTTGGGGCACCGACACGGTGACCGAGGAGTCGCAGCCCGAAGACGGCGACGACACGTTCGATTTCTCGGGCGTGACAGCGAACCTGACGGTCGCAATGAACGCGGACGGAACGTTCACCGCGACCAGCAGCGACGACCCGGCCAACACGATCGCCAAATTCGAAAACATCGAAGGATTGGTCGGTGGCAGCGGCGACAGCATGCTCGACTATTCGCTCTCCACAAGCGGCGTCACCGTGGACCTGTTGGCCGGCACCGCCACGGGCTTCACCAGCCTGGCCGATTTCCGCAATGCCACGGGCTCGGCCCTTGGCGACAGCCTCGCCGGCGATGATTTCGCCAACCTCCTGATTGGCGGCGCCGGAGACGACGTGCTGGGCGGCCGTGGCGGCGCCGATACGCTGCAGGGCGGCGCAGGAATCGACAGCCTGGTCGAGTTGCAGGACGCCAACCTGACGCTTACCAACACCACACTGACGGTAGGCGCCGTCATCGACACGCTGTCGGATTTCGAGATCGCGCAGCTGACGGGCGGCGCGCATGCGAACACGCTCGACGCCTCGGCGTTCACCGGCAGCGTCACGCTACGCGGCGGCGTGATCGAAAACGGATTGGAAGTCACGCTCCTTTCCGCATTGAGCGGCGCCACCGGGAACGGCGTGCGCATCGGCCAGGTGGAAACGCTCGCTCTGAATGGCGCGACCCTGCTGTCCGCGCTGAATAACGGCGATGGCGTTCGCATCGCGGCGGGCAACGATTTCAAAATCGTCCTGACCGACGGCTTGGAGGTGTTGGTCGACCTGACCACGCAGACCACCTTGCAGCAGGTGTTCGATGCGATCACTGCCGCTGCGCCGGCCGGCCGCCTGAGCGTGTCTATCGATACCACCTTAAGCGTCCTGATTTTGCGCGACAGCGTGGCTGGCGCGGGCGACCTCCATGTAAACCCCATGAACGGGTCTTTCGCCGCGTCCGACCTCGGCCTGCTCGAAGACGGACAGGATCAGTTGCTGGTTGGCGCGGAAATCAACGATGTCAGTTCCGATCTGCAGGTCACCCTGACGGACAACAGCAAAGTCGAGATCGACCTGAGCGGCTTGAAATCGTTGCAGGCGGTGCTGGAGGCATTCAACGCCACCGACGCGCGCCTTTTCGCGAGCATCAATTCAGGCGGAACCGGCATCAACATCAGCGATACGGCCGGCGGCACAGGTGACATCAAGGTTATCGCGCGTAACGGCTCCTTAGCAGCGGCGGACTTGGGCATCGTTGGCACCGGTAGCGGCAACGCGCTGACCGGTACCAGCATCGTGTCGGGCAACGTCTTCCTCGATGGCCGACTGGACCACGACATATTGACCGGCGGCGCGGGCGACGACACGCTGACCGGTGGCAGTGGCGTGGACCTTCTCACTGGCGGCCTCGGCAGCGACCGCGTCGTCGAATCGCGCGACGCGAATTTCACGCTGACCAACAGCGCCCTGACCATCGGCACGGACGCCGCCGACACCCTGAGCGGCATCGAGCGCGCCAAGCTCACCGGCGGCGCATCGGCCAACACCATCAACGCGGCTACCTTCACCCTCGGCAGCGTCACCCTGATCGGCGGCGGCGGCAACGACAGCCTCACCGGCGGCACGCAGGACGACTTCCTCACCGGCGGAACCGGCATCGACCAACTGAGCGGCGGCTCGGGTACGGACGCGGCGGTGGAAACAGCCGACACGCGCTTCGTTCTTGTCGGGAACAGCACGAGCGCGACACTCGACATGGGTGAAGGCGTTAGCGAAACCGTGCGCGTCACTCAGAGCGGCACGGTGACCGGGGGAACGTTCACCCTGACTCTTGGCGGGCAGACAAGCCGCGCCATCGCCTGGAACAGCGACAGCGCGAGCCTCAAATCGGCGCTCACGGAACTGTCGAACATCGGCGACGACGAGGTCCGCGTCGACAAAGACGCCGGCGCTAACGCCTGGACCATTCGGTTCTTCGGCAATGCTGCGGGCATGAACCAGGCCGACATGACCGCGGCCAGCAGCCTGACGGGCGGCGGTACGGTGAGCGCCGCAGTGACTGCGCAGGGCACGCTGCTCACCAACACCTTGACGGGAATCGAGCGTGCAGACCTCACCGGCGGCGGCAGCAACAACCGCATGGACGCATCCGCCTTCGCCGGCGCGGTCGTCCTCTCCGGGACGGGCGGCGACGACGTTTTGATCGGCGGCGCGTCGGCCGACAGCCTGGACGGCGGCATTGGCAACGACGAGTTGAGCGGCAATGCCGGGGCCGACACATTGACCGGCGGCAGTGGCGCCGACGCGATCGTTGAAGCGCGCGACGTGAACTTCACGTTGGACGACACCACGCTCACCGCCACCGGAACGGGCATCACGGGCAGCGAAGTGGACCACCATTCCGGCTTGGAGCTGGCCCGGCTGACCGGCGGCGGCTCGGCCAACACCATCAGCACCGCGGCCTTTACCGGCGTGTCCACGACCACCGAATTGGCGATGCTCAACGGCGGCACGGGTGTGACTACGGACGATGGTGTCACGATGAACCTCACTGGCGTCGCCGACACCACGCCGCTGGCGCTGTTGAACAACGGCGCTGGCGTGCGCTATATCGACGTGGGCAACGATTTCAGAGTCGTGCTTCGCGACGGCTTTATCGCCAACGTCGATCTCACCAGCGCCCATACAACGCTGCAGGACGTGCTGGACGCCATCGTCGCGGCCGGTACGATCAGTAGCGTGACCCGGTTGACTGCCGTAGTGAGCGAGTCGGGCACCGGCATCACTCTGGAGGATGCGACGGTCTATGCGTCAGGCGCAGTATTAGGCGACCTTCGCGTCGAGGCATTGAACAGCTCGTTCGCGGCGGCCGATCTCGGCATCGATCGCACCGGCGTCGGCAAGACTTTGACCGGCTGGGCGATCACCGACGGCAGCAGCGACATCCGCATCACGCTCGCAAATGGCGAGCGCGCGAGCATCGACCTCAGCGCAGCGGTCACCATAGAAGACGTGCTGAGCGCGATCAATGCGGCGCACGCCAGCTTGTCGGCCACGCTGGATTCCGCCACGTCGGCGATCCGCATTCAGGATTCGTCATCGGGCGGCGGTACGCTGGCGGTCACGGCGTTGAACGATTCCCTGGCGCGCCTCCACCTCGGCCTGGCCGCCGACTCGGACGCCGCCACCGCGGTGTTCCTGGGCGGCCCCATCGTCGTGTCGCGCGTCTTCATCGACGGCCAAGGCGGCAACGACACCCTGACGGCCGGCGCTGGCAACGACGCACTGACCGGCGGCACGGGTGCTGACAGCATCAGTGGCGGCGCCGGCGTCGACACGCTGATCGAAACGCGTGATGCCAATTTCCTGCTGACCGATAGCGCGTTGACGATCGGGGTCGAGGGCGCCGACACTCACTCGGGCTTCGAACTTGCGGTGCTGAAGGGCGGCACGAACGCCAATACCATCGACGCCGCCGCGTTCACCGGGACCGTCACGATCAGCACCGGCGGCGGCATCGATCTTCTGAAAGGCGGCGCCGGGGACGAATTCCGCATCGACGTTTCGAACCTCACCGCCGGCCAGCAGGTGACGATCGACGTGCACAACGGCGGCGTGGCCGGCAAAGTCGTGATCCTCAACGCGTCCGCCACGATCACCCAGCAGGACCTCGAGTGGGTGCATTTCACCAGCGGCACCGCGGCGGATTACCAGGTGAACCCCGTTGGCGACACCATCAACGTCGGAATCGGAACGCACCTCGTCTCGGCGGGCCGGACTGTCAGCCTTCAAGCCTATAACATCAATGTTCTGGGCGGCACCATCGTTACTGAGGGTGCTTCGGGCGCGGGCAACATCAAGCTCGAGGGCAGGCATATCGTCATTGGTCAGGGCGCTGTCCTCGATGCGACCTCGCTGACCGGTGCGGATGGAAAAATCACGATTCACGCCATCGACGATCGCGCCAAGGGCGGATTCTTCGGCGTTGGCGAAGCGTCGGGCGGCTTCCTCGGTTTTGCGAACCTCGACACGATCCATACCGACATCCGCATCGGCGCCGCGACGCTTCGCGGCGGCGACATCGAACTGCTCGCCATCGCCGACAGCCAGCATTTCTTCAACGCTAGCGATTACGCCAAGAACCCGATCGGTTTCGGCATCGCCGACGGGCTCGTGCAGTCGCTCGAAGGCATTTCCGGTTTGTTCGGCTTCACCCAGGCGGTGTCCACGGCAAGCATCGACATCGGCACCGATGCTCTGACGCAGACCGTGATCGAGGCCGAGGATTTCACGGCCTGGTCCAACGCCAAAATCCGCGTCATCTCGGCGCCGATCTCCATCCTGGTCGGCGTAGCCATCGGCGTGGGCGAAACCGATGCCGATGTCATCGTCGGCAATGCTTCGATTGCCACGACCGGCAATCTGACCCTGCGCTCCTCGGCCGACAACATCATCGACGTGGCGGCCGATGCGAGCGGGGCGAAGGGCATCGCCGCCACCGTTGCCGTGAGCGTGCTCACCTCGGATACCACGGCGCATGCGACGGATGAAGCCACGCTGAATGTCGGCGGAAACCTGTTTGTCCAGGCCGACACCGTGGACCGCAACCGCACCATGGCGCGTTCCAAGGCCGGGGGCGATGGTACCTTCGGCGTGGCGGTAGCGGTCAGCGAGGAGAGCGGCAGCAGCAACGCCTGGCTCGACGGCACGGCCAATGTCGTTGGCAACATTAACGTCACGGCCAAGCACGAGAAGGCGCCGATCGAGCGCAACAGGGCCATCCTATTCCCGTCGTTCGTCAGCGGCGTCATGGCGCACGCGGGGGTGGGCACGAACTCCACGGGCGATCTCCTCGACGACGCCAACGGCGCGTTCTGGGGCGCGCTGTTCAGCCCATTGTCGGATTGGTTCAAGAAGAGCGTGCTCAAGCTCAAGGCTGACGCCGACGTGACGCGCGATGCGCAGATCGCGGGCGCGGTGGCCTATGTCGAAGACCACAATACGGCGCACGCCCGCATCGGTGACGGAATCGCCGGCCCCGCGAATGTCCAAGCCGGCGGCCTCATTCGGGTCACCGCGACAGTGGAGGCGCGGCCGGACGTCACCGCCAAGGCTGAATCGATCGGCGCCAAGATTGACGCGGCGGGCGACAGCGACACCACCGATTCCACCGGCAAAACCAAGGTAGGCAAGGCCAAATACGGCGGCGCGGTCGCGGTTGCCGTAGGCTTCTACGACAACGTCGCTCAGGCCTACATCGCGGGCGACGCGGAAGTGGACGCAGCCGGCGCCCTCACAGTCAGGGCCGAGACGCTCAACCGCATCAACCCGATGGGCTTGTGGGGGGCGAACCTGGTGGCGCCGTTCATCGACGGCGCGATGGATGCCACCTACAACACGGGCTCCGGCACGCAGGAGCTCAACGCCGGCGACACCGTGAAGGTGTTGGACGGCTACCAGAAGGGCGGCGACGCCGGCATCACCTACCAGTACATCGGCGTGGACGGCAACCCGCTGGACCTGGGAGACCAGAATTACACGGATGCCTCCTATTGGAAGGCGCTGGGCGTCACCGAGAGCGGCGAGGGCGGCGCATCCATGCGCTTCATCCGCACGCTCACCACCTACCTGAACAGCAACCTCGGCCTGGACAACAACCTGGTCGATTCGTGGACCCAGGCCGTGGCGGCGAAGCAGAAGAAGCTTTCGGTGGCTGCGGCAGTCACGGTCCTCAGCCTGGAACACGAAGCGACGGCCGAGATCCGGACTGGTGCGAAGATCAACCAGGACGCTTCGGCCGCCTTCCGCTCGGACAACCAGGCGGTGACCGTGGAGGCGAACAGCGTCAACGACCTCATCAGTCTGGGTGGCAATTTCCAGACGCTCAACCTGGGCAAGAGCAGCAATGAGGCAAGCGGTACACTGGGGTTCAGGTTCAGGCTGGAGTCCTGGTTCCTGCCGAACGCGGCTGACTCTTCGGCGAAGAGATTCAGCGCCGGCGCCGAAGTCGACAAGAACCCCGCGGACGCGGTGGGCGCGACCGTTCTGGTGTATTCCTATTCGAACGACGTGGCCGCGAGAATCGCGGACGGCGTAACGCTCTACGCCGACAGTCTCGAGGTCGACGCCGACAACCGCATGCTTGCCGTCACGCTCGCCGCTTCCGGTGGCGAGGCGGAGCGTTTCGCGTTCAACGGCGCGGCCGTGTATACCGAGGTGCGCAATACCACAGTGGCGCAGATCGACGGTGGCGCGACGCTGGTCGTCGGCGACGACCTGGTCGGCGGCCAAAACGTCAGCGTACTGGTTGAAGCCACCGACACTGCATATCTGATTTCGGTGGCGGGCGCCATCGCCATCTCCGAACGGGCCGGAATTGGTGGCTCGGTGGCCATCAACGATGTCAGCCGCAACACGCAGGCCCTGATCGGCAGCCTGACCGACGATGGCACTGGCAGCCTTACGGTAGGCGGTGCAGTCAGCGTGCATGCCCAAAACGACGGCTTCATCGGCACGTTTGCGATCGCCGGCGCCAAGGCCTCGAACGCCAAGCCGGCGCAAGAGACCGCGCTTGCCGGTGCGGTCGCCGTTTCGCTCAATACGATGGACGATACGGTGGGCGCCTATATCAGGAACGCTACGGTGTCCGCCGCCGGCGATATCCACCTCACGGCGACGTTCGCCCCGACGATGGAGTCGTTCTCGCTCGGCGGCTCCTACGCGTCCAGCACCGAGAACAGCATCGCGCTTGCCGGCGCCGGTTCGACGAACACGCTGACCGAACATATCTGGGCGTTCATCGAGGGCAGGAGCGTGACGTCCACCGGCGGCTCGATCTCGCTGACCGCGACCGATGACGCAAGCGTCTTCGCCCAGGCGGGCGCGGTCGCGATCGCCTGGAGCCAGCAAGCCGGTGCGAACACCGGCGGCGACGACGACGATGATGATGACGAGAATGACGATGCACAGATCGACGAAGGCTCGAAGTCGGTGTCGATCGGCGCCTCGGCCGCGCTCAACAGGATCGGGCGCACGGTCAGGGCCTACATCGACGATTCCGAAGTAACGGCCCTGCAGGGCGTAACGCTCACCGCGAAATCCACCGCGGCCATTCACGTGCTCTCGGTCGGCGGGTCGATCTCGAAAGCGAGCGGCACGCAAAGCCTCGGCAGCGAAGTGGCGGTTGCCCTTGCGGGCGCGTATGCCTCGAACGAGGTCGATTCGGAAATCACCGCGCGCATCACCGGAGGCAGCGACGTCAGCGCGACGGGAAGCGGCGCCGACATTTCGCTCTTTGCAGAGGACCGGACGGAGCTGCTGCGCGCGGACGCGTTCGGCGTTGCGGCGGCATTCGCTTCCGCGAGCGGGACCCCGGTCAAGAGCGTGGGGGTCGCGGTCGGGATCGCGATCGCGGTGAATGATGCCGACGGTTACGTCAATGCCTACATCGACGGCTCGACGGCCGACGCCCGAGGCGACGTCGTGGTCGATGCGTTTGCCGGACCCAACGTCTACGGGTTGGCGATCGGCATTGCCGCCACGTATGCGGGCGGCCTGGGTGCCACGGGAGCAGTGGCCGGCGCCGGCTCGGGCGCGACCAACAAGAACAAGAACCGCGTCCACGCGTACATCGAGGAGAGCGGTCACACGAGCGTCAGCTTCGACACGCTTAGCGGCCTGGCCGTCACGGACGAGATCACGTCCGTGGCGCACGGGCTGCAGACAGGGGATGGGGTCGTCTATCGCACGGATGGCGGACTCCCGGTCGGAAACCTCACCGATGGCGCCACGTACTATGTGATTCGCACCGGTGCCAACACCCTGAAGCTCGCCACTTCGCTGGCCAATGCGCTTTCGCAAACGGCGCTCGATCTCACGGCTGCGGGCGCCGAGACTACGCAACGACTCGAGCGTCTTGGTGTTATCGCCGGCGGACGAATCGATATCTCGGCGACGAACAACTCTTTCATTCGTGCTGACGCCGGGGGCTACGCCGTCGCACTGAGCCGGACCTCGGGCGCGGACAACTCCGTCGGTGTCGCGATCGGCGCGGCCGTCTCGATCAACGAGATCGAAGCGACGGTTGACGCGAGGCTCGATGACGTTCTCGCAAAGGCGGGCGGCAACATCTCTCTGGACGCGCAGTCGACGGCCAAGATCGAGGCGCTCACGATCGGCGGCGCGTTCAGCTTCGCGGGCGGAACCGGGACCGCGGTAGGGCTGGCCGGTGCCGGCGCGGGCTCGTACAACACCATCACGAGCACGATCGAGGCGTCGATCAAGGACAGCGACGTCGAATCGACGGCGAGTTCCGTGCTGATCGTTGCAAACGACGGTTCTACGATCCTCGCGGATGCGGGCGGAACCGCGATCGCGATCGGCGCAAGCTCTGGAGGAACGGCGGGCGCCGTTTCGATCGGCGCCGCGGTTGCGGACAACACCGTGACCAGCACGGTCAAGGCTTTCATCGATCCGTCGACCGTGACCGCAGCGCAGTCGGTCGGTCTGAGTACGCACGCCGGAGCTGCGAGCGGCAAGAGTATCGATGCACTCGCGTTTGGCATCGCCGGCGCGGGTGCAGGCACCGGCGCCGGCTTGACCGGCGCATTCTCGGGTGCCGGATCGGGCGCGACGAACAAGGTCACTCACAACCTCGAGGCCTTCATCAAGGATAGCGGCGGCACGACGCACGGCGTCGCTGCGAACGGCGGATCGATCACGGTTACGGCAACCGACGACGCCGATATCAATGCCGACGCGGGCGGCTTCGCGGTCTCGGTAGCGGTCAGCACTGAAGGCGGTGCCGGAGGCCTTTCGATCGGCGCGGCCGTTTCCGATAATCAGATCAACGGCGGCGTAAAAGCGTATATCGAGAATTCGAAGGTCACCGCAACCGGCAACGTCGCGCTTTCCGCGGTCTCGTTGCCGCAGATCGATGCGCTCGCGATGGGCGGCACGCTTGCGGTCGGCGGCGGCACCGGGTTCGGCGGGGCATTGGCGATCGCGGCGACCGTTGGCAAGAATCGCATCCAGCAGGACGTCGAGGCCTATGTCTCTGCCAGCAGCACTGTACAAACGACCGCTGTCGACGGCGACATCCGCGTCCATGCGCAACAGCTATCCACGATCAACGCGAAATCGGTGGCGGCATCGCTGGCCGTGGGGGCGGCAAGCGAAGGCGCAGGCGTTGCGCTGAGCGGCGGCGGCGCGGAGGCTCGCAACGTCATTCTGACGAAGACGAAAGCGTACGTGAGCAGCAGCACGCTCATCAGCAAGGACGCGATCGAGATTTCGGCGTCGGATACGGCCACGATCGACGCGACTGTCGTCGGCGTCTCGGCGTCCGTGGGGGTCGGCGGCGAAGGCGCTGGCGTCGCCGCTGCGATCGGCGCGGCGCTCGCGCGCAACCTGATCGGCTATGACACGAACGGCAGCTCCGCGCCCGTCGAAGTGCAGGCGTACGTCTTGGATTCGGATGTCACCGCGGACGGCGCCCTCCAAGTTTCGGCGAGTGCGCATTCGACCATCACCGCCGGTGTAGGCGCAGGCTCGATGGCGATCGCCCCCGGCGGCAACCTGGGCGTGGCGCTCGGCGGCGCCGGTGCGAATGCGACGAATAAGATCGCCACGCTGGTGAAGGCTTATATCGACGGCGATGGCGTCGACACCGGATCGGACGTCAACGCCGGCAGCGTGTCCTTGTCGGCCGTGGACACGTCGACCATCACTGCCCGCGTTGGAGCCGCGTCGCTCGCGTTCGCGATCGGGGGCGAATTGGCGGTATCGCTCGCGATCGCCGTATCGCTTGCGCGCAACGACATCGACAACACGGTCGCCGCCTATATTAAGGACGAGGATGTCGTCGCCGTGAGCGGTGAGGTCAGCGTCGAGGCGAGCGAGAGTGCGACGATCTCGGCCGACAGCGTGGCGGTCTCGCTCGCGCTCAGCTTCGGGTCGGAGCTCGCCGTCGGGCTGAGCGGCGCCGGCGCCGAAGGCACGAACGTCATCAACAACGACGTCTCGGCCTATATCGAGAACAGCGACGTGACGTCCGGGCCGTTCGACTATCGCAGGACCGAGACGCCAGCCTCCCTCGCACAGGGCAAGAAGGTCCTCGTCGAGACGCTGCAGACCGATGGCAGCATCACGCGTGCGGTGTACGAATATATCGGCGCCAGCACGCTGACGTCGCCCAATCTCGGCGCGCAGGATTTCTCGGATGCGACCCGCTGGAAGCTCCTGGGCTCCAACTTCGGCGTCCACGTGGACGCCTCGAACACTTCGTCGATCACTGCGCTCGTCGGCGGCGTCGCCGGGGCGCTCGGCGCCGGCGAGACCGGCGTCGCCGGCGCGATCGGCGCATCGCTTGCGCGCAACCTGATCGGCTACGACTCGAGCACCGACACAACGGGCGGCGGAAACCAGGTCCTTGCGTATATCCAGAACTCGACGGTTCGCTCAGCGGATGAAGTCACCGTACATGCGACTGCCCACGAGACGATCAGTGCCGTGTCGTTCGCCGGCTCGGTCGCGATCGGCGTCGGCGCGGCGGCCTTCGCCGGTGCCGGCAGCGGCGCCGAGGTCACGAACAAGATCGGCACCAAGGTTCACGCCTACGTGCAGGATTCGGGAGTCGCTGCCGCGGGCGACATCGAAGTCCATGCGACTTCGAACAGCTTCGTCGACAAGGCGCAAGCGATCGGCGTGGCGATCGCGGCCGCGCTTGCGCCGAGCGGCGCCGCCATATCGATCGCGGCGTCGATCGTCAACAGCACGATCGCCAACGATGTGCAGGCGTACCTCAAGAGCGCGAGTGCCGAGACGATCGAGTCCGGCGGCGACATCAGCGTGATCGCCGACGCCGAGCGCGCACGGATCGAGGATGTGACCGGGGTCACGGTGTCCGTTTCGGGCGGCCTCTATGGGCTGAGCGGCGGCGGCGTCGGCCTCTACGGCACCGTCGACAACACCGTGTCGGCGAAGATCGAGGGCCCGCTCACGGTTACGGCGTTGCGAGACGTCGACGTGCTCGCGAGCGAAGAGGCCTACGTTTCCGCGGACGCGACCAACGTCGCGGTCAGCATCAGCCTCGGCGCGGCACTCGGCGTCGCGATCGTTCGCAACCGAGTCGACAGCGACATCACTTCATCCGTCGCCGGCACTAGCAACACTTCGCGCGCCACGGTCAACTCGACGAACACGCGCGTGCGCGCGGTGTCGAAGACCGACATTCCAAAGACGACGTCGGTCGGCGTGTCGGCCTCGGTCGTCGCGGGCGCCGCCGGCAACGAGTCGACCGCAACGATCGCCACGCTGGTCAGTGCGACCACCACGAACGCCACGTTCGATTCGAGCGGCGACGTGACGATCGCCGCGAGCGCCGACAACACCGCCGAGTCCGAGGCAGACGGTGGCGCGCTCGGCGCGATCGCGGTCGGCGCAATGGTCGCCAAGGTGCATCTCGGGCGCGACACGGTCACTCTCGTGCCCCTGGCCATCGTCCCCGTCGACGAGATCGTCGCTGCGGCCGGCAACAACACCACGATCCTTGCCGGGGCGTTGAGCGTCACGGCGACGAGCAACGACGACGTGCTCGCGAAGAGCGTAGCCGCCGGAGGCGGAGTGGTCGCCGCCGCCGGAGCGCAGTCGAACGTGACGATCAACACATCGGCGGTTGCGCGGCTCGGCGACAACGTGCGGGTCACGGTCAACACGCTGTACATGAACGCGTCGCTCGACCAGGACTTCGACAGCTCGGCCGACAGCTATTCGCTCGCGCTCGCCGCGGGCAGCGGCGCCGGGGCGGACAACACGCTGACGACCAAGGCGCGCGTCGACATCGGCGGGACCGCGAGCGCACCCACCTCGGTCCTCGCGAACAACATCATCATCGCGGCGATCAACGAGGCGACGAAGGACAAGTACAAGGACGCGAACAACCTGCGCGCGGGCTCCGCATCGGCCGCGAACATCACCGTGCTGAAGAGCGAGACCGACTTTGGGACCTCGTCGAATCCGTTCCTGGCGCAGGTGAACATCGCGAGCGGGGCGCGCCTGGTCGCCGTCGGCTCGAACGATACGCCGGGGCTGTTCAAGGTGGAGGTCGCGAACGGGATCACGGCGGTCGACAACGTGCAGATCGAGAGCGTCTCGAGCTTCGGCATGGGCATCGGCCAGTCGATCCTCACGAGCCACAGCCTCGCCGAGATCAACGTGGACGGCGCGACGCTCGAGAACCGCTCCGGCGACGTCTTTCTGACGACGCGCACCGGAACCGCCCTGCGTCCGAGCACCAGCCTGCTGGTTGCGACTGCGGTCACCGGCGTTGCCGCGGCGGAGTCCACCGCCACGACCAACGCCGCGAACCATGTCGATCTCAACAATGCGACGATCAAGGGCTCCGACGTCTACGTATTCGCGGGCTTGAACGCGTTCCGCGTCCCGAACCTGCTCAACAGCTTCGCCAACGTGGAGCTGACCGCGATCTCGATGTACCCGAATCTCAGCATTCCGCTGCCCTCTGCGACGATCAACGAGACGAACGAGGTCGAGCTGCGCGGCACGACTGCGATCCGGGCGCTCGAGGATGCGAACCTCATCACGCGCGAAGGCATCGGGAAGGAAGGCCGTGCGGACACCGACGGCATCGCGATGTCGCTGTCGCTCGTGCCGTACGGCTTCCCGATTCCCGAAAACCACGAAGTCAACTCGACCAACACGGTGACGATCGGTGCGGGTGTCACTGTCGAAGCCGGAATCAACAACAAGACGTCGCTGATCATCAAGCCGTTGACCGAAGGCGCAAGCGCGGGGACGCCGCTCGACGTGAGCCGTCTCGGCCAGCTCCTCACCGCCGCGGAGAAGACCGCCTACGGCCTGCCTGCGGACATCGCATACGAGTTCGTAGAGCTGAACGCCGAGCAGATCGCGTTCGGCATCACGACCGGAACGCTGGTCAAGGTCGCGACGGGACACACGGCCGGAGGCGCGGTCGGCTCCTACTACCAGTTCAAGCCGGAGCTCGAGGGCGCAGTCAACATCGTGCTCGGCGGCGAGAACTTCGCCGACACGACGCGCTGGACGCTGGTCACGCTGCTCGATGCGAGCACCGCCGGCACGGTGGCGGTCGCGAAGGGCACGCTCGTCAAGTCGGGCACCACCGTCTATCGCTACGTGGGGACGACCGGGTCGGTCGACCTCGGCACGACGGATTACACCAGCACAGCGCTGTGGGAAGAGGTCGCGGTCTACGACTCGAACGCCGCCGCCACGTTGCAGGCGGCGCTCGACAACAAGTTCTACGTCGTCAAGCCGGTCAGTCTCGAAGATCCGGTGCTGACGCTGCGGAACGTCGGCACGTTGCTCCTCGAGCAGCGCGACCAGATCCTCGACTGGATCGCCAATCACGCGGGCAACGCCGAAGCGGTCGCGCGCTACACAGTGCAGCTCGAGGTCGTGACCGATCTGATCGAGTCGCTCGGCCTGACCGACGTGCTGACTGCTCTCGCGGTCGACGATGTCGTACAGACGAGCATCGCGGGCACGACGCGCTACTTCCAGTTCGAGGGCCCGGCCGGCGGCTCGATCCTCAGCGAAGAAAACTTCCTGGATACCGGCCGGTGGACGGAGCTTACGTCGGTTCCGAGCACGATCGACCACAACACCGCGAGCCCGACCGGCACGCCGATCGTCAAGAAGGAGCTCGATGCACTGTTCATCGACCTGCCGAACGTCTATGCGGCGCCCGGGTCGATCTTCATCGAATCGGACGCGGCGGCATCGGCGTTCTCGGGGCTCGTCGGCACATCGCTGACGGCCCGCTCCGGCGCCTCGATCACGATCGTCAACAAGACTCCGTTCTCGACGATCGTGCACGACGCGGTCATCCGGGACAACACGCGTGTCACTCTGGACGCCGATGGCAAGCTGGTCATACTGACCCCCGGCAAGGTTTACCTGAACAGCGTTTCTCTCGGCGGCGCGACGACCGACACGACGACGCCGTCGATCACGATCACCCAGGATTCGCTGCCGGCGAACCAGCAGGGGCTCGGCAGCCTCGAGCTGCCGGCGATCCCGCAGGACATGTTCATCGTCGGCGGCGTCATCAACGAGACCGGCGGCGTCACGATCGACAACCGCGACGGCAGCATCAACGTCTCCGGCGAGATCCGCGGCGCGACGCTCGACATCACGGCGGCGAGGGATTTCACGCTCAACACCGACGCCTGGTTCCACACCAACCGCGACCCGCGCCAATACATCGACTTCAACGAGATCCGCAAGTCGGTCCACGACCAGGTGCCAAGGGAAGTCACGTACGCGGACGGGACGAAGGAGATTTTCTACGACGCGACCGCGCAATACGCGACCTTGCCGACGGAACTTGCGACTGCGATCAGCACCGACAGCCGCCGGATCCTTGCCCAGGGGCCGATCGCGATCACCGCACGATTCCTGAACATCAACGGGGTCGTGCAGAGCGGTGCGCAGACCGTGGAGCTGCACGTCGCCTCGACGTTCACCGCCAGCGGTACCTCATCGTTCATCGACGACGACGGCCACACGCTCGCCGGCATCTCGTTCGGCACCGAAGGCGTTCCGGTCAAGGGCTACTTCGACGCCGCCCAGGGCGCGATCGTCGTCGAGGACATCGTGCCGCAGGGCGGTCGCATCACGCTTGCCGGCCAGATCATCAGCACCGGCCATGGCCTGCTGCGCGTGGCCAACGGCTATGCCAGCGTCACGATCACGAACGCGAGCGCCTACGACCTCGTCGTCAACCGCATCGATACGACGACGAAGCGCGAGGGACGGATCACGATCATCGACACGGTCACGCTGCGCAAGGTCGAGTACCTCGCTGACGGCAGCTCGATCCTCGAGAACCAGTATACGGGCGCGCTGGTGCAGGGCTCGGACTCGAGCAACGGCCTGGACACGATCACATACACGCTCGATGCCGCCAACTCGAGCACGCACTCGTTCGGCGACACGATCACGTACCAGCCGCGATCGGGCCAGTACTACATGTGGGTGGAAGGCCAGGAGCTCACCCAGGTCACGCTCACCAAGTGGGAGAAGAGCAGCTTCAACCTGTTCGGCGGCGGCACGTCGTTCGAGGATTCGCTCTCCAAGGACACGAGCTACAAGTGGAAAACGATTGAGTTCCGCGACGAGATCCCGCTGCTCGAATCGGAAGCGGTCGCCGTCGAAGCGCCGCTGCTGTTCGATACCAACGGCAACCCGCTCGAATCGATCGTGCCGGACCCCGACTACGCCTACACGATCGTCTACGAGCAGAAAGCCGACGCCGACGTCGATCTGATCCCGGGCGTCACGCTGGTCTGGGATGTCGTCGGTCTCAAGGCGTACAAGTACAAGAGCGACCAGGCGGTCAAGCAGGCTGTGCTCTCGACGATCAACTACGCGACGAGCAGCGAGTGGGAGCTGCAGTCGAGCATCACCACTGCGTTCGCGAACGATCCGGCGAACAGCCAGTACAAATCGGACTTCGTCAACTACACCCGTACGGTCGAAACCTGGACGACCGGCGGCGGCTGGCTGCGCAAGAAGACGAACCACACGCTGCTGACGGAAATCGAAGGCAAGACGGACTATTACACGCACACGCTGCAGGCTGACAAGCCGATCTCGATCGAGTTCATCCAGGGAGCGGCGACGCCGACGATCAGCATCACCACGACCAATGACCTGCTGCTGCAGGGCAACCTGCAGGTCACCGACGGCACCTGGAAGTCGCCGAAACCGGGCGCCGCGCGCGCGGCGACGTCGGACGGCGAGATCATCCTCTCGGCGACCACCGGCTCGATCACGATGGGCCAAGGCGCGGCGATCTTCGGCGACAGCCCGACGGTCACGGCGCGCGACGGCGTCACGCTCTACGTCGAGGGCCACAAGGGCTCGATCGAGGTCACGAATACCGGCACCGGCGACATCGTGATTACCGCGTTCGCCGGTGTGGCCACCTTCAGCAGCGCGAGCACCAGTGAGACGGGAACCCCTGGAGTCGCGAGCCTGCTGATTCACAAGATGCAGACCGCTGACGGCGACGTCCAGTTGACGGCGCCGGGCGGAATGACCTATGCCAGCACGCCGATCACCGGCCGGATCGTGCAGCTGTATGCGGGCAGCGGCTCGATTGGCACCGCCGACAACCCGATCGAGATCGACAGCAGCTTCGGCGGGCTGGGCGGGTTCGCGGCGTACGCGAACGGCAGTATCTACGTGAGGGAAACGTCGGGCGTGATGCGGCTGACGTCGCCGACGCTGTGGGGCGAAACGCCGATTTCCGTCTACTCCGCGGGCGGCGATGTCTGGCTCGCGACGACCGACGGCTCGATCATCGACGGGATCTTCGAGGAATTCCGCCCGCCGAGCGAGGAGGAGATCGCCGCGCTGAATTCGCAGATGGCCCTCTCGGGCGCGCTCGCGCGGCTTGCTGCCGAATCGTCGATCCGCTCCGAAGAGAACCAGCGCACGCAGTTCTATCACCAGTACTGGCTCAACGTCCGCGGCGCGACGGCCACCGTCGTCGACGCGGTCGATGTGCAGAGCCCCAACGACGCAGGCGAAATCCTCACCTTCGCCGCCAACCACGGATTCGATACCGGCGACCAGCTCTCGCTCACGTTCGCTGCGGGCGCGACGGCCAGCAACCTGAACGCGGGCACGCCGTACTACGCGGTCAAGGTCTCGAACACGCAGATCCGGCTCGCCACCACGCGCGGCGACGCCTACCTACTCGCTGATTTCCAGCATACGGTGGCCGCGACCAGTGCGCTGGTCAAGGTCGGCGACCGCGTCCAGCTCGCGAACGGAAGCATCTACCAGTACATCGGCGAAACGGAGCTCGCTTCCGCGAACCTGTCGGACAGCTCGCAGCACTACGCCACGAGCGCGTCCTGGAAGTTCCTCAAGGCGCCGGTGAACATCGAATTCGAAGGCGCCGGCAGCGTGAGCGGCGTGAGCTCGGCGACGTATTCGTACACGGTGCCGGTCGCATACGACGCCGATCTTTCGCGCGACAACGTCAACCTCGCGACCGAAAACTACAACAACACCAGCCAGTGGCTGCTGCTGAAGGTGGCGTTCGATCTGTCGGGGCCGGGAAGCTTCACCTCTGTGAATCTGAACCCGGGGCAGATCGTCAAGAAAGCCGACGGCACGCTCTACGAATACACCGGCGCGTTCGCGAACGGCGTCAATCTCGCCACCGCCAGCTTCGTGTCGCCGAACTGGACCCTGATCGACGTCGACCATACGTCCGCCGACGCGGATTTCACCAGCGCCGACCTGGACTACCTCGACGTCGTCCAGCGGGCGAACGGCACGCTCTACCAGTACCGCCTGCCGGCGGGGCTGCTGCAGGTCCACACGACCCTCGGCTCAGGCTCGTACAACCAGGACTACGCGTTCCAGTACACGGTGGCCGAGAAGACCGCGCTGATCGAGGCGCGCTCGTTCTCGCTCGGCCAGCTGCAGAACCCGGTCTCGCGCTCGGTGTTCAACTTCCTCTATCCGGAAGCGCCGTTCTTCGGTTCGGTCGGCAGCACGCCGGCGGGCGTCGAAGAGACGCTGAACATCTACGGCAACACCATCACGCTCGTTGCCGGTACCCAGGGTGGCGTGGGCCAGGCGTCCGGTCTGCAGGTGATCGACCTGAAGGCGGGCTTCTCGCAGCTGACGCAGGCGCAGCAGGCGGCGCTGTCGCTCGCGACGAAGGACGACATCCTCGCGGTCGACTACGCGGTCTATCAGTACAACGGCGCGGCGGGCACGGTTGATCTGCTGAAGGCGGACTTCACGAACGCTTCGTTGTGGACGAAGCTGACCCCGAACTTCACGGTCACGGGATCCGCGGCCCAGCTGGTGAATATCAGCACGAACAACCTGGTCCAGGTCAAGATCCCGCAGACGGCGGATGGACAGTCGCTGTTCGGGTTCTACCGGTACAAGGGCGCAAACGCCGCGCGCGATCTTTCGTCGCAGAACTATCGCGATACAAGCTTGTGGGAGCGCGTGGCTCAGTTCGATACGGGCCAGGGCACCGTATCGCTCACCGTCAATGCCTACGTCGGCCGCGTCGAAGGCCTCACCATCGACGTGTGGAGCGATGTCGACGTGCATGCGAAGACCAAGCTCAAGGTCGACGCGTACGCAGCCGTGTCGATCGGATCGCCGGAGAACATCGTCGTCGAGCAGATCACGACCCGCGGCCAGGTACGCCTCGAATCGGCGAAATCGATCACGGATTTCGGCAGCGGCTCGTTCGCGATCGGAGCGTTCGGCGACGTGGTGCTGCAGGCGGGCGGCTCGGTCGCCGGATGGACCAGCGATGCCTTGGACAGCACGAAGCCGTTCCGCATCGCGCTCGCCGACGACGTCGACGACGCCGACGTCACGTTCTCGGCCAGCGTCGCCGGCAACCTCAACGTCGACCAGGTCGCGCCGGGCTCGGTGACGATTCGCGGCGACAGCCACACGATCTCGCTGCTGCGCGTCTCGTCGATCGCAGCGGATGGCTTCATCGACGTCGAGGTGAAGGGCGGGGATTTGATCGCCGGCAGCCTCGCGTCGAAGACCTCGATCGACCTGAAGGCGTCCGGCTCGATTCTGGATCGCAGCGCCGACGATGCATCGCCGCTGACGAACGTGTTCACCGGCTCGGGTGTCGCCTTGATGAACGGCGCCACCGGCAACGTCACGCTCACCGCAGTCGGCGGCAGCATCGGCACTGCAAGCAACTATCTCGATGTGGAGATCCAGGCCGGCCACCTCGTGGCGACGGCCCTGAACAGCATCTACATCCGCAGCGTCGGCAGCCTCAGAATCGAGCGCGTCCAATCGACAACGGGCGACGTCTATATGACGTCGACCGGCTCGCTGCTGACGGCCGACGATGACGCGGATGCCGACGTCATCGGCAACTACGTCAGCTTGTCGGCGCCGAATGGCACGGTCGGCACGCTCGCGGAACCGCTGCACGTCGATTCGTCGTTCTCTGCGCAAAACAAGGTCGACGCGACGTCGTACGGCGTGGTCGTCGTGATCGAGACCGTCGGCGACCTTCGCGTGGGCACGATCACGTCGCTGGATTCAAACGTCAAGCTCAAGGCAGCCGGCTCCATCCTCGACGCCGACAACGACGCCGCGAGCGATGTCAACGGCAACGACATCGAGCTCGACGCGGTGAACGGCTCGATCGGCACGCTCGGCAACGACCTCGAGATCAATACGCACTTCTCGGGCGGCTCGACGCTGATCGCGCACGCTGCGGGCAGCATCTACGTCACGGAGGTTTCCGGCTTCCTGCACGTCCAGTCGGCGCTCTCGGACGCCGGCGACATCCGGCTTACCGTCGCCGAATCCTCGGCCAGCGGCGAAGACCTGCTCGTCGACGCGGGCTGGAAGATCGAAGCGCTCGCCGGAAGCATCCTGCTGCGCGTCGGCGACAACGTGCTCGTCAAGGAAGGCGGCGCGATTCGCGCGAAGACCGCCGTCGCGGGCTACCTCGAGATCTACGGCGATTACGGCAACGCGGACGCCGCCGGCACCCAGATCGACATCCTCGGGACGCTGAGCGCGAACTCGATCATCATCGCCGGCGCGCGCGACAGCGATCTGATCTATCTGAGCCCGCAGGTCCTGGTCGGGCACACCCGCGTCCTGGGCGACACCGACGGGGCCGCCGGCGGCAGCGACACGATCATCCTCGACAAGCTGCCGTCGGTCACGACGTCGCATGACCGGCCGAACCATCTGCTCGCCAACGGCAGCGACGGAACGGTGCGCGACACGATCGATCTCGACGGCCGCGGCGGCACCGACACGTACATCATCAACATCACCGGCGCGGGCACCGACTACATCGTCAACGTCAAGGACACCGGCGCGCCGGACGACGGCACCGACACGCTGACCATCAACGGCACGGACGGTGCCGACACGTTCCTGCTGCGCCGGAATTTCGTCGCCTACCTGAACCGGACGGGCCTGGATGCGGAGGGTCGGCCGATCTACTCGTCCCAGGTCGAGCGCATCAACTACGACCGCAGCATCAACGGCCGGCTCACGGTGAGCTCGGGGCTGGGCGACGACGAGTTCTACGTCGACGACAACAGCACGATCACGACGCTGGACGGCGGCGAAGGCAAGGACCTGTTCCAGATCGGCCAGGTGTTCGGCACCAATCCGAACGGCCATACCTACGGCGACGGCCACAGCGATCCACGCAGCGTCGCCAACGACACGCAGAACATCGATCTGACTTCGGACAGCGACGATATCGAGCTGCTGCAGATCACGCGCGGCTGGCTGTCACGCGGTATCAGCAATCCGCTGACGGCGTTCGGCGGCGAAGGCAACGACACGTTCAACGTCTACAGCAACAAGGCGGTGCTGCGCCTCGAGGGCGAATCGGGCAACGACAACTTCGTCATCCGGGCCTTTATCGCGGAAGACGACATCATCGCCGAGGGCGGCGACGACGACGATCACTTCGAATACAACATCAACGCCCCGATCAGCATCAACGGCGGGCTCGGCTTCGATACCGTGGTAGCGCTCGGCACCGAGCGCAGCGACGCGTTCATCATCACCGAACTGGGCATCTTTGGCGCCGGCCTCAACATCCGGCTCGACGGCGTCGAAGAGGCGGTCGAGGTCGACGGGCTCGAAGGCGACGACCAGTTCTTCATCCTCAGCACGCGCGGCAATGTCGTGACGACCGTGATCGGCGGCCTCGGCAGCGACACGTTCAACGTCGCAGGCGACGTGACGAGCACCGTGATCAGCCAGGACCTGAACGGGCGCAGCGCGGTGATCAACCAGGGCACCGCGAGCACTGCGGATGCAACCTACGACAAGCTGCTCGTCGACGGCATCGCGGTGACCATCGCCGACCAGACGCAGGGCAAGGTGGTCATCGAAGAAACGGATGGCATCACCGAGCTGGTCGAGGACAGCGGTGGCATCGATACATACCAGATCTCGCTGTTCGATCCGGGCACGCTGAATGCGAATACGGTCGCTTACCTGACGGTCTCTGCGACGCGTTCCTCTTCGTACGATCGCCGGCTGCCGAACAGCAGCATCGCCGACGCCGGCGGCCCGCACGAAGCCGATACGGTGCTGATTTCCATCGACGGGGGTGCGACTTGGCTGGAATCAGCGGTCCTCAAGTTCACCTTCGCCGACTGGAACGTCAAGCGGACGATTCAGGTCAAGGCCGCGCACGACGATGTCATGGAAGGCGAGCGCAAGGTCATGATCAGCCACAGCCTGCTCGTCGTGAGCCCGAGCGCTGCGGACAAGGCGATGTTCGACGAGGTCGCGATACCGAACGTCGAGATGCGGGTGCTCGACGATGACCTCGGCACGCTGCTGATCCGGCAGACCGACGGCGGGACGCGTGTGCTCGAGGGAACGACAGGGGCGATTGCGGACACCTATCAGGTGAAGCTTGCCGTAGACCCGACGCAAACGGTGACCGTCAACCTGACGTTTGATGTTGCGGGGCAAGTGCAGGTGTTTGACGCATCGAACCCCAACGTGGCGATCACCAGCCTGACGTTCGGCCCGGGCAACAACGCGTGGCGCACGCTGATTGTCAAGGCGGTCGATGACGGTGTGCGCGAGAACACCCAGATCACCAGAATCACTCATTCGTTTACTACGAGCGACGCTGTCTACGCGACCGCACCTGCCGCCGTGCTCGACGTTCAGGTCGTCGACAATGACTCGCCGCGGGTCCTGGTCACCGAGTCGGACGGTGCGACGCGTCTGGTTTCTGGCGTGTCGGGCGATGACTACACGCTGCGGCTGGTAAGTGCGCCGGCGGGCGATGTCTACGTCAACCTCTACGGCGACGGCCAGACCATTTTCAGCGGCGCCAATACCGTAGGCCTCGCAGACGACCGGCTGCTGCTGAGGACGCTGGGTGATGCGAAGGTCTACACCGTCGACCTCGCGGACAACGGCACCGCTCGCGATACGCTGACGTTGACCGGCGCAAGCTGGGTCGCCGACGGTTTCCGCATCGGCACACTGTTCACGATCGGCGCGGATACGACGCTCTACAAGGTCAACGACATCAGCGAGGTCAAGGACACGGATGGCGCCGTCCTCACCTCGACGATCCGGCTGACCAGCGACGGAGCGCTGACTTCCGCCGCGGGTTCTTCGGTCTCCATCCAGCGCGTGACCTGGGCGGTGATGTTCACCGCGAGCAACTGGTTGCAGGAAGTGAAGATCTCGGTCGAGGCCGACCCGAACTTCGTTCCCGACCCGGCACAGCGGTTCGTGCGCAACGAGCCCGTGCGCGAGCACGTGCTGAACCGCATCGCCGGGCCGCTGATCATCGAGGGCGGTGTCGCCGAGGGCAAGGATCGCTCGATCCGGCCGGCAGTCATGCTGCCGACCGAATCGACGGCGATGCCGAAGGACCTCAGCATATTGACCGACGAGACACAGCAGGCGGACCGGCTGAATGTCTTCAACGATTCGAGCGTTGCGGATGACAAGGGTTGGCTGACTGCGGTCGAGCTGCGCAACGACGTGGTCAAGCTCGGCGACGCCGATCTGACCAACAATGTGCAGCCGATCAATCTGTCGGGCCTCGGCATGCGTCCGGGCGCTGATGGCAAGAGCACCGGGCTGACGGTCGACATCAGCGAAGAGCAGAACCACTCCGGCGATATCGTGTTCCCCGGCGGCATCACGTTCGACGACATCGAGATCACCGAGGTGCTGCTCGGGCAGGGCAAGGACAAATTCAATATCGAGGCCACCAGCAGTGGCACGCCCGGGGCGGGCGCCCATGTCGTGACGGTGGTCCACGGCGGCGGCGGCGACGACCAGGTGGTGATCACCGGAGGCGGCGGCGCCAGCTCGCCGCTGGTCATCTATGGCGACACCTCGCAGGACGGCAGCCGCTACGACTCGCGGCCGGACCTGGGCATTTTTACCGGTAACGCGCTGTTCTACAGCCAAGCCGGCAACGACTCAATCGACGCAAGCGCGATCAGCCAGGGCGTGACGATCTATGGCGGCTCGGGCAACGACACGATATACGGCGGCCAGGCCGGCGACCACCTTGCCGGCGGCTCGGGCAACGACAAGATCTACGGCGAAGGCGGCGGCGATCACATCTACGGCGATTCGGGCTTCAACCTCGACTACGCGGTCACGAAGCACCCGGACACCGATGCGGCGATCGTGACGCGCCTGCTGCGCGTTCCGACTGCCAACTCGAGCCTGGTTCTGACACGCGACCTGCTCGCCGCGGGCTTGGACACGATCTACGGCGGCTCGGGCGGCGACATCGTGTTCGGCGACCATGGCCGCATCGACCAGAGCGCAGGCACGCTGCGACTGCTGACCACGGGATTCGTGACCCGCATCGCCACCGCCGAATCGGCAAACGGCGCCGCGGACTATATCGAAGGCAACGAGGGCAACGACATTCTCCTCGGCGGCAACGCCGGCGACACGATCTATGCCGGCGCCGACAACAACATCGTCCTCGGCGATCTCGGGTTCGTCGACTACGTGATCGCCGATCTGGATCTCAGCGATATCGACAGGATCGAAAGTACGTCAACCCTGGTCGACGGCGGGGCCGACACGATTACCGCGAGCAGCGGCGACGATATCGTCATCGGCGGGCGCTTCGGCGACACGATCAGCGTCGGCGACGGCTCGAACCTAGTGATCGGCGACAGCGGCCGGATCACCGCGGCCACGAGCAACCTGGCGCGCTTTGGCGCGCAGCCGATCACGCTAGGATTGGTCGAGACGATTGCGTTCGACGACGGTGGCGTGGACTCGATCACCGCGGGACTCGGCAACGATATGGTGCTCGGCGGTGACGAGGGCGACACGATCTTGGCCAGCTCCGGGCACAACCTGGTGCTTGGTGATGACGGTCGGATCGACTATGTCCGGCTCGAGCGTGCGGGTTCGGTCCCGGGCGCGGACACAGATGCGTCAGATATCGACCTGGTCGAGAGCCTGTCGACGAATCTCGGTGGCGGGGCGGACAACATCACCACGAACGGCGGCGACGATATCGTCATCGGTGGGCGCTTCAACGACACGATCAACGCCGGCGACGGCTCGAACCTGGTGATCGGCGACAGCGGCCGCATTACCGCCGCGAACGCGAATACGCCGCGACAGTTGCCGGGTCAACCGGTCACGCTGGGCATGATCGAGACGATCACCTTCGGCGATGGCGGCGTCGACAATATCTCCACCGGTGTCGGCAACGACATCGTGTTCGGCGGCATGGCCGGCGACACCCTCAATGCGGGCTCGGGCCAGAACATCGTGCTCGGCGACGACGGCCAGATCGACTATGTGCGGCTGGAGCGCGCAGCGCCCGGCACGCTCGGCGCCGACACGGACGCATCGGACATCGACCTGATCGAAAGCCTGTCGACGAGCGCGAACGGCGGCGCCGACACGATCACGGTCAACGGCGGCAACGACATTCTCATCGGCGGGCGCGCCGGCGATTCGATTACCGCGGGAGCAGGCACTGACTTGGTGATCGGCGACAGCGGCGGGATTACTGCGGCCAATGCTGCGTCGACGTTGCCGCAGTTCCCGGGTGCGCCGATGACGATCGATCGGCTGGAAACGATCCAGCACGACGACGGCGGCAACGACACGGTCTACGGCAATGCCGGCAACGACGTCATCCTGGGCGGATTCGGCGCCGACAAGTTGTACGGCAACGGCGGCGCCGCGATCACGACGCCGGACGCCGACACGATTCTCGGCGACAACGCTGCGCTCTACGACGTGGACTTCGTGTCGGCGCCGATCTTGCGGGCGGGGCGGATTCAGACGACCGATCTGCTGAACTCGACCGGCGGTAACGACACGATCTGGGGCAACGAGGACGACGACGTCATCCTCGGCGGCGTCGGCGACGACATCATCGACGGCAACGCCGGTCGCGACCTCATTCTCGGCGACCAGGGCACGCTGGACGGACGGACACTTGGCGTCAATACCGATCCGCGTTACCGCGCACTTGCGGGAACGCTCCTATATGAGACCACCGGCACCGCGACGGGCGAGACCCTTCTTTCGGCCGGCGCGTTCGCTGGTCCATCCACCGATGTACCGAAGTGGAGCAACTGGCAGATTACGGTCGGCGACGGGCTCGACGGCTTGTACGGTCACGATTACATCGCGGGCGGACCCGACAACGACACGATCTTCGGGCAGCGCGGCAACGACGTGGTCCAGGGCGACGGCTCGATCACGAGCCGACTCGCCGGACCGGGCGTCGGTGCGTTGCGTGATGGCACAGGGAACCTCTTGGTCACTGCTTCGGTCGAGGCGACGACGGACGGCAGCGACTACATCGAAGGCAACGAAGGCAATGACGTCATCTTTGGCAACCTCGGCCAGGATGACATCGTCGGTGGCAGCTCGAGCCTGTTCGGCCTGACCGCCCCCACGCAGCGCGGCGACGGCTCGGACCTCATCTTCGGCGGCGCGGGAACCGATCTCGCGCGCAACTTCGACGACGGTGACACGTCCAGCTTCGGCCACGGGCGCGATGCCGACATGATCCTCGGCGACAACGGGAACATCTTCCGGATCGTCGGGACGAACGGCACCGCCGCGACCGGTCAGGTGCTGAACTTCACGTACGACAATTACACCGTCACTGCTTCGGGCGTGAACAGAATCGTCGTGCGTGCCGCCCAGTTGCTCGACTACACGCCGGGCGGCCCGGACTTCAATGCGGCAGCCGCAGCAGGCAACATGGGAACGGGCGACGAGCTCCACGGCGAATCCGGCGACGATTTCATCTACGGCATGGTCGGCAACGACGTGCTGTTCGGCGAAGGCCAGGACGACGACCTCATCGGTGGTTACGGGCATGACTGGATTTCCGGCGGCACGGGCCAGGACGGCGTGCTCGGCGACGACGGCCGCATCTTCACGAGCCGCAACAGCAGCAGCTACGGGGAATCGCTCTATGGCATTGCGGCGCTGCTCGCCAGCGATCCGAACACCCGGTTCAATGACGGCAACGTCCTCAACGAAGTCATCTCGACGCCGGGCGACGTCCAGATCGCGACGATCAATGTCGCCGGCGAGCTGAAGAAGACGGCCGATCTGACGCCGTTCAACGTCGATCCGGCGGACGACCCCGTGGCGTTCGATCCGCAATACGCCGACGACATCATCTACGGCGGTCTGGGAACCGACTTCCTGCACGGCGGCTCGGGCGACGACGCGATCTCCGGCGCCGAGGCGATGGACGAGTCGTACATCATCGTCTACAACGCCGACCGCACGGTCGCGAACGCGATCCGCAGCGACTACGGCCATCCGCTCAACCCGGGCGATGCGCTCGAATACAAGGAGACCACGGGCGAATTCGCGGCCTACGACGAGTATGCGCCGCGCAAGCAGATCGTCGAAACCTACCTCGGCACGCCGCGCCAGTTCTTCCTGAACTTCAATGCGAACGAGGGCGTGTCGCTGGGCTCGGTCAACAACAGCGCCTATTACAGCGACGGCAACGACCTGATCTTCGGCGATCTCGGCAACGACTGGATCGTCGGCGGCACTGGCCGCGACCACCTCTATGGCGGTTGGGGCGATGATCTGCTCAACGCGGACGACAATCTCGGCACCAACGGCGGCCTCAACGACGTGCCCGATACGCATACCTCGTACGAGGACCTGGCGTACGGCGGTGCAGGGCGCGACCGGCTGATCGGCAACACCGGCGGCGATCGCCTGATCGACTGGGCGGGCGAATTCAACAGCTACATCGTGCCGTTCGCGCCTTTCGGCAATTTCACGATCAGCCGCGCACTGCAGCCGCAGCTCCCGGAGTTCCTGTATGCGCTTTCGGAGGGCGACGGCGCCGATCAGACGATGCGCTCTGCGCTCGACCCGGTACGCAACGGCGAGCCGTACGCCGAGCTCGGCGTGGTCAAGCAGCAAGACTCGGCGTGGCACGACCAGACCGGCGCGCCGGACGACCCCCAGCCCGGCAACATCCCGGGCGGTTCGCGCGACGTGCTGCGCTCGGCCAACTTCAACGACGGCACGTTCAGCGCGTTCGCGCCGGACAGCGGCTCGTGGAAGGTCGAGCAGGGCGCGTTGAAGGTGGCCGCCAAGTCACTCGGTGGCGATGCGGCCGCAGTGTTCTTCGTCGGCGACGCGCTGCCGTCGTACTTCGAGGTCGCGGCATCGATCGCGGTCGACAAGCCGACCTCAGGCTGGAAAGCGAACAGCTACATCATCTTCGACTACCAGAGCGAAACCGATTTCAAATTTGCCGGCCTCGACGTCTCGCTGAACAAGCTGGTCATGGGCCACCGCAATGCGAGCGGCTGGATCATCGACAAGCAGGCGCCGTTCCTCGGCGGCCTGAAGGCCAATACCGCGTACAACATGCTGGTTGCGATCAACGGCCTGAACGCGACGCTGCTGATCGACAACAAGACGGTGTTCACGTACACGTACCAGCCGCGCGTGATCGACGGGGTCTCGTTCGGCCTGAACTACGGTTTCGTCGGTGTTGGCTCCGACAACTCGCGCGGTATTTTCGACAACATCCGGGTGCAGGTGCTGCCGCCGCAGTACACGCTGCAGGCGCTCGAGACCTTCGAGGACGGCATCGCCAACCAGTTCGCGGCGAGCTCGGGCACGTGGAGCGTCACCGGCAACGCGACGAACAAGACCTACAACATCACGCCGAGCGGCACGGCCGTCAGCCTCATGAATCTCGGCGTCGAGAACCTGAATGTTTCTTCGGTACTCGACCTGAGCGCCCTCATCGCCACGCAAGGCCGCGCCGGCTTCATTTACGACCGCTACGATGCGACGAACTTCAAGTTCGTCGTAATCGACGTTGTGGCCGACAAGATCATCGCCGGTCACTACACGGCGCGCGGCGGATGGGTGAACGACGCCGTCTACTCGAAAGTGCTCGACGCAGGCGTCAACTACACGCTCGGGATGTCGCTCAAGGGCTCGACCGTGAGCATAACGTTCAACGGTCAGGTCGTTCTGGGGTATGCGTACAACGCCTCGACCGTGGACGGGCGCTTCGGGTTGATGGCCGTCACGGGCGCAACGCAGTTCGACAACGTTACGGTCAAGACGACCGATCCCGCGGTCGCGCTGAACATGAATCCCATGCTCGCGTCGGATTCGCCGAACGTCTCCGGCAGCGTGGCGACGATCGCGACTGGCGACCTGCAACCGATCATAGACGAGGCGATACGCCGGCTCTCCCCGACGCTGGACGCGGCGCAAATCGCGGCGCTGCGCACCGTCACGTTCCAGGTCACCGACCTGCCGTGGCTGGAGATCGGCGATTATCGCGACGGCACGATCTGGATCGACGCCGATGCGGCGGGCTACGGCTGGTTCGTCGATCACACGCCGGGCGACGATCGCGAATTCGTCTCGCAGGACGGCACGCTGCTGGCGGTCTCCGGTCTTGCGGCCGGCCACATGGATCTGCTGACCGTGGTAATGCACGAGCTCGGTCACGTGGCCGGGCTCGAGCATGCCGGATCCGGCGTGATGGATGAATCGTTGACCGCGGGCACCCGCCTTGCGCCGGCCATCGATCCGCTTCCGGGACGTGTCGCAGCGGCGCCGGTCATTGACTGGCAGGGCAGCGCATTCGGAGCGGGCATTCAAAGCACGCCGTTGCCGGCATCGGGATCCGCAGGCTGGATGACCGATTTCGCCAACCATCTCGGCAAGAGCGAATCCCAGCGCAACCCGAATGCGAAGATCAAGCTGCCGATCCCGCAGGCTGCCGCGAAAATCGCGCACGAGGCGGTACGGCGGATCGGAGCCTTGTTCGGCTGAGAACCCAGTACGGCGCGTGATGTACGACGCCGACTTCATCTTCAGGGAATGCGGCTTCGACTGGATTCCGCAGTGGATCGACCGCGAGCTGCTGTTCAACGCGTCCTACGACCTAGCCACCGGGGAGATCAAGCTCTACTTCCTCGATGCCGCGCGAAGCACGATTTTCAAGGTCAGCGGGCGAACGATCACGAAGCAGTACGACGCGGTGCGTTTCAAGGCACCGCCGGGCCGGCTTTCGGCGTTCCTCGGCACCGCGTTCGACTATTCCGATTTATTGCTCGATACCGTGGAAGACGACGTCTACTACGTTCTGGTGCAGGACACGTCCGCAACGCAGTACCTGAAGTTCTTCGGTGCGTTGTGCAGGAAATTCGACGCTCCGGAAGAGGAGCTGGTCGAGGCGGTCAACCGGATCAACAAGCGCCAGGTAAAGACCCTCCACGAATGCTACGGCCGGAAGGCGGTGTCGCTCGTCAAGGTGCCGTTCGTGGACGGAGACTGCAAGCTATATGCAAGACCGTTCCTGACGGGCAATTCGTACGACTTGAGTCGCAGAGCGCTCGAATTCCTGACCCGCTTCCACGGCTGCAGCGAAGCAAAGCTGCAGCCCCGCCTCCGTTATTTGTGGGTCTCTTCGGAGCTGCGCTCGGACCGAGTCGTCATCGCCACCCAGCAGCATGCGCTGGTCCACGAGGGTGAACCCGCGTGACGCTGCGAAGACTGCCGGGCGGCGCGGCTCAGGTAGCAGCCGCCGGCGTCTCTCCCGCCATGCACACCCGGTCGCGCCCTTGCTGCTTGGCGCAGTAGAGCGCCGCATCTGCTGCCTTGAGGACCTCCGCGACGCTCGTCCCGTGCTGCGGATAGGTAGCGACGCCGAACGAAGCCGAGGGGGCGGGGAGTGTCTGGCCGCGATGCCTGAGGTTCGTCTCGCGAATCGTGACCCGGAGCCTTTCGGCGCGCTCTACCCCATTCTGCAGATCCGTCTCCGCGAGCACCACCGCCAGCTCCTCGCCGCCGTAGCGGCAGACGATGTCCGTAGGACGCACGTTCTTCATCAGCGCCCGCGCGATCGCGCTAAGAACGAAATCGCCCGCGTCGTGGCCGAAGGTGTCGTTGAAACGCTTGAAATGGTCGATGTCGATCATGATGATCGAGAACGGTTTCTTGCTGCGCTCGGCGCGGTGCAGCTCGCGGTTGAGCGCATCCTCCAGGTAGCGCCGGTTGTACAGTCCCGTGAGCGAGTCGCTCAGCGCCAGCACCCGCATTGCGTCGCGCAGCTTCAGGTTGGCGAGCGCCGGGCCCAGCCGGTCGGTCAGTGCGCGCAGGCGCCGCTCCGCCTGCGTCGAGGCCGGAGTTCCCTGGCCGGCGGTGGAGAGCGCAAGATGCAACAGCGCAAGCACCTGTCCCTGTCCCTGTACCGGCATGCAGATCGTGTTCGGTGTCGAGGGATCCGCGTGGCGGCAGCGGACGGCCTTCAGGCCGCGCGCGACATGCGGACGCCCGAGGCGCAGCGCCCAGCATTCGTCCGGAACGAGCAGTGCGTCGGCCGGCGGCTTGCCCCCCCAGGCCGCGACCTGCTCCAGCGCGTCGCGCGATTCGCGGTAGAGGTAGAGCGTCCCCGGAACATCGGGAAACAGCTCCATCGCCGTCTCGCGAACCGCCGCATAGGCCTCGTCACGCGCCGTGCAGGATTGCAGCAGCTCGGTCATTTTCGATAGCGCCTCGCCGCTTCGATGGAAGGCCTCCAATTGCCGCACCATCGCAGCCAGCGTGCGGTTGGTGCGGCGCTGCGCAACTTCGGTCTTGCGGCGCGCCCCCACCTCCCGCTTCAGGTTGCGGTTCGATTCGCGGATCGCGGTCAGCCTCGCCTCCAGCGTCGCCTGCGCGGCGCGCAGCGCTTCCTCGGTGCGGTGCAGCGCAGTGACGTCGCGCGCGATCGTGATCTCGCCGATCAGCCTGCCCTGCGCATCCAGCAGCGGTGTCGTCTTGATCGCAACGCGCACCGCATCGCCGCTCTTCTTGCGCCGCTCGGTCGTCGACGTGGTCGGCTTTCCGGAGCGCACGCGCTCGAGCAGCCGCGCGTACTCGGCTTCGGAAAGATCAGCGGCGTGCAGCTTGCGCAGCGGGCGTCCGATCGCGTCCTCGGCGGAGTAGCCGTAGAGCGACGCGGCTTCGCGATTCCAGTAGGTGACGACCGCGTCGAGGTCCTTGACGATGATCGCTTCGCCAATCTGCTCGAGAACCTGTTCCAGTTGGCGCGCGCGCGCCGCCGCACTCACCGGCAGCGCGTGAGCCACTTCGGCGTGGCGGATCGGAACGGTCTTGGCGCTTGCCATGTCTACCCGATCGCTATACTACGCCTTCATCTCGGGAACGAACCTTCTTCCAGGCGCAACATGTCGCTGGCCGCTTTCAATTTCTCCGACTGGATCGACCGGCACGCGCACCTGCTCAAGCCGCCGGTCGGCAACCGGGTCGTGTTCGCTGCGGCCGACGACCTGATCGTGCAGGTGATCGGCGGGCCGAATGCCCGCACCGACTACCATGACGACCCGTACGAGGAATTCTTCTACCAGCTGCGCGGCAACATGGTGCTGCGGGTGCTGGAAGACGGCCGCCCGCGCGACGTGCCGATCCGGCAGGGCGAGATCCTGCTGGTTCCGGCGCACCTGCGGCACTCGCCGCAACGGCCCGAGCCCGGATCGGTCGGGCTCGTCGTCGAGAAGGTCAGGCCGGCCGATGTGCAGGACGGCTTCGAATGGTATTGTCCGCGCTGCTCGGCACTCGTTCATCGCGTGGAAGTCAACGTGAAAGACATCGTGACGGATCTGCCGCCTCTGTTCGATGCGTTCTACGCCAGCGCGCGCAAGTGCCCGCAGTGCGGGTACATCCATCCGGGAAAGGCATGAAGGAATCGCCCGTCCGGGAAGCGCTGCGCGGCGTCCAGGCACTGGTAGCCGAGGCCACGGGTGCGCCGCTGCAGGGCCCGGCGGCGGCGAAGTTGCAGGCGCTGCTCGCCGGCCTCGGCGGGCAGGGGGTCCCGTCGCAACAGATCGGCAATTTCCTGAGCCGCGAGGTGACGATCCTGCTCGCGGATCTGCGCGGGTTTACGACCGTTGCGGCAAAGCATCCTCCGGACGTGGTGCTCGAGATGCTGAATCGCTATCTGGTGCGCATGAGCGGAATCATCTACGGCAACGGCGGGTCGATCGACAAGTTCATGGGCGACGCGATCATGGTCCTGTTCGGTGCGCCCATTACGCACGCCGACGATGTGCACCATGCCATCGCCTGCGCGGTGCAGATGCAGATCGCCATGGAAGAGCTGAACCAGGACCACCGCGAGCGCGCGCTGCCGGAGCTATTCATGGGAATCGGTATCAACACCGGCACCGTGCTGGCCGGGTTGCTCGGCTCCGAGGCCTATTCCGAGTACACGGTCATCGGCGACGAAGTGAACCTCGCGTCGCGGATCGAGGCGTTCAGCCTGCGCGGCCAGGTGCTGGTGAGCGAAAACACCTACCGCCTGTGCAGGGACTACGTCGACACGGAAGAGCCCCTGAGCGTGCAGGTGAAGGGCAAGACCGAACCGGTGTTGCTGCGCGAAGTGCGCGGGATCCCGTCGCTCGGGCTGCAAGTCCCGCGCGCCGAGATCCGCAGGAGCCCGCGCGTCGAGGTCACGATCCCGTTCACGTTCCGCCGCATCGAGAACAAGATCGTGCAGCCCGC
>Ga0114129_10000775_pt1 | contig 40793 bp, 27 predicted proteins | sample RhiMetdeltSRZDD1_FD_80071 | JGI IMG/M metagenome (GOLD analysis project Ga0114129, IMG submission 80071) | Populus rhizosphere microbial communities from Tennessee, USA - Rhizosphere MetaG P. deltoides SRZDD1 (version 2) (version 2) | ecosystem: Host-associated > Plants > Roots > Rhizosphere >...
AATGCGAAGAATATGTATGGGTCCACAGCTCTGATGTGGTCGGTCACCGATCCGAAGAAGGTTCGTCTGCTGCTCGATCACGGTGCCGATGTCAACGTAGCCGCGCGAAGCGGACGTACAGCTCTGATTGTTGCATCGTTTGCGAATCCGTCGGCGGAGGTCGTGCGAATGCTGCTCGCCAAAGGGGCGAACGTTGGTGTGATGGATCAACGGAAAGTCACTCCCTTGAACGCCGCGACGTTCGGCAATGACACCGCGACCGTCCGGCTGCTGCTCGACGCGTCCGGCGACGTCAACACCGCCGACACGTTCATAGGCTTGACTCCTCTGATCAACGCCTCCGGCAACCGGAATTTGGAAGCCGTGAAACTGCTGTTGGCGAAAGGCGCGAATGTGAACGCCGTTTCGAAAACGCAGGACCTGCCGAAGATTCAGACCGGCACCGTCGAATTCGGCGGTTGGACATCCCTGTTGATGGCCGTTCCATTCGGCCCGCCGGAAATTGTCCGGACATTGATGGAAGCCGGCGCGAAGGTGAACGTACAGGACTACCGTGGTTTCTCTCCTCTGATGCTCGCCGCTGCGACCGACCATGCCAATCCGGAGATCGTACGGCTACTGGTCGACCGCAACGCGGAAACAAAGCCGAAGACTCGCGCGGGCGAAACTGCGTTGGATTGGGCGAATAAGTTTGGCGACGCGGAAGTGATACGCGCGCTCGGTGGTGTTCCGAAGGTGGAGTCCGCGCGCCAGGAAGCGCCAATCCGTCAGGACGAAGCGTTAGACGATGTTCGGACGGCAGTCCAACGGAGCGTTTCTCTACTGGAACGAGCTACCTCTCAGTTCTTCGGCAAGGCGGCTTGTTTCGCCTGCCACGAACAACCGGCCGCGGCTTTCGCAGTAGGCGCCGCACGCGCAAAAGGTATTACGATCGATGAGAAGACGGCCAGCGAGCGATGGGCCGAGCTCACATCGGGGCTCAATGCAAGTCAACTCGAGGGAGCGGCTCCTTTGGGTGGCGCCGATAACAATCTGTACGTGGCCGAAGCGCTTATTCGCAGCGGCTACCCGCCGGATCGCAAAACCGACATACTTGCCGCAAATCTCGCCGCTTATCAGAGTGGCGACGGTGGTTGGCATCTGCCGGGGTACACTCGATCTCCAATCCAGGACAACGATTTTTCGCGCACAGCTATGGGCATTCGAGCGCTGAAGACTTACGGAACCCCCGGACGCGCCGTTGAAATGAAGGAGCGTATCGAACGCGGCAAACAATGGCTGCTGCATGCGAAGCCGGTCACCACCGAAGATTTCGACATGCGGCTTGCCGGTACCGCTGCTGCCGGCGGGTCTGTTTCCGATCTACGCAAACTCGCCGAACCGATTCTCTCCAGGCAGCGCGCCGATGGTGGATTTGCGCAACGTGATGGGTTTGCCAGCGACGCCTACGCTACAGGCATGACGTTATGGATCCTGGCGAATGCGGGAGTGGTTCAGCCCAATCAAGACGTGTATCGGAAAGGCGTGAAATTTCTGCTGGCGACGCAGAACCCGGATGGCTCCTGGCACGTATCCAGTCGGGCTACAAAGTTTCAGATCTACTTTGAAAGCGGTTTTCCACACGGCCACGACCAGTGGATTTCCACCATGGCGACCGGATGGGCCGCCTCTGCGCTCTCCATGGCCGTCGATAGAAAGTAAAACTTGCGACTGTAGGCGCGGTCTATGAGCGCGCCTCCAAAAAGGAGTTCCATCAATGAACAAAGCATCTCTTGCAGCAGCGGTAATAGCGATTCTGTCGATCGGCGGCTACACGGCGTCCGCGCAGACTGCTGCGCCGAATATGAGCTTCTTTGTGACAAGCTCGAATCCAAAAGGCGGCAATCTCGGCGGACTGACCGGCGCGGATGCCGTCTGTCAATCCCTTGCCCGTGCGGTCGGTGCGGGAGGCAAGACGTGGCGTGCATACCTGAGCACAAGCACCGTCGACGCGAAAACCCGGATAGGAAACGGTCCGTGGTTCAACTTCAAGGGACAGCAGATCGCTTCAAACGTTGCGGACTTACACAGCGCAAATAATAAGATCTCCGCCGCAACGTCTCTGACCGAGAAAGGCACTACACCAAACTATCTTGCGGGAAATCCGCCTGCGCCCGCTGCGCAGCCCTTACAGCACGACATGTTGACGGGTACAAATGAAGACGGCACGAAGAACGCCGACACATGCAAGGACTGGACCGTGGGCAACGCCGACGCGAAAGCGATGCTCGGTCACGCCGATCGCCTGGGACGCAACCCCGGCGTGAACTCCTGGAACGCAATCCATACGTCGCAGGGCTGCGGCCTGGAGCAACTCGCTCCGACCGGAGGGGCCGGATTATTCTACTGCTTCGCGACCAACTAAAACGCACGACGGCTTAGGGTGCCGTCACGCACCGTTTTTCGGAAACTTGCTCCAGTGCCGGTGTTCGGCCTCCTCGATCGAGTGAGCTTTCCGGATGTCGGCTTCACTCTTGGAGAGTTCGGCCAACTTCTTGTAGTGCTTGTAAAGAACGTTCAGTTCGTCTTCCGTTAAATCTTCAACATCGATGAGGCGATTACTCGCGCCCTTTAGTGCGGCGACGAGTTCATTCAGCTTTAGGTGAACGGCCTGTGTGTCTTTGTTCTGTCCTCGCTGAATCAGGAAAACCATGAGGAACGTGATGATCGTCGTTCCGGTATTGATGACAAGTTGCCAGGTATCGGAAAAACCGAACAGGGGACCGCTGAGTAGCCAGATCACGACCAAAGCGACAGCGAGCGCGAATGCAAGCGAACTTCCGGTGTACTTGGTCGCTTTCGTGGACAGATGTTCGAGCCAATCGCTCAATGCGGCAGGCTTTTGCACATAAAATTCGCTGCAATTGACTTGCCGAAGCTTTCCGGGCTACACGGTCAGTCCAAGGCGCGCTCTTGGGAGAAGGTGGAACGGAGGTCGGATTGGCTCGTCTGCTGGCCGCGTGGAGCGGGTGCTTCACGCGGCCGATCGTACGATACGGCGACGTCTATATGTCGAGGCGTCCGGTGCTGGCGCCGAACTTGTCGATCTCGGCGCCGTAGAGGTTCGCGATCGCGAGCAGCAGGTTCGCGGTCGGTTCCTTCTTCGCCACGATGTGTCGATCGCCCGTCAGCTTGCCGTGCGCACCGCCGAGCAGCAGGGCCGGCGGATTGTTTCGGTCATGGAGGTTGCCGTTACTCATACCGCTTCCGAAGTAGATCAGCGAATGGTCGAGCAGGTTGCCTTCGCCGTCCGGCGTGGCTTTGAGCTTATCGAGGAACTCGGCGAGCTTCACCATCTGATAGGTCGCGATCTTGGCGTACTTGGTCATTTTCTCGGCGTCGTTCCCGTGGTGCGAAACGCTGTGATGGGTTTCAGGAATGCCGATATGCGGGTAGCTGCGATCGGTCGGTTCGTGCCCGATCATGAAGGTGAACACGCGGCTAATGTCTCCCTGTAAGGCCAGGTGCAACAGACTGTAGGTGACCGATAAGTGGTCGTCGAACGCTTCGGGCAGCCCGACGGGCGCGTCGGGAATTCCGGTGATCGTGCCGAGCCGCTTTTCCATACGGTCGAGCTGCTGCTCGACGTCACGAATATTGCTCAGGTACTCGTCGAAAATCACGCGATCAGGTGCGCCAAGCGTACCTTTGAGCCGACGCGTCTCATCGCCTACTGAATCAAGCAGGCTCTGTCTCTCCTTAAGACGTGCCAAACGCTGGTCGGACGCTCCGGCCTCGCCGAACAACCGCTCGAACGTAACACGCGGGTTGATCGCTACTGGAAGCGGGCTTGTGTCGGTACGCCACGCCAAAGTGTTGAAAAACGTGCATGGGAAACCGTCGCATGCACCGACCGAGGTTCCCATGTCCTCGGTGCCGACCTCTACGGATCGCAGCGGCGCGTCGCCGGCCACCATGTCCGCGATGTACTGATCGAGCGTTTTTTTCGACTGGATCTTGCCGAACATGTCGCCAGTACCTTGACGGTCGCCCGCTGGGCCCACGCCGTTCAGGAACGCGGTGCTGGCGCCGACGTGCACCGATTCGCCCCACGGAGCAGTCATGTTGCTGATGGTGACAAGCTGCGACCGAAACTTTTCGAGCGGCCGCATCACGGGCTTGAACTCGAAGCCGGTGCCCTCTTTGTCCGGATGCCATGTGTCCGGAAAGATTCCACAGGGGAAGTACACCACCCCGAACCGGAACGGTGGGGCAGCAGTTCTCGTCTGCGCTGTCAGTGCCGGCGCCATTGCATCCAGCATCGGTAGCGCGATCGTGGCTCCAAAGGCGCCACTCAAGAAAGTTCGGCGTGACAGGTGCTTCTTCGTAATGATCATAGGTCTACTCCCGTGGGCGGTCATTTCCTGCAGTTGTCGCTCGAGCTACAGTGTCACTTTGTACAGCGGGTTCCAGGCGTGTCCGCATCTGGAACGGCGCGCTTTCGATAATCTCGCTAACTATAGTGCTCAGGCGGTAACCATTCTGCCCCGCCTTCTTGACGATGCGGCGCACAACCGGCATATCCGCCGGTTCGAGGCCGCGTCCCAGAGCGTAAACCATCATTCGCTCTGTAATAATGCTGACGAAAGCTTCAGGCCTTCTGAGAATAGCCTGCCGCAGTTCCGCCGGTCCATTTATTTTGGTGCCGTCGGCAAGCATGCCGTTGGCATCGATCTTTGCCCCATTCGGCATGGCGGGACGCCACTGCCCTATCGAGTCGAAGTTCTCTAGTGCAAACCCCGGCGGATCGATGACGCGATGGCAACCTGAACAGCTTGGGCTCTGCCGGTGCAGCTCCAACTGATCGCGCACGGACTTCGATGACGTCGATTCGTTTCCTTTGTTGCTGTCCTCGAGAGTTGGCACGTTTGGAGGTGGGGGCGGCGGCGGTGTATTCAGAAATGTAGTCAGGACGTAGGCGCCGCGGAAGACGGGGGACGTCCGTGTGGCCAAAGCCGTCAGCGACAGAATGCTGCCCTGGCCAAGAAGACCGAACCGGTTCGGGTCGGTCAGCTTGACCTGACGGAACCGCTCGCCGTACACACCGGGAATTCCGTAATGCTTCGCCAGCCTCTCGTTAACGAACGTGTAGTCGGCGTTCAACAATTCCGTCGCACTTCGGTCGTTGCGCAGGATGTAACCGAAAAGCATTTCGGTTTCACGGCGGAAACCTTTCCGGATGTTGTCGTCGAATTCCGGAAACATCAGCAGGTCGGGCACAACCTTCGCTTCCAGGTTGCGGAGCTGCAGCCACTGGCCTGTGAAGTTGCCGACGAGAGCGTCCGAGCGCTCGTCCGTGATCATCCGCTTCACCTGCGCCGCGAGCACACCGGGCTGGCGCAGGCGGCCTGCCGTGGCCAGGTTGAGCAGCCGCTCGTCAGGGATGCTGCTCCACAAGAAGAACGACAGTCGCGAAGCCAACTCCACATCACTCACTTGATGCGCTGTGCCCGGCTGAACTCCCGAAGGGTCGCGTTCCATACGATAAATGAATGAAGTGCTCGATAACACTCGAGCCAAACCCGCGCGGACACCCGCGTCGAACGTTTCACCGTTCTGACGAGCCTGCCGGTAAAAGTCCATTGGCGCCTGCAGATCATCGGGAGTAGCAGGCCGCCGATACGCACGTCGTGTCAGGTTCGTAAAGATACGCGTGGCGCAGGATGTCTCCTCTTTGGCGTCGGCGGGCCGGCATACGAAAATGCGGTCTCGGCTGGGCGAGGCGCTGACACCAGTCACGTTGTACGGTCCTTCGATCATGGCAGTGCGGATCTTCGGCATTCCGCCCACCATGTGAATTTCCTGGCTGTCACGCAGCGAAGGTTGCCAGACATCCTGGCGCTCCGCCGGACGTTCGCGCCACGTGAATCCCACATTGTGCGGCCCGGCCGTTACCTTGACTCGTGTCGTCATTCGCGCGTCTACCACCGGCTGCATTTCGGTGAGCGACTTGGATTGTTCCTCGTGATCCTTCGGACCGCCAATCGTCGTTGAGAACACTTCCTCTGCGTCGATCGTGATCACAAACGTGTGCGGCGTGTCGTTGCCTTCAACGCCGACATATCCCTCTTCTACGCCACGGAATAGACGGGCCGAAAGCTTGTACTCTCCATCGGCTGGGAAGATATGACGCACGACAGTCCCGCCGCGCGTGCCGAGCGGCAGTCCCTCGATATAGGTGCTCTGGCTGAACTCGCGGCTGATCGAGTATTCGGTGGTTCCCGGCAACGCCTTGGGATTGCCAACCGCCAGAGTGCTGATGCGCTGCGCCGCGGTGACATACCGATCAAGGAGTATCGGCGAAGTCTTCAATGACGCCGCGATATTGTCAAAACCGAAGTCGGCATCGTCACTTGGCAGGAGTGCGGTGACGTCGACGTCGAGCGCGAGCAGGTCGCGGATGGCGTTACCGTACTCCGCACGATTCAAACGGTGTACTACGTATCGACCCGGCAACGTGCCGCGCGAGGCCCAACCGCGATCCAGTGAGTTCGCAAGCCATGTCGTGAAGGCGACATACTCTGCTTCCTGGGGATGCGGCATGTTTTGCGGCGGCATGGCGCGCACACTCAGCTTGCGCAGCACGCGTTCCCATGTATCCGAGGCGGCCACTACGTCGTCGAGGCTGGCCTTCTCGAGATCCACGGGGTGAGACGCAGGCTGTGCGTTCCGGGTGTTGTGACAGCTGACGCAGTACTGATTCACAAATGTTCGGGCTGTTTTCGCGTCCCCGTTCGGAATGGCCTGCAGCGCCGGCGACGAACCCGAGCCAGCGGCAGGGGCCGCCTGAGCTGTCACCGCGGGCCTTGGCGCCGAAGTCGTCTGAGACTGTGGGCCGGTCCCAGCCTGGGCGAGCAGCATCGCTGTTCCGGCACAGGCAATCCCGGCAGTGGCAATTAACTTGATCATTTCGTCTCCGCGCTCTTCTGCGTTGGAGCGGACTCGGCCTTCTTCTGTTCTTCGGGCAATGGCGGCGGCACGGGCGCCGGATCATCGGGTCCGAGGTGCATCAGCTCACGCAGGGTCGCGATGACTTGTTCGCGCGAATCGCGCCGCGGTTTCCAGGTGCGCGAATCGGTGTTGTTTCCCGGCGGTGGCGGCGGTTCCGGTTTCTCGGCCAGCAGCAGCGGCGTCAGGTTGTCTTTGTTCACCGCGTCGAGTTTCGCACCGGCGGCCACGAGCGCGCGGATCATATCCGTGCGTCGTACCGTCACAGCCTGATGTAGAAGCGTCGCGCCGTCGGTCGTCTTCGCGTTCGCATTTGCACCAGCGTCGAGCAGAACTTTGAGAGCTTCACCTGGATCACGGTTCGAGGGCTCGCGATACGGCGGAGCGACCAATCGGTCAAACCCCGGCCCCGCGGCAAACGGAGCGCCACGGCCGCCGGCCATCGCCATCATCGCCGGCGTTTTGCCGACATTGGCGTTCGCGCCGCGTCCACCTCCCCCGCCGCCGGCATCGTCACCTTCCTTTTTCTTCTTGACCTCTGTCGGGCTCCACTCCAGTTGCGCCCCATGCTTGATCATCAACTTGAGCGCTTCGACGTCCGCGGCGATCGCAGCGCGGAAGAACGGCGAGGCGTTCTGCTCTGGGTCACAGCACAGCGAAGTGTTGTGGATCTGGCCTACAAACGGCTTATTCGGATCGGCTCCCCGCTCGAGCAGCAGCGTGATTAGATCGACCGCGGAAAGCTGATTCGGATGGTCGGCGCGCAGGCGCGAGCCGTCGTGTGCGCGCATGTCGCTCGTCGCATCGTGCATGTCGACGGCAAAGAAGAGCGCCCCGTCGTTCGGGTCGGCTCCGAGGTCGACTAAAGTTTTCGCCAGGTCGAAACGGTCGTTGACGATCGCAATGGATGTCGCAGTCACGCCGTCACCATTCGTGGCCTTCAGATCGGCACCACCTTTGACGAGCGCTCGCGCCACTTTCTCGTGGCCGTTGCGTACCGCGAACATTAATGCAGTAAAGCCACCCGTAGCATGGTCGGCGTGTTTTCGCTCGGTCAGCGGCGAAACGTAGGCTTTCGCGTTCGGATCGGCACCAGCGGCTAGCAGCGCATTGACGACGTCGACATGCCCTTCTTCAGCAGCCCACATCAGGGCCGTCTGCTTCTGGTAGCTTTCGGCGGCATTCGGATCTGAGCGGGCTTCGAGCAGAAGCTCGACAGCATCGAGCCTGCCGGTCCGTGACGCAGCCATCAGAGGCGTCTCACCCTCAGGATGGACGGACTTTCTGACGTCTGCACCAGCCTTCAGCAACTCCGCAATGATGGGCGTATCCCCCGTGCGACTGGCTTCCAGCAGCGGATTGACGCCATAGCGGTTTGCCTTAGCGAAATTCGCGCCCGCCGCTATGAGTGCGCGTACCATCCGAACGTCGGAATTGTGAACCGCCCAAAGCAACGCCGTGGCGCCGTCGCGCGCGGATTCGTTGACGTCAACGTTTTTGGCGAGCAATGCGCGCACCGCTTCGAAGTCGCCATCTCTCGCCGCAACGACGAGAGCGGGATCACTTGTCGCCTGGACGAAAACCGCGGCGAATATCGTCACGAACGACAGCAGCGAAAACAACAGCCATCGAATCGATCGTCCTCGTGTACTCATCTGTGCCCTGCCTTCGACAACTTATCGCGTCAGTCCGCTGACGGGACCGTCGCTGCGACACCATGAAGAATCCTGGCACCGCGGTTTGTATAAGTTCGTAATTCCGCTGATTTTAACTCCCCTGCGTCCGTTACAACAAGCGGATTTCCGTCCCACCGTCTCGGCCGGCTCACGGTCGAGGCGCGACCACTATACGTGTATGCGTTATACCTTGACATCCTACAACACGGAAACGTATTGTCGGATGTCTAGGCGTCAATATGAAACAGGCAAAGGCGGATCTTCTTCAAGGCATCCTGGATCTTCTAATCCTGCAAACTCTCGTTCCGGGACCGCTTCACGGCTGGGGAATCGCGAAACGCATTCAGCAGCTCTCGCGGGACGTTTTGACGGTCAACCAGGGATCGCTCTATCCCGCGTTATACCGGCTTGAAGCAGCGGACTTGATCGAAGGAGCGTGGGGGACGTCACCCGAAGGCCGGCAGGCAAAGTTTTATCAGCTCACTCGCGCCGGCAGGAAACGTCTGAGTGAGGAAAACGATTATTGGCGAGTGTTTTCCACTGCAGTGGACCACGTTCTGGAAGGAGCGTAACCATGTGGCGGATATTGATGAAGCGGCTTCGCTTTTTATTGCGACCCGGCCGAGTTGAACAGGACATCGAACGTGAAGTGGCCTTTCACCTGGACATGGAGGCGCGCGAGCGTGTCCAGACCGGCATGGACGCGGAACAAGCCCGGCGTTCGGCTCGCGTGGATTTCGGCAACATCGCGACGTGTAAGGAAGATGTCCGCGATGCGGCGGGTTTGCAACTCTGGCTCGCCTTGAAGCGCGATCTGCGTTATGCGTTCCGGGCAATGCGAAGAGAACCCGGCTTCACGTTGATCGCGATGCTCACGCTCGCTCTCGGCATCGGCGCAACGACGTCGATCTTTTCAGTCATCGATGGTGTGCTGCTTCGTCACACTCCTGTTGCCGATGTGGACCGCGTCATGATGCTTTGGGAAACGGATCGAAACAGCAATACGACAAGAGAGCCGGCCTCGGTTCCCGACTACCTCGACTTCGAAGCCCGCGTCCGGAATTTCGAAACCATCGCCGCGATTTCAGGGACCGAAGCCAACCTGAATCCGGCATCGGGAGATCCGGTTCGTGTCGCCGGCATGGCCGTCACTGGGGGCTTCCTGCCGATGCTGGGCATCAAGCCGCTCGTAGGCCGCGACTTCAACGAGGCGGAGGATCGCGCCGGCGGTACGCGAGCCGTAATGATCAGTGAGGCCCTGTGGGAGCGTTCCTTCGGCCGCGATCCGAACGTCACCGGTCAAATGCTGCGCTTGAACGAGCTGCCCATCCCCATTATTGGCGTCGTCCCGCAAGCGGCGGATTTCGGCGTTTTGCAGCTGCTCTCGGCGGCCGACTATTCGCGCGCGTTCGCGGACCGCGGCGACCGTACGCGCGTGGATGTGTGGCTACCGCTTCAGCCAAATCCAAAGACGCTGCCGCGGGATACGCATCCGATCTTCGTGATGGGCCGTTTGAAGGCTGCAGCCACGCCCGCCGGCGCTCAATCGGAAGTGTCGGCTATCATGGCGGATCTCGAGCACGCTTACCCGGCGGCGAATGACGGGCGCGGCGCCTTTGTAGAGCCGCTCTCCGAAGTCGCGTTTGGCGGCGTACGTCCCGCCTTATTCGTTCTGTTGGGCGCAGTGGGGCTCGTCCTTCTGGTTGCCTGCGCGAACGTCGCCAACCTCTTACTGGCTCGCGGTGCAAGCCGCGTGCAAGAGGTCGTCGTGCGGACAGCTCTTGGCGCCAGATCGTCACAGTTGGCGCGACAGTTCATGATCGAAACAATGATGCTGGCATTGATCGGTTCCGCTGCGGGAGTCTTGATGGCATTCGCAGGGCTTCGAGTTCTACTGGCGCTCGCGCCAGCAGACATTCCGCGGCTCACCGATGTCGCTATTGACCTCCGGGTGCTTGGAGCCACGGCCGGTTTGTCGCTTCTAATCGGTCTCGTTTTCGGCGTGGTTCCGACTTTCCAGGCAAAGCGTATCGTCTCGAAAAGCGGCATCCAGACGACCGGCAGTCTTCGGATGACAGCCAGCCGCGAGCAGACGCGGTTGCGCTCGGCTCTCGTCGTTGCAGAGTTCTCGCTCGCGGTTCTTCTGATGATCGGCGCCGGGCTTCTCATTCGAAGCTTTTGGCAACTGGAGCAAGTCGATCCTGGATTCCGCACATCCGGCATCCTGAAAGCCGAATATCAATTGCCGCCATCTCGCTATCCTGCCAATCTGGCGAACTGGCCGAACCTCAAAGAGATTCACGCGTTCACGGACGCGCTGATGCAGCGCGCCTCGGCGCTACCTGGAATCGAAGCTGCAGCGATTGCGGCGAACCATCCTATGAATCACGGCTTCGCGACGAGTTTCACAGTCATCGGTCGCGAAGAAGAGGCCCGCAACTGGCCCGAGATTTCCGTTCGCCAGGTGACGCCGGACTACTTCCAAACGGTGGGACTTCAGCTTCGGCGGGGCCGTCTTCTGAGTGAATCGGACCGTGCCGGCACTCAGCCGGTAGCCGTCGTCAACGAAGCCGTAACCCAGCGTTTCTTTGACGGGCATGATCCCATTGGTGCACGCATCAACTTCTGGGGTTCTCCGCGCACGATCGTCGGCGTGGTCGCGAATGAAAAGTTCCAGGGACTGAACAACGCATCGCCCATTGCCGTATATCTCACGATGGCGCAGGCTCCTTCGAACGCCGGCGCACTGATCATTCGAACAAGCGGAGACCCGATGGCCCATACGGGCGCCGTCCGCCAGGTTTTTCGCGAGTTGGATCCGCAACTGGCGGTCTTCGGAATCGAACCGCTGGCGGACACGGTTTCGAGATCCATCTCGCGGCAGCGATTCATGACGTCGCTGTTGGCCGTATTCGCAGGGGTCGCGCTGTTGCTTGCCGCAATCGGTATCTACGGCATTCTGAGTTACACGGTCCAGCGCCGCACGCACGAAATCGGCATCCGAATGGCGTTAGGCGCATTGCCCGGCAGTATGGTGAAGGTCATCGTAGGTGAGGGACTACGTTTGGTGCTTGCCGGCCTCGCGCTCGGCTTTGGCGGCGCATTTGCGGTGACGCGGCTGATGCATACATTGTTGTTCGGCGTAACGCCAATGGATCCTTTGACGTTCATAGGAGTGGGTGTGGTCCTCGTGATCGTGGCACTCGTCGCGAGCTATGTGCCGGCGCGCCGCGTGACGCGAATTCCGCCCACCATTGCGTTGCGGACCGATTAAAGAGATGTGAAATCTCCTCCCGAACTCGCCAATCCGGAAAGAAAAATGTAGTCTACAGAGCCACTGAGACCATGGCAGGAGGGAGAGAATCGCAGTGCATCGACGCATCGTAATGAACCTAGGCTGTTTGGTTTTGGGCGCAACACTATCCCTTTCTGCCCAGGACCTCACCATCACGAATGCCCGCATCATTGCCGCCAACGGCTCCGTAATCGAGCGCGGCTCGATTATTGTGCGGGCCGGCAACATCGTTTCGGTAGCGCCTGGAGCGCCAAGCACTGCAGGCGGGACCATCGTGGATGCTCGCGGTATGACTGCGATGCCCGGGTTTATTGACGCCCATCGGCACATCAACACCGGCCCAGAGGAGAAGCAGCAGATGCAGGCCCTTCTTGAAGCCGGTTACACCACCATTTTGTCCGGAGGCGGCCCAGCCGATGGAAACATCACACTTCGCGATCACATTGACAAAGGGCTGATTAACGGCCCGAGGATCATTCCGTCTGGAAGGGTGAGTCTGACGGATACCCCGGAACAAGCGCGCGCCGAAATCCGGAAAATGGCGGCAATGGGGATCAAATTCACAGGCGAGATCGGGCTGACATCATTTCCAGGCCCGACCGGCAGGGAGATGGAAGTTCTTAATGCCATCGTGGACGAATCAAAGAAAGTCGGCGTGATGGTTCAGGTCCACGCCGTCAGCGCTCAATCCACTATTGCCGCCGTCTCAGCCGGAGTGCCACTCCTGGTCCATACGACCAACAAGAACTTCCTAGCGCGAGAGAATGCCCAAAAGATGGCTGCCTCGGGTGTAAAGGTATTGACCACCGTCGGGTTCGGATCGCCGGTGTTCGGTGTCTTCGCCGAAGATAACACGCCCAGGTTTCGCGACGGCAAAGCATGGCCTGAGTCTATTCCTTTGACGTCTCGCGTGGCGGAAATTCATATGGGTGAAGAAGCCGGACACGCGCCGGTAAATGCGCGAACGCTTTGGGATGCAGGTGTTGTTCTGGGTTACTGTACGGACACCAGCTACGACCCGAAGGCCGGGCTCGACCATGAATTGAAAATCCTCAATGTGATGTTTTCGATGCGGGATCTCATCAAGATGATGGGCCCGAATACGGCTTCATACATCCAGATGGGCGACAAACTGGGAGAATTAGCGCCGGGTAAACTCGCCGACATCATCCTGCTTGACGGCGATCCGCTGGAAGGCTACTGGAACTGGCTTAAGACGAAAGTCGTGATCAAAGGTGGCGTGATGGTGGTCGATAAGCGCTAACCATAACGTGAAATCGACATTGCGGAAACAGTCGTAATATCGTGCGCGAATTGAAAAATCCGTGCGTGAAAGACGACGATCTGCCGATTTTGCAGTTGTTAAGCGACGCCAGATAAGCATCTTGGAACAGTTTGTTAGCAATCCTGATAGCTGCGAATCACGGAGCAAGTAATGACAAAAAGAACTGCCTTCAAATACGTTATTCGCATTTATTCTGCAGTCCGCCGCTGCGCGAACCCCAGCGCCGGTGCTTTCCGAGCTTCCTGATGGGCGTGGCGGGACCAACGTAGAATCCGTCGTCTATACCGACCAGATGGGTTTTGACAACGCTTAAACCGGGAACAGACCAAGCTTTAAACCTTTTCATGCGTAAGCACACAAGATTCGGGAATTGCCCTTTCACTCCACTTTTTTCTCTCAAATGTGAACGTCGATGTGGAAGAATTCACCAATCTGAGCTTTTTATCATATGAAAGAAAAATCAGCCTTATATGCAGCTCTAATCACGATTTGCGTGGCGTTGGGTGGCGTCACGGCGGCTGCGGCACAAGCTGGTCCTGAGCAGGGACCCTGGGGCGTGGTCCAGGGCTACTGCTTTGGCTGCCATAACAGTAAAGCTCGCACCGGCGGCCTGGCCTTGGATTCGCTGTCGCCCGACCATATCGCTCAGGATGCGAAGACGTGGGAAGCCGCAATACGCAAGCTACGCGGAGGTCTCATGCCGCCGCCCGGCGCAAAGCGTCCAGACGAGCAGTCTGTGACGCAACTGATCTCGTGGCTTGAAAAACAGATCGACACCGCCGTTGTTGATTCTCCGGCGGGTCGTGTGTCTTTGCGGCGCTTGAACCGTAGAGAGTATGCCTACGTCATGCGCGATTTACTCGGGATCGAAATCGATGCAGGAAAATTACTGCCGATTGACGACCGCAAGGGTAACTTCGATAACAATGCCGCCGGCTTGCAAGTATCGCCGGCATTTGTTGACCAATACGTCTCTGCGGCGCGCGAAATAGCCCGTCAGGCGTTGGGCGACGCAGAGGCTCCTCCGGTGACCACTACTTACGGTGATGTAGAGAATATGGTGATTTCTCTACCTCCCAAGGGTGCTCCCGGCACTGGGAGGCAGCAGCACCATATCGAAGGGATGCCTCTCGGTACACGAGGCGGGTTCAGCGTCAAACATAACTTCCCTGTCGACGGCGAATACGAACTCAGCATCGGCGACATGGCGCTCGCGCGAGAAGTGCCCCGAATGGAGTTCGAGAACACGGTTATTGCACTGCTTGATGGAAAGGAAATTTACCGCACCAATATCGGCGGCGAGGCGGATCACAAGGCGATCGACCAGCGCTTGGATCCAGCCGTCGAAGAAATCAATGGGCGGCTGAAGAAGATCCACTTTAAAGCGACGGCGGGTCAGCATGAGCTGACGTTAACCTTTCTGCAACGCAGCTACGCCGAAAGCGACGAACGTATTCGCACCACGGCTCTTGAGGGTGGTCAGGAGCGCATACAGGCCGCGCACGCCTTGCAGATCCGTGGCCCTCTAACCGTCACTGCCATGAGCGATTCCATCAGCCGCAAGAAAATTTTCATCTGCCGGCCTCAGCGGACAGCGGACGAGACGGCCTGTGCGCGCAAAATCGTCAGCAATCTGGCACGGCGGGCATTCCGCCGCCCCGTGACCGACGAGGATTTGAATCCGCTGATGGTCTTCTATAAGGCAGGGTATGCAGACGGAGGCTTTGAACGCGGCGTACGCGATGCAGTCACGGCTGTCCTCGCGAGCCCACACTTTTTGTATCGCGCAGAATCGGGAAATTCGCTGAGCGGTGCGCGCACCTTGAGCGATCTGGAGTTGGCTTCGCGTCTTTCATTCTTTTTGTGGAGCAGCGTACCCGATGAGGAACTACTCGACCTCGCGACCCAGGCCCGGCTCAGCAGACCCGACGTGTTGTCCAAACAAGTACGCCGGATGATTGCTGATCCCCGAGCAAAATCACTAATCGATGATTTCGCATTCCAGTGGCTCAACGTGGCGAAGCTGGACGAGATTACGCCGGACAGTCGCCTGTTCCCGCAGGCGAGCGGCCTCCTGGATCCTCGGGGGTTGTTCAAGGAAGAGTTGAGACTGTTTATCGACAGCGTGCTGCGCAGCGACCGCAACGTGACCGAGCTGTTAACAGCCGACTACACGTTTCTTAATGAGCGGCTGGCGATGCACTACGGGATCGAAAACGTTAAGGGCAGCCAGTTCCGTAGAGTGACTCTGGAGAACACGACGCGTTACGGCTTGTTGGGCAAAGGCGCCATCCTTAACTTGACGGCTAATCCCAATCGCACTTCGCCTGTCCTGCGGGGAGCCTGGATATTGGACCGCCTTCTCGGTACTCCGCCCGCGCCGCCGCCTCCAAATGTCGAAGCATTGACCGAAAACAGACCCGGTCAGCCGGCGAAAACGGTACGTGAGAGAATCGAACAACACCGATCGAAGCCGACGTGTATGGGTTGCCATGGCGTGATGGATCCACTCGGGTTTGCGCTGGAAAATTTCGATACGGTCGGTCAGTACCGTACGAATGATACGCAGGCTCTGACTCCTATTGATCCTTCAGGCGTACTGCCGGATGGAACGCCGATCAAAGGACCCGAAGACTTGCGGCGGGCGCTGGTCGCACGGCCCGATCAGTTTGTACAGGCGCTCACGGAAAACCTCCTGACGTATGCTCTTGGCCGGAGCATTGATTATCGCGATATGCCGGCCGTACGAAAAATCGTCCGTGGCGCGGCGTCGGACAACTATCGTTTCGAATCGATTGTCCTCGGTATTGTTTCAAGCGATGCTTTCCGAAAACGGGAAGCTCCAGAGGTAAGTCAGGCAGCTGTGAGGTAGGCTTACGCGTTAATAGACACGGAGGAATCCAAGGCATGTTTCTTACCCGAAAACATTTGTCGCGACGCACTCTGCTTAAAGGCGCCGGCGCTTCAATCGCATTGCCGTTGCTGGATGCCATGGTCCCGGCAAATACGGCATTAGCCCAGACCGCCGCAGTTTCTTCACCGCGGCTGGGCTTCGTTTACTTCCCTCACGGCGCGCTTCAGGATGAATGGCAGCCCAAGCAGCTTGGCCGTGATTACGAGTTTCCGTTTATCGTCAAGCCACTCGAACCTCTGCGTGAGTACCTGACCGTGATCAGCGGTCTGCGCAACAAGGCCGGAGAGGGCGGCACTCCACACGGCTACACCGAAGAAACGTGGTTGTCGTGCGTTCTTCCACGCACTCGCAATGTCGGCAACGGCCGCGGCGTGACCGTCGATCAGATCGCAGCGCGGCGCCTGGGCAAAAACACCACATTGCCATCGATGGAACTTTGCGGTGAGCCGGGGGGCAACATCTCGTATCGAACTCCCGATCAGCCGCTACCAATGGAAAGCAATCCGCGCAAGGTTTTTTACACCATGTTCGGTCAGGGCGACACCCAGAGAGAACGCTCCGCCATTCTGAAATCGACGGACAGTCTGCTGGACTACGTGAAAGAGTCGACTGCCAGTTTGAACCGCAAGCTCGACGCCGCAGATCGCGCCCGCGTGAACGACTATTTGGATTCCGTGCGCGAGATCGAGATACGCATTCAAAAACTTGAAGCAAGTATGGAATCGTTGGTCGATTTGCCGGATGCACCGCTTGGCGCGCCGGAGGACTTCGGCGAACATCTCGATATTCAGTTCGAAATGATGGCACTGGCCCTTCAGACAAATCGGACCAATGTGGCATCAATGCGGATGGTCAAGGAAGCCAGCATGCGCGTTTACAAGAACCTCGGAATCAGCGAAGCCTTCCACCCGACGTCCCATTGGGGCGGATATCCGGAGCGAGTTGCGAACCTGAGGCTCATCCAGAACTATCACAGCGGGGTTTTCGCGAAGTTTGCCAATCGCCTAAAGAACATGCCCGATGGGGACGGCTCGATGCTCGATCATTCGATCATTTTGTTTGGAAGCAACATGGCGAACAGCGATGCTCACAACGCCGATCCGCTTCCTCAGATGCTCGTTGGACGTGGTGGAGGCATCAAGGGAGGACAACACCTGCACTATCCACAGGACACGCCTCATGCGAATCTGCTGGTCACGATCCTTGACCGCGCCGGCGTCCCTGCGGACGACTTCAAGAACTTCGCGGATAGCACCGGACTCTTTTCGGAGGTGTGATTGATCGTCAGGAGGCTGGTTCGAACGATTCTTTACACGGGCTTGTTAGCCACAGCGTTGGTTGCAACAGAAGCCAGCGTGACGGCTGAACCGCAGCAAAAGGCATCCGCTGACGTCAACAGGCGAGGTGTGGATGGCAGCACGCCACTTCAATGGGCCGTCTACGATGGGAACGTCGCGGAAGTCCGGCGTCTTCTAAAGGCCGGCGCCAATGTGTCCCTGGCAAACAACTACGGAGCGACTCCGATGGGACTTGCGGCCGAGGTCGGAAACGCCGAGATCATCAAGCTGCTGCTGGAAGCCGGCGCAGATGCCGATTCGCCGAATCCCGAAGGACAAACAGCGCTGCTGGCCGTTGCGAGAACCGGCAATGTAGAAGCGGCAGAGTTGTTGGTCAAGCACGGTGCCAAAGTCGATGCACGCGAACGCTGGGGCGGACAGACTGCTCTGATGTGGGCGTCTGCGCGGCGGCACCCGCCGATGATGCAGTTTCTGATCTCCAAAGGCGCGGACGTCAATGCCCGTTCGATCAATCGCGATTACCAGCGTCACGTGACAGCCGAGGGTCGTCCCAAGAGCCTGGACTCCGGAGGGTTCACTCCTCTTTTGTATGCCGCGCGGGAGAACTGTCTCGGCTGTGTCGACGTATTGGTCCGTAACAGCGCGGATATCAATCTGCCGGATCCGGATGGCGTCTCCCCGCTGCTCGTGGCGATCATGAATGCAAACTGGGATCTTGCGAAGCAACTGATCCTGGCCGGCGCTGACGTCAATGAATGGGACATGTACGGAGAGGCCCCCCTGTTTACCGCGATCGGTCTGCGCAACCAGGTCTCCGGTGGACACGCCTCGATTGACCCGTTGAATCAAACGGACGGCATCACGATCGTTCGCATGCTGCTCGAACACGGCGCCAATCCCAACATGCAGCTTTTCTTTCGTCCTGCGAATGTGCGGGGTTCGACGAATACGCGGGGTTCCACTCCGCTGATCCGCGCGGCGACCAACGCGGATCTTGAAGTCATGAACCTGCTGTTGAAATACGGTGCAGACGTGAATCTCATTATGGCCGACCGCCAGAGTGCGACTATGGCAGCGCTCGCGGGGCGGGCCTCGGAGCCACAGGCTCTCGAAATGATACGCTTACTCCACGAAGCCGGCGCGGAACTCAACGGCATCGCGCTCGTCAATCATCGGGAAGAGAGTCGGGGTGGGACGGCGCTGCACTACGCTGTCCGAAAACGGTATAAAGAGGTCATCAAAAAACTCGCCGAGTACGGCATCGACATGAATGCCAAGGATCAAGATGGACTGACTGCGCTTGACTATACACAGTCCCGTGGCTTCATGGCCTTCATGGCGAACCAAACACCAGTGTACAAAGATGTGGCGGACCTCTTGCGCCAGCTCGGCGCGACCGTGGAGCTCAAACGAAGCCCCGAGTGGCCGGTCCTGGGCCCACCTCAAGGCATCGAAGCGGACATCTGGCCGGTAGGTGAACCAGTAGTACATGATCCAATCTATACGTACACGCACTCCAGTAACTGAGAATCGGTTTTCGCGGCGACGCTTTCTGCGCACGGGTATTCAAGCCATTCAAGCCGCCGGCTTCCTATCGCTCAGCCGTGGTCTCGCCCGGGCTTATGCAGCGACTCCGCTGCAGGCCGGCCCGCAGATTTCAGCCACAGACCTCGGCGGCCTCATCCTCTTCCAGGGTGCCGGCTGTAATGTGATCGCCATGCGCGGTGAAGACGGAGCGCTGATGATCGATGGCGGGCTTGCGGCCAATGCGGATGCTTTGTTAAAGGCTGTGAAGGAACGAACGGGTAACAGCCGCGTCCAGACACTGATCAACACTCACTGGCACCCGGAGCAGACAGGAGCGAATGAAGCTGTTGGTCGAGACGGCGGCGTCATCATCGCTCATGAAAAGACCCGAATGTACCTGAGTAACACAGTCACTTCGGTTACGTTTGAGGGTCGACTGGAACCACTGCCCAAAATAGGCCGGCCGAATAAGACGACTCAGCAGGGAGCTTCGCTGAAATTTGCCGGTCACCAAGTGGACTACGGCTACCTGCCCCAGGCGCACACCGACGGTGACCTTTATGTTCACTTTCCGGAGATGAACGTGTTGGTGGGTGGAGGTGTGGTTTCCGGAGAACAATGGCCTCTTCTGGACTACCGCAATGGCGCATGGTTCGGCGGCCGCGTTCGTGCCTACGAAAGACTCGCGAAACTTGTTCAACCCGACACTCGGGTCGTTCCAGCCAACGGTCGTCTCATTACCGGAAGCGACATCGTGCGGCAGAACGATATTTATCAGAAGCTGTTTGTGGAAATGATCGCCTATATGAACATGGGAATGGGCGCCGAAGACGTCGTGGAACGAAACCCGCTCAAGCAGTATGAGTCCGAATTCGGCGACCCCTCCGCTTTCCTGGATGGTGCCTACCGCAGCATGCTTATTGCCTACGTACCGGATTAATCACGCGGCCGTTGTACTCCAAGAAAGGTAGGAACCCATTCGTCAAATGAGGAAAGCTATTCTCGCTCTGACAACGCTGCTGTTGTGCACCGCTTCGTATGCTTTCGCACAGCTTGTGAGTCACGCCGACGCACCGATCCGGATCGGGCACTATCATCTCAACGTCACGAGCATCGAGGCCCAGAAGAAGTTCTGGGTCGACACGCTCGGCGGTACTGCGATGAAGTTTGGCGACATCGACGCCGTCAAGTTCCCCGACGCGATCATCCTGTTGCGCGTGCAAAAGCCGACCGGACCGACACGCGGCACCGCCTTCGATCACATCGGCTTCGCCGTGCCAAACGTGCCGGCGATGGCGATGAAGCTGGCGGCAGCCGGATATCAGGAGACAACGGGACGCGAGCCGAAACCCGGCGAGCCGGCGCCGGCTGCATTGGGCACGTCCGCGATCTATGGACGGTTTGCGTATTTTCTAGGCCCTGACGGCGTGAAGATCGAGCTTGTGACCAACGATCAAAAGGAGGCACCGCCTATCGTTGCGCATCACATCCACTTCATTAACAAACAGTATGTCGAGATGCAGCAGTGGTACATGCAGGCGTTCGACGCAACTCTGCGTCCAGGACAGACCGACTTTTTCATTGGCGCCGACCTGCCGGGCGTCGGATACAGCCTCAACTTCTTCCGGTGGGAAGGCGATCAGTCCGTCACTCACCTCCCCACGGCCGGCCGTGTCGTAGATCACGTGGGTTTTGAAGTGAAGAATCTGGAAGCGTTCTGCAAAGCGCTCGAGGCAAAGCGCATCAAGATCACCCGGCCTTACAAGAAAAGCGACGCGGCCATGAACAACATCGCCACGGCAACGATCGTCGATCCCTGGGGCGTCTCAATCGAGCTGACCGAAGGTCTGGACAAGATCAAGTGACGTGACTGTAGGCGCGGTCGGTGATTGTGTGAATGAATAGTTGGAATACGCGATTAATCCCCTCCTCGTGAGGAGGGGCGCTTATCCGCCCTTTCGCTTGACACGCGAGGGCGATCTTTTAACATATGTCCCTACGGAGCGATCAACCTTCGTATCTTGGGGGTCCACGATGAATTTCAACAAGCGCCTGAGATGGGTCGCCGTCATGATATTCGCGGTAGGCACCATACCGTCGATTGCGTTCTCGCAGCCCGGAGCGTTCGGCGGCGGATATGGGCCGCCGCTCACCGTCGTGCCCCCACCGAAAGCATTCGCGACATCTGATGAGCACTACGCGTATCTCTTGGATCAAGCGAAGGGCGGCACAAAGCAAACGATCAACTCCGTGCCGAGATGGGACGGATTGTGGGTGACCGCGGGCAACACCCATATGGATATGTTCATCGACCCCGCTGGATCTGGATTCAAAGGTAAGGTTCGCGAAGGCGTGCTGACGCCCCCATACGAAGCTGCTTACAAGGAGCGCTGGCGTCAGCAGCAAGAGCTTGGCGAAGTTCAATATGATCGTCTAACGCACTGCGAGCCGCCGGGCTATCCGCGTTGGCTGCTCGAGCCCTACTCGCACGAGTTCATCAACCTGCCGCAAGAATCGTACATGATCAACGATTACGGACCGGGGATACGACGTGTATACATCGGTCAGGAGCACAAGAACGTGTTTGGCACGCATTCCTGGTACGGGGACACGATCGGGTTTTGGGACGGGGACAAGCTCGTCACGCACACGAAGTATCTCCTTCCAGCCGACTTCACGCGTTGGTCGCCGATGACGAGTAATCAATTCGAGTCGGTAGAAAGATGGGAACTCAAGAAATACCCCGGCGACGTCGAGCGGCTCGAGGTTCAAGTCACGTTCTACGACAAGCACGCGTTCGTTAAACCTGTCAGCGCTGTCTACGCGTTTCGTCGAGCGAAGGAACTCGAAGCGGCGGGCCATCGCGTACAGCACTGGGAGTGCGAGACGAGCAGCAACGATTTTCTCCAGAACGGCACCACGACTTCGAAGTTACCCGGCGAGGAAGGATTCAGAGATCCGCGAGGCACGACGCTCTTCCCGGATTTACCTGGACAGTCTCGCGATCCGATCTTCAACACCACGCTGCCGAGTAAGAAGGAGTAGGAAGATGAAAGGGACCTTCAATTTGCTGCCCGTTGTCTTGATCACACTATTGGTGTCGGCATCCTTCGTCAGCGCGCACCATTCGTTTGCGATGTTCGACAAAACCGTCGAGAAGGTCGCGACCGGCCAAGTGGTCCGCTGGACCTTCAACAATCCGCACTCATGGCTCTACATAAACGTCAAAAACAAGGACGGCAGCGAAACGCTTTGGGGCTTCGAGGGGTCGTCGCCGACACAGTTGCTCCAACGCGGCATCAACGGATTTACGTTCGAGCCCGGTAGTACGGTCACGGTCCAGTATTGTCCGTTGAAAGACGGCCGTCCGGGCGGCGGCATCGGATGGGTGAGACTCGCCAACGGCACCTTCGTCAGCCCGGCGGACGGGGGTTGCAACGGGGGGGCCGAGGCAATCGAGCGCTGGAAAGTCTGGCTCGAGAAGGGATACACCTCCAGTACCGAAGCGCAGAACGCGAAATAGCTGAAAGAAACCGGAGCCCAAAAGGCATAGAGGAGACAACAAAACCCACAAGAGGACATTGTCTATACGGGCTTTGGCCTCTTGTGTTCCTGTCCCCGTCTTTTGTGTAAGAATGTTGCCGTATGAGCAACGTCTCTTTGCGAATCCCAGGCAGTAAGCGCTTCCTTTGTTTGGGTGCTCTTCTGGTTCTGATCGTCACTGCTTCGGCGCCTTTGCCAACTACGGCGCAGACTACGCAGGATCCTACCCCAAGCGGACCGGATCAACATCGGACGATGTTGTCGACTTACTGCTTCACCTGCCATAACACGCGGGCGAAGATCGGCGGCCTCGCCTTGGACGGCCTGGACCTTCAGGCCCCGGCGGAGAACGCGCAGATCTGGGAAAAGGCGTTGCGCAAGCTTCGCGGACGTTTGATGCCGCCTCCGGGAAATCCGCAACCCGCGCAAAAGGACATCGATTCGTTTATAGCCTGGATGGAAAACAGTTTGGATGCGAACGCCAAAGGCCCGAAGGCAGGCTATGTCCCGATCCAGCGACTGAATCGAACAGAGTATGCTGCCTCGGTGAAGGCCTTGGTGGGCGTGGATGTGAACGCAAAGGACGTTCTGCCGCAGGACATCCAGGTTGGAGGCTTTGACAATATTGCGACTGTTCTGAGCGTATCGCCCGCCTTCCTGGATCAGTACATCACGGCCGCGCGGCAGATCGCGAAAATGGCCGTCAGCAGCCCTACTCCTAAAATTGCGAATGTCAAACATAGCCTCGCAGCCAGTCAGGAGAGCGACCTGCCTTTGCCCCCGGGTACCCGAGGTGGCATGCGCTTCAAGCACAATTTTCCAGCCGACGGTGAATATCGCATCAACATCCTCGACCTCTCGTTGGGCTTGTACACAGCAACGATCGAAAACGGGAGCACCCTTGTCATCCTGATCGATGGCAAGACTGTCTTCCGCAAACCGATTGGTGGACCCGCGGATCAGGCGCTCGTGGATCGCAAGGGTCCTCCGGGGCGCGACGAGATCATGTCTCGCTTCACGAAAATTCCCGTGCAGGTTGAAGCGGGGGTGCGTGACGTGGTTGTAACATTTATTGACCGTTCCCACGTTGAGTCCGATGAGAACGTCGCAGCCGGTTTCGGCGGCACAGGCGCCCTCGGTTTCGGTGCGGGGAACGGCCGCATGCCGCGTCTTGGTGACGGCGTCGAAATACTTGGCCCGTATAACCCTTCAGGCATTTCACGGACCGCCAGCCGCGAGTTGATCTTCGTCTGCGATCCCAAGAAAACGGGTGAGGCCGCATGCGCGCGCAAGATTACGGAAAACCTGGCTCGTCGGGCGTTCCGCCGGCCGGTTACCGCAGACGACGGGAATAGCCTCATGCGGTTCTATGAAGCAGGAAGAAGTAATGGTGGAAGCTTCGACTTCGGAATCGAGCAAGTCCTGACAGCGGTATTGTCCAGCCCAGACTTCCTCTATCGTTCTATTCGTGGAGTCCCTCTTGCGCGAGGAAGCGCGCGGCCCGATGCCGAGGTTGCTCTCACGGATCTCGAATTGGCTTCTCGTCTTTCCTTTTTCTTATGGAACACGGGTCCCGACGACGAACTACTGACACTCGCCGCGGCGGGCGGCCTGACCAAACCCGGAGCTCTGGATAAACAGGTGAAGCGCATGATGGCGGATCCCAAAGCCTCGAGCCTGGTCACAAGCTTCGCGATGAAGTGGCTGAACCTCGCTGATCTCGATGCCGTGAAGCCCGACCCGAAGTTGTTCCCAGAATTCAGCGATCAACTGCGACGCGATTTTTCGAAAGAGGCCGAAGACTTCCTACGGAGCATTCTTTTGGAAGATCGCAGCGTTGTGGATCTACTGACGGCCGATCACACGTTCCTGAACGAACGGCTCGCCCGCCACTACGGTGTTGACGGAGTTGTCGGCGCGCAATTCCGCCGAGTCACGCTGGATGACAAAACGCGGTGGGGATTGCTGGGCAAGGGCGCGGTGCTTTTGCGAACTTCCTATGGCGATCGGACCTCACCGGTTCTGCGGGGCGCGTGGGTGCTTGATAAGCTGATGGGCACTCCTCCCTCGCCTCCTCCGCCGAATGTTGCGACCAACCTCGATCAGAAGGCAGGCGAAAAGCCGAAGACGATCCGCGCCCGGCTCGAACAACACCGCGAGCAGCGGATCTGCATGCAATGCCACGGCGTGATTGATCCGCCCGGTCTGCCTCTGGAGAATTTCGATGCCATCGGGCGCTGGCGTACCACGGACCGCCAAGCGGAGGATGCAGTCATCGACGTCCATTCGGTGCTGCCGAATGGCGTCGCGATCGACGGTCCTGTCGAACTCAGGAACCAGTTGGCCGCTCATCCGGCAATGTTCGCGCAGGCTCTGACGGAAAGATTAATGATGTACGCCATCAACCGTGAGCTGGAGTACTTCGATATGCCTCAAGTTCGCGCGGTCGTTCGTCAGGCCGCGAAAGACAATTACAAGTTGTCGTCGCTTGTTTTGGGAATCGTCAATACAGAAGCATTTCGCAAGCAGGGCCCGGCGCCCGCTGCGGCAAAGTCAGTAGCAGGAAAATAAGCAAAGGACGGAAATCTCCCCATGTTTATAACGAAGAAGCATCTTTCCCGTAGAACGGTGCTCAAGGGCGCGGGCGTCACCTTAGCCTTGCCGTTCTTAGAGGCCATGGTGCCCGCCGCAACAGCGCTGGCTCAAACCGCCGCGGCACCGAAGATGCGTACGGGCTTTTTCTATATTCCCCACGGCGCCATTATGCACAACACCGCGCACGGTCCCGCCATGGATAAGTGGACTCCCAGCGGTGCGGGCGCCGATTTCAAACTCAGCCCGATTCTTTCCTCGCTGGAACCATACAAAAAGTACGTGACTTCTTTCGGCAACCTTGAGAACGCGGCCAGCGCGGGATCGGTTCACACCTACAATCCTGCGACGTGGCTCAGCGCCACGCGTCCCGATACGGGGCGCGGTCCCCGCGCGCATATGGCTGCGACTCTCGATCAGGTCATCGCGAACGTGATCGGCCAGGAGACTCCGCTGCCGTCCCTGGAAGTTGCCTCGGAGACTATCGTCCAGTCCGCCGCGGGCGGCGGCGGCTCATACACAACGCTCTCGTTCCGCGATGCGGAATCGCCGCTGCCGATGGAATACAATCCGCGCAAAGTTTTCCTGCAGCTGTTCGGTGAAGGCGACACGCCGGAAGAACGCGCATTCATAAAGAATCAGACCAACAGCATTCTGGATCTCATCAGAGACCGCACGAAGAAGCTTCAAGGTCAACTTGGAAATAACGACCGTGCTGTTCTCGATGGCTACCTGGAAACTGTCCGCGAGATCGAGCGTCGAGCGGAAAAGGCCGGGGCAACGAATCTTTCCAGTCTGAAGATTCCCAATGCTCCCGTGGGAGAGCTGGAGGACTTCGCCGAGCAGGTGAAGTTGATGTTCGATCTGATTGCGCTCGCGTATCAGGCCGACCTCACCCGCGTGGTTTCCTACATCATGGTTGCGGAGGGAACGAACCGGACCTACAACCACATCGGCGTTCCGGATGCGTTCCACCCTGTGTCGCATCATGCGAACGATTTGGAACGAATCAACAAGCTCGTGAAGATCCAAAGTTGGCATGTGCAGAAATTCTCGGAGCTTGTGGCCAAAATGGCCGCCACGCCGGACGGAGAGGGAACGTTACTCGACCACTCGATCTTCATGTACGGATCAAACATGAGTAACAGTGACCTGCATAACAACTATCCGGAGCCGAACATCATTGTGGGCGGCGGCAACGGAAAGGTGAAACTTGGCGGCCAGCATATTCTGCTGCCGGAGCGCACGCCGATCGCGAACCTTCACTTGACGCTCTTGCAGAAGGTAGGAATCGACCGTGACAAGTTCGGCGACAGCACCGGTACCATTGCTGGGGTGTAGGGGGTCGCTGGGGGAATTTGAAATTGGATCGTAGAGAATTATTGAAGAGGGCGCTCGCGGGAACCATCACGTTTGGCTTCCCATCACTGCTTCGTGGACAAGCAGACAACATCGCCATCCTGGATGGTGGTGGCGCAAACGTCGTGGCATTCTCGGCAACAGACGGCCTTGTCCTCGTCGACAGCGGAGCGCCCGATAACGCCGACAAGATGCTTGCTGCCTTGAAAGCCTTCGCACCCAATGCGAAGGTCAATATCCTGTTCAATACCCATTACCATCTCGATCAGACTGGCAATAACGAGCTGTTCTCGAAAGCTGGTGCAAAAATCATCGCGCATGATCGGACTCGCCAGTGGATGTCCACGGACTACTGGGTTCCGGGCGAAGACCGTTTTGAGAAGGCTCGTCCCAAGGCCGCGCGGCCTGCTGAAACCTTTCAGACAACCGGTTCGTTGCGAGCAGGCGGCGAACAGATCGACTATGGTTATCTGCCTCTGGCACACACCAGCGGCGATATCTATGTCTTCTTCAAAACGTCGAACGTTCTTGCGGTCGGCGATGTCGCCTCGCCGGTGCGCGATCCCGCGCTCGACTACTTTACGGGGGCGTGGATCGGAGGCCGTGTCGAGGCGATGGACATCATTCTCAAACTCAGTAATGAGCAGACCAAGGTTGTCCCGTCGTACGGTCCCGTGATGTCGCGAGCTGAATTCCAGGCAGAGCGCGACATGATGGAAGAAGTTCGGGTGCGCCTATGGAAACAGGTCCGTGAAGGAGAGGGTCCAAAGGAAATGTTGGAGGGCGGCCTGCTAAGTGGCCTGCCCCGAACCTGGAAGGATCCGTACAAATTCTTGTATGACGCAGCCAAGGGCCTCTGGGCTCATCATTCGAAATTGGACCCCAACGTGGTTTAGCGGAGCTGCGTGAGTCATATGACAGGAACACAAAAAGCACAAAATGCACAGATCGGACTAAGCACTTTTTGTGTAATTTGTGCCTTTTGTGTTCCTGTCTTACAACTCAACCGGATGGGTTTTGATCGGAGGGACGCGTGAAGCGTTTAAGTCTCGCCATTTTCGTGTTGCTCGCTGCCACACCTGTTCTGGCGCAGAGTACCAAGGAGTCTCTCGCCAGTCTCATTGAAGCCGGGAACCGCAAGGCAGCGCTCGATCGAATCCGCGCGGGCGCCGACGTGAACGAGGCGCAACCTGACGGTACGCGCCCGATCCATTGGGCTGTCTACCGAGTCGACTACGAGCTGCTCGGCGCGCTGATCGCCAAAAAGGCGAGCTTGAATGTCAGAAATGAGTTCGGATCTATGCCTATCGCGCAAGCTGCCGAATTGGCCGACGCGAAAATGGTGAAGATGCTGCTCGATGCCGGGGCGGAACCCGAGGGAGCCAATCCGGATGGCCAGACAGCGTTGATGTTAGCGATCAAGACGGGCGAAGTTCCCGTCGTCGATATGCTGATCAAGGCCGGCGCCAATGTAAACACGGTTGAAAAGTTCCACAAGCAAACACCGTTAATGTGGGCCGCCGGTGCTCAGAGAAACGGGGGAGCGATGGTGAAGCTGCTTCTTGCCAAAGGCGCGGACGTCAAGCCTCGCGCGCTCTACACCGATTGGCCTAGCCAGATCACTTCGGAACCCCGCGCGCAGTATCGTCCGGTTGGAGGACTGACGGCTTTGCTCTACGCCGCGCGTGACGGCTGCTACGACTGTGTCGAGGCGCTGTTAGGCGCAGGCGCCGATGTGAATATGCCGACGCCGGAAGGTGTGACGGCGCTCATGCTTGCCCTGGACAACGACCACAATGATGTCGCCAAGCTCCTGTTGGATCGTGGCGCGAATCCCAATCTCTGGGATTGGTGGGGGCGCACGGCCCTGTACATCGTCATCGATAGAAAAGAAACCCTTAGCGCAAGCCAAGGCGGGCGAGGCGCGCGCGGCACGCGTGCTCCGGTCACGCGTGGCGATTCACGTCCGGCGCTTTCGAGTATGGATATCATCAAGGCTTTGCTCGCCGCTGATGTCGATCTCAACGCGCAAATCAATTTTCATCGTCCGAGCCGCGGAGGGAATAGCGGCCGCTTCATCGATCCTCTGCTGAATACAGGATGTACCCCTCTGTTGCGCGCCACGATGGCCGGCGACTCAGAAGTAGTTCGAGCGTTGCTGGCCAAGGGGGCTGATCCCAATATCAACGACATGGGCCTCACGCCGTTCCTGGTGGCGGCGGGAGTAGGAGCCGGTAACCGCGGCGGAACCGGCCTCGCCGCGCAGTCCAGCGCGGGCGGTCCGGTGAATATGGAGCTCATGGAGTTGCTCGTCCAGCACGGCGCCGATGTGAATGCTCAAGTCACAGGCACTTTTACGTACTCGATGCGCGTGTCTCGTGCTCCCTCCGCGAATGAAGGCAAGACGGCGCTTCATATAGCAGCGGAGACAGGAAAGCCGGATCTTGTGCGCTACCTTCTTCAGAAAGGCGCCAACACGGAAATCGTTGACGCCGGCGGCAAAAAGGCTATCGACCTGGTGAGTGCCACATCGCGAGGGGGCGGCAATGCTCCTCCAGCGGCAACGGGTAACTCGGCCGCTACTCAAGCTGCGGCGACGCCTTCGGCGGGCGCACCTGCTCCGGAAGGCGGTAGTCCTGCTGACGGAAAGGTTAATCCGGCGAGCATGGCCGAAATCCGCAGCCTTCTGGAGAATGCAACATCAAAGGCGCGCGCTCGCTAAGTAGTCACCGATCCTGCGCGCGGCCTTTCCATTGACCGCCCTGGCCGCGGCGGAAGTTCCAGGCTGACAACAGCGTTGCCCAAAGGTAGAAGCACGCGCTTGCCGGCAGGGCGAGCGACCACATCGGCGACAGTCTGTGGTAGCGAATCATAGATGCGTACGAACCTAACATCAACACGATCGCCGCAGTCGTAAGTGCTCTGGGGGCCCACGATGCCGATAGGAGCAACGCCATCGGCAACACAAACGTCAACAGCAATCCAACGACAGTGCCAATCAACAGCAGCGTTGAGTGTTGAAGCTGGTTGAACGCGGTGCGTTCGATCATCTTTCGGACTTCGCGAAAACTTTCATACCGACGAAGGCTGGAGCTTACGTCGGCGAGTCCGAGCCAGACACGGCCGCTGCTGCGCTTGATGGCCTTGGCGAACTCGCAGTCATCGATGATCTCGCCGCGGATCGATTCGATTCCTCCGGCGCGGGCGAGCGCATCGGGTCGGACCAACATGCAACCTCCGGCGGCTCCGGCGGTGCGCGCCCGTGAGTCGGCGATCCACCGCGGCGGATACAGCAGGAAGAAGAAGTAGACGAACGCGGGAATCATCATCTTTTCCGGAAGCGTGCGGCATTGGAGGCGCACCATAAGTGAGGTCAGCGCCAACTGTTCGCGTTCGGCTTTCGCAACTAAGGTCGAGATTGTGAGTGGCCCGTGCTCGATGTCAGCGTCGGTGAGCAGCAAGTAGTCGGGCGAAAACGCCTGGGCTTCCTTTATTCCTTGCGAAACTGCCCAGAGTTTTCCAGTCCAGCCTTCACACAACGGCGCTCCACGGATGAGGGTCAGCGCAGTGCGCCGGCCGATAGCCTCCGCCGCTTGCGTCGCTTCACTGCCTGTTCGATCTTCACTCTGGTCGTCGACGACGACCACGTGCAAAGTTCCGTTGAATCTCTGCTCGAGCAATGATGTAACCGTCCTCGAGATGGTGTCCGCTTCGTTGCGCGCGGGCACAATGACGCAGATGCTAACGCGGCGATGCTCGCCCCCGCTGGCCGGAAGAACGTGGCTTCGCGCCCGCCAGAATCCGCCGCGCGCGAAGACGATCACGAGCCAGATCAGGAGGACAACGAGTCCGCCGATGAGAGGAAGTGTGAGCACGGGGTCTTTCATCAACAGATCAATGACGCCAATCGCCAGGTTTAAATGAGGAGCGCCTCCAGGCGGTGCGCGTGCACCATTCCTCGCGTGGAGGACCAGCCGAATACCGTGAATCGCCCATCTTGCGATGCGACGAGCGCAATTGCATCTCGCTGGTCATGCGCAAATTGAGCGGCAGAAAGATGACGTGTGCCGCCGAGATGTGCCGGATCGACCGTCCTATCAGGAACTCCTTCGATCGGTTCGGTCAGTAAAATCTGCTCGACTCGGTGAACGCCATCACGGGTCAAGATCTTGGCGCCGAAAGCGAGCGGCTCAAAATGGTCGGAGATGACAGTAGCTCCATCGACCGCGGTTAGACCGGCGAGGGCATCCACGGCGCTTTGAAGTGTAATGAGGGAGCCTTCGAGACCGCGTTCTTTCTGCTCGAGCAACGTGGCTATGTCCGGAAAAGGGGGGATGAGAGAGTACGTAATTGGCTGAACCGTGGAATTGAGCCACTCACGGGTGCTCCTGGGCACGACAAGCAATGACCCGCCACGTCCATGAGCGCGCATAGCAACGGCAACTCGTACCAACATATTGTCGGATTCATTCCGTCCAGCCGATGAGTAAAACGCCAACAACGATCCAAGCGCGCGCGGAGATTCCGAGATCAGTTCTTTCGCTATGAACTTGACGTCGGCGCCCTCAAGGACCGCAATATTGGCGAATTTTGTGGAGGGTTCGTCGCGTCGATATTTGACAACGAGCAAACCTGGTCCGACAACTTCGAGTACAAAGCACCACATCGGAACCGTGCGTGTGATTCCCCATACGTCCAGTTTGTTGTCGTACGACCACACGCCGATGTGTATACCGGGTTTTTCGACTGCGGGCGCGATTCGAGCCAGTAAATCCGCGTCAAGTGGGACACGCGGGTTGAATTTCAAAGGCCTCAGGCTCTGCTCGGGCGGCAAGAATGCGATCGAAATCCTAGGAACATGACCTTCTTCGCGGCGAAGGCTGGCCCAAAAAGCAGTCGTGATTATTTGTTCAATCGCTGAGGTATCGGGTTTTGGTGCAGAGCCGGAATTCTGGAATGCCATCGTGCTCGCGTTAATACGCTCCTCGAGCCGCGTCGCGACTGTTCTTGCTGCTGGATAAGACGGTCCATTCATATCAATCCGATTGTAACTGCTCGCGCATGGCATTGGCGGCCAGTGCTCTCAAGGCCCTTTCGATCTGCATCGACAGCTGCGGATCGGACACAGTCCCGTGGTCGTCGATTTTTGAGCGAACTGCCGACACTGCAACGATCGCGTCGTGCACGATCACGGCAGACATCGTAGTCAGAATCTCCTGAAGCTGCTCTTGCGCGTGATTCGCCTCGCCGGTCGATCCGTAGATTAATCCCACAGATTTCCCGATCATTGCTGGGCTGCTACCAGCCAATCGAGAGCATTCTTTAATGACCCAGGGAGGCCATGGGCGTATTCGGGCGTCGAGATCAGCATTGCGTGCGACCCCGCAAGTTCGCGTCTCAGCCGCAAGACGCCTTCGGGACGGTCTTCAGGATCAAGCTCGGGTCCATCGAGGTCCGGATTGAAGTGCGGCAAATCGCGAATGCTTTCAAAGATCGCAACATCCATGCCTTCGGGAGCGTGCTTCTGCGCCGCCAATAAAAGAGTTCGGTTCGAGGAGCGGAGTCGCAGACTTCCGCAAAGAGCCATGACTCGCATGCTGTCAGTGTATATGAATGGTTGGGCGCATGAGCATGTAGTCGCGGGTGAAGGAAATGTTGTGTCAACATTCCCCTCCTTGCAAAGGAGGGGAATACCCTCGACGGCGACAGCGGGTTGTGGAGCAGTGAATTAATTCGAATCAGGCAAACGAGTTTTCCGCCATCAATCCACAGGACACGGCTTTACATTCCAGATCTCGGCGGCGTATTCGGCAATTGGGCGATCGCTCGGGAACCTTCCGGAGCCCGCCACATTCAAAATCGCCTTACGCGCCCATTCTTCCGAGTTGTCGTAAAGTTCACATAGCTTCTGGTCCGCGTTCAGATACGACTTGAGATCCGCAAGATGCATATAGTAGTCGCCCTGCGTCAGCAGTGCTTCGCGCAGCGGAGTGAACACCCCGCTGAATCCGCCGAAATGATCGGAGAAAATCAAATCCAGCGCGCCACGTGTTTCGGGCTCGTTGTCATAGTGCCACTGCGCGTGGTACCAACCGCGACTCGCAGCAACCTCGGCGGCCGTCAAGCCGAACAGGAAGAAATTTTCCTCACCCGCTTCTTCGGCCATTTCGATCGTCGCCCCATCACGTGTTCCGATCGTCAGCGCGCCATTCATCATGAACTTCATATTGCTGGTGCCGCTCGCCTCATAGCCGGCAGTCGAAATCTGGTTCGAGACATCGCTTGCGGGGATCAGCCGTTCGGCTAGCGAAACGCAATAGTCGGGTAAGAACAGCACCTTAAGCCGCCCGCGAATGGTCGGGTTGCCGTCAATGGTTTCCGCGAGAGAGTTGATGAACTTGATAACGACCTTCGCCAGCTGGTAGGCGGGCGCCGCCTTGCCCGCAAAAAAGAACGTTCGCGGTGTCATATTGAGGTTGGGGTTTTCGCGCAGGCGGTTGTAGAGCACCACGATTCGAAGCGCGTTCAGAAGCTGGCGCTTGTACTCGTGTATCCGCTTGATCTGGCAATCGAAGATACTGTCGGGGTCGACCGTTTCGCCGGCCGTGCGTTTGAGCCAGTCGGCGAATTGCAACTTGGCGTCGCGCTTTGCCTTCAGAAAATCGTGCTGCAACGCCTGGTCCCCCGCCATGGTCGTAAGCTTTTTCAACTGGCTGAGATCGGTCATCCAGCCGTCGCCGATTGCCTCGGTAATCATTCGCGCGAGCCGCGGGTTCGACGTCAGCAGCCAGCGGCGGGGCGTGACCCCATTGGTCTTGTTGCTGAAACGCTCGGGAAACAATTCAGCCAGGTCCTTGACCGTCATTGTGCGCAGTAGATTGGAATGAATTGCAGCAACTCCGTTGGTACTGTGCGAGCCAACGATCGCAAGGTTCGCCATTCGAACCTGCTTGGTCGGACCTTCCTCCACCAGGCTCACGTGCTTGACCTTTTCTTCATCGCCGGGATACCGCATCCGGACATCCTCAAGCAGGCGGCGATTGATCTCGAAGACGATTTCCAAATGGCGCGGCAGCATCAGTTCGAACCATTGGACCGGCCATTTCTCAAGGGCTTCAGGAAGAAGTGTGTGATTCGTGTATGCCAGGGTTCTTCGTGTCAGATCCCAAGCCTCGTCCCAGGCGAGATGGGCTTCATCGAGCAGAATCCTCATCAACTCGGGGACGGCCATCGTTGGATGTGTGTCATTGAGCTGAATAGCGACTTTGTCGGGAAGCGCGCTCCAGTCGGAATTGTTCGCCCGGAATCGCCGCACGAGATCCCCCAGCGAACAGGCGACCAGAAAGTATTCCTGCACAAACCGTAATCCCTGCCCCATGCTGGTGTGGTCGTCGGGATACAAAACGCGGGTCAGTGACTCGGCCTCGAGAGTCTCGGCCAACGCACCAACGAAATCGCCGCTGCTGAATTCCTGAAAGTTGAAATAATCATGCGCCGATGCGGCCCAAAGGCGCAGTGTGTTGACAGTCTTCCCGCCATAGCCGACCACAGGGCGATCAAATGGGACGCCGATCAGAACAGATCGCTGGCCCACGACAGCGCGCAGTGTGCCACCCGTCACTTCGAAAGAACAGTTGAGCGGTATATCCACCGTCTCAGTCAGACGACAGACCTCCCAGGGGTCCGGGTTGCGAAGCCAATTGTCTGGAAGTTCGCGTTGCCAGCCGTCCTGGATTGACTGTTTGAAAATGCCGTATTCATAGCGCAATCCATAGCCGGTCGCCGGAATCTCCATGGTTGCCATCGAATCGAGGAAGCAGGCCGCCAGACGCCCCAGTCCTCCGTTGCCCAGACCCGCGTCCGGTTCTTGCTCCAGCAAATCGTGCCAATCGAGATTGTGCCGCTGGACCACTTTGTTCACGATCGGATCGAGCAAAAGGTTGGTCACATTGTTCGCTAACGAGCGGCCGATGAGAAACTCCATGGAGAGGTAATAAACACGCTTAACGTTCTCGCGCTCGTACGTTGTCTCCGTTTGGATCCATCTTTGCGACAAAACATCACGTACCGACCGAGCCGCGGCCTCAAAGCGATGGCGAGCGCCAATCCTGGCCGGTTCCAGAACGTTGTCAAAGACGAGATGCCTCTCGTAAAGAGCATCTGCCGTTCCGGTAAACAGTACCGGCTGACGGCAGTATTGCTCGACAAGCTTCAACGCGTCGGGCTCTACTGATGTGGACTCGCTTTGCTTTCCCACTTTCATTAGTCCTCAATACTATGCAATTTTGAAGTCGCGTTATTCGAGTTCTACGGACAGTTTAGGTCGAACCAAGATGCTTGACCATGTGCGCAATCGAAAAATTACGGAGGATGAGTTTTTGAAAAAAGATGAAGTGCATGAATCAAGCGAATTAATCCCCTCCTCACGGAGGAGGGGTGGCTGCGCTAGTAAGAAAATGTCGCGAAGCTACCGAAGCGGCGCAGACGGGGTGGTCGCTCACACGCAACGTCGCTTGTGAGCGACCACCCCGTCCGCTCCAAATAGGGAGGCTTCGCACCATTTTTCTTGTGTCGCGTCCACCCCTCCTCAGTGAGGATATCCCAACCCAATTCGTTCAGTACAGCGCTTGACTATTCGAAACACCTGCTGCATTATTTCCCATCGACAAACGATGGGAGTGATGCATGAACGTTTCACGGCAGGCTCCAGACCTGCTACCCGGCACTCTTGATTTGCTGATTCTCGGTGCATTGGCTCATGGCTCGAAGCACGGCTATGGAATCGCCGAGCACTTGAAGTCGATGTCGTCCGAAGTATTGCAGGTTGGGGAGAGTTCTCTTTATCCGGCGCTTCAGCGATTGCTTCTTAACGGCTGGGTGAAGGCGGAATGGGGCTCTTCCGAAAATAACCGCCGGGCACGGTACTACAAACTGACGCCGGCCGGCCGTAAAAGATTGCGTGTCGAGCGTGAAGAGTTCCACCAGATGATCATCGCGATTCAAAAAGTATTGCAGGTGACAACATGATGAAGCTCTGGCGCCGCCTGCAACACTGGATCAATCATCGCCAGGTAGAGGCCGAGCTTGCCGAGGAGATGGAATTACATTTCCAGATGAAGCAAGAGGAGCTCGAGCGTGCTGGGCTGTCACATCGCGACGCTGAGGTGCGCGCACGACGGGAACTCGGCGGTGCTCTGAAAGCACGCGAGGAAGCGCGGGATGTCTGGGGATGGACATGGATTGACGACACGATTCAAGACGTTCGATACGCGTGCCGCTCGCTTGCGAAGATGCCGATTATGGCGATCGTTGTCGTCGCGTCGCTAGGTGTCGGCATTGGCGTCAACGCCTCCGTCTTTTCCTGGGTACAAGCATTCGTTCTCCAACCGCTCCATGGCGTCGATCATCCTTCGTCGTTCTATCTCCTCGAGCCCCGTGCGGAAACAGGCTCCTATCCGGGCGCCTCCTGGCGGGAATACAACGATCTGCGTCAGCGCCTTCGATCGTTTCGTAGTCTCATTGCATTCCGTTCCGGTCCTTTCAACATTGGTCCGGCGGGCAGCACTGAACGCGCGACGGGCTTGCTAGTCTCCGGCAATTACTTTGCGGGACTCGGTCTCCGACCCGCATTGGGACGATTCATTGACGAAAACGACGCATTGGAGCGGAAGCCGGTCACTGTCATTTCGGGCGGTTTTTGGAGAAATCGACTGGGAAATAAACCAAATGTTCTGGGTTCGACTATCGAGATGAACGGCCAGACTTTGACCGTAATCGGTATCGTTCCTGAAGGTTTTCAGGGCACGGTTCTCGCCGTCGATTTCGACTTGTGGGTCCCTGCCACGCTTGCGCCCGAACTGTTTGCTGGAAGCCGCGAACTCGAAGATCGGAGCACACGAGATTACACGGTGATGGGAATGCTGCAGGCGGCCACGACCCCGATTCAGGCGCAGTCGGAAATCAATGCCGCGATGACGGACTTGGCCCAGTCGTATCCCGATTCCAATCGAAAAATCCAAGCCGAACTGCTTCCCTACTGGCGCTCGCCGCGCGGGCCGCAGCGCTTATTGGCATCCGCGCTGATGGTTCTGCAGGGGCTGATGCTCGTCCTGCTGCTGGCAGTTTGTGCAAATATCGGAAATCTGTTGCTCGCGAGGGCTGAGGCACGGGCGCTCGAAGTTGGTACGCGCATGGCTATCGGTGCTACTCGGACGCGCATCGTCCGATTGCTGATGACGGAGAGTGTCATCCTCGGCCTTCTGGGTGCCGCCGTCGGTGTGGTGATCGCTCTTTGGGGAACGAACGCACTCCGTACCATGCGCATCTTTCTCGCTATTCCTGTCCGAATCCAGACAGAGATGGACGTGACAGGTCTGACGTTTTCGGTCGCACTCGGCATCGCGTGCGCGTTGATTTTCGGTGCAGCGCCCGCTTTGCAGTTGGTGCGCGGCGACCCACAAGGAAAACTTCGCGCGAATACATCTTCAGCGCCACGCGTACGGCTGCGGAAGGGACTCATGGCAATCGAGGCCGCCCTTGCGCTGTTGGTATTGATGGCGGCAGGACTGTTTTTCGAAAGCTTTCGCGAGGCGCGCACGCTGGACCCGGGCTTTCAAACCGAGGGTATTCTGCTATCCGCATACGACTTGAACGGCGGCGGTGCCGGACATCTGCAAGCAGGCCGGTCCGTTGACCCCGCCTTTGCACGAGAATTCGCAGACCGGCTGCTGGAACGTTTGCGAGCTCTAAACGGCGTGGAGTCCGCCGCCATCGCGAGTAATGTGCCACTCGACTTTCACGGTATGCCAATGGCGAGTTTTCGAATCGAGGGACACACCAATTCCGACGGTCCTTCCGACCGGGCCTTGATCAACTTCGTCACACCGGGCTACTTCCGCACGATGGGCATTTCGCAAATTTCGGGTGGCGACTTTGCAGCGCTGAATGACAACACGAGTCAACCGCAAGCTGTCGTGAACCAGGAGTTCGTTCGGCGATACCTTTCGGATACTGAAGCACTCGGCCGGCATCTTTATCGTTACGACCAGGTTTTTGCAATCGCCGGAGTGGTGAAAAACTCCTTTTACGACTCATTCGGAGAATCCCCGATTCCGATGGTCTATCTCTCCTATCGCGATCGGCCTCGAGGATTCGGCGATATTCATCTCCGAGCGCGGGCCGGCACCGAGACATTACTGGCCGGCGAAGTTCGCCGGGTGCTGAATGAACTGGAGCCTCGGGTCCCGCTATTCAACGTTCGCACGATGTCGAACCATCTCGAAGGCAACCTTTTTTTGCGCCGGATTCCGGCCAAAATATTTACAGTACTCGGCCCGCTGCTTTTGCTCTTTGCTGCGGTCGGTATCTACAGTGTCGTCGCATACAACGTCGCACATCGAATCACCGAGATCGGCATCCGTATTGCGCTTGGGGCCACGGTCGGTGCGGTGGCTCGTCAAATCGTCGGGGAGACGATGCGCGTCATCGCCGCGGGTGCTGCCACAGGTCTTCTGATCGCAGTTGTCATGTATGTCCACATTGTGCCGGGCGGGCCGATGAATCCCAGGATATTCCTGGGAGTACCAGCCATTCTGCTTTTCGTCGCCGTCGCGGCGTGCTGGCTTCCCACGCGACGGATGGCCGGAAGTGATCCGATGAATGCTCTAAGGCAATCATAGAAGTCCGTAGCGCCGCATACGCACGTATAACTGTTGGCGGGTCAATCCGAGTGCCTTCGCAGCTTTGGACTTGTTGAAGCGAGCCGTCTCGAGAGCCCTCTGGATCAGCGAACGTTCTATCGATACAAGGTCTCCGGCCGGCTCCGCATCAGGAGTGGGATTCAGCAGCGTCCGTTAGGCCACTACAACCGCGAGCAGATCGCGAATCTTGGCTACAACCGCTGGGGATTTAAACCCGAACTTGGCATTTCACACACCATGGACCGTTGGACTCTCGACGGCGCCGCAGGGGTTTGGTTCTTTACGGAGAACGGCGGCTATTTTCCGGGATATCGCCGCAAAGAACAGTCCGCGGTGATTTCGCTTCAGGGACATCTAAGCTACGCCCTGCCGCATCGGATGTGGGTTGCGATCGACGGGACGGTTTTCAGCGGTGGAGCGACGCCCGTCGATGGAGCAGTAAATCCGGATCGGCAGGAAAACACTCGCGTTGGTACGACTCTTTCGTTGCCGATAGGCAAGGTGCAGTCACTGAAGCTGGCCTATAGCACCGGGCTCAGGACGTTACGGGGCTCGGACTTCGACAACTTCAGTGTCACATGGCAGATCGTCAGATTTTAGTCACCCGCTCCCTCAATTGGAGAGATCACAAATAACAATCAATGGGAGGATCATATGGCAAGAATCGAAGGCACATGGACAGATGAATTCTCATCAAGGCAGCGTACGAGTGTCTCGCAGTGGCACGATAACTGAAGGGAGAATTTGAAATTGGACGAATCCTGTACCTCAAATTCGAAATCCGAAATTTGAAATTGGACGGCCAGGCCGTACTCAGAACCGGTCCAATCTGCAATTTCGGATTTCGAATTTGAGGTGCAGGATTCATGAATCCATTAAACGTTCGTCCAATTTCAAATTCTGTTTCTCAGGGCTCTGATATAGTGCGTTGAAATATGCGTCTCAGAAAAACCGCCTATGCAATTTGTTTGGTTCTCGTGTGCTCGATCGGCGCCCGCCGGGCATCTTCGGCAGAAGTGCGTCCGCGTATTCGCGCAGTGACAGCCTTCATCGAGATCGATCCGAATAACTATGTGGCCCGGGTCGAGGAAGCGCAGCGATTTCTTGCAACCACCAAGGAAGCGCTAAACAAAGCCGGCTTTGAAGGGGCAGGCGGACGCATCACGACGCAACCTTTTCCGCAGTACACAAAAGGAATGAAGACGGAGGAGGCAGTCGCGTTGATCGCGAAATTGAGAGAAGCGGCATCAAAGGAACGATCCGGTCTGAATATCGGGGCCGCGATGGTCCACGACAACGATGATCCGGCCGCGGCGTCATTGTTGGTCGAGATTCTCTCGAAGGTCAATGTGAATGCGAATCTCATTACGGCCGACGAGCAGGGCATTCATTGGAACAGTATTCGGCAAGCCGCGAAGGTGATTAAAGGTCTTGCAGAGCGTAGCCCGCATGGCGATGGGAACTTCAACTTCGGCGCTATCGCAATGATGAAACCTTATGGCCCGTACTATCCGGGTTCGTATCACCTGGCGAGAGGGCATGCGTTTGCGATCGCCATGGAAGGCGCTGAGGTCGTGGGTGACGTCTTCCGGCAATATCGTGATCCGGTTGAAGCGGAGAAACACCTGGCGGAAGTGCTGAACAACTACGCTAAACAGGTTGAAACGGTGGCGACTCAAGTGGCACGTGATACGGGCTGGACGTATGAAGGCATCGATGCCACGCCGGCGCCGCTCGGTGATCGCTCGATTGCGGCCGCAATCGAGGAGTTTCTCGGCGCGCCGTTCGGCTCCGTCGGAACTGAAACGGCTTCGGGAATCATCACGCGCGCCGTTCAGTCCGTAATGGTGAAGCGCACGGGCTACTCAGGATTGATGATCCCCATCATGGAAGACAACCTTTTGGCGAAGCGCTGGGCCGAACAAACGTTTACGCTCGATTCTATTCTTGCGTATTCGGCGGTCTGCGCAGGCGGCGTGGATACACTCCCGCTTCCCGGCGATATCTCGGAGGAGCAAATCGCGCGAATCCTCGGAGACGTTGCATGGCTTGCCTATCGCTGGAATAAGCCGCTAGCCGCGCGACTGCTTCCGGCACCAGGCAAGCGCGTCGGCGATCAAACCGAGTTCACGAATGCCAACCTGGCTCGGACTATTATTCAACCGCTGCCAGGCACGAAGCACTGAGCCGCTCGGGCTAACGACTAGGCACGGTCTATGAACTTGCGAACGAATTGGTTGGAATGAGCGATATTCCCTCCTCACTGAGGAGGGGAGGACGCGACATCAAGAAAATGGGGCGAAGCCACCTTTGATGGAGCGGACCGGGTGGTCGCTCACAAGCTATCTTGCAACAGTGCATTCCGAAACCTAATGTGTGGGCGACCACCCCGGCTGCGCCGTATCGGTAGCTCCGCGATATTTTCTTACTGGCGCAGCCACCCCTCCTGAGTGAGGAGGGGACTATTCGCCTGATTCACACACTTCGTAGATTTGTTAGCTGACACACTATGCGCGGGTTTTCCTCCGATCTCCGGTACGCTCTTCGGACGCTCAAGCACGGCGGCCTTTCAACGTTCATCGCTGTCCTGAGTCTCGCTATTGGTGTCGGAGCGAACG
>Ga0114129_10000776_pt1 | contig 40781 bp, 39 predicted proteins | sample RhiMetdeltSRZDD1_FD_80071 | JGI IMG/M metagenome (GOLD analysis project Ga0114129, IMG submission 80071) | Populus rhizosphere microbial communities from Tennessee, USA - Rhizosphere MetaG P. deltoides SRZDD1 (version 2) (version 2) | ecosystem: Host-associated > Plants > Roots > Rhizosphere >...
CCGCGCGTTCCAACTCCTCGACGTGCCCGTCAAACTGTAGCCAGTAACAAAACAGCCGAACCTGCCAATCCGCGAGTCAGATCAGCTACTTCTGCATCTTCAATGGGGGTAACTTCCGGCTAAACGGTTGTATTTCATCGCTAAAGCCATATCGGCTTTCACATTTAGGCCAAATTGGGCGCGCCTATTGGCACATCCAGTTCGCGCCTGGATCGGTTCATCAGCGGCGCCTGCCTGGCGCTCCATGGAGGATGGGAATGAAGAAGACCCTGACAGTTCTTGCGGCCGCGGGTGCGCTCGCGGTCGTCTCGGTCGCCGCGCCGACCGACGCGAACGCGTGGCATCGCGGCTATGGCCACGGCGGCGCGGTCGCGGCCGGCGTCATCGGCGGGCTCGCGGCCGGCGCCATCATCGGCTCGGCGCTTGCGCCCCGCTACGTCGAGCCTGCGCCGGTATACGTGGCGCCTGCGCCGGCATACGTAGCGCCCGGGCCGGGGGCCTGCGTACAACCGCAGTGGGTGTGGTCGGCGCGCCGCGGCGAGTACGTGTGGCGCAACGTCAGCGTCCCCTGCTGATTCGAGCTGCCACTCCACGTCCAACCGGCCGGGCTGCGGCGCAGCCCGGCCGATTTCTTTTGGGCGTGCCTCGCGCCAGCGGCGCGCGTGGGAACGCCGCTCATCATCGCGCGGGCGGCGCCGGCGACCGCTGGGCGGCATGCATGTGATCGAGCACCGCGCGCGTCGGCCAGCAATCGAGCCTGAGCCCGTGCGCCTTCTGGTAGGCGCCGAGGGCGGCCCGCGTCAGCATGCCGGCCTTGCCGTCGATCTTGTCGGCATAGAACGCGCGCGCCGTGAGATGACGCTGGATCGCCTCGACCTCCTCGGTCCGCAGCTGCGCAGCCTGGCTCCATGGCGTGGCAAACGGCCCCGCGCCCGCGATCCGGTCGGCGAGATTGCCGACAAACAAAACGTAGAGGTCCGAGAAATTGTAGTCCTTGAGCACGTAATAGTTCTTCAACGTGAGGAATGCCGGACCATAAGTGCCCTCGGGCAGCAACAAAGAGGCCGGCGCCGTGCCGTCGCGCGCAGGCGCGCGGCCGTCAGCCGGCGCGTAGCCGCGCCTGATCCACTCGGCAACCGGCAGCTGCGTTGCGGGCTCCGCGATGGTGCAGTCGACGGTCTGTGGCGCGCGCACCTCGTAGGCCCAGCGCTGGCCGCGCTGCCAGCCGAGGTCGGCGAGATGCTTGGCGATGGTGGCGAGTGAATCCGGGACCGACCCGAAGATGTCGCGGCGACCGTCGCCATCGAAATCGACCGCATGCTTGTAGAAGCCGGAAGGCAGAAGCTGCGGCTGACCCATCGCGCCGGCCCACGAGCTGCGCATGGCGGCGAGCGCGACGTGCCCCTCCTCGAGCATCTTGAGCGCCAGCACGAGCTCGGCCCGGAATTGCTCCTTGCGGCGCCCGAGGTAGGCCTGTGTCGCCAGCGCCCGGATGGCACTGTGCGGGAGCTTGGCGGCGCCGTACCCGGTCTCGCGTCCCCACACCGCCAGCACCACCGCGCCGGTGACGCCGAACTGTTGCTCGATCGCCGCGAGCGTCGCGCGGTGCTCGGCCAGGAGCTTGCGCCCCTGCGCGGCGAGGCGGGCGAGCGCAGCCTCTTTGAGATAGTCGGCGGGCGTCTGCACGAACTCCGCCTGCTCGCCGCGCGGCCGCTCCGGCCGGCCCGGGATCACCAGATCGGGCAGCGTGAGGTCGGGCTCGAGCCCGCGGGTCGCCGCCTCGAAGGTCGCGCGCGAGACGCCGACCGCCTGCGCTTCCGGCCAGAGCCCCGCCAGCCAGGTTTGAAAGGAGCCGCTTGCGATCGCGACCGATCCGCCGAAGACAACCCAAGCCGTGACTGCCCCTACTACGACGGTGCGGCGAAGAACAAATTGACGGTTGCGGCCGTGAGTATTACTTTTCATGCAAACGTAATACCGAGCAAGACCATGGCGACTGCAATCACTCAGAAAGGCCAGGTGACCCTGCCCAAGCGCGTGCGTGATGCGGCTGGCATGAAGCCGGGCGACCGTGTCGATGTTAGGGCGACCGCCTCTGGTGGCGTCTATATCGAGAAGGCTGGTGCATTGTCGGACTACAGGGCTCGCTTGTTGGCGCTGGCCGAACGGCGGCTGCTCCGCGGCGTCACTACCGACGAGCTCATGGAAATGACTCGCGGCGAGCCAAGAGCTTATCAGCCCAGGAAGAAAAAGCGTAAGTGACGCTCGTCGACACCAACGTGCTGGTCGACATCCTTTCAGCTGACTCGGTCTGGCTCGATTGGTCGCAGCGTGCGCTGGAAGCGCGCTCGGTTGCCGGCGCCCTGGTGATCAACGAGGTGGTTTACGTCGAAATGTCAGGCCACATGCCGAGCGAACCTGCTTTGCAGGAGGCGCTCAAAGCTATGGCGATCGAGCTCCATCGGACCCCGACGGAAGCTCTGTTTCTCGCCGGCAAGGCGTTTCGCCGATATCGGGAGACCGGCGGGCTCCGCACGGGCGTGCTTCCGGACTTTTTTATTGGCGCGCATGCGCTTGTCACCGGCATGCCGCTTTTGACCCGTGATCTGCGGCGCTATCACACCTATTTTCCCGAGGTCACGTTGATCACGCCGAAAAACTGAGTATCAGCGCGCGAACTTCTTGTACTTGATCCGCGTCGGGAGCGTGGAATCGACCCCCAGCCGACGTTTCTTGTCCTCCTCGTAGTCGGCAAAGTTGCCCTCGAACCATTCGACGTGGCTGTCGCCCTCGAAGGCGAGCATGTGGGTGGCGATGCGGTCGAGGAACCAGCGATCGTGCGAGATGATCACGGCGCACCCGGCGAAATCCTCCAGCGCCTCCTCGAGCGCGCGCAGGGTGTCGACGTCGAGGTCGTTGGTCGGCTCGTCGAGCAGGAGCACGTTGGCGCCCGACTTGAGCATCTTAGCCAGATGCACGCGGTTGCGCTCGCCGCCCGAGAGCGCGCCGACCTTCTTCTGCTGATCGCCACCCTTGAAGTTGAAGGCCGCGCAGTAGGCGCGCGAATTGACCTCGCGCTTGCCGAGCTGGAGCTGGTCGAGGCCGCCCGAGATCTCCTCCCAGACGGTCTTCGACCCGTCCAGGGTGTCGCGCGACTGGTCGACATAGCCGAGCTTCACTGAATCGCCGATCGTGATGGTCCCCTTGTCCGCCTTGTCCTGCGCCGTGATCATGCGGAACAGCGTGGTCTTGCCGGCGCCGTTCGGGCCGATCACGCCGACGATGCCGCCGGGCGGCAGCTTGAAGGTCAGGTCATCGATCAAGAGGTTGTCGCCGAAACCCTTGGTCAGGCCCTCGAACTCGATCACGTTCTGCCCGAGCCGCTCCGCCACCGGGATGACGATCTGCGCGGTCTGCGTCGTCTTTTCGGCCGCCTTCCGCAGCAGCTCATCGTAGCGCTGGTAGCGCGCCTTCGATTTGGCCTGGCGCGCGCGCGGGCTCGCCGAGATCCACTCCCGCTCGGCCGCAAGCGTGCGCTGCCGCGCTTCTTCCTCTCGGCCTTCCTGCTCCAGCCGCTTCTGCTTCTGTCCCAGCCAGGAGGTGTAGTTGCCCTGGTAGGGGATGCCACGGCCGCGGTCGAGCTCGAGGATCCAGCCGGTGACGTTGTCGAGGAAGTAGCGATCGTGGGTGACGATCAGGATCGCGCCCGGATAGTTGCGCAGATGTCCCTCGAGCCACGCCACCGTCTCGGCGTCGAGATGGTTGGTCGGCTCATCGAGCAGCAGCAGTTCGGGGGCCTCGAGCAACAGCCGGCAGAGCGCGACGCGTCGGCGCTCGCCGCCCGACAGCGTCTCGACCGCGGCGTCGTCGGGCGGGCAGCGTAGCGCGTCCATCGCCTGGTCGACTTGCGAGTCGAGGTCCCACAGGTTGCGGCTGTCGATCTCGTCCTGCAGCTTCGCCATCTCCTCGGCGGTCTCGTCGGAATAGTTGGCGGCGATCTCGTTGTAGCGCTCGATCAGCGCGCGCTTGTCGGCGACGCCCTCCATCACGTTCTCGCGCACGCTCTTGGCCGGATCGAGCGTCGGCTCCTGCGGCAGGAAGCCGACGCGCGCGCCCGCGGCCGCCCATGCCTCGCCGACGAATTCGCCGTCGAGCCCGGCCATGATGCGCAGCAGCGTCGACTTGCCCGAGCCGTTGAGGCCGAGCACGCCGATCTTGGCGTCGGGATAGAACGACAGGTTGACGTTGTCCAAAACCTTGCGGTTGCCCGGATAGGTCTTGGACAGACCCTGCATGTGATAGACGAACTGACGGGCCATTGCCGCCCTGCCTGTTGTTGGGCGCCGCCTGCGGCACCGGATGTTCGGAAAGTCGGCGGTGATGTAGCCGCGCCAAGGGCAAAGGGCAAGCGGTTCGCGCGGCGCTTCGATCTCCGTCAGGAGAAAATGGTCGAGACGCGGATCGACCCTTTGTTCTGCAGCACCTGGATCGACACGTCGGCGTCGTGCCGGCGCACGATCAGGTCGACGGTCGAATCCCCGAGCCGCAGGTTGCCGAGCGTGACGTCCCGCAGGAACGGCGGCAGCCGCGGATCGCGGAAATGAATCTCGCGCAAGGCCGGCTCGAATTCGAGCCCGAGCGAGGCCTGGATCAGGGTGAACGGGGTGCCGCTCGCCCACGCTTGCGGCGAGCAGGCGACCGGATAAAGCGTCGGCCCGCGCGAGCGCCGGCGCTGGAAGCCGCAGAACAATTCCGGCAGCCGGCGCAGATCCATGTAGCTCGCGGCCGCGAATAGCCCGCCGAACACCCGGTCGAGCTCCGCCTTCAGCCCGTACTTGGCAAGCCCGAGCGCGATCAGCGCGTTATCGTGCGGCCAGACCGAGCCGTTGTGATACGACATCGGATTGTAGCGCCGCTCCTCGCTCGACACCGTACGCACGCCCCAGCCGGAGAAGAACTGCGGCTGCAGCAAGCCGCGCCCGACCTCGCGCGCGCGCTCCGGCGGCGCGATGCCGGTGAAAAGCACCTGCCCGGCATTGGACGTGCGCACCCGGCACGGCTGCTTCTCGCCGTCGAGCGCCAGTGCATAGGTTCCGATCTCGGGGCACCAGAACGCCGCCTCGAATTGCGCAGCGAGGCGCGCAGCCTGCGCATCGAGCGCCGCGGCGCGCTCGTTGTGGCCGAGCAGGCGCGCGCACTGCGCCGCGACCGACTTTGCGGCGTAGACGTATCCTTGCACCTCGGCGAGCGCGATCGGGCCGCGGGCAAGATGGCCGTCGGCATGGAACACCGCGTCGAGCGAATCCTTCCAGCCTTGATTGACCAGCCCCTCTTCGGTCGCGCGGTGGTACTCGACAAAGCCGTCGCGGTCGGGATCGCCGGGACCGTCGATCCACGACAGCGCCGCCTCGATCGCCGGCCACAGCGCCTGCACGAACTCCCAATCGCCGGTCCGTTGGGCGTAGAGGCCGGCCAGCAGCACGAACAACGGGGTCGAATCGACGCTGCCGTAGTAGAGGCCGAACGGCACTTCACGCAGCCCCGCCATCTCGCCTGCGCGCATCTCGTGCAGGATCTTGCCGGGCTCGGCATCGGCCTCGCTCACGCAGTCCTTGGCCTGGTAGTGCGCCAGCCGGCTCAGCACGCCGCGCGCGATGCGCGGGTCGAACCACAGCATCTGCATCGCGGTAATGATGCCGTCGCGACCGAACGTGGTCGAATACCAGGGCGTGCCGGCGTATGGATAAGGTCCTTGCACGGTCTCGGTCGTGAGCATGTAGAGATCCGACATCGAGCGGCACAGGATCTCGTTGAACAGCGCGTTGGACGTGGTGACGGTGGCGACGCCGCGGGTCGAGCGCTGGAGGTCGCGATGCGCGGCGAGCAGGCTCTTGTAGAACCCGAGCGGCTGGCGGCTTTGATTGCAGGAGATCGAGACGAACAGGTTCACGCGTTCGCCCGGGTTGAGGTCGAGCCGGAACGAGGCGGAGCTTGCCGTCAACCGCGTCGGCGCGGGCTCGAAGCGGAATGCGGCACGGCGCGTCTGGCCATCGAGCCCCTCGTAGCTCAGCAACACGTCGCTCGGGCCGACCACCTCGTCGCGCCTGGCGCCGCGCCGCTGGCGGCGCATGCCGCGCACCTCGAAAATGTCGGCAAAGTCACCACCGAAGGTGAGCGAAAGGTGCACGCGGACGTCGTGGTCCCCGTGATTGCGCAGCGCCAGCCGCTGATAGGCGGTCGCGCGCCACAGGAACACGCTGCGCACGATGTGCAGCGTATCCTTGGGCAGCAGCAGCCGCTTTTCGAAATACATGTCGGGATTGGTGAGGTCGACGGTGAGCACCATGTTGTCGTCGCGGACGCTCGAGCCGAGCAGCAGCGGCTGCATGCCGTCGAGGTGCATCTCGAGCCGCGAAATGAAGCGCGTGTCGGCATAGAACACGCCGTCGGGCCCGCCGGCGGTCGCGCCGATATCGCCGTGGCTGTCGAGTACCGCGAAGCAGTCGCCATGCTTGAGCGTCCGGCGCGGGCGAGAGGTCGGCCCGGTCGCCGGAATGTAGAACGGGGCTTCGGGGATCAGATCGACGAGCGACTCGGTCGTTGGCGGCGCCCGTTCAGTCGACATAGGGCCTCTTGGTTGTCACCCCGATGGCCTCGGGCCGCGGCAGCGCCAGCGGCTCGGCTTCCCGATGCTCGGGGCGATTTCGCCGCAGCAGCGAACGGTAGACGCCGACATAGTCCTTGGCCATGCGCGTCACCGAAAAGCGCTCCTCGAAGCGCCGCCTCACCGCCCGCCGATCGAGCGCCATCACTTCGGGGAGCGCCACGATCGCCTCCTCCATGCTTTCCACGATTCGCCCGGTCACGCCATCGTCGATGATTTCGGGCACCGAGCCGTGCCGAAAGGCGAGCACCGGCGTACCGCGCGACATGGCCTCGATCATAACCAGCCCGAACGGTTCCGGCCAATCGATCGGGAACAGCAGCGCCGACGCTTCGCTGACCAGCTCCATCTTGCGGGCTTCGTTGATCTCCCCCATGAACTCGATCCCGGGGCCGCCCAGCAGCGGCTCGATCGTTTCGCGGAAATAGCGCTCGTCGGCGCGATCGACCTTGGCGGCGATCTTCAACGGCACGCCGAGTGCGCGCGCGATCTCGATCGCCCGATCGGGTCGCTTTTCGGGCGAGATCCGGCCCAAGAATGCCACGTATCCGCCGCGCGGCTCGTGCAGCGGCCTGTGCGGATCGAGTGGCAGGCCATGATGGATGGTGGCCACCACATTCGCGTTTGCAATCGGCTTGCGCTGTGCGTCCGAAATGGAGACCAGCGGCATCTCTGCGAATCCGAGGTAGAGCGGGTGCATGTCGAAAAGATCTTGGCGGCCGTGCAAGGTCGTCACGGTGCGGCCGGCGAGGTCGCGAAACAAGGGGAAATGGTAGGCATCGATGTGGAAATGCAGGATATCGAATTCGGCGGCGCGGGTGCGCACGCGGTCGAGCATGAGCATGTAGTACGGCACCAGGTCGCGCACGTTGGGATCGAGGCGTAGCGCGCATTGGGCGCACGCGACGAGCTCGGCCGACGTAACGGAGTCCGCGCTCGCGAACAGGGTTACCTCATGGCCTTGCCGCACCAGCTCCTCGGTCAGGTAGAACGCGATCCGTTCGGTACCACCGTACAAGCGAGGTGGCACGCTCTCCATGAGCGGCGCAATTTGCGCGATTTTCATTCTTGCAGCCTCCGACCACCGGAACGAGGGGCAAACGTAGTTCCGCGGCCACAAGTTCCGTCAAAACCATGGCATTCGGGGCCGTCTCTCGATCGGAGGGGCGGCGTCGCATCGGCGTGCGACGCCTATTGCGGCCGAACGCTCACGGGCCTCCGGCGCCTGGGTCCGAGAGCGCTGAAAGGAATCGCTAAGCTTTTCTGAAAACCGATCCTTTACGGGCGCGGTGCGAGACTGGCGATGAACCGGATGGCCGCTCGGCCCGTCTAATGGGCAAGGCCGAAGGGGCGGCGCAATCGACCGGAGAGGCGTCATGGCAAAGAACAGCACGAGCGGCGGAAAGACCGCCCCTGCCGCGTTCCCCGCCGGCCGCTCCCTTGCGCGGTTCTGGGCCGGCCTGATGAAGGACCTGTTCGATCCCTACCGGCCGGAACGCCACTACATGCGCGGCCCCGGGCCGAAGTGGCACGAGAAACACGCCTACGCCGCCGGCACCGGCGGCTGAACCCAACCCCGTTACGGTTTAAGAGTCAGCGGCGCCGCCTAGACCTCTGGGCTGCCAGGCGTTTCGCCCCGGTCCGCCGGGGGTGGCACGGGTTGCAAAGTCGCCGTCCATCCCCATCATAGGCCGCGCGATGGCCAACGTGGCGGCCCCTCCCAAGGACGATTACCTGGTCCGGCCGGACCCGGCCGACCCGCGCCTGACCGTGCGCGTCTCCGGCGTCGACCAGTCGGGCCAGCCGGTCGACACCTCCGTCACGGTCGAGCGCGCGTTGACGATCTTCCTCAACGGGCAGGAGATCGTGACGGCGATGACGATCGGGGACTATCCCGAGTACCTCGCCGTCGGCTTTCTGCTGAACCAGAACATGCTGCGGCCGGACGACGTCGTGACCGCCGTCGAGTACGACGAGGATCTGGCGGTTGCGGTGGTGCGGACCGAGCGCAGCACCGACTACGAGCACAAGCTCAAGAAGAAGGTGCAGACCTCCGGCTGCGCCCAGGGCACGGTGTTCGGCGACCTGATGGAGGTGATCGAGAACGCCGCGCTGCCGCCGGCCGAGTTCCGCACCTCGTGGCTCTACCGGCTGACCAGCACGATCAACGTCACGCCGTCGCTCTACCTGGAAGCCGGCGCCATTCACGGCGCGGTGCTGGCGCAGGAAGATCGGCCGCTGGTCTACATGGAGGACGTCGGCCGCCACAACGCCGTCGACAAGATCGCCGGCTGGATGTTCCAGCACCGCGTGCCCGGGCACGACAAGGTCTTCTACACCACCGGCCGCCTGACCTCCGAAATGGTGATCAAGACCGTGCGCATGGGTATCCCGATCCTGGTCTCGCGTTCCGGATTCACGGCCTGGGGAGTCGAGCTTGCCCGCAAGGCCGGCCTCACGCTGATCGGTCGGGCGCGCGGCAAGCGTTTCGTCGCGCTCTCGGGCGAGGACCGCATCGTGTTCGACCAGGATCTGCGTTACGTCGAGGAGGAGAGCGCCAGGCACCGGCGCAAAGCGGCAGCGCATGACGATTAGCGTGCCGCCTACCCTTGGCCTCGTCCTCGCCGGCGGGCTCGCGCGCCGGATGGGCGGCGGCGACAAGGCATTCATCCGCATCGGCGCCTCGACCATCCTCGACCGTGCGCTGGCGCGGCTGCGGCCGCAATGTGCGGGCATCATCATCAATGCCAACGGTGACCCGGCCCGATTCGCGCCAACCGGGCTCCCGGTAGTCCCGGACAGCGTCGGTGAGTTTCCCGGCCCGCTTGCCGGCATTCTGGCCGGGCTCGACTGGGCCGCCGAGCATCAGCCGGATATCGCCTGGGTCGGGAGCGTGCCCGGCGACTGTCCCTTCCTGCCGCGCAACCTGGTCGGGCGCCTGCACGAGGCGCGCGCGAGCGCCGATCTCCCGCTCGCCTGCGCGCGCTCCGGCGGGTGGCGGCACCCGGTGGTGGGCCTCTGGCCGGTCGCATTGCGGCACGACCTGCGCTCGGCGCTGGTCGAGGACGGCTTGCGCAAGATCGAGGTGTGGACGGCGCGCCACGGGGCCGCAGTAGCCGACTGGCCCGCCGAGCCGGTCGACCCGTTCTTCAACGTCAATACGCCGGAGGACGCCGCGCAGGCGACGCGGCTTGCCGCAGCGGATGCGGCAGCATGATCACTTGATCCCGCCGTCCGCTGTCGTAAACCTGCAGGGAAAATCGCCCGGAAATCTGGGAGGACATCGGGAATGCGCGAATTCCTCATCGCAGTCGCCGCCGCCCTCGTGATCGCGGTGATCGGCGCCGTCGTGCTCAATTCGGCGCAGCATAGCGCCGAAGTCGCCTACCACTCGACGACCGGCGTCCGGATCTAACATCGCCGGACCCGCGAAGCGCCGCCAAGCGCCGCGATCAGCTGGTCAGTACCGCGTACGGCAGGAAGCCGATTGTCGCGCCGGGCTCGATCGCGGTCACATCCTCGCCGATCTCCGCCAGCCCATCGGTTTCGGTGAGCGAGCTGAGAACGCCCGCGCCCTCACGCGGGTATTTTTGCGCCGCCACGCCGCCCTCGCCCGCCGGCGCCAGCGTGACCCGCACGTATTCGCGCCGCCCTTTCTTTTTCCTGTAGGAGAATGCCGCCTTCACCGGCAGCGCGATCAGCGGCTCGGGCTCGGCCCCGGCTAGCCGCAGCAGCAACGGCCGCACCACGCGGACGAAGGTGACGAACACCGCGACCGGGTTGCCGGGCAGCCCGACGAAGGCGGCGCCGGCATCTCCGCGCGGTCCGCGGATGACGCCCATCGCCACCGGTCGACCGGGCTTGATGGCGACGCGCCAGAACACCAGGCGGCCGACCTGCGCGACTGCGTCGCGCACGTAGTCGGCTTCGCCGGTCGAGACCCCGCCGGTAGTCAGGACGAGGTCGTGGTCGGTCGCGGCGGCCCGCAGCGCGGCTGCCAGCCGGTCCGGTTGGTCGCCCAGGATGCCGAGGTCCGTCACCGCTCCGCCGAGCCGCTGCAGCAGGCCGATCACCAGCTGCCGGTTGGCATCGTACACCTGCGCCGGCGCGAGCGCCGTCCCCGGCTCACTGATCTCGTCGCCGGTCGAGAACAGCGCAACGCGAACCCGGCGCCGCACCGCGAGCGCGGCGATCCCGAGCGCGGAGGCAAGCGCGACGTGCGGCGGCGACAGTCGGCAGCCGGCGCGCAGCGCGACGCTCCCGGCGGTGACGTCCTCGCCGGCGAGGCGACGGTTGGCGCCGAGCTTCAGCCCGGCCGGCACGACGACGCTGTCGTCCTCGATCCGCGTATCCTCCTGCATGAAGACAGTGTCGGCGCCGTCCGGCATCGGCGCGCCGGTGAAGATGCGGACGGCCTGGCCGGCGACCAGCGGCGTCCCGGCGGCGCGACCGGCGGTCACGCGATCCGCGATCCGCAGCCGCGTCTCGCCGTGCGGGTCGAGACCGGCGTGGCGCACCGCGTAGCCGTCCACGGCCGAATTGGCGAAAGGCGGCAAGTCGACCGGCGCGCGCACGTCGGCGGCGAGCACGCGACCAAGGGCGGCCGGCAGCGCCACCTGCTCGATCCCGCCGACCGGTGCGACCCGCGCCGCGATCAGCCGCTCGACCTCGTCGACCGGCATGAGCGGCCCGGAGAAAGCGAAACAGTCGTCGGAAAGCTGCGCCATCAGGGCCCTCGCTCCGCCCGCGCGATCGCGCCCAGGGGCACGGCGTTGGCGAGCAGGAGATCGACGATCGCCTCGACGTCGCCGAATCCAAGCACCGGGACCGGGGCGGCCGGAAGCACAACATCGGACACGACGGCGACGATGTGCGGATCGTCCGGGTGCAGCAGCGGTTTGCCGACCGCGGCGCGATAGATCTCGATCTTCGGATGGCGCCCGCGCTTGAACCCTTCGACCAGCACGAGGTCGACCGGGGTGAGCTTGGCAAGCAGCGCGCCGAGCGCCGGCTCATGGTCGCCGCGCAGCTCGTGCACCAGCGCCCACCTGCTCGCCGACGAAACCAGCACCTCGGTCGCGCCGGCGAGGCGGTGGGTATGGGAGTCCTTGCCCGGCTGGTCCATGTCGAAGGAATGATGGGCATGCTTCACGGTCGATACGCGCAGGCCGCGGCCGAGGATCCGCGGCAGGATCTTCGCAACGAGCGTGGTCTTGCCCGCCCCGCTCCAGCCCGCCAAGCCGATGATGCGCACGTTTGATCGTTCCAGCCGTTGCTCGATACCGTCGTGGCCGGGCTTGTCGAGGCTTAGCGCGGCCATCCATCGCTTCGTCGGCCGCGGGCTGACGGCGTTGTGCCGCCACTATAGCAAAGCGCCCGGCGGAATAACCGCCGGGCGCCGCATCTCGCAAGCGGCAGACGAAACGGCTATTCGGCCGGGGTCGCGTGCGGCTGAGCCTGCGACCGGGCAGGGCCGGTCCTGCCCATCTCCTGCTCGAGCCAGAGCCGATGGTGTTCCCTGGCCCAGTTGACGTCGACCTGGCCGGTGCCCATCGCCTCGAACGCGCCTTCCATGCCGATCGAACCGATGTAGATGTGGGCAAGCATGACGGCGATGAAGATCACGGCGACGACGCCGTGAACGATCTGGGCCATCTGCATGCCGACGATATTGGTGGTGTAGAACGGGAACATCAGCAGGTAGCCGCTGATCGCCACGGCCAGGCCGCCGAGCACCACGAACCAGTAGATCAGCTTCTGGCCGGCATTGAAGCGATACGCCGGCGGATGATCGTGGCCCACGAGGCCGCCACCGCGCTTCAGCCATTCGACATCGGTTCGGTTCGGGATATTTCCGGCGATCCACATCAGGAAGATCAGGACCACGCCGATGGTGAACGGGAAGCTCAAGTAGTTGTGGGCGTATTTCCCCCATTGCGAGAACGTGGTGAACGCCTCCGGCCCGATCAGCGGCAACAGCAGGTTCTTGCCGAACGTGATGTTGACGCCGGTGATCGCCAGGATGATGAAGCAGACCGCCGTCATCCAGTGCACGAAGCGTTCGAGCGCGTTGAACCGAACGATGGTCCGCCCGGACCGGCCGGCTTCGATCTTCACCATGCCGCGCCACAGGTAGAACACGACCAGCACGGCCAGCATGCCCAGGATCGCGATGGCGCCGATCCAGCGCAGCGTCACCTGATGAAACTGCCGCCAGTCGCGCCCGGTCGGCTGTTCGATCGTGCAGGCCTTCTGATCGGGGATCGTGCAGCGGCCGGTGATCCGGTCCACCTCCTGCAACAGCTTGCGTTCGTTCACGGAGCTCGCCGTCGGATTGACCGAGGTCGGCTGCTGCGCCGCCGCGGGCAGCGTCAGCGCGAGCAGCGCCATGAGCCCCAGGGCCGGGATGATGGGGCGCAGACGGGCCAGCAGCTTTACCATTCGTCTTTCCTCCCGTGTTCTTGTCGGGGTCTTCGGTCGCATGCAGCCCTCGCAGCCCACGCGACCGTTGCGTGCGATCAGGTTGCGATCGTTTCGCGATAGGCGGTCATCCAGCCCCAAGCGCCCGAGCCGTAGCCGCGTTTCGTCACACGCTCCTTGTAGATCTGCGCGATGATCTCGCCGTCACCGGCGAGCAGCGACTTGGTCGAGCACATCTCGGCGCAGAGCGGCAGCTTGCCCTCCGCCAGGCGGTTGGCGCCGTAGCTCGCGTACTCGGCCGGCGTGTTGTCGGCCTCCGGTCCGCCGGCGCAGTAGGTGCACTTGTCCATCTTGCCGCGCGAACCGAAATTGCCGACCCGCGGATATTGCGGAGCGCCGAACGGACAGGCGTAGAAGCAATAGCCGCAGCCGATGCACAGCTCCTTGGAATGCAGCACCACCGCGTCGTCCGTGGTGTAGAAGCAGTTCACCGGACACACCGCCGCGCACGGCGCGTCGGTGCAGTGCATGCACGCCATCGAGACCGAGCGCTCGCCCGGCTTGCCGTCGTTGATGGTGACGACGCGCCGGCGGTTGATGCCCCACGGCACGTCGTGCTCGTTCTTGCAGGCGGTGACGCAAGCGTTGCACTCGATGCAACGGTCGGCGTCGCAGAGAAATTTCATCCGAGCCATTGTCGAGTCCTCCCTACGCTGCCGCGATCTGGCAGAGTGTTGCCTTCGGCTCCTGCATGCCGGTCACCGGGTCGTAGCCGTAGGTGGTGACCGTGTTCACGCTCTCGCCGAGCACGATCGGGTCGGCGCCTTTCGGATACTTGCTGCGCTGATCGACGCCCTGGAACCAGCCGGCGAAGTGGAACGGCATCCAAGCCACGCCCTTGCCGACGCGTTCGGTCACCAGCGCCTTGACCTTGGCCTTGGCGCTGTTCTCGGCGCCGGTGACCCAGACCCAGGCGCCATCCTTGATGCCGCGCTCGGCCGCGTCCGCCGGGTTGATCTCGATGAACGAGTCCTGTTGCAGCTCGGCGAGCCACTTGTTGGAACGGGTCTCCTCGCCGCCGCCCTCGTACTCGACCAGGCGGCCCGAGCTCAGGACGATCGGGAACTGCTTGGCGATGCCCTTCTCGACCGCCGCCTTCTGCACCGTGAAGCCGATGTTCGGCACCCGGAACTGCCGCGCATCCGGCAGCGTCGGATACTTGGCCACGAGTTCCGGCCGCGGCGTGTAGATCGGCTCCCGGTGGGTCGGGATCGCGTCCGGCAGGTTCCAGGCGATCGCGCGGGCTTTGCCGTTTCCATAGTGAATGCAGCCGTGCTTCATCGCGACGCGCTGGATGCCGCCCGACAGGTCGGTGGCCCACGACACCGTGTCGGGGCTGTTGCCGCCCACACGCTGGATCACGGCGAGCTCCTCCGGCGTGAGATCGCCATCCCAGCCGAGCTTCTTGAGCACGCCGAGCGTGAACTCCGGGTAGCCGTCCTTGATCTCGGAGTCCTTGGAATAGGAGCCCTCGGCCAGCAGGTTGTGCTTGTGCTCGACCTCCTGGCCCGACGCATCCTTGGTCTTGACCACCCGCTCCACGCCGAAGCGGGCGCGGAAGGTGCCGCCGCCCTCCATGATCGGCAGATTGGTATTGTAGAGCACCGGCGAGCCGGGGTGCCGCAGCTCCGGAGTGCCCCAGCACGGCCACGGCAGGCCGTAGTAGTCGCCGCCCACTTCCGGGTCGTCCTTGGGTGCGCGCAAGGTGACCAGGTCGAACTTCGCCTGGTTCTTCATGTGCGCCTTCAGCCGTTCCGGAGACTGGCCGCAATAGCCGGTCGACCAGCCGCCGCGATTGATCTCGCGGAGCAGATCCTCTGCCACCGGCGAGTCGTTCTCGACCTTGATGTTCTTGAACATCTTGTCGGCGAAGCCGAGCTTCTTCGCCAACAGGTACATGATTTCGTTATCGTTCTTGGATTCGAAGATCGGCTTGACGACCTGTTCACCCCATTGAATCGAGCGATTCGACGCGGTGCGCGAGCCGTTCGATTCGAAGCTGGTGCAGACCGGCAGCAGGTAGGTGCCGTTCTTGCGCTCGGAGAGCACCGACCAGGTGGTCGGGTGCGGATCGCAAACGACCAGCAGCTCGAGCTTCTCGAGCCCCTTCGCCGCCTCCGGCATACGCGTGACGGTATTGCCGCCGTGGCCCATCACGAACATGCATTTGAGGGTATCCTTCTGGCTGACCTGGTCCTTCGGCAGCAGCGTCGCGTCGAACCAGCGGGTCGAAGGAATGCCGGGCGCCTCCATCATCTGTTTCGAGTCGAAGCGGGAGAGCATCCAGTCGTAGTCGACCTCCCAGACCCGGCACCAATGCTTCCAGCCGCCCTCAGCGAGACCGTAGTAGAGCGGCAAGGTCACGATATCGAGCCCGAGGTCGGTCGCGCCCTGCACGTTGCAATGGCCGCGGAAGATGTTGGCGCCGGTGCCGTAGCCGCCGACATTGCCGGTCGCCAGCAGCAGCACGCAGCTGGCGCGCACGTTGGCGGTGCCGACGGTGTGCTGGGTCTGGCCCATGGCCCAGATCAGGGTCGAGGGCCGGTCCTTGGCGAACATCTCGGCGACGCGCTTGAGCTGCGCGGGCGGGACCCCGGTGAGCCGCTCCACCTCGTCGGGCGTGTACTTGGCGACCTCCTTGCGGATCTCGTCCATGCCGTAGACGCGCTGACGGATGAATTCCTTGTCCTCCCATCCGTTCTCGAAGATGTGCCACAGCATGCCCCACAGGATCGGGATGTCGGTGCCGGGCCGGATGCGCACGAATTCGGTGGCATGCGCCGCCGTGCGGGTGAGCCGCGGGTCGGCCACGATGTAGTTGGCGCGGTTGAGCTCCTTGCCCTCGAGCAGGTGCTGCAGCGACACCGGATGCGCTTCCGCCGGATTGCCGCCCAAGAACATGAGCGTCTTGGCGTTGCGAATGTCGTTGTACGAATTGGTCATCGCGCCGTAGCCCCAGGTGTTGGCCACGCCCGCGACGGTGGTCGAATGACAGATGCGCGCCTGGTGATCCGAATTATTGGTTCCCCAGAACGCTGCAAATTTGCGGTTGAGGTAAGCGGCCTCGTTGGTGAATTTCGCCGAGCCGAGCCAGTAGACCGATTCCGGCCCCGACTTCTCGCGGATCTCCATCAGCTTGTCGCCGATCTCGTTGATCGCCTGCTCCCACGACACGCGGGTCCACTGGCCGTTCTCCAGCTTGAGCGGGTAGCGCAGCCGGCGATCGCCGTGCACCAGTTCGCGCACCGCCGCGCCTTTGGCGCAGTGCGAGCCGCGATTGAGCGGGCTCTCCCAGCCGGGCTCCTGCCCGATCCACACGCCGTTCTGCACTTCGGCCACGACCGTGCAGCCCACCGAGCAATGGGTGCAGATGTTCTTGCGGATCTGGATCGGCACGCCGGCCTGCGGCACCGGTCCGGCGTCGGCCTTGCGCACGCCGGTGAGCGGGAGCGCGCCCAGCGTCGCCAGGCCGCCGGCCACCAGGCCGGAGCGGCGCAGGAAGCTGCGGCGGTCGAGCCCGCCGTCGGCCTTACCGGCGAATGCGGCAGCCAAGGTGCCGCGACGCGCTTCGCGTTCGGTCCTCTTGATCAGCACGGCTCGCCTCCTTCACTTCGTCGGATAACGGTTGACGCGGTAGAACGCCTTGACGTGATCGGTCTCGCGGTAGCGGGCCTTCTTCTTATCGGCATCGCTCTCGGCGGCGGCCGCACCGGTCGCGAGCGGCACCGCCGTTGTGGCTGCGACGCCGGCGCCGGCGCCGAGCGCGCGCAAGAAGTCGCGACGGCCCACCGCCCTGTTTGCTTTCTGCTTCATCGCCGTCTCCTCCGGTAGCTCCTGCTTGGCGCAGCCTGTCATGAGGGCAACGCGAAGGCCTGGGTTTCGATTTCGATGAACGTGCGGCCGAGCGTGCCGACCGCGCGATAGAACTTCGCCGCTTCGGCGCGCTCCAGATCGGCGAAGAAGCGGCCGATCCAGGGCGCCATGTGCTTGTCGAACAGTTGCCGGTCGCTGCCCGCGGGCGCCGGAAAGTCGCCGCTGATCAAGCCCGACATGATCTCGCACAGGGTGGCCGCGTGGTCTTCCGGCTCGGGATTGTCGTCGGCACGCGCAATGCCGATGGCGGCAAGGTCGCCGCGCAGCCGCGCCAGCGGGCGCTCGTGCAGGAAGCCGGTGAGGTAGTACGACCCATACGGCAAGAGCTCGCCGCGGCCGAGACCGATGAAGAGGTCGAAATACTCGCGGCCGACTTGCTTGGCGTCCGTTGCACGGGCAGCCTCGGCCAGCGCCGCATGTGCGAGCCCGAGCGGGCTGGCGTCGACCTGCAGCCGCGCCAGCCGCCGCAGCAGCTCATCGGCGGGGGCGCGCGAAAGCAACAGTGCGAGCAGCGCGTATTCCTGCGCACGCGCGCGGTCGACGTCGTCGACGTTCATGGAAGCCGCGGTCCGCGGTTGATAAAGGTCAGGCCGCAGAACCTCCCTGCGGACGCCGGTTGCGGACTCGACCGCAAGCACCCGTTCGGATGGAACGCGCACCCAATTGGAAACCGATGGCTGGGCAATGCCCAATCTTCGGGCCAGCTCGCTGATGCCGCCGGCCGCGCGGAACGCCTCGCTCAATCCCTGGTCCCGCATTCCCGCCCTGGAGTTTTTTCTTGTTCTTTCGAATGCCCCTAATGAAAAAATAGGCCTCCCGGAGGGGTGGGGTCAATAGCCCGAGGCTATGGCGAGGGCGGCTAGCGCGGCAGCGCACCGCCATGGCCGCGGCGGCGGATCGACGGCGACAAATCCTTGGCGTTGCCTGTATTTCGCGCCGCAACATCTTGCGTCTTGCTGGCTATATTTGGGCTCTGCATGTCGGCGGATTGGTCGGCCACCGTCTCCGCCTCCTCGACCCCCGTCACGAGCTCGTGTGTGTCGCCCTGTGGCAGGTCGTCGCGGCCCGGGCTCGCGGTGGCCTCGGGCGGCGAGGCGGCTGCCTCTGAATGAGGCACGCTGCCCGATTCGGCATTCGACGCCGGCCCGGATCCGTGCCGGCCGACCTGCGCCAAGAGCTCGCGAAGGTCGTCGGTCGGACGCATCGGCCCGAAGCCCGGGACACCATCCGGCGCGGTGAAGTCCCAGGAGTTTTCGGACAGGCCGATGAAGTCGCGAATGGCAGGATCGGCCGCCCAAGCGCGGCGCAGCGCCGCCCGCGTCAGTTCCGGCGGCACGCCGCGCGCCAGGAACGCGCGGATGTCGGTCCCTGCCGCGATCGAGTCGAGTGGCGGCAGGGTTGCAGGATCGAACGTCTCCGTAGCCGCAGGCTCACTGTCGGGCACCGATGGCGCCGCGCCAGGCGCCTCGTCGCCGGGCGCCGTACGCGCGGGCGGCGACTGATCCGCCGCAGGCGGCGCCGGCGCGCCCTTGGCGGTCTCCTGCTTGAGCCGCGACCAGCGCGTCAGAAAGGGTTCGCCCTCGCTCATCCGAGCTATTTGTCCTCGCTTCCGCGCGGGCGCCGCCCGAGCGCTTCCGGGTCCGCCCGGTCGCGCTTGCGCTTGAACACCGGCCGCTCGACATGATGCGCGTTGACGAATGCCGCGACGGCTTCCCGGATCGGGGCCGGCATCGGCACCATCTCAACCAAGTCGTTGCCGACCTCGGTGAAGGACTCGCCCTCCGCGGGGTCGGCCGTCACCGCCAGCAGATCGTAGGCCGGCTCGACGCCGGTCGGCCGCAGCAGGATCCACAGCTTGGGCTCACCGGCGGCGAGATTGTCGCGATAGTTGCCGGTCTCGGTCCGGTAAAGCAAAATCTCGGCCGCGCCGGCATAGAATGTCGTGACATCGGCCGTCTGCGAGATTGGTGTCCACGGCGCGGTCTCCGGCACGCCGCAAAGCACCGCGCTCGGCGTCCAGACGTAATCGATCCATGGGCTCGACGCCTTGCGGCGCTCGACCAGAACGCTGACCGGAATGCGTCCGAGCGGAGTGGCGCTGCTCAACTCACTGCCTCCGGGTGCGTGGCGGGCAGTCCGACCACCAGGTTCTGCGGCTTCATGCGCAGGCGCCGATCGGGCGTCATCGCGAGGATCAGATAGACCGCCTCTCCCGCAAGCGCCGCAGCAGCCGCTGCCGGATCGCGGAACGCAAGCCGGTAGAGGCCGACGACGCGCTCGGCCGTGGCACGGTCGAGCTCCTCGCCATTCCACAGCGCGTTGCCGATCGCGGTGCCCTCGGCGTCGAGCCCCACATACCAAGTGAAGCTCGCCTCGCGCAGCTCGGTCAACGGCTCGACCGTAACGTCGGCCGCCAGCAGATGGCGGATCCAGCGGACGATCGCCTGCGCCAGCGCCGCATGACCGGCCCGCCCGACGGTGAGATCGAGCGCCATGTCGAAGCGGTCGCTGCGCTCGAAATAGCTTTGCGCATTGGCCGCCGCAATGACCTCGATCTCGCCGGACGCCGGCAGTCCCATCATTGCGACCAGCGGCGAGATGTGCGCGTCGTTGGCGCCCGCGATCGTTTCCTCGTCAGCCGCAATCAGCGAGCCGTCATGGACGGTGAAGAGCTGCGGGCGAAAGAACAGCTCCGCCGCGCGCAGTACGGTCGGATCCTGGCAGCCGTCGAGGGCGTTGCGCAGGATCAGTTGGACCGCCTGGTTGAGGAACAGCGGCGGGGTGCGGCCGACGCCCTGGCGCACCAGCGCGAGATACGCCGCTTCCAGCGTCGGGTAGCGCGCCAAGTGATCGCGGTAGCCGATCATCAGCTGCCAGTTCTCGCGCGCGTCCGGGTCGACGATGGCCGCGATCTCCTGCGCGCTCACCGCACGCCGCGGCTCGGCCAGCAGCGCCGCATGAAGCGTGCGCTCGACCACGCACGCCTGCGGCGGCGGCGCCAGCTCCGGCCGCGCCAGATAGGCCTTGAGAAAATCGTCGGTCACCTTCAGCCCGCCGCCGACGTCGCGGTCGAGCAGGTGGTGCCCGCAGGAGAGCCAGAAATCTTTCATCGCGGCGCGTTCCCGGCGAGCGTTGCCAGATCGACCGCTTCGGACGGCACCTCGTCCTCGCCCTCCACGTCGAGGAAAGCGAATGCGCGCAGCGGCCGCGCGCCCTCGCGCGGCCGCAGCGTGCGAAACGTCTCGCGCACCGAACCGTCCTCGAACGTGCGATGCACCGCGATCAGCGTGTCGTTCGGATGATCGCAGAGCGAAGCCGCAAACGCGACTTCCTCGTCGGCCGCCGCACGCGCCGTGACCAGATCGGGCGCGCCGAACGCGCCGACCAGGCGCTGCGCAAGGGCTTCGACCAATGCCGCGCGGTCGGCCTCGGATGCTTCCACAACCTGTACCAGCGTCGATCGTCCAAGCGAATCGACGCCCAGGAAGCCGCCGCGGAACGCGGAGCGCGCCTTGCCTTCGAGCCGATCAGGCTCGGCGTTCCAGAATGCGAACGCGCCGGACACCGCCCATTCGCCCGGCTCGGCCGCGCGTTCGAACACGAACGTATCGGACGGATCGAGGCGGATGGTGCGCAACAGCTTCACGCGCGCGGGCCTCCGGTGTCGGGGTCGAGCCATGCGGGCGCGCCCAGCGCCGGCAGCAGACGCCGGCGCTCCGCTTCGGCCTTGCCGACGCGGCGCGCCAACAGGTCGCCGTTCTCGTCGATCTGGCGGCGCACCCCCGGCTCGGTCGGAAGCTTGGCGATATAGTCGCGCGCGACCGACGCGAACCCTTCCTGCTGCCAGGCATCGACTGCGACCATGAAATGCCGGGCAAAGCTCTCGATCAGCCGTCCCGAGCCGAGGTCGTCAAAGCCCTCGTCTTCGAGCGCCGCGGCGAGCGGCCGCAAGCCGACGTCGCCCTCGCCCATGGCGACGGTGCGGACGGTCGCGCCGAACACCAGCCACGGCGGCGGCTCCTGCTCGGTCGCTCCCGCCGGCCAGGCCAGCCGGCCGCCGCCGACCAGGCCGCCGTCAATGCGGATCGCGTCCGGCCAGTCGAACGCGATCGGCTTCTCGGGCGGCGCATGCACCGCAAGCGCATCGCCGAGGGCCGTCATGCCGGCATAGAGTGCGCGCCGCGCGCTGCGCAGCGGCTCATCCGGCTCGAGCACCAGCGCGAACTCGACCAGGTCGAAGCGCCCGACCCAGACCAGCGTACCGGCGCCTTCGGCAGCCGCAACGGCTTGCGCATGCGCGAACGCATCGCCCACTTCGCGCAGGCTGACGAGCCTGAACAAGGGAGGCAGATCGAGCGTCGACCCATGTGGCGAGCGGACGCGGGTGCGGGTCTCGGATGGCATTTCGCCTCGCGAAACATTAGCTTGACATCGGACTAATTATAACGTCGGTCGCGCCGCGGCCAGTCCCGGCCAGACCGGGCATAGCCCAAACCCGGAAAGTTGATGGCTGATCAACGCACGATCATCGCGTGCTCCTGCGAGGACACGATTGCGCTCGACCCCGACGCGATCGCGCGCGGCTGCCGCGGCGCGAGCGTAACCACCGCGCATCAGCTTTGCCGCGCCGAGCTCGAGCGGTTCCGCGCCGCCGCGGCGGCGGGCGGGCCCGTGACGGTCGGTTGCACCCAGGAAGCGCCGCTGTTCGCGGAGGTCGCCGGTGCCGCCGCGCCGCGGGTCGCTTTCGCCAATATCCGCGAGACCGCCGGCTGGTCGGCGGACGCGGGCGCGGCCGGGCCGAAGATCGCCGCGCTGCTCGCGGCCGCGGCCGAGCCGATGCCGCCGGTCCCGTACGTCAGCCTCGACAGCGACGGCGTGATCCTGATCTACGGTCGCGATGAGCGCGCGATCGAGGCCGCCGCGCTGCTCAAGGACAAGCTCGACGTCACGGTGATGCTCACCCGGCCGAACGACGTCGTGGCGCCGCGCGTCACCGAGTTCCCGGTGGTCAAGGGCACGATCCGCTCGGCTCGAGGATTTCTCGGCGCCTTCGAGCTCGCGGTCGACGACTATGCGCAGCCGGCACCCTCCTCACGCGCGAAGCTCGCGTTCGGCACCGGGCGCGACGGCGCGACCTCACGCTGCGACATCGTTCTCGACCTGTCCGGCGGCGCGCCGCTGTTCCCGGCGCACGACCTGCGCGATGGCTACCTGCGCGCCGATCCCGGCGATGCGGCCGGCGTGCTGCGCGCGGTGATGCGCGCCGCCGATCTCACCGGCACCTTCGACAAGCCGCGCTACATCGAATTCTCCGAGCACCTGTGTGCGCATTCGCGCTCGAAGATCGTCGGCTGCCGGCGCTGCCTCGATCTCTGCCCGACCGGCGCGATCACGCCGGCCGGCAATCATGTGGCGATCGACGCCTATGTCTGCGCCGGCTGCGGCAGTTGCGCGGCCGCCTGTCCGACCGGCGCGGCCGCCTACGCGCTTCCCTCCGCCGACGCGCTGATCGGCAAATTGCGCACGCTGCTTGCGGTCTACCGCCAGGCCGGCGGCACGCATCCGATTGTGCTGATGCACGACGAGGCGCACGGCCTGCCGCTGATCGACGCGCTGGCGCGGCATGGCGACGGCCTGCCGGCGAACGTCCTCCCCGTCGCGGTCAACGCGGTCACGCAGGTCGGGCTGGAAACCGTCGCGGCAGCGTTCGCTTACGGCGCCGCCGCCGTACGGCTGCTGACGCGCGCCCGCCCGCGTCACGACATCAGCGGGCTGGCGCAAACGCTGGCGCTCGCCGAGCCGATCCTTGCCGGCCTCGGCTTCGGCAGCGGGCGCGCCACGACGATCGAGACCGACGATCCGTTTGCGCTCGGTGGGGCGCTGCAGTCGATCGAGGCCGCCGATCCGGCGCCTCGGCCCGCGAGCTTCCGGCCTGCCGGGGGCAAGCGCGACGTGCTGCGCCAGTCGTTGCGCGAGCTTCATCTCGCCGCCCCGCAGCCGGTCGACGTCGTGGCGCTGCCGCAGGGCGCGCCGTTCGGCGCGGTCGAGATCGATGTCGCCGGCTGCACGCTCTGCCTCGCCTGCGTATCCGCCTGCCCGACCGGCGCGCTCGGCGACGATCCCGAGCGGCCGATGCTCCGCTTCGCGGAGGACGCCTGCGTGCAATGCGGCCTGTGCCAGGCGACCTGTCCCGAGCAGGTGATCACGCTCGTCCCGCAGCTCGATTTTCGCGCCGCCGCCGCGCCGACCCGCGTGCTCAAGCAGGAAGAGCCGTTCCATTGCATCCGCTGCAACAAGCCGTTCGGCACCCGCAGCACGATCGAGCGTGTCGCCGCCAAGCTCGAGGGCAGGCATTGGATGTATGCGGGCCGCGCCGGCCGCATGGACATCATCCGCATGTGCGAGGACTGTCGCGTCGCGACCGTGAGCGAGCAGGATTTCGACCCGTACGGCGCGCCGGCGCGCCCGCCGCCGCGCACCACCGAGGATTACCTGCGCGAGCGCGCGCGCGAAGCCGATCCCGACGCGCCGAAGACTTAATTCCGCACCTGGCGGATGCGGACGGAGGGCCTCAAAAGAGGTGTTCGGGTTTTTACCCGTAGCGGACATGCGCAGCGCAGAATTGCCGTTGCATCTCTCTGCCGCGCCCCCATACAGTCATACTCTGTCGTGTCAAGTTGGAGAGGCCCAATCTAGCCCTCAGGCATTGGCACGAGTCCAGAGCCAGCGAAGCGCAAAAAATTGAAGAAGTAAAGGAAAGCGTTCATGAGCGACAACATTAAGGAAGCCTTGAGCTACATTGATCAAAAATCCTTCACATCGCTGTTGACGGACATGATCGACATTCCGAGTCCAGTCGGTGGCGAAAGTGAAATCGCGCGCTACCTTGAAGATCGGTTCCGTAAGGTCGGTTTGCAGACGCGGTTGCAGGAGGTGGAGCCGGGCCGGCACAACGTTTTCGGCGTGCTGGAAGGGACCGGCGGCGGCGCCCGCTTGATGTACAACGGCCATCTGGATTCCGCCTATGGCGGCGATGAAGAGGGCATCCGCGATCTGGGTCCGGGGTACCAGCCGAAATCATGGGTCGACGGGGAATGGATTCATGGCCTTGGCGCTTACAACATGAAGAGCGGCCACGCGGCCGCGATACTTGCCGTGGAGGCGCTGGCGAGAAGCAAGGCCAAATTTCGTGGCGACCTCGTCATCGCGGGCGTGGTCGGGGAGACCTCGCACGCGCCAGTTGGCCGATATCAAGGGTCTCGTTATCGCGGTTGTGGCGTAGGCGCACGCTTCATGGTGGCCAACGGCGTGGGCGCCGACATGGTTGTGATCCCAGAGCCGACCTCGAACCGCATCTCGGTCGCTTCCGGCGGCTATGTCTTCTTTGAGCTGCAGACGCGCGGCAATCCCGGCGCAACCTATCGCCGCGGCGGTTCGACTGTCGACGTGAAGCCCGGCGAGGACGCGATCAAGAAGATGCTACAAGCAATTCCAGCGCTCGAAGCGTGGGGAGAGCACTACTGCGCGTACAACACGTACAACGGAGAGCCTGCGGGCAACGTAAACATCATCGCCATCGAAGGCGGCCACCCCTTTCGGCCGACGAAGCTGCCGAGCTTTTGCCGGCTTTATTTGGAGGTCGGTATCATGCCGGGCCAGGAGCACGGCGACATCATCAACGGTGTGCAGGGATGCATCGCGGAACTCAGGGCCGCCAATCCCACCCTTGAGGTCGAAGTCAAGGTCATCCAGACTGCCCATACGGCCGAGGTCTCACCCAACGAGTACGTCGTTCGCGCCATTTCAAAAGCGCATCAACTCGTCTGGGGCGAGGCTCCAGAGGTGACATGGGACGGTTGGTACGCTGACACGGCACCTCTCACGCGATCGGGGATTCCAGCCATTTGCTATGGCCCGCAAGGACGCATGCGTGGCGGAGGTTCCGGCTATTATCCCAAGGAAGGGGAGCATGCGAGTGCAGTTGATCTAACGCTAGGTACACAAGTGTTCGTCCATGCGGCCGCCGACATCTGCATGCAGCCGCGTAAAGCGGTGCGCAACAATCAACCCTTGGGTACGGTCACGATCTGAGGCGGCTCGGGCGTACCTCGGCACGATGAAGCTTCTCCAATCTATGGATTGGCCTGCGACGTGGCCCCCGGATCTTTGCCCGCCTTCATCGAGCCCACGACTGTGATGGCGATCACTGCGATCAGCACGAGCCCGATCGGACGCGTCAACAAGACCGACAAATCCTGATCCTGATAGATCAGCAGCGCGCGGCGGAGGTTGAGGTCAACGAGCGGGCCGAGGATGAGCCCTATGCAGATCGGCGCCACCGGAATGCCGGCCATCACCAGCGAGATGCCGGCGACGCCCGAGACCAGCATGATGTAGATGTCGACCACGTTGTTCTGCGCCGCGAAGGCGCCCATCACGCAGATCGGCATGATGCTGGGCAGGAGCACGTTGCGCGGCACCGACAGGAGCGCGATGGCCGGCTTGGCGACAAGATAACCGACGATGCCGAGCAGCAGGCTCACAATCAACAGCGAGGCGAAGACGTATTCCATCAGCCCTGGATGGCTCATCTCGATCATCGGCCCGACGACGACGCCCTGGAGGTTGAGCGCGCCCATGAAGGCGGCGGCGACCGTGCTGCCGGGGATCGCCAGCACGAGTGTCGGCAGGAGGTCGCCGCCGACGCTGGCGTTGTCGGCCGTCTCCGCGGCGATGATGCCGCGATACGACCCCTTGCCGTATTCGGCGCGCTGCTTCGGCGACGCGAGGCGACGCGAGACGGTGTAGGACAGGAACGCGGCGACGTCGGCGCCCGCCGCCGGCAGCGCGCCGACGAAAGTGCCGATCGCGCTGCCGTTGAACAGCGTCGCGAGATTGTCGCGCAACTGCCGCCAGCTTATTCTGATCCGGTTAAGGCTGGCGCTCTTGTAGTCGGCCTCGAACAGGAGCCCGCGCGCGATCTCGGCGAAGCCGAACAGGCCGATCAGCACCGAGACGAAGCTTACGCCGCCGTAAAGGGCTGGAATGCCGAAGGTGTAGCGAATCTCGCCGGAAATCGAGTCCGCGCCGACGAACGCGATCGACAGTCCGATCAACCCGGCCAGCCAACCCTTGAGCGGGGGCGCGTCGGTGATCGAGCCGGAGAACAGCACGCCCCACAGCCCGAGCAGGAACACTTCCCAGGCCCCGATGCCGAGCGCGAGCGCGAGAACGAACGGGGTGCAGATGATCAGAACCACGGTCCCGAACACGTTGCCGACCGACGAGGCGATGATGGCGGTGCCGAGCGCCGTGCCGCCCTCGCCGCGGCGGAACAGCGGATAGCCCTCGATCGCCGTGCAGACCGAGTTCGGCTTGCCGGGGATGTTGATGCAGACGGCCGAGATCGAGCCCCCGAAGACGCTGCCGGAATAGACCCCGAGCAGGAAGATGATCGCGCCTTCGAGCGACATGCCGGCGGAGAAGCCCATCAGCAGCGCCATCGCCATGGTCGAGGTGAGCGCCGGCACCGCGCCCCAGGCGATGCCGAAGACGAGCCCCGCCAGGCAGTAGGTCATGTTGGAGAGCGTGAACACGTTCGGCAAAGCGGCAGCGGTGCCGACCATCATCCGTACGACTTCATCCATCGGCCGTTCGAACCTTTTAGGGAACCAGCGTGAAGAAGAGGCGGCGGAAGATCACCGGCAGCAGCAGCGCCATTGCAGCGGCGATCGGCAAGGTGACGCGCCAGCTCGCGCCGCCGAACACCTTGAGAGCGAAAATCAAGAACACGCCCGTCGCCCATTCGAATCCGACTTGAGGCGTGGCGATCGCGTAGCCCGCACTGAGCGCGAGCCATCCTGCAACGCGGGCTCGCGTTGCCCGGACAATGTCCGTGGACGCCGCAGGCACGGATGCGGCAGCAATGCTTCTTCTTCTCTGCGCGACCTCTCCGACAAAAAGCACCGCCGACACGATCGCCATCGCCGCGCTGACGAACAAAGGAAAGAGCCAGGCCGATGTGGTCAAGGGCGGCGCGACCTGGACGGCAGCGGTTACCGCCATCGCAATCGCGATCACGAACACGAAGCCGGGGGTGATCAGAGCCATGCGGAGCGGACGCGGTTAGGCGGACCGCCGCGCCGGCAGCGGCGGTCAGTAGCCCCTATCACAATGCCGGCCGATACCCTTGCGGCGGCCACCAGGAATCGAACTTGTCGGGAGACGGCAGGCCAAGCTCCTGCGGCGTCTTCTTCGCCAGCCCTAATTCCTGGAATAGGTGCGCACGCTGCGTCTCCATCATGGCGATCCTCTTGTCGAGAGCGGCGCCGGTCAAAAAGTTCTCCTGCATGAAGCGATCGGCGAGCATCTTTTGGAAGCCCGGCGACTTCACCGCGCGTTCGAACACAGATGCAAGCGTCTGCAGAACCGGCTGCGGGGTCTGCCGCCGCACCGCAATCGCGTAGACCGCCCCGAACGGCGTGGCGTCGGCGGCGGCCGGAACGTACTTCGTGATCGGCTCAAGCGCTTTGTCGCCAAACGGCACCGGCTGGCTGGTGAAGACGGCAAGGTGACGTAATCGGCCGGCGCGAATGAACTGTGCCTGCTCGTGCAACCCGCTGCCGGCCACGTCCACTTCCCTCTGCACCGCGGCGAGCGTCGCCGGCGCGCCACCGTCGAACGGCACATTGGTGAACTTGAATCCGGCCTTGAGGGCGATGATAGCCATGGCCTCGTGCCAGAGGCCGCCAATGCCGTCCGAGGAGACGCGCAGCTTGCCGGGATTGGCTCTGGCGTACTCGATCACGTCCGCAAATGTCTTGAACGGCGAGTCCGGGTGGACCGACCAACTCGCGATCGAGGTGTTGGTCTGATAGAATTGCCAGTCGCGCCACGCGACCGACGACGTCATCCCCGCGATGCGCGGATAGTCGACGAAGCCGCCGCAGCCGAGCCACGTATGTCCGTCGGCCGGCTGCTGGTTCACATGTTCGAGCGCGACCGATCCAAGCGCGCCAGGCATGTTGGTGGCGTTGATTCGCTGGCCCAGGACCGGCTCCGCCTCCTTGAGCACGGTACGCACGACTGCGTCCGTCCCGCCGCCGGCGGCGAACTGGATCACGGCCTGAATCGGACGTTCAGCCTTCCACGCGGTCTGTGCTTGTGCCGCCAGAATCCCGAACGATCCGTCCCCGCTTGACACCGCGGCGATGCCGAGCGCGGAACTCGACAGGAGCAAGTTTCTGCGAGTGACGATGTGTGCCATTGGTTGTCCTTCCGCGGAGCGAGGTCCAGCCCAAACGCAAACCGTGCCAAGCGCGTGCAGAAGGAGGCGCGGTTGAGTCCATCGCCCAGCCTGAACCAGGCTAGCAACTATACCAAAGGATCGCATTCGACATCCCGCAATTCAATACAATTGGTGATGGCGGCGGTCCCATGCCTGTTCTTTCGCCGGAGGAAAGTCGACGGGTTGTCACCGACTGGCCTAATGCTGGTGGCGCTTACCTCAATGGCCGCAGGCTTGGTTGATCGTCTCTGGGCTATCGACGGCCCATGGCTGCCGAGAGCCAATGCGACGGCATGTCCGCTGGTGGCGAAACCTGACGCCGCATTCCCCGGCGTATCCGTTGGTCAACCGACCGAAACCTGCCTAGTTGGCGCAACCGCGCGGCCGCCTTGCGCCCCCTGCACCGCTCCCGCTACAGCCGATTGCGCGCGACGATCATGCGCGTCACCTCCGGCGTGGTGGCCGCATCGGCGGCATCGCGCAGCGCGCGCGCCTTGAGCGCAGCCGGCCGCTCGAGGCAACGCGCGAGCCAGGCCTCAAGGTTCGGCGTTGCGGCGAGATCCATGTCGAGCGCGCGCGACATGACGGCGGCGACGTTGAGATCCGCAACCGAGAAATTCTCGCCGAGGAGATACGGCCGGCCGGCGAGCGCCGCATCGAGCACCTGGAACGGCGGTTGCAAGACCTTGACGGCATCGGCGAGTGCCGCCGGGTTGCGCTCGGCCGGCGGCAGGCGCACCGCGTGCAACGACCAAATGTTGACGCCGCGCTCGACCTCGTTCGCGGCCCACAGGCACCATTTCCAGGTATGCGCCTCGTCCTCGAGGCTCGCCGGATAGAGCGTCCCGAGCGCGTGCTTCTTGGCGAGATAGAGGTTGATCGCGAGCGACTCCCAGAGGATGAAGCCGTCGTCGTCGATCGTCGGCAGCCGGCCGTTCGGGTTGAGCTCGAGGTACGCCGCTGCGTCCGGATTGGCGCCCCGGATCTCGATCGGCAGGTGCTGGTACTCGAGGCCGAGCTCATGCGCCATCCACAGCGCGCGAAACGCGCGCGTGCGGGCAATGCCGTAGATGCGCAGCGGCATGAGCCTTCAGGCAGCCTGCACGATAACCGACATGTCGCCGCCCCTGCGGCGGCCGGCGGGCCTCACCGTCCCTTCCACGTCCTGGCCGAGCACGTTGAGAAACTTCATCAGCCGCCCGACTGACACGAAAACCGGCCGGCGGCGCATCAAAGCGGAGACCTGCGCCTGCGTTGTACCCAAGAGCTTCGCGGCTTCCTTCTGGGTCACGCCTCGTTTCTTCAGGAGCTTGTAGATTTGCACCGTAAGCTTCGCCTTCAGCAATTCCTGCGTGGAGTTCCGGAAGCCGAGATCGGCAAGCACATCGCCGCTGCCCTGCTCATAGTCGCGCTTGCGCTTCATTGCTGACTCTCCCCAGCGTCGCGCAGCAGTGGCACGAAGGCGAGTACGGCGCCGTGCGCGAGCGCTGCCGCAACCTCCGTATCGCGGCGCAGGGCTTCGACGCTGCGCGGTTTCGGCAGCGTCTCGCCGTCCGCGAGCGCATCCTCGGCCCACAGCCGCACTGCCTCGACGGCGCGACGCCGCACCTTGTCAGCGGTTGCGGCCGCGCATGTGCAACCCGGAAGGTCCGGAACGACCACGCCGTAGGCACCCGGCCTGCCATCGACCAATGCAACGTATCGCATGTGCGCTCTACTCCTCAATCAGCCATCGGCCGCCTTGGCAAGGATGCATTTGAGCGCCGACGTAACCCATCGCCCGACAGGTGCAACGGTGCGTTTCGCTCCCGCTCAAACCACCATCACTAACGCGCCGTCACCCGCTCCAGAAACCGCACCAAGGCGTCGCGGTCCTCGGGCGAGGTGATGCGCTGCTCCGGCATCTTGGTGCCGGGCGTATAGGCGGCCGGGCCGACCTCGAACAGCTTGGCCACGGTCTCGGGGGTCCAGACGATGTCCATGCGGCGCAGCGGCTCGGAGAAATTATAGCCGGGAAACGACGCGATCCTGCGCCCGAAGATGCGGTGGAGCGTCGGGCCGGCGCGGTTGCCCTCGTCGGCGCCGAGCGTGTGGCAGGCGACGCAAGCGCGGTAGACCTCCGCGCCCCGGTCGCCGGCGTAGGCCGCGAGCGGATCCTCCGGGCCACCCATCGCCACCGATCCCACATGGTCGCCGGTGGTCGCGTCCCAGCGCCGCACCATGCGGTCGGTGCCGCCGGTCACCAGCGTGCGGTGATCGGGCGCAAACGCGAGCGACCAGACCGGCAGCCCGGGACCGACCAGTGTGCGCGCGACCGTGCGCGCGCGCCGGTCGATGATCGCGATCGCGCCGCGGATGCCGGCGGCCGCGACCAGCGCACCGTCGCCCGAGATCGCGACCGCGATCACCGGCGTCGGTCCGGCCTCGACGCTGCCGCGCGGCTCGCCCGTCGGCGACAGGAACCAGACCTTGCCGTCGGCGCCGCCGGCGGCGATCTCGCCGTCGGGCGCAACCGCGACGGCATTGAACGGCGTCGCCATGCTGGCGATCACGGGCGCGCCGCCGCCCGCAAGCGGCCAGATGCGGATGGTGGCGTCGTAGCCCGCGCTCACCACCGCCTGGCCGTCGGGCGCATACGCGACGGCGTTGACGTTCTGTCGGTGGCCTTCGAGTACGCGCGGCTCGCCGCCGTTGAGCGGCCACAGCCGGACGGTGTGGTCCCATGACGCGGAGGCAAGCGCCGTCCCGTCGGGCGCGACCGCGAGCGCCGCCACCGGCGCCTGATGACCTTCCAGCACCGCGTCGGGACGTTGCGCGCCGGGACTCCAGAGCGCGATGCGGCCATCCTCGCCGCCGGTCAAGGCGCGTCCGTCCGGCAGCAGCGCGACGGCGTTGACCGCACCGTCGTGGAAGCGGAGCACCTGCTCGGCGGTGTTGGTGGCGAGCGACCAGCGGATTGCCGATTGGTCGAAGCTGCCGGAGACGGCGCGCGCACCGTCGCGCGACACCGCGACCGCCTTGACCGGCCCGCCATGCCCGCGCAGCTGGGCGTCGGCGCCCGAAGCCCACAGCGCCAGCAGCAGCGCAACAAGCGGCCGCAAGCAATACTTCAACATCGGCGTCGATCTCGCGCGTGAGCGCGCACCCCTGGGCGGCAAATCAGGCATCGGCAAGGCGCATGCCGAGCGCCTCGATGCGCTGGCGCGTATCGACCTCGGTGAGCGTCGCGAGGAACGCCTGCACCGGCGCGCGCGCCCGGCGGCTCACGACCACCAGAAAGTCGTAGTGCTCGGGCGCCAACGGCAGGAAGCCCAGGCCGTACATGCGCGCGACCGACTCGATCGCGACCCCCCAGTCGGCACGGCCCTGCGCGATCGCCGCCGCCACCGCATTGTGCGAGCGCGGCTGGTTGCCGTAGCCCGCAGGCCGGCGCTCCCGCAGCAAGGCATCCACCAGGACGCGGGTGCCGGAGCCGGCGTTGCGGTTGACCATCAGGGCGGCCGGGTCGGCGAGCGCGGCCGCCAACGCATCGTCCGCGCTGCGGCCCTCGAACCGCGCGTCGCCGGGCCGGAACACGATGCCCTGCATCCGCCGCCAGCCCGGCACGAGCGCCAGCCCGTCGTCGACGTAGTGCGCGTTGTAGACGCCGGTCGTGGGATCGAGCAGATGCAGCGGCGCGATATCGCACTCGCCACGCCGCGCCGCGGCCACACCGCCGAGGCTGCCGACAACGAGGGTCCGCGCCATGAGGCCGCGTTCCGCGAGCGCACCCAGCACCACGTCGAGCCCGATGCAGTGACTGCCGGCAACGACCAGATCGGGCACGCGCGCGGTGCTGCCGATCAGCGTCACGCGGGCGCGCGTGCCGGCATCGAGCGCCGGCGCCAGCGCGTCGATCTCGAGGAAGCCGTCCGCTTGCGAGAACGCCGTCACCGCGCCCGAGCCCTTGGGCGACGGCAATGCAATCGTCCCCTCGCTGCCCTCGACTAGCGAGACCAGCACGAATTCCTTGCGACCGAGCTCGGAGGACACTCGAACCGGAACCGTGGCGTCGACCGTGGGCGCCGCCTCGGCCGGAACGCCCGCGAGCGCGCGGATCACCGGCGCGATGAAGGTGTGGAAGGTGAAGATCGCCGAGGTCGGGAATCCGGGCAACACCGCGACCGGCTTGCCGGCGGCGACGGCGAGGCAGAGCGGCTTGCCCGGCTTGAGCGCCACGCCATGCACCACGATGCCGGGCGCGCCGAGGCGTGCGACCACGCGATGCGAGAGATCGCCGGCCCCCTTGGAGGTGCCGCCGCTGAGCACCACCGCATCGCAGTCATCGAGCGCTTGCGTCAGCGCAGATGCCAATGCAGCCTCATCGTCCGCCACCGCGCCGAGCGACACCGCCACGCCGCCGGCTTCCGCGACCGCAGCCGCCAGGATCGCCCCGTTGCTGTCGTAGACGGCACCGGGCCGCAACTGCTGACCGGGCGCGACCAGTTCGTCGCCGGTCGAGAGCACCGCGACCCGCGGCCGGCGCACCACCTTGACGTCCCCAAGCCCGCAGGCAGCCAGCAGGCCGATCTCGCGCGAGCCGAGTCGCGTGCCGCGCCGCAGTACCGTTTCGCCGCGCGCGATGTCGGAGCCCGCATACGAGACGAACTGGCCGGGATTGACGGCTCGCCGCAGGTCGATCGCGGGACCCTCGCTGGTTTCGATCAGCTCGGTCCATTCGATCATCACCACCGCGTCGGCGCCGCGCGGCATCATGCCGCCGGTCGCGATCGTGGTTGCGCTACCGGGCTCGACCCCAAGCTCGGGAGCGCGCCCGCACACCAGAATTTCCGGGTTGAGCCGCAGGCGGCGCGGCTCGGCGTCGGTTGCGCCGTAGGTGTCGGCGGCCCGCACCGCAAAACCGTCGACGTTCGCGCGATCGAACGGCGGCGCGTCGCTTGATGCCAGCACATCCGTCGCAAGCACGCGCCCGAGCGCGTGCGCGAGCGACACGGCCTCCGCGCCGAGCGGCGCCAGCGCCAGCTGCCGCTCAAAACGCGCGCGCGCCTCGTCCGCCGAGACGACCTCGAGAAACTGCTCCTGCCGCGCCGCCTGGCGCACGGCCTCGATGAGATCGGTGCTGATGGCCGGCATCGGCGAGCGCGCAAGGGTCACGGCAGCGGCCTTACGTCGACGATCGCCCCGGCCGGATACCCTTCGCTCTCCGGCGGCACCGACACCCAGCCGGCGGCCTGCGCGAAGGCGCGCAGAGGCAGCGACGCGCCGCCGATCGGATCGAGCCCCGCCGCGGTCGCCCGCACCAGCACCATCTCGGCAATGCCGATGGTCGAGACGATCTTGCGGCCGAGCACGCCGGACGCACCGCCCTCGCGCGCGCTCGCGCCCGTCAACCGTTCGAGCAGGCGGCGGCCGACGAGGAGCCAGGTCGCCAGCGCGGCATCGAAGCGGCCCGGCACCAGCAGCACCGGGCGTTCGCCGACCGATCCCAGTGCCGTGGTGTCGCCCGGGCGGATCCCCATGCCGTGGACGTGCACCTGCCCCATGCCGGCAAGCACGCGCACCGCCCGGTCGTTGCGGCCCGCGCCGGTGCCGCCGATCGCGATCACGCCATCGACATCATCGTCGGCGAGCGCGCGCTCGAGCGCGTCGCGTTGCTCCGATGCGCGCGCGATCTCGACCTCGCCACCGGCTGCCGCCACCGCCGCGGCAAGCACCGGCGCGACGTGGTCGCGCGCGGCGTCGACCGTCGCGTTGCCGCTGACGACGTAGAGGCGCGGCGCGCGCACCTCGACATGCTCGAGGCCGGCCAGCGCCAACACTGCGACGTCGCTCGCCCGCAACGCCTCGCCGGCGCGCCGAATCGGCTGATGGGAAAGAAAATCCGCACCGGCCGGCACGGTCCCTTCGCCGGGAGAGACCGACGCGATCACCTCCTGCGTCCCGGCGCTTGGCACGACCGCATCGGGCGGCAGCACGGCGTCGGTGCCGGCGGGCATCGGGTCTCCGGCATCGACCCACGCGGCGGCTGCGGGGAGCGGCGTTGGCGCATATGCCCCGGCATCCGCCAGCGCGGCGGCCTCGACCGCCCAACCGTCGCGCTGCGCCGTGGCGGCAACCGGTTGCGCGGTGCCGATGGTCGCATCGGCTGCCAGCACGCGGCCGAGCGCGGCCGCGAGCGCGATCCGGCGCGGCCTCACCGGCGTCGCCAGCCGGTCGAGGACGCCATGAACGTCCCGCACGGGGGCGAGGCGCGCAATGCGCTGCGGCGCGGCGATCACTTGGCTCATGGCTTCTCTGTGCCGAAGGTGAACGGGCCGGGTCAAGCGCCTCGGCGGCTTGACGGACCACGGCCGGATCATTCACTAGGTCGTGATGACGGCCAGATGCCCGCGATGACCGAAACCACGTTGAACCTGCGCGGACTCAAATGTCCGTTGCCGGCGCTGAAAGTGCGCAAAGCCCTGACACGGCTCACGTGCGGCGAGGTTCTGGTCGCCGAGTGCACGGATCCGCTGACGGCGATCGATATCCCGAACCTGCTGCGGGAGACCGGCGATGTGCTCGAGGAGTCGCGGCAGGACGCCGACCTGCTGGTGTTCCGAATTCGCAAAGCGATGGGTGCACGGTCGGCGAGGTGACCCTGTCGTGGCCGTCGCGTTGGCGCCGGCCAGGTTGCGCGGATATGTTGCCCGGATGAGACTTGGCCTGTCCTGCGCTGCACCAAGCAGCACCGTTGCAGTCGCGCCCGCGGTTGAAAGGGCGGCGATCGTGCGCGCCTGCGTGGCATTGTGCTGCGCGCTTCTGCTTGGCGGCTGTGAATCGTATGTCGGCGCGCGCGCCACCACGGTGCACGGCAAGCATGGGCACAAGACCTGCGCCCAACTGCTGGCGGAGCATAAATCGACCTCGAGCCGCATCGATGAGCTCACTGCGCTCATCGCCAAGGCCGAGCAGGAGGCGGCGGGCCGCCTGATCGGTCCCGCCGTGTACGGTCCGCCGCTTGCGCAGGCGCGCGGAGAACGACGCATCCTCGACGAGGCGATCGAGGAGAAGCGCTGCCGGTAGCAGACCCGAAGGCGTGAGTTGCGCCCGCGACACCGTGGCACCAGCGCCTCGCACACCGGATGTCAATTACCGGCAATCAGTCGCGCGCATCCACAGAGCGATCCGCTCGCCCAGGGGTTGCAGCACGGGCTGGCGCGCGTTTTACAAGGATTTTGCACGCCCCGAACCTCGCACCTCGCCCTTCCCATTGAAAAGTATAGACAAATTTGGCTTTGTTTTGCCGAAATCCTCCCTGTAGTACTATAACAAGTTGATGAATAGAACATAAGCTATTTAAAATACACTGTGGCGCTACCCCGCGCCGATCCGCACCAATGTGCGATTTGCCCAGCATCCGGCGCTCGGGCGGAAAGGTGAGGGATGAGTTCACCTTCGGGTCGGCAACGAGCTACGAAACGAACCCAATCCCGCCAGCCAGGTCTTTGGCAGATCGAGGCTAATCACCGCAATACGCTCAAAAGCATAGGTCCAACCAGTGTGGAAGGGAAACAACTCTCCCGTTGTAATGCGGTGCGACATGACCCTTGCCGCTGAGACGGCGATCTGCGCTCTAGCGGACGCTGAGGATAACAAGCATTTTAAGCGATCGTGAACGCAGATTACGATGTCAAACCCGCAATCGAGCGCGAATTGGTTTTTCGGCTCGCCACCTGCTCTGGCGTCTGCGCCGAGCGACCACCCTGTGAAACCAAGCTCCTCCAAGTCCGAGCCAAGAACCTAGCTGAATCAGAGGATCCGCTCGTCTGGCACGCCGCGCCGTCGCAGGTCTTGCACCAGCTAATAAGAAACTGTCACCCAGATCCACTTCGTGAGCACTGCTCGTTCCGCAGGCTCCGCCCTCCATGGGCCGGTGGCATCGAGGCCCCGCAGCGTCGGCACTCGGCTGTCTATCGTCGTGGACGTCGGCGGATTGAAAGGCTTCAGGTTCTGGTGTTTGCTGCGGAAACTATGACGGTCACTTCTCCGCCCCATCCGCACCGTCATGAGCCCAATTTATTTGTGGCCCAATTCGCCAACGTATTCGGCCACTTCTTTCCTGCGGCTTTCGTCGGTCCAAGGAGTCCAGTGTGAAGAGCGTCTGGCCCACCTGGCGCCAGAGTGCCGCCTCATAGCGGCTCAGACGGTCGAAAGCTTCTTCTTCTAGGCGCACCAACCGTAAGAAGGAGCGCGCGATCATATTGCGAGGTTGGCCAAAGATCTCAAGAGTATTGATCAGCCCCCACTGGGTGGTCCAAGCGGAATGTTAGTTTAAGGTTGGCCTGGGCGCCAGCGTGGCCGGCGGAGCCGGTCGACGTAGCGCAGCCGGCCACGCGGCGAGGGGTTCGCCGGTCCGTCGCATCCGGCTTCGGGTTTCCTTCTTTATGCGAGCTGATTTCGCGACGATTGGACCGTTTCGTCATCAAGATCGCAGGCGGAGTTGACCCCTGCCCTAGCGGGCTGCCGGCCCGGCCTTGCAAGATTTGATGGCCGGACAAACGATCTGCAGTTCGACTACCCGATTACGATCCTCGACGAGCCCGGTCCGTGGCGGAGCTCGACTGATTCAGATAGAGCGACAGTTCCTTCCGCGGATAAGGCTTCGCACGCTCCTAGTCGGAGCAACCCCGGCCACGGCCCGTTGGCATTTACCACCGTCGGCGGGCCGTTCCGCGTGCCCAATCCAGCGCGGTCCTTTTTTTCGGGAATATACTCCACGCGTTACTAATGGAACTGACGAATGGATTGGATCAAAAACCTCGCGAACGGATCAGATGTACACAATGGCAGGTGACTTCGGATTGATGTTCGCATCGTTGAGGCCAAAGACAATAAGAGGCCAAAGACAATAAGTCCCGCCGAGGCCTCTTGGCATTTCAGCCGATGGCCAGGAGACGCTGCGGATGACCCATGAGGCAGCCGCTCGAGACAGATTAGAGATACGGCGGTCAAAACCTCTACGACCGTGTGATGGCATTTTTTCGGTCCCGTGAGCGGCCGGAACGGGTCGGGGGTTGGGATCCCAGCGGTCAAGGAGCCGGGGGGCGTTGCGCTTTCGCCACGGTCCGCAGGAATCGGCAATCAGACGCGATAAGCAATGTTCAACCCGACCCAAAAGTGGGACGATGACGATGCGCTTTGTGGAACCTCCAAGCACATCCCGCCGGTCCACCCGCGGTGCTTCCCCACGCCCATGGCGAACCGGCGCCCAACCCTAGCGGCCGCCAGGGACGCCGACAGCGCAGCGGTGGGTCGCTGGACGGGACCGGGCAATCGCGAAGAGGCCGTCGAATGATCCCCTGCCGGCCGTTGACAGCTGCGGGCCTTCTTGCCCTGCTGTTGGGGCTCTCCGGCTGCGGCTATTCCCTTGAGCAGCGGATCGAAGCACTGCGTGCCGCCGGGTACAACGTTGGGCCTCGTGAGCCGAAGAAGCCTCAGGCCCAACGGCGGGCGCGAGCGCAACCACGGACGCCATCCGAGGACCACGCCCTCCATACCAGTAGTACCGACTCGGTCGCAAGCCAGATTGAGCCATGGAAACCGGTGCCGGCCGATCACAAGAGCACGCCTGACCAAAATTCACCGGAGTGGGTCAGGGAGCAGGCGGAAGCGGCGGAAAAGGACCGCACGCTCGACCGTAAGATTCGTGGCATCTGTCGCGCATGCTGATCGATACTGATCATCGTCGAGACGCTTCGCGCAACTGAAGTCCCGGCCTGGATCCTAATTCGGATGAAGCCGGGTCTGTGCAAAATGTAATTCAGTGCGGGCACCGCCAAGCTCGTCCGCGAGCGCGCTTTTCGAGGTGCTCGAATGACCTGGCCGCGTTTTTTAGCTGAATTACTCGATCCGAGGTGGGCGGTTGCGCGAAGGAGCGGTACGTGCACTACGCATCCGCCTGGGCCTATGTGCACCCCAAACTTCGCACCGCGTGCACCGACCGCACGTAATACGAGCACTTGCCGAGGTCGACGGCGGTCACTTATGCTTCCGTCACCGCAGCCTACTCACTCGGGGGGATGTGATGCGAAGCTGGTTGAGCGTTCTCTTCGTCGCAACGGCGTTTGCGCTTGCAGCTTGCGGCGAGCCGAAACCTGGGCCGCAGGGACCGCAGGGCACCGCAGGCCCGCCCGGCCCGCAGGGCCCGGCCGGCGAGCAGGGGCCTGCAGGTCCTGCCGGCGCGAAGGGCGAGGCGGGGGCGCAGGGCACCGCCGGCGCGCAGGGGCCTGCAGGTCCCGCCGGCCCGAAGGGCGACGCGGGCCCGCCCGGGCCGCGCGGTGACGCGGCTGCGCCGCCAGTCCGCGCTGTGAGCGGAACCGAAACGGTTGCGTGCGAGCCGACCGAGGTCTTGGTTTCGATCGTGTGCCAGAGCGGCGCGCCCAACGGCGCCAAGTGCCATGGCGACGCAATCGGCCTCTGCGTTCGCAAGTGATGTGGGCGATTGCCGAGCCATCATCGTGAGTAGCCCTGACGACGTTTGTGAAGGCGTGGTTCGCCCAACGTCCCTCGAAAAATCGGAGGTCGTTGTACCTGTTTCACGCAACGCGAGCGGCTAGCGAGCCGCGCGAATGGCCGCCATCTCCGCGGATTATGCCGGACAAAGAGGGCCTACCTAACAGGTTGTCGACGCAGCCCGGCGAGGGCAAGGGCCATCGCGATCCAAACCGGAATCCAGCGGTGGGTCATGTCGACTAACCGAACCGCCGCCAGACGAGGCCGCGGCCATTCGACGCCGAACAGGTGAGATGTTTCGCCAACCGCCAGAATTTCCGCTCGGCCGTCAGCAAAACATGTTGTGAACCGTGATCTCGACCCACTTGCCTCCGCCGTGATGACCGTGAGCACCGCGCCGCGCGAAGCAATGCACACACGTTGTGCTGCAGTTGCGGCATGTACTTTTTCGGCCTCCCCTCCTCCGCGAAACTCCTCAAACTTGATCGCTACGAGCAGAATGCTCGTGGGCGGATTAGATGCCGGAAAATAAGTCGCGCACCCCCGAACAAAGCGCGCTTCACGTTATTGAGAGCCGACAGTGCGGCGCTGACCTGCGCCCGGGTAGCGGTCCGCTGACCTCGAAGTTAGGGAGTCGTCATGAAGAACGCCAGGGCGCTCTGATTTAAGGTCGATTGCGTGGTTGGGATCAGGCGGGAGAGGAGTGCGAACAGGGCACGCGAAAGCACCTTAAATCGGCGCAGGAGGGGGTCGAAGTTGTATCCGGCGGCGGCGCGCACGGCATTGGCACGATCGCCGTCTCGTCCCTTGAGACAGTTTCTGCCCATATTGGTGGCCTTTGTCAGCAAGGAGTGAAGGTAGGGCGTCGTAGCTCGGTCACAGGTGGTCGCATTTTCCTTCGGCGTTGCCTCCTCGCCTAAAAGTGTCGCGTCCGGTTCGCCTGGTGGAAGCCGCGATGACACCGAGCTGAAAGAGTACTCGGCCACCCGCAACGTCGACGCAACCGGAGCCAAACTGAGATCATCGCCGGACGGGCAGGCCCGAAGCCACAAATTTCGATTCGGCTCGTTCAGATCGATTGTCCGGATGCGCCGGCCGACACGGTGACGGTGATGCGCTGCACCTGGGTATTGCCGTTGGGAAACTTGACCTCGAGACTTAGCGTGTCGGCGCCGGTGAAACCCGGCCGTGATCGATAGAACGCGACCAGGCCGGGAACCTGCAGAGCGAGGCATTGCTTGTAGTTGGTGGCGCCGATCTTCGCGCGCTTTACGACCACCCGGCCGTTGGTCGGCGCATCGGTCAGCCGGATGGTCGGCAGGGGCCCTGAGCTACAGTCTGGCTGCACGTTGACGTAGACTCCGACGCGAACGTCCTTGTCGGCTTGCGCCTTGACGGCGCGCTCGACGGTCGTGGCCTGCGCCCATGCGCTCGCGGCAGACGCCAAAGCTGTCAACAGAATTGCGCCGCACAATGTCGTTACCCTAGCCTCCATTCACGTCAGGCTCCCATTGCGGGCGCGCCAGGAGCAGCGCGGATTGAATGCTCGTCGAACCAACAAGTCACTGCATGCGTTGCCCGCCCGCCACCCGCCACGCCGCCATAGGCACTCTTCGCCTGAATTCGTGCGCGTGGAGACGCAACGACGCGCCCGCCCAATGCACCGTCGACCCGCCGACTGCCTTCGATCCATGCCGGCAAGTTCGGGAGATCTCGGTGCACGCGCCAACTACCCGACGTCGTGCGCATGTCGGACTGTCGGACCTCCGCGACTGCGCCACGCGCGCGTCCCGGGCACCGAACAATTGGTAGCTCATATCAGATATGAGCTTGCCCTCGGTCTCGTTCGCTCCCATTCACGCATCCAGGCCCATTGAAAATATACAGTAATTTGGCTTCGTTCTGCCAAAGTTAACCAACTAAAACTTGTGTATCATGGTAGCGTCATCCAAAGCTAGAGTCGCAGATTTTCGCCTTGATAGG
>Ga0114129_10000777_pt1 | contig 40773 bp, 31 predicted proteins | sample RhiMetdeltSRZDD1_FD_80071 | JGI IMG/M metagenome (GOLD analysis project Ga0114129, IMG submission 80071) | Populus rhizosphere microbial communities from Tennessee, USA - Rhizosphere MetaG P. deltoides SRZDD1 (version 2) (version 2) | ecosystem: Host-associated > Plants > Roots > Rhizosphere >...
AGTCGTCAGGCCCACCGGTGTCACATACAGCGCAACATTCCACCAATGGTTGAGGAGTGGCTCCTTCGCCATTCTTGTCCTGCCGACAATCTGCGTCCACATGTGGACTGTATCGCACGTGTTCTCCCACTCCGCAAAGGGGAGTGGCGGCCAGTCCGGATTCTGCTGTTGAGACATGGCATCCATACTACCTCCGACCGCAGGTGCGGTCTACGAGCGCGGTCCTAGACTGGACGATTCGGAACGCACTTGACACCGTCGAATCGCTCTGATATCCGGAAACGGCCTTTAAAATTGGGGGAGATACTGGAGATGATCAATATCATGCGTAAACGTCAGAAGCGGTGGTTAGTGCTGTCGGCGCTTGGATTCGCCTTGGCGACCTGGGTTGCTCTGGGGCAGCAGACGAAGAGATTGGACGATCTGGCGATCCGCAATTCCGGGAAAACGGGCGACGAATGGCTGACATATGGTTTGACGCCCGGTGAAACGCGTTACAGCCCGCTTAAGCAAATCGACTCGAAGAACGTGGAGCGTCTTGGACTTGCGTGGTCTTATGACGTCGGACAAGGCGGAGGAGGTCAGGAAGCGACGCCCCTCGTCCATAACGGCACAATTTACGGCATTACAAATTGGAGCATTGTTTTCGCTGTCGACGCTCGGACAGGAAACGAAAAGTGGCGATGGGATCCTGAAGTGAACCGCCAGGCTGTCCAGCCGAAAATTTGTTGCGGTGTCGTCAACCGCGGTCTCGCCTTATATCAGGGCAAAGTGATCGCTCCGGTTATCGACGGTCGATTGCAATGGCTTGACGCTGAAACCGGTAAGCCCCTTACGGAAGCTCGGGTCGCATACCCTCAGGAGAATTACACCATCACCATGGCTCCGCGCATCGCGAGGGGCAAGGTTATCATCGGTGTTAGTGGTGCGGAGTACCCGGTTCGCGGATATTTCGCTGCCTACGATGCGAATACCGGTCAATTCGCCTGGAGGTTCTACACAGTCCCCGGTGATCCGTCGAAACCATTCGAAAATCCGGCGTTGAAAAAAGCCGCGGAGACCTGGTCTGGAGATTGGTGGAAGATGGGCGGCGGCGGCACGGTTTGGGATGGCATGGCGTATGACCCTGAGGCCGACCTCATTTATATCGGTACAGGAAATGGCGGGCCCTGGCCTGAAGAACTCCGTAAATCCAAGGGTAAAGACAATCTTTACGTCTGTTCCATTCTGGCAGTGAAGCCGGATACCGGTGAGCTGAAGTGGTATTACCAGATGGTTCCGGGCGATTCGTGGGATTTCGACAGCGTGCAACAATTGATGCTCGTCGATCTGACCATAAATGGCCGCCCCCGCAAAACGATCATGCAGGCAAATAAGAATGGTTTTTACTACGTGCTCGATCGCATCACAGGCGCGTTCATTTCCGCTCAGCCATTCTCCCAAGTGACGTGGGCCAAAGGCATCGATCAGGAAACGGGCAGGCCGATTATCAACCCTGAAGCGCATTACGACCACAATGATGAAACGGTCGCCATTGCCCCGGGGCCGGGCGGAGCGCACAACTGGTCACCAATGTCTTATAATCCAGCTACCGGTTTGATCTACATACCCACAACAACGACCGGCAGCTTCAACTACACCGAAGACAAGAATTTCAGCTACACACCGGGCCGGCAAAACATGGGCATTCAATTCAGCTTCGGTCCCGGCCGTGGGGGAGCTCCTGCCGCAGGAACAGGTCGAGGCACAGAACCTGGTGCTGCAACTCCCGCCGATACGCCTGCACCCGCACCGGCAGCGGCCGCAGCGGCACCGCCTCCGGCTCCTCCAGCAAAAACGCTCCCAACCATTGGGCCCGCGCCGATTGAAGGCCAGCGAGGAGCGCTTGTAGCCTGGGATCCGATCACACAGAAAGAACGTTGGAGAGCTAACGGCGGCGCAAGCATAGGTGGCGGAACCGTAACGACGGCAGGAAATCTGGTCCTGCAAGTTATTCCTGACGGACGACTCGTTGCTTACAGCGCCGATAAGGGTGAAAAGCTTGCGGAAATCCAGACGGGTTTACGTGGTGGAATGGGACCGCCTATTACGTTTTCCTTGGATGGGAAACAATACGTCGCGCTGATGGGGGGCACCGGACCTGTGCTGGGCCGCGGTGCGCCGCCCCCGCCGCCTCCCGGTGGTGCTGCTCCGGCTACCGGTACGACGGCTGCGGGTGGCGCGAATGTTTCGCCCGACGTAGCCGGCGCACAAGCTGCCGCCGGGCAACGCGCTGGTGGTGGTGCCGCTGCAGGTGCCGCAGGTGCTGGACCGGGTCCAGGTCCGGGTCCCGGACCTGGTGGATTCCCGCCAGGTCCGCCGCCGGTTCTGCCAAAGCTGTTGGTGTTCGTGCTCGACGGCAAGGCTGCACTTCCGAACGCGCAATAAGGCGGGAGAACGAACAAAAAGTGGAACACAAAACAGCACAAGAACAACAAAATTGTAAAACTTTGTTCTTCTTATGCCTTTTGTGTTTTTACTGATTTACGGTTCTTGACTTAAGAGAACTTGACATCAATAATCGCGTTGCACTTCAATCATTCAATGGAATCTATCGGAGGTTATCAATGACACGAAATCTCACCGGGGCTTTCGTTCTGGGTTTCGGTCTACTTTCGGCTACGGCGCCGGCGCTCGCGCATCATGCCGTATCAGCGGAATTCGATCGGAACAAGCCGATCACGTTCACAGGAACAGTTGAGAAAGTCGAGTGGATGAACCCTCATATCTATACCCACATTCAAGCGAAAGACGCGAGTGGGAAAACTGTCGTCTATGAAGTTGAAGGCGGCGCACCGAATGCTCTGTTTCGGCAAGGATGGAGACCGGATACATTGAAAGTTGGTGATGTTGTCACCGTTACGGGCAGCCGCGCCAAGAGCGAAGCTTCTATGCGTGTTGGCAGTGCCACAATAACCAAGGCCGACGGAACCAAGGTTTTTGGCGGCGGTAATAATCAGACCGCAGCGCAGCAGCAGTAAAAGAACGCAAAAAGCGCAAGAGGCACAAAACTTTCGGGAGTTTTGTGCCTCTTGCGCTTTTTGTGTTCCGGCTAATCGCCTAGTCGACGGTCTCGGGATACTTCCATTTCGTGATCGTTCCATCCTGCAAGCTGATGTTGTTCTCCTCGCAGGAATACTCCATGATCACGTCAGCAGCGGGCTTGAGCGTCCATGTCCGCACATTCATCCAGTCGTGCGTATAAGCCTTGGGATCGTGCACGGTAAAAGTGTGTTGAATCGTGCGTGAGTCGGTACGCGTAAACGTGTTGATCATCTTCACGTCCTTGCTGTGCGGATGACCATTGGTATCGAGCTTGGTATAGCCGTTGAAGCCTGTTGTTTCGAGCACCAGCGTATCGCCCTCCCAGTGCGCCGTTGACACACCGTTCCAACTCCGAGGCAGGTCCGCGGGCCATTTGAAGTTTGGATCCAGCGGAACCCAGTGGAACCAGGTGTTCTGCTCGAATAGGAACGCAAGCGCGTCGTTACTGTGAATGATTTGGACGCCGTGCGGCGAGTTGATGCTTCGCGCCATACCGAACGGCAGGCAACTGCCCGCGTAGTCGCCGTTCTTCTCGGGATCGTATGCTTTCCATTCCTTTAATCCCCATTCGGTATAGGGCAGGTCGTTTGTCTTCATTGCGCCCTTTGCATCGGGCAGTGCCTCACCCTTGTGCGGCCAGTCCAGGGGCATTCGCGTCATCGGGTCCAGCGCATTTTGGCCGCGGGGACCCGCCATGTTCGGCGTGTATGGATTGTTCCAGTGCCCGCTGAGATCCGGCTTGCCATTGGGAAGACGTGGAGTGGGACCGGCCGGTGGCAGATTGGCATTCGCTCCGCGTCCACCGCGTCCGCCGCCGCGCTGACCGGGTTCGGGAGCGGCACCTCCTGCTTGTCCAGCTTGTGCACCCTGTCCGGCCTGCCGAGCGGCAAGTGCAAGGTCAAAAGATAAGATAGCGACAAACGCCGCCACCGCAATGACCGAATTCAATCGAATTCTCACTTCAAATCTCCTTTCTCGATAGCGAGGCTATTCTGCACCGTGCCTGCTGTCAAGGGTTGTTCCGCTCTACTGGACCCGGTCTTTCCATAAGTTGTTTTCCTGACAGATGTATTCCTGAATCTCGCCGTTCGGATCCCATGTTACGTCGAAGCTTACCTTCCAGGGCGCAGTATACGCGCCGACATCGTCGATTGTTGCCTCGTAGTGCAACGTGTAGAGATCCATGCGAGTGAAGCGTTCAACTAAATGCATTTTGTCCGTGTGGGGTTTTCCGCCCATGTCGATCCATGTTCCTTCGTTGAATCCGACGGTGTCTACGACAAGTGTATCGTTTTCCCAATGACCAACCGAGTGACCCATCCAGGTCAGGTTCAAGGCATCTCCGCCGGGATGAGCACGACCGTCCATGTAAATGATGCGCCACACGTGCGCGCCGCCTTCGTAAATCATGAGAATGCGTTTTTGCTCAGGCAACTGGATAATTTCCATCGGGTACGGCGTGGTCATCATGCGCGGTCCCGCGGGCGGAAGACAAAATCCCTGCGGATCGTATTTCGATACAGTCTCCACCTTTCGGTAATTCGCGAGTTCCCTCGCCCAGGGCTGGTACGGAATCTCTTTCGGGTCCGCGATGGAGGTGTAGTCTTGATACTGCTGCGGTGCCCAATAACCTTTGTTCGGCTCAACAGGGCCGAGATTTGGCGTGCCATCCTTCAAACGCGGAGCGGGAGGGGGATTGACAGGCTTTTTTGGAGCCCGCACCTGGGCGACCGCCGGCGCTGTCATGACGAAGAAGATCAGTATGAATCGCAGCATCTCGTCGCGAAAATTATAGGGGACGACCGGGACTGTCAAGGTTAATATAGGCCACCGTACAACAGGAGGAATCATGATACGCAAAAGCTCTGTAGTTGCGGTTCTTGCTGCAATCCTCTGTCTGCAATCCGTTTCCGCGTCGGCGCAGCGTGGTCAGGGCCGCGGCGCAGCAGGACAGACTGTCGAAAAGATCAAGATGCTCAAGCCGAACCTTTACGAGGTTACGGGAGGCGGTGCCAATACTCTAATACGAGTCACAAATCAGGGTTTAATCGTCGTAGATACTAAGAATCCACCGAACCCGCCAACGGCGGCCGAGAGTGAGAATTTCAACCGTCTGATGGAAGAAATCAAGTCGGTGACGAATCAACCCGTGAAGTTTGTTATCAACACGCATCACCATCCCGATCACGTCGGAAATAACCAGAAGTTCATCGATGCCGGCGCCCAAGTGGTGGCTTTGGACGCTTTGAAGAGCTGGATGGAGAAGGACCCGCGGACCACTGAGATTCCGGGCCGCCCAACGCAGACATTTTCGAAGGAGTACACGGTGAAGCTCGCCGACGCCGAGGTTCGCCTCTACAGTTTCGGCAGGGGGCACACCGGTGACGATACGATGGTGTATTTCCCCGACATGAAAATCGTTATGGTCAGTGATCAGATTACCGACGGGACTCCGATCGTCGATTTTGCCAATGGCGGCAGCGCTGTCGAATGGACGAAGATTCTTGACGGTGTGCTCGCGCTTGATTTTGAGCAAGCCATTCCCGGGCGCGGCGAACCCAAGTCCAGAGCGGACGTCCAGGCATTCAGAACGAAATTCGCAACACTGGTCCAACGGGCCTCGGACGCAATCAAGGCCGGAGCGACGAAAGACCAACTCGCGATGCAGGTCAAGACAGATGATCTAAGCTGGCAATTCCAGCCGGCCTTTTTTGGCTCGCTATACGATGAATTAACCAAGACGAAATAGGAATCAGGACCACAAAAAGCACAAGAAGCGCAACACGTTTGAGTACGTCTTTGCGCTTCTTTTGCTTTTTGTTCCTTCCTGTTTTCTTACGTCACTTCGCCGAACGGTATATAACGGCCGAGGATGATCACGGCGATCCACAAAAATATCGAAGCAGCGGCAACCACTTTAGCAAAGCGTGGCGCGTCTTCCCCGGGTCCAACGTCTTCCAGAACGCGGAACGCGCTCGTGCATTGGAACAGCAGCAAATTCAATCCCGCCACCAATATGGTCAACATTTTCAGTTGGAAAACAATGTTCACGATATAGAAACCCGGCATACCGATAAAGAAGAGGAATCCCGTAATCACATTGATAATGAAGCCGGCGATTCCCCACGGTAAGAATCGGTGCAGGGGCGCCACGGGCAATTGCTTCAGGAATCCGAGAATGCGCAGGTTGAGTACTCCAACGGCCCCCAGAAGCAGTATTAAGCCGACGAAGTGAAGGTCCTCCAATATCGGCCAGACCCACATCGAAGAATCGATCACAAAGTGCTGGAGTGCGATTATGAGTCGGGCACCCAGGCTCCCAACGGTTGACGCCGTTTCCGGCCCCGAAAGAATCTCGGGATGCCGGATATCCCCTCCCGTATTGCCGGCAATCGCCATGAGCACCGACGTCACGATCGAGAAAAAAAGCACGGCCAACAAGTTCAACCGCGCAGGACGAGACATCCAGGGATGCTTGGCGGTCCGGCTGAAACGCCAAAGCCCAAACAGCGCAATCGCGCCGGTGATTTCCATGAAGATGAACGCCAAAAGGGCAGCGCCCTGGTGCGCCTCGATCGACGCCATAGAAACATCCTGCGATTCTTTGATGGCGTCGGCAGCGCCGGGACCACTCAGATATGTAGGGATCGCGAAAAGAGCGATTATTGAAAACAACGCCAGGCACGCTTGCTTGAGGTCATCATGATTTCCCGCCATCGCGACGAGGAACAGGGCAAGCGTCACAAGCGTGCCGATTATCGGCAGGTGGTTCAGCGAAATATGCAAATGCGCCAAGTTCATCACGGCTGGATCCTCCTACCCGGCGTAACCGTACTTTATATACACATACGTATACGCCAGCATCCGGCCGGAAGTGACGACTCCAAACCACAACAGCAGGGACCACATTGCAAGTGCCCTCCCCTTCATCATCATAGTGGAATCGCTAAGACTGGCGTCTTCGAACACCTTCGTCTTGAGCTTTTGCATCACGACCACAGCGAGCGCAACGAGCGTTAGCTTTAGATAGAAGTCCGGATTCGTAAGCGCCTTCGTGGGATATGCGATCAGGAGCAGCATTCCTGATACGACCTGTATCGCAAACCCGATCCAGATAATACGGTACAAACCCTTCAGTGGAAAAAGCGGCAGGTCCTTTGCGACACCCAGAATTCGCAAATCAATAATGGCGCTCGCTCCAACGAGCAATCCCATGCCAATGGCGTGGAGCGAAATAATGAACCAGAAAGCAAAGATCGATGGCGAATCGCGTATCCACGTACTCAGACCACTTTCTTCTATCGTCTTGAAAATCAAAGGAACGGCCAAGCTTCACCTCCTAGGACAACGCGCTCAGAAACACAGGTTGGGCATCGTATACAGCGCTGAGAAACGTGTCAACGGGTGCCGGTTCGAGTTCTCGAATAATCCCTTGACTTACCCAACTCTGCCTAAAATAATGACCATTCACTTGTCAGCGGCGCTAAGGAGGGTCGATGAAACGAAATTTTCTAATTGTCTTGAGTCTCTGCATAGGTTTACTGGCTCTGTCCATCTCCGTGTTCGCGCATCACGCCATTTCGGCTGAGTTCGATACGACGAAGCCCATTAAGTTCGAGGGCACCGTAAAAACGGTGGATTGGATGAACCCGCACATTTACGTGAACATCGAAGCAATGGAAAACGGGAAACCCGTTCTCTACTCCGTCGAAGGCGGTCCACCGAACGCATTGTACCGGCAGGGCTGGAGGCCGGATTCACTGAAAGTCGGAGACAAGGTGCAGGTCAGTGGTATCCGCGCTAAGAAGGCGGAATCCAATCGCATCGGCCAGGCGCAGATCACTATGCCCGACGGCCGCATCTTCGCCCGCGGCGGTGGATCCAACCAGAACCAATAGCAAACCCCTCTTGAATCGCTGACAACGGGCCGCGGAGATCGCGGCCCGTTGCTTTTTGGCTCACTTGAGAATCTACTGCCTCACAGAGCCGGTGTCTCGCTGTGGTATGATCCCGCGCACAATCCCAATCCATCATTGAAGGAGAAATGTGCTCTCACTCAAGCAGCCGCTCTTAGGAATCGCTGCTTCCGTTCTCGTCATGGCAGTGGCCCTTGCCTTCATCTCGCTTTTTGACTTCCCGACTTTCGCAGGCTGGGTTGGCTATCTCGCGATCTGCATCATTCCGATGGAAATCACGGTTGGTGTCGTCTGGGGGACGAATCGTCCGGCTTTCGCCGCGAAGCAAAAACAGCCCCTGAAGGGCATTTTGCTGGCCGCCATAACGCTGATGGCGGGTGTCATTGTCGCACCTGTATATCTGGCAGTAGTTGGCGGCAATATCACACCTCCCGGACCAGTTCTTTCGCACGCCATCATTGTGTCGGTCATTGTTACGTTCTGGGCTGCGATCATGTTCGGGGCGTGGCCGTTCAAAGTAATCATCAGGAATGAAGTCGCAGCGGGTCTTGCGATGCTCGCCGCCTGTTACGTTATAAACCTCCTGCTGTTCCGGCTATTCTTCGATTACAGTTTTCTTCAAGGCGCGCCGGTCTACGTCGCAGGTTTGGATCCACACGGGATATTCAACGCTTTGAATGCGCTCGTGTTCTATCTCACGTTTATCAGCATCATGTTTTTGATGTTGAGTTTCGATTTATGGCCGTTAACGAAATTCCCGGTGCTAATGCAGCAACCGGCACTCGGCATCGTTTGGACACTGATTTGTCTCGCTTTAGGAAGCGTCGCATTTTGGATCGGCACAAGCCTGCTGAAAATGGACGTCATGGTTTTCCTGGTCACCGTGCCGATACCCTACATCTTTGGAACAATCATCGTGCTGAATGTGTTTCAGAACTCTCTGGCTTCAAACCTCACGCAACCAGCGAAAGGAATTGTGAACGCCATACTGGTGGCGATTATCGGCACGCTTCTGGCACAACTTTATCGCGCCCTTGTGCCAACCGTAACTGGAGCGCTGAACTCCGGTCCTCCAACTTACGATCTCGAGATCTGGCTAGCGTCCGCATTGCTGTCTGTAACGTTTCCACTCCTGATCTTTTTCGCTGAATTCTTAAAGTTCTGGCCGTTGGCAAAATCAGAATAAGAATCAGCCACAAGAAGCACAAAAGGCACAAAGTAGCTGAACCTACTTTGTGCCTTTTGTGCTTCTTGTGGCTGATTCTTCCAAAAGTTTCACTAGCCCATAAAGCGTGCTGTTGACCGGTGTTCGCACACCCAGCTCTTGACCCCGGCGTGCAACGTATCCGTTGAGAGAATCGATTTCGGTAGGACGACCGCGGGCAAGGTCTTGTGCCGTGGACGATGTTGCTGTGGCCATCGCATCACCGAGTTTGAACGCGGCGGCGATGAGTTCATCGGCGGTCGGAAGGACCACACCGCCTGCAACTCCGACAGCAACAACTTCGCGGACCAATTCGCGCATGACATCTTGAGTGAGCGGATTACTCTTGATCACGCCGTACTGGCACTGTCCAACTGCAGAAATCGCGTTGTAAGCGCAATTCATGACGAGCTTCGTCCAGAGCTCGCCCGCAATATTGTTCGAAATCCGGCATGGGATTCGTGCGCTCTCAAATAAAACGGCGATGCGGTTCACGCTGCCGATAACTATATCGCCTCGTCCTGCATGCTTTACGTGGCCGGGCCCTGTCATTTCCGCAGCGACATAGACTACTGCCGGGACAGCATCAATCCCGGTTGCATCACGTATCCGTTCGACGTTGTCCACACCATTTTGAAAACTGACCAGCAACGTATCTTTCGAAATATAGGGCCTGGCAGCCAAAGCCGCGGTCACGGTATCAACGGTCTTGACGCACAACAGCACAATGCTTGCGTCGCGAACCGCTTCGAGCCGCGTATCGGCGCCAATCTGAATGTAGCCTTGAAAATCGTCGCGATCGAAATACAAGCCATCCCTCTTAATCGCGGACACATGCTGCTCGCGGCCTATCAGGGTCACTCGTACTCCGGCTCGAGCGAGCATCCCACCGAAGTAGCAACCGACCGCTCCTGCGCCGAGAATGGCGACGTGCTCAGAGTGCATGATTCCTCCGCCGAATATGCTTCATGCTCGCAGCAGCGGACGCGTGAGACAAGTCGGCCCGCCGGCGCCCGGAACACAAATCTCCGTTCCGTCGAATTCAGAAACTTTGCATCCGGCTTCTTCAAGGCGGGATCGCGTGACAGGATTACCGCTCACCATCACGACATTGCGGGGGGACACTGCAAGCACGTTGCACCCGAGCGTTTCGTACTCCTCTTCGGGCACCTGTACCATCTGAACCGCACGACTGGTCAGCAGTCCGAATAGAGACACGGGAACAATCCGCCGGTAAATGATCGCAAGATCGTGATCCAGCAAACTAATGAACGACATGAGATGGAGGACATCGTCCGGGCCATTCCAATAGGGAAGCTCCACGGGAATGACAATAACGCCGAGCGGTTGCAGGAGTGCGGAAAGTTGCTCAATTCCCGCCGCATTGGTTCGGAATCCGCATCCGACCAGCAGTGTGTCATGATCGAGCCACACCATGTCTCCTGCCTCAGCCGTGCCTGGCCCATCCACCGCACCGAGTATGGGCACACCCCACGTCGCAAAAGCATCCGCGAATGCATCACGTTCACCACGCCGAGCAATTTTTCCAGTCTGGAAGATAACGGCTCCGCGATCCGTCATCAGCACAGGATCGTGTGTATACAGCGAATCGGCAGTCGTACGATCGTCTGCTGGAAGGTACAGAATCTCCGCACCGGCTTTTTCCAACAGTCCGACAAAATGTCGATGATCGCGCGCCGCCGTCTCCAAAACCGGAGACCGAGTGAAGTGAAGCGGTTTCCATTCGGATTCGATGCGCTGAAACGCTTCTTCCGGCCGCTTCACGACGACGCGCCGCAACGGCGCCACCATGCTCTGGCTTCCGATTTTTTGGCTTTGTATTCTCTCCCCGTTTTCCTTCACTTCGCAGCGGGAAACCGGATCGCTCGACGGAGCGCATCCATCGTCTGTTGCGAACCGGTGAAAAGATTTTCAGGGTATCGGGCGTGCGACGTCATGCTGACGTAGATCGGGTCCGCCTTATAAGTGTTCAGCGACATCCCCGCCAGATACTGCAGCCTCAGGTTGCGGTCGCGATTGATTGAAGCATCCTGCGTCCACGGCTTTAGATCGTTCGCATTGCCTGCATAAGTTGCAACGAGGTCCACGGCCGAATAGATACCGATCTCGCGCAACGATTGTTTAATTCGCGCATATTCCGGACTGTCGAGGCGCGCCTGCATTTTGTCGATATCGATGGTGGTGGGCTCGACCTGGCCGAGCAGGACCACATCGTAGCCCTGGCCATTGACTGTATTAGCGAAAACCATTCCGTTCGGGAAGGCTTCCAGAAAAGTGGCGATCTCACTCTTCACAGCCTCCTCGTTGCTCTCATAGAGCTGAACGAACTGTGTGACCACGCCGCCAGGATTCAAGTGTTTTTTCGCGATCTCAAAAAATTCACGTGTGTAGAGCGCGGCGGCACCTTTCACCCAGGGATCAAGTGGATCGGACGTAATACCGTCGAACTTCTCCTTGGACGTCAACAAATAGTGACGCCCATCGTCGACGCGCACCTCGACTTTAGGGTTACGGATGACATCAAAGTTGTGCTCCGCAAAATGCGTTGAAACAACCTTCGGGACCAACGGCTCTATTTCAGCAATCGTTTCTTTTTGCAGCCTCGGCTCGATGCTCACTGCCCCGGCAGTAACTCCCGCGCCGCAACCGATGACCAGTACGCGATGCGGATTCTCAGGTACCAGAGTGGTCAGATGACCAAGCATCCGCTGCAGACGCATGTCTGCGGGATCGCTCGACGCCTGCACCTTTCCTGCATTGTGATAATTTCGAATTCCGTCCGGCAGATCGGAAACCGCGACAGAGGCCGTCAAGCCTTCACCCATATACACCAACTGATTCGATGCGCCCCGCACCGGAGCAAACCGGCCATACTCCACCAGGCGAGCCGGCAACGGATGAACTACTGCAGCAAGCAACTCAGTGTATCCGGCTATGAGAAGGATTGAGACGGCGAGAGCATACTTCGACAAAGTCTTACCCGACTCTGCACCAAATGCGGTGGCACCCGAGGCGAAGAGTGCTGAAATGGCGGAAAGAACAATCAGCAACTGCTGCGAGTGCTGGCTTCCAATCCAAGCCACCAGGATCAAGCCCGCACTGAGCGAGCCGACAATAGCGCCTACAGTATTCGCAGCATAAACCCCGCCGACGAGCCGAGCCGGATCCTGACCTCGAGATGCGACAGCCGCCAATGCGAGCGGGAAACTCGCGCCCCAAAGAATTGCTCCCGGCAGCACAACCCACAAGGAGCGCACCAGGTCCAACTGCAGAGTGAAGAAGGGCGTGCTGGCAATTGATGGATCGATGGGCCACCACGGAAGTGATTCCGTCAGCATATATGCCGCCCACGCCATCGCGGCACATAGCAGAAGCTGGCACCACGCAAGCGCGACACGCGGCCTCTTCATCTGATGGGAAACGGCCGATCCCAAGGTGCTGCCGATACCCAATCCGACAAGAAACACCGCCACAATCAATGCGAACGTGTACACAGTCGCGCCATAAAGTAGAGAGAGCGTTCTGGTCCAAAGGACTTCAGAGGCGAGTGCGGTCAAACCCGACAGCGCAATGGACACGTAAACCGGCCATGCGCCGGTTGCAACTACCGGCTCAGAATTTTCCAGGGCAGCTGTATACGACGTCCCTCTGGACAGAGCGAGACTCAGCAACGCAACGCCAACGTTCAAGCCGACGGCGACGAACGTTGTCGTGGAAATATCGAAAACGCGCATCAGGTAAAACCCGGCAAGCAAGCTCCCGATCACGGCGCCACAGATATTCCCGCCATAGAAGAAGCCCAACCAGGAAACGCCGCGCGGCGTCGTTTCGACCCAGCGTGAAATAGCCGGCAGGGTTGCACCCATGAGCAATGTCGGAGGTAGCAGGCAAATGCCTGCGATCAGGCCGCGAAACATCATGCTCAGCAAACCGGAACCCGCCCATGCGGTGTAAACGCCATTGATCAGAGGCATGGCAAACAAAAGCACCAAACCTATTACACCGATGCCCAATTCCATCAGCGCGTAAACCCGCAGCGGATGAAGCCGCCTGGAAACGAATCGCGGAAATAGCAGGCTGCCCAAACACATCCCTCCCATAAATGTTCCGAGCAAAATGCCGAGTGACACTGTCGACGAACCTATGATGAGTTCGAGGAGTTGAAACCAAACAACTTCGTAAATCAGCGCCGAGCAGCCGCTTCCGATGAACATGATGAGGAGCAATGGAAGGATTCGCCCCGAAGTTAAGTGTGCCGTCTCCTCTGCGGCAACTTCATTCATACTTATTTCACGCATAAGAAAAAGGAACTCCTTGAATGGACCGAGGATCGTATCACAAAAGGATAACGACCGCCGGGCCGGTCCGGCGAGGGATGCGGGATCGCAATCCGCCGCTAATTTGCTTGCGAGGCTTCCTGCAGTTGCGTATAACCGGAAAGTAACGAGATGATTTGGAAGATCCTGTTTGCTCTAATCCTTGCCCAGGGTCAAGCCAATCCAACAGGTGCTATCCGCGGGCAAATCATTATTCCATCGGTAAACGCTTTCGACCGAATTCAGGTCGTGGTGCAACGATCCGATGGTCCGATTGTGGCTCGCATTTTCTCCGACACTCTCGGTCACTTTGAAGTTCGAAACCTGGCGAACGGTAATTACGACATCCTTGTCGACGTCGATGGATATGAACCAGTCCGGCAACAAGTTGGAGTAAGTAGCGGCGGCTACTTCAACGCAGCGAGTGTCAACATCACTCTTCGCGAAAAAGAGAAGACTGCCGTTGTCAAACCCGATGGCAATCCTGCGGAAGATACGGTGGACATTACAGAACTGTCGAGGAAATATCCAAAGAAAGCGATCCAGGATTACGAAAAAGCTAAAGCAGAACTTCGTAATAAGAATGAGGCGAAAGCGCTCGAGTTGCTTCTATCCGCCATCAAGGTTGCACCCGACTTCTACGACGCACACAACACTTTGGGCTCGATCTATCAGAAGCAGAGTCAATTTCAAGAAGCCGAAGCGGAGTTCACTCGGGCCCGCGAGCTCAATCCCAGAGCACCCGAGCCTCTCGTGAACTTGGGCAGTTTGTATATCGACGAAGCGGCTGCGAGCGCCGCGCAAGGTCCAGCCTCTGTCGGCAAGATCCTGGACAAGGCACTCGACATTCTCGAAGCTTCGCTGAAGATGAAGCGCTCACCCATGGCATATTATTTCCTGGGAACTGCATACTACCGATCCAGCTTTTACGACGAAGCGGAAACGAATTTCAAACATGCTTTAGAGATGGATTCGCGCTTTCCTGCCGGGCGTTTGATGCTCGCCAACACCTACATCAGGCAACGAATGTGGCAGAACGCGCTCGAACACCTCGACATATATCTGGCCGATAATCCCAAAGCTTCCGATCGCGAACAGATCCAAGAGACACGAGCGAGAGTCGCACAGCGGATCAAGTAACCCGGCCCGGCTTGCGCTGTAGGCGCGGTCTATGACCGCGCGGTTTGCTGGAATCAACGGAATTCGCGCGGTCATAGACCGCGCCTACAGACACTGACTTCCTCATTTGTTCCTTGAATTCTTCAGGATGCCAGCCTATGTTGCTGCTTCATCCTTCCAGGAGAACTCAGATGACCAGACGCGAAATGCTTAGACAGTTGGGAGGTGCGATTGGCCTGGCCGCCGGCCTGCCGCTCGCAGCGCGAGCGCAGGCGCGAACCCAGGGCCTTAGCGGCGTGGCCGACGCTCTCGTGTCCTTCACTGCTGCAGAAGCTAAGACACTGCGTGCGATTATCAGCAGGATTATCCCGTCGGATGAAAACGGACCCGGGGGCCTGGAAGCCAGAGCCGATCGGTTCATTGATCGAGCGCTCGCCGGCGCGCTGAAAAATCAGAAAGCTGCGTACTCGGCCGGTTTGGCGGCAGTCGATGGCTATTCGCAATCCTTGAAAGGCCGGCCGTTTGCCGATCTTGCGCCAAACGATCAAGACGCAATCTTGACGGATATGCAATCGAATCGGGCGACCGGCTTCGATGGAGGCTCGGGACCGTTCTTCAATCTCGTTCGCACGCATACAATCCAAGGAACCTTCTCTGATCCGTTCTACGGAGGTAATGAAAATTTTGTCGGATGGGACTTGATCGGATATCCGGGTGCCCGCGTTGTCGTTTCCGCAAACCTGCAGCGAATGGATGTGAAACCGGAACCGAGCCGAAAATCCGCTTACGACTACGGAATGTTCACCAAAGGAGAGTTTTAGCAATGGCAACAACTCTCAAGAAGACCAATGTTGTAATCATAGGCTTGGGTGCCGCCGGTGGTGTGGCGTGTCTTCCGTTAGCTCAGGCCGGTTTGGAGGTAATCGGGCTTGAAGCCGGATCGTGGCTCAACACTAAAGATATGGCTCCGGATGAACTGAAACTAAGCCGCGGCCTATGGCCTCCTGGTCCACAGAAAACGAAGGTCGAAGGTGTGACTTCGCGACCGAATGCGTCGCAAACGGCAGTTCGCGGGAATCACCCGATGATGAATGCCGTGGGCGGCACGTCCGTTCATTACATGGCACAAAGTTGGCGACTGAATCCCTGGGACTTCAAAGTCCGAAGTGAAACGATTCGGCGCTATGGCGCATCGCGAATTCCCAAAGGCTCGACTATTGAAGACTGGCCGCTCGCGTACGAAGATCTCGAGCCGTTTTATGATCATGTGGAGTACGAGATCGGTGTTTCCGGAAAAGCCGGCAACATCGCGGGCAAGAAAGACGATCGAGGGAATATTTTCGAAGGCTCCCGCAAGCGCGAATTTCCGATGCCCGCTCTTCGAACTACCGGCTACATGGAAAAAATGATCGCTGCCGGAAAATCCCTCGGTTGGCACCCGTTCGTCGCACCCGCCGCGATCACTAGCAGGGCGTACGAAGGAAGGCCCGGTTGCGCCTACCACGGATACTGCATTGGCGCCGGCTGCCATATCAACGCGAAGAGTTCCACCGCGGTGACGACCATCCCGAAGGCGATGAAGGCCGGGAAATTCAGTGTGGTAACCGAAGCCCGGGTAACAACGATCGAAGCAGACAACAACGGCCGGGTGACCGGCGTGAACTATCTAACAGACGGACAGGAATACTTCCAGCCGGCTGACGCCGTACTCTTGGGAAGCTACGTATACGAAAACGTGCGCGTTCTCTTGCTCTCGAAATCCAAGCCATATCCGAACGGATTGACGAATAACCATGGCCAGGTTGGAAAGCATTACTTCAGCCACAATCAAGGTGGGGCCGTCAGTGCACTCTTCCCTTTCAACCTCAACAATTGGTACGGAACCCCTGGCCAAGGCATCGCGATCGATAACTGGGCAGATGATAATTTCGATCACTCCGGCCTCGATTTTATCGGTGGCGGTAATTTGTATGTCTACACGGAACGGCGACCGATCGCCGCAGTCAACGGTGTGCAGGGATGGGTGCAAGGCGGAGCGAACTGGGGTTCGAAGTGGAAGGCTTTCGTTAAAGAAAATGCGGATCGGTACAATACCGCGTACCTTCAGAAAACGACGCTTCCTTACGAAGACAATTATCTGGACCTCGATCCGGCCGTGAAGGACCCACTTGGGTTTCCTGTAATCCGCATTACCGCCGAGTACAAGGACAACGAGCGAAAGATCGGCGCCTTTATCGCGGAAAAAATGAAGCAATGGTATATGGCCGCGGGTGCGGTTCAAGTGAACGGCAATGGGAACGTGGGTGGCGCGATGGGAGCATCAACTCACGCGTACGGCGGCACACGTATGGGAAACGATCCGGAGACGAGCGTCGTGGATAAATGGGGCTTCTCTCACGAAACACCGAACCTCGGAATTCTTGGAGGTTCAGTCATGGGCACGAGCGGCGCTCGAAATCCCACGCAAACACTTCAAGCGCTCGCATGGCGAACTGCGGATCACCTGGTCAAGAACTGGAAGAGTATCTCCTCGTAGTATGTGTGAAAACGTTTTGGAAATAAGGGCGGCCAAACGGAGGAACCGCAAAGCACGAGCTGCCGAACGGCTGTTCTTCGCCGCCCTTCTGTGCCTTAACCTCCTGGTTACTGTAGCGCACGCTCACGACATTCCTGCCGACATCACGGTACAAGCCTTTCTGAAACCCGAGGGACAACAGCTTCACTTCCTCGTCCGCGTGCCACTGAAGGCCATGCGGGACATTGAATTCCCAAAGCGCGGTCCCGGTTATCTTGAACTCGATCGCGCCGACGAATTTCTTCGCGATGCGGCGGTGCAATGGATTTCCAACTTCACTGAAATTGATGAAAATGAATCACCATTGCCTAAGCCGAAAATCGTTGAAGCGCGTGTATCACTCGAATCGGACAAATCATTCGCTTCGTACGATCAAGCCGTGGCGCACGTGTCCGGTCAACGCCTTCCCAATAACACCGATGTGTACTGGGATCAGGCCATCCTTGATGTTCTGCTGGACTACCCGATCCAATCCGAGCATTCGGAGTTTGCAATACATCCTGCCTTTGAGAGATTAGGATTGCGCGTCATCACAGTGCTGCGATTCCTGCCGCCGACAGGCGTCGTTCGCGCATTCGAGTTTGTCGGAGATCCTGGATTAGTTCGGCTTGATCCGAGGTGGTATCAAGCCGCGCTACGATTCGTCGAACTGGGGTTCTATCACATCCTCGAAGGCATCGATCACCTGCTGTTTCTCTTCTGCCTGATCATTCCTCTGCGACGTTTTCGCCCGCTGATAGCGGTTGTTACGTCTTTCACCGTAGCGCATTCCATCACTCTCATCGCCTCTGCCTTTGATATGGCACCAAGCGCGTTGTGGTTTCCTCCGTTGATCGAGACGCTCATAGCTGTGTCCATCCTCTACATGGCTCTCGAAAACATTGTCGGCAGTAATATCGGACACCGGTGGATGATCACCTTCGGCTTTGGCCTCGTACACGGCTTCGGCTTTTCATTCGCGCTGCGTCAGACGCTTCAATTCGCGGGTTCATACTTGTTGACGTCACTGTTGTCGTTCAATTTGGGTGTCGAGCTCGGTCAAATCCTTGTACTGATCGTCCTGATCCCTGCGCTCCAGTTTCTGTTCAGGCGTGTCGTTGCAGAGCGGTTAGGCACAATTATCCTGTCGGCTCTGGTAGCACACACGGCATGGCATTGGATGGTCGAACGCTTTGAAGTGCTCCGCCAGTTTCAGTTTGCATGGCCGACGTTAACGGCGGCGTTCCTGCTGACCGTCGTACGGTGGCTCATCATAACCGTGCTTGTTGCGGGATCGATCTGGGCAATACGCTTGTACTCTCAAGGCGTAAACGCAAGGGACATATTGGCGACAAAAAGCACAAAAGGCACAAAACAGTAATCTGTTTTGTGCCTTTCGTACTCATTTGAGGCTATTTCTTTGCCTTTTTCCCCGTGAAGATTCCGAGATCAACCTCGTCAGCCATAGCCTTGTAACCGGCATCGTTCGGATGGAGATGATCTGTGTTGTTGTAGGGCGCCTTGAAAGTTTTTGCATTCGTGGCGTCCTGCGTGGCTTTATCAAAATCCACCACTGCATCGAATGCGCCACTCGTTCGAATCCACCGATTCATCGCTTGCCGTACTTCCTCCCCTTTCTCACTGTAGTATCCGGCTCCCTCATAAGGTGTGAGAGTGCAACCGATGACCTTGATTCCGTGCGTATGCGCGCGGTCGATCATCTGCTTGATCGGTACGATAAGGTCCTCTGCAGTGACTGGGCTCGGAGGCGGCCCATTTCCGCGACTGCTGGTTGTCTGGCCAATGTCATTGATGCCTTCCAGAATCATTAGCCACTTCACGCCTGCGAGCCCCAGGACATCGCGATCGAATCGCGCCAAAGCATTCACCCCTGCCCCGTCTACTAAAAGACGGTTGCCGGAGATGCCTTGGTTCACTACGGCCAGCTTCGGTGATCCCGGTGTAGCCAGGATCCTCGCAGCAAGCTGGCTCGGATAGCTCTTATCCGCGTCGTTGGTCGAAGTCGCACCGTCTGTGATCGAATCACCGAACGCGACAATTGCTCCGGCCTCCGGGGACGCCATTACATCAACGGCCGATATCCAGTACCACGAGCGTGTCGTTGTCACCTCGTTCAATGCAGGTTCGGCCACCATGTTGCCTTTAACAATGTAGGACGTGTGCAATCCCGTGGCGTGCATCGTGAGTTGTCCGGAGTCTCCGGGAATGTATACGCTGATCGCGAGATCACCGAGCTGCGGCACTTCGAGATCGACAGGATCGCTCATTATCTGAGCTCCCTGCGGAATCGTGACGCTGGGCTTACCGTTAAACATCAGTGCTCGATCGGATCCCGGAATAATCGACGATTCTTTACTTCTAAGCGCAACATGCGCGGCGCCGATTTTTAGCGGGGCATTGCCAAAGGAATTCGACAACGTCACCCGTACGCGGCGGCCGCCCAGCGCTGTATGGACGATCATCCGCACCGTTTGGTCATTGAAGGCCGTTGGGGCCACAACGGCACCGGGGGCACCTTGGCCGCGCTGGGGGGCCGGCGCCGCAGCGCCTCCAGCCTGGGCAGCTACTTGGGGCTGTATCACCCGGACCTGTTGCGGCGCAGCAGCCCAAGTGACAACCCAATGATCCTGGGCTTGGCTGATAGGTGCTAAGACAAAGATGACCAGCAACACAAAAACAGAATTTCTCAGCTTCATAACGGCCTCCGGAATGTCCCACATCGATTGCGGCGATTATACCTGCGTAGTTTATTCCGTCCTAAGACAGTTCATGATAGATTCGCTTCGATCGTGACTCAGATTTGGATCCTATTGACCATCCAGTTTGTCGCCCTCGGGGTGATGCTCATCCTTATTGCGACCGCAATGTCTCAAATTCGTCGTCTACGTGATGCATTTGCCGAACACCAGGCAAAGCCAGCCCAAGCGGACGCGCCGCCCCTGCAGCATTTGGCTGGGCAGATGGAGGAAGCGGTCAAAGAACTCAAAGCCAAGCTTATGGCTTCCCTGACTTCGTCTACGGATTGGCAACGGGCGGCGCTCGAGGAATTGCGGAATCATGTCAATTCACAACAGGAACGACTGGAGAAAGTGGTCGAGAGCATTTCCCAACGGGTCAACGGGTTCGCGACCAGTCCACGGCCGGCACCGAAGTTACCATCGAACCATGACCATCTGCGAAAGGAAGTCCTCAACGAAGATCCGGAGTTTCGATTTTCGGTACTGAGGGACTGGATCTCTACGAATTCGCTCGCAATTCTTCGTCGTGCTTCTCGTGAATGGAAAACTACGGATGAGCTGATTGCAATCATTCCGCCCTGCCTCCAGCCCGAGGCGGAAATTCTCGGCGAACGGGTCCTGCTCATCGGAACTCAAGGCCACTTCGAGAAATGCGCAATCGCAATACGTGAACTTGATCCAACGTCGGAACCGACACAGTGGTTCGATCTGATCTCAGTCCCTGGCGGCGCCCGCACCGCGCCCGCAGTTCTGATCCGCTCTAATGACTGCTTCAAGCTCGTTTCAAAGGGGATCAATTCGACGAGCTAGTTCCGGTAAACTGTCGTCATGAATGCCGCATATTTCAGCATAGTAGCTGTAGCCCTATTGGGGATCGGCTTGCTGCCAGCGTTCTTCCCTATTCCAAACAACAATCTGATGTATCCACAGACGAAACGCATTGACCATACCGATACGTATTTTGGAACCGAGGTTTCTGACCCATATCGTTGGTTAGAAGACGAGAATTCGCTAGAGACGGCGACATGGGTTCGAGAGCAGAATGCCGTGACCTTTCGGTATCTCAGCCAGATTCCGTATCGATCCCACCTTAAGTCGAGACTCGAAAACCTGGTGAACTACACCCGCTACACTGCACCTTTCCGTAATGGCGATTATTTCTTCTTTTCGAAGAACGACGGCCTTCAAAACCAGAACGTGTATTACATCCAAAAAGGTCTGGATGCTACACCGGAAGTGTTGATTGACCCCAACAAGTTTTCAGCCGACGGAACGTCACAGCTAGCGGCATTCGCCCTATCGAAGGACGGCAAATATTTGGCTTACGGCATCTCTGCAGGTGGTTCGGACTGGATAGAAGTTCACGTCATGGAGGTGTCGTCCAGAAAAGTTCTGGACGACGTGCTGCATTGGGTAAAGGTCTCCGAGCTTGCCTGGCAGAAGAACGGCTTTTATTACAGTCGCTACGATGCGCCCAAACAAGGGAATGAACTGACGTCGCAGAATGAGGACCACAAAGTCTATTACCACCGTGTAGCCAGTCCACAATCGGAAGATGAGCTGGTTTATTCCGACAAAGCAAACCCGCAACGCTTTCATACTGTGCAGACGACAGAGGACGAACGGTTCTCGATCCTATATATCGATGACCGTGGCAAAGGGAAAAAGGGTAACGCTATCTTTGTCCGCGACGCTGCGAAAGATGAAAAGAGCTGGTCGCCTTTGATCGCGGAGATCACCGATGACGAATACTACGTTGTCGACAACATCGATGACCAATTCCTGATCCGAACAAATCGGAATGCCCCCAACTGGAATGTAGTGCTCGTCGATTCCAAGAACACTGCGGAGAAGAACTGGAGAGTCGTTCTACCTGAAAAACCGGAACCGCTTGAAGATGCAGCAACGGCAGGAGGGAAGATCTTCGCCAAATATCTTAAAGATGTCACCACGCGCGCCTACATTTACAGCATGGACGGCAAGCTCGAAAACGAAATCGCGCTGCCCGGCCCCGGAACAGCAAATGGCTTCAGCGGAAAGCGTGACGACAAGTTCATCTTTTATACATTCAACTCATTAAACATTCCTTCTTCGATTTACCGCTACGACATCGCATCGCAGACTTCCACTCTGTTTCGCATGCCGGAAATTTCAGGTTTCAATTCCGCAGACTACGAAACCAAAGAAGTGTTCTTCACGAGCAAAGACGGCACGCGTGTGCCAATGTTTATCGTGTTCAAAAAGGGATTGAAACTTGATGGTACCAACCCCACCCTGTTGTACGGTTACGGCGGGTTCAATGTCACTACAGCGCCAACCTTCAGCGCCTTGCGGATCGCATTGCTCGAACAAGGCGTCATTTACGCCTCCGCTAACATACGAGGCGGAGCCGAGTATGGTGAAAAATGGCATGAAGCCGGAATGAAGTTAAATAAGCAAAATGTGTTCGACGATTTCATCGCGGCGGCCGAATATCTCATCAATAACAAATACACGTCACCCGACAAGCTCGCCATTCAAGGCGCTTCCAACGGTGGATTGCTTGTCGGCGTGATTGCCAATCAGCGTCCGGAACTCGTGAAGGTTGTCGTTCAACAGGCCGGCGTCATGGACATGTTGCGTTTCCACAAATTCACCATTGGTTGGAATTGGATTGCGGATTATGGTTCCAGCGAAAACGAAGCCGAGTTCAAAGTGCTACGGGCTTACTCGCCCATCCATAACATTCGATCCGGAATAAAGTATCCGGCAACATTGATCACAACGGCCGATCATGATGATCGCGTCGTACCCGCTCACTCATTTAAGTACGCCGGCGCGCTTCAACATGCCCAAGCGGGATCGAATCCAATCTTGATCCGGATCGATACGAATTCAGGACACGGAGCAAGCAGCACGACGAAGAGCATCGAGCAAGCAGGAGACATCTACTCATTCATACTCCGTAATCTCGGAGTGACGCCGAAGTATTCCTCTTAACACGTTTAAACCATGAAGTCGTATCGCGAAGAGTTGACGTTCGACACAAAGACTCGGCGGGCATACATCAACATTACACCGCAAGTCGAAGCAGCCTTGAAGAAGAGCGGCATTAAAGAAGGGCTGTGTTTGGTTAACCCGATGCATATCAGCGCCAGCGTCTACATCAATGACGACGAGCCTGGGCTGCTCAAAGACTACGATAACTTTCTCGAGAGACTTGTGCCTCACGAACCTATCGATCAATACCGGCACAATGACACCGGAGAAGACAATGCCGACGCCCATATCAAGCGGCAAGTCATGGGACGCGAGGTAGTCGTCGCCATTACAAATGGAAAGTTTGATTTTGGCCCGTGGGAACAAATCTTTTACGGCGAATTTGATGGCCGCCGCAAGAAAAGGGTACTGATCAAGATAATCGGGGAGTGATAGAATCCCGCATTTCGGGCAATCTTTCAGGAGGATTTATGTCACAAAAGAAATTACTCATTGTTGCTCTTGCTGTGATAGTCGCTTTCGCGTCCGCACCGCTCCTTTCAATAGCCCAAGCTCCACAGGGACAGGGACAGGGACAGGGACAGGGACAGCCGCCTGCTGACGGTCGCGGCCGCGGCGATGATGCGCGTGGTGGACAAGGCCGGGGCGGCGGAGCGCCGGCGCAGCAGGCGCAGATGATCAAACAAATCAAACCTGGCATCTACATGGTTACGGGGGCCGGTGGGAATTCGACTGTTCGCGTTACGGACGCGGGCGTGATTGTGGTCGACAGTAAGAACCTTGGCGAACAGTTTTATAACGATCTTGTTGCTCAGATCAAAACGGTGACGCCGCAACCCGTAAAGTACGTGTTCATCACGCACGTTCATCAAGATCACTCCGGGAATATCGAAAGGTTCGAAAAAGCAGGAGCCCAGGTCATCGCGTATGAGGGTCTTAACAAGAATCTTCATGAGGGCGGTCCTAACGGAAAAGGGTACGAGGCGCAACAAGGAAAACCTGCAGATGCAAACGCCCCGTACACCAAAGACAAGAAGGTCAAACTAGGCAAGGCACAAGCCATTGCCTATCACTTCGCCAGCGGTCATACATCCGGCGACACCGTTGTGTACTTCCCCGACGTGAAGGTCGTATCACTTGGCGATGAATTCACCGCGACGGGACCCAACTGTGATTATCCGATGGGCGGGAGCATCCTGGGATGGTCGAAGTCGCTCGCCCAGGTTCTGAAACTCGATTTTGATACGGCTATTCCCGGTCACGGTAATGACCCTTTAAAGAAATCCGACGTCGAAGCATTCCAGAAAAGAATGGACGCAATCGGCAAGAAGGCGGTCGAACTCGCAAAGGCGGGCACACCCAAAGATCAGATCCGGCAGCAGATTCAAATGCAACTCGGATCTGAAATGGGAATGTGGCAGATGACGCAGGTCGTCAACGACATGCGTCTCGACGCATTTTACGACGAGGTATCAAAAGCTGCTAAAGCGGCCAAGTAGTACAGACGAATTTTAGCCACAAAAAGCACAAAGGGCACAAAAGAGACGCTTCTCTTTTGTGCCCTTTGTGCTTTTTGTGGCTAAAATTCCTTAACAAGTTTTTACAAGAACCCGCTCAAACCGCGCGACTATAATTGCCTCGTGATTGCGCGCGCGAAGTCCAGTCTCATTCTTGTCGGACTTCTCCTGATCCTCTTGCCCACCTTGGCTGTCTTACAGTATCGCTGGATTGGTGAGGTCAGCGCTGCGGAACGCGAACGCCTGGAGAGCAGCCTTCGCGTCGCATCCGAACGATTCGCAATCGATCTGGATACCGAGTTGTCACGCCTTGGGACGACCTTCCAGATTCGCGACGGTTTTCCCAAGACCGCTGATCCCATAGTTGAACGATATCAGACGTGGTCGGAAACAAGTCCGTACGCGCGAATGCTGCGCACGGTTTATCTCCTGAAGGTTGATCGAGATAACAAGTCGGAATTGTACAAGCTGAATTTGAGGAACCACGAATTGGAGCCCTCAGAGCTCCCGATAACCTGGGAAAACGTGCGAGATCGGCATTTGCCCACCGATATGATGATAATTGCTCCCATATTCCGACGCGACGTCCAGTTCGTGGGACCGAGGCCGGAAGACTTCCGCGGCCGGCGAGCCGAACCGTTCCCACCCCGTCGTCCGGACAACCAGGGGCCCCGCAATGACAGGCCTCCGCGGCGCGGACCAGGTATACCGAGGTCGGGTGGCGGCCCGGGGCCGGTCCCAGGGCCTGGCCCGGCCGAGGGAGCAGTTCTTATCGAATTGGATCGTGACGTCGTCCTTCATGACCTCGTTCCAGCACTCACGGCAAAACATTTTTCCTCGCACGATGAGACGGCCTATCGCATCGCTATTGTCTCGGCGACAAAACCTAAAGACGGTGTTCTGTTTTCATCCGCCGGAGAGTGGAAGCCGGAGGACATCGCGGCGCCCGACGCCGTCGTGGATCTCTTCAATCCTCTCGGGCGACCCGGCTTTGGTGGAAGAGGCCGCGGCGGTCCGCGCGGCGGCTCGCAAGGAACAATCGTGAGCGATCCCTGGCAGCTTCTGGTGAAACATCGCGCCGGGTCACTGGAGCGCGCCGTCGAAGATGTGCGCCTCCGTAACCTCGCGATCAGCTTCGGAATCCTTCTTGTACTAGGGGCGGGCCTGATCACGGTTGTCATATCGAGCCAGCGGGCGCATTCGCTCGGAAGACTTCAAATGGAATTTGCGGCAGGTGTTTCGCACGAACTGCGCACGCCGCTGGCGGTCATTCGGTCCGCGGCGCACAATCTGCGAAGCGGTATCGTCCGTGACAAAGAGGATGTGGAGCAATACGCCACGATCGTTGGAGACGAAGCTCGTCGTCTTTCCGATATGGTGGAAGAGGTTCTGCTTTACGCGGAAACACAATCCGGCCGAAAGAAGTACAAACTCGAGCCGATTGACGTGAACGAGATCATCGATCGAGCTATTGCACACCTCTCGCCGACAATCGATATGGATAACTTCCAACTAAAGACACGGATCGAGCCGGACCTCCCAGCTGTGAAAGGAGACGCCCCCGCCCTGGTCCAGTGCGTTCTGAATCTGCTGAGCAATGCCTACAAATATGGAAAGCGGGACGGCCCGGCAACGATTGAAATAGCCGCGCAGGCGAGCGCCGGATCGAAAGAAGTTCAACTTAGCGTGATCGATAACGGTCCCGGAGTTGATAAGGTCGACCGGGCTCACTTGTTCGCGCCCTTTTATCGCGGCGTGAAAGTCGGATCCAACACGCCTGGTAACGGTTTGGGCCTACACCTCGTCAAACGCATCATGCAAGCGCAAGGAGGCCGCGTGACATTTAATCCGTCGCCTAGTGGCGGTGCTGCGTTCACACTTCATATTCCTTTAGCATTATGAGTATTGCTCGCATTCTGTTGGTCGAAGACGAAGTAAACCTTCGCCGAACGATAACTGATCTTCTAAAGAGTGACGGTTACACGGTCGAGACCTCAGGCGATGGACTCCAGGCGCAAGAGCTTGCGATGTCGCAGCCTTACGACCTGATCGTGTTGGACGTCATGCTTCCGTCCCGCAATGGTTTTGATGTATGCCGGCACCTTCGGAGGAGCGGCGTCAACACACCGATCCTGATGCTCACTGCGCGCAGCGAACTCAACAATAAGGTTCAGGGACTGAGGTCTGGTAGTGACGATTATCTGACAAAGCCGTTCGAAACACCCGAACTGCAGGCTCGTATTGAGGCGCTTTTACGCCGCGCCGCCGCGGGTCCGCGCACCGAGCTCAAGTCATACGAATTCGACGGAATCCAAGTGGATTTTATTAATTCGATAGTCACGAAGAACGGAAAAACAACTCCGCTCGGGGAGCGTGAATGTCGCTTGTTGCGATACTTTGTACACCGCAAAGGCGCTGTTCTCTCTCGAGATGAATTGCTTCAAGAAGTATGGGGCTACAAATCGATCCCGCTCACCCGAACAGTTGATGTGCATATCGCCTGGCTTCGGCAAAAGATCGAAGACGATCCAAAGAATCCTCGATACATCGTCACGGTACACGGACAGGGGTATCGGTTCTCGCAGTAAAAAAGACTGGGAACTCTCAATCCTCAATTCCTGTCTTTCCTTCTACTTTCCGCCGCGGAGTTTCTGAATTTTTTGTTCCAGGTCACGGCGCTCCGAGGGATCCGTCTCCCAGTTCAATGCCTCTTCATACACCGCCGCGGCAATCTCCGGACGGTTTTCCCGCTCGTAATAAGGGCCGAGATAATAGCTGACCATAAAGCCGGACATTCCCGGAGTCGCAAGGGCAAGCAGAGCCGTGGTGGCAAGGCGGCGGACCTCACGCGAATCATCTGATTTCAGCCGAGTTTTGAAGTCTGCGAACATCGAGCGATAGGCTTGTGGCAGGTCCTTCCGCTCACGCTCAACCAAATCGAGCTCCCGTTGAAGCGTTGCTGCTTCGTCCGGTGGATAAATCGGGCCGTCCAGAAATTTCGGCGGTGGCTGTACTCGCGCGATATCTTCGACAATCTGCGCTATGGATTGCGCATCCTCGGCGAGCTTCGAGTAATTCACCCGGTCCGCGCTGTCGCCCGTACCGTGATAATCCTTGTGAGTAGCATGAGTGAAAAACAAGTATGGGACGTGCTTCAGAGCGAAAGCCGCAAAATCGCTGCGAGGACCGATCAGATCGGTTCCGGCGATGAGCATCTCGGGCCGTGCCCGCTTTTGTAAAGCAGACGCGAGCTCTTTGGAGTACTCGGATCCAAGCACGAACATAGTCCAGCTCGAAAGGTCCATGAATTGGCGGCCCATCGTATCGAAGATGATGGCAGCCTGAGCCTTGTCGAGTGGGTACAACGGATGGTCTGTGTAGTAACGAGATCCATTTAGGCCTTGCTCTTCGTCGTCGAAAGCGACCGCGACAATAGAAACGGGCAGCTCTTTGGTTTTCAATTCACGTACGAGCTCTAACAGAACTGCGACTCCTGCCGCATTGTCGCTAGCTGAAGGCATACCAGAACCTTGCCCATCGTAATGCGCTCCAAGAATGACAAAGCGTTCCTGATTTCCAGCTCTTCCAACAACGTTTTTTCGGCCTCCGCCGAAGTCCTGAAACTGGACATCACAGCCCATTCCTTTGAGCTGCTGCGCAATATACTCGGCCGCGGCAGCGGCACCCGACGTTCCCGCGCGACGTCCTTCACGTGCGGGATCCGCTAGCCAGGTCACGTGCGCTTTGAGCCGATCGACGGGAATTGCCGAAATGGAAACAAAGGTGAGCAGGAGCGCCGATAAAAATACGGAGAGTTTTCGCGTTTTCATGCAGGCTTTCTCAAAGGTGCCAGTGCGAAGATCGCCACTATATATGCCGTAAGACCCACGAGTAATGTCATGGTTACGCCCCAGAAAATGGCGACAACAACCGCCAGCACCGAGGAAATGACGGAGAATGCACCGTTAATGCCCCAATACCAAGCCGTTGGTGCGCCTTCACGTCCATATTGAGCTTTTTTTATTCCTAATGGAAACGCCATGCCCATGCAAAATCCTGACGGAAACAGCAACAACGCGGATATACCGATTCGCACAGGCGTTGATGTAGCGACGAACGCGCTGATAACGTCGGGGCTGATCACGATGAAGACAGCTAGTGAGACTGGTAGAAGCAAAATCCATTGGCTCAGGCGATGTGAATACAAACTCCCCAGGCTGGACGCAAGAAGCAACACGAAAAGCACGACGGTTAGTCCGTAAATCGGATGCCCAAGAAACACGATGAGCCGCTCGAGCTGCCCGATCTCTACCATCATGAACGCTAGACCGATCGCAGCGAAGTAAATCATCAAACGCGTTGAATGCGCCTCGCGCACACGCGATCGCATCGCCAACGGCGCAATTATGGCAATTGCGCTCAGACCGGTTACGATGGCAAGCAATGTTCCCAATACTCTCACCGCTTTGAAATTGCGATCGTTTGCTCCCTGATAAGTAGACGCCTTCAACAGATTTTCCGCGCGCAGCATGTGGAAAAAGAAAGGTGTGTTGTCCGTCGGCGCGGCAATATCGAGAGGATAGGTTCGAACGAGCTCCTCATACTTGCCTCGCGTCGCAACGGCCTCGAAATCCGGTCTCTCAGCAAAGCGCGGTGTCAGCACCGGAAAGAATTCCATATCCTTCGAAATTTGCTCGAGTCGATCGAGCTCGGCTTCCGTGAAGGGGCGCTTAGAAACCAGAATCGTCGCGACGCCGTAGGGCCCGCCTTCGGACGTGTCTTTTTTGCGGATGACGACAATGTGTTGCCGTGGATCCGTCACACCCAGGTCCAACAGCGAAGACGTTGCCAGAGCGGCTAGGCGCAGGCTTTCGGATGGTTGAATTTCGTAGTACCAGCGAGACATCGTGAGGATCCCGTCGGGCAGTAAGTGATCCAGGAAAGTGCGCCAAGCCTCCTTTGTGTACAGCCCATTCTCTGTAAGAACGTAAGCGCCGGCCGAACTTGCAGCCCAAGTATCAATCAGCGAAGCCTGGATTATGCCGAACTTCTCAGGAGACCGCGCGATGTAACTCCTCGCCTCGTCGTGCACCAGGGTAACGGCGGAGTTCTGTTGAAGGTTACCGGTATAATCCGCGAACTGCCTGCTCAAAACATCGACGATGTCTGGATTGATTTCAACTCCGGTGACGTGACGCTGACCAAACACCAACGATGTGAGGATGTCTCTCGCGCCTCCAACACCGATAATAAGCACGGAAGTCGGATTTCGCACATAGTGGGCTAGTGCTGTTACGTCGTATTTGAGATGTTGGAGGTTTTCAAGGTTTCCATCGAATTTCGTGATGACCGTAGCGGCACCTGAATCGATATCCATGTAAAGCTGATCGAGTTTCCGATCCGTCTTATAGGTTGGACTCAGTCCCCATCCGAATGGCTCTGGGTCGGTTTGCCGGATATAAATTCGCGATAGTGCGTTCCACTTCTCATATACAGCGTCGTGCGGATTCCTCCCACCCTTCAACCACTGAATATCGATTAGCTTGTGTGATTGATTGAATACTGAAATCAGCACCAAGGCAAAGCACGCTGCAGCAGCAACCCACCTGAGCACTCCCTTGATCGATAGGGCAAACGCCACGGCCGCCAGCGCGGCAATCCCCGCATTTAGAATGACGGCAGTTGGGGCGTGGATATGGTTGAGAAACGGAATCGTTAACAGACATCCTGCAGCAGAGCCCGCCAGATCGGCAGCGTATAATTTTCCCGTTTGTGCCGGAAACGACGTCAAAGCCACGCAAACAACAATTCCGCCAAACACAAACGGAATAGCGATCACAGTGAAAGCGAGAGCCGTCCAAACCAGCTCCCCTTCGGGATTTGCCGGAAAATAGAGCTGCAGAACGAAGCAAACGGCGCTGCTCAGGGCAAACCAAAGGGCGCCCCTTGCGAGCATGGCGTGAGGTTCACGCTTCGGTATGACTTCAATGAGCACGGCGCCCGCAGCGAGGCCAAACATGGCTAGCGAAATTGCCATGAAGGCAAAGTGATACCACATTGTTACGCTGAAAATTCGAGTGAGGAACAGCTCCAGCTGCAGCAGGGAAAGCGTCGTTAAAAAGAGACCGATATAAGTAAACGGTTTCGGCTCAGCCGGAAGGGAAGCCAGATCATTTGAGGCTAGAGTCGACCCCACGACCGACCTCGAACTAAGAGCCTGAGATTGCCGTCGGCGTATGCCGCAGCGGCCGCCGGAATGCGCTTGAGCCGGAGAAAACATCGGACGCTTTTCATATGGCAGAAATTATAATGCATCGACTCACATGCCCATGAAGGCTATTTCCCTTCTCCTCTTTCAGCTGTTGACCGCGACCCTCGCCTTTGCTCAACTGGACCCCTCCGCCCAAGATGCGATCGATCGGGGACAGTATGTCCGCGCGATCGAAGTTCTGTCACAAGCCGTCAAGGATCGACCCACTGCCGACACATATCTTTACCTAGGAATCTCGTATGGTCACATGAGGGAGTTTGACCAGGCACACGCTGTTCTTAACGAAGGTATCGAACGCTATCCGGAAGATCCGCGATTTCACAATGAGATCGCCAAGTTGTTTCTGGAAAATAACGACACCGATTCGGCAAGATCGGAACTCCAACGAGCTTTGCTCGCAGATCCGAACGACTCTTACGCGTCCGACATGCTCGCAACCATCGACCTTTCTGAAGGTGACGTCCAGTCGGCACTGCGAGCCTGGAATAAAACCGGCAGGCCGGTAATCAATGACATTTTGCATAATTACTATCTGACCTTCGGATCGTCGCTCGTCCGCAGGAGTGTTGCGTTTCATCCCTCTGGAGTCCTGAAATACAGCCAGTGGAAGACGACGGAGTCCCGGCTCTTCGAAACGGACAATTTTTCAAATGTCGGGCTCGAAATCGAACCGACCAAGATCCCAGACCAGTACAACGCCGTCGTTCGAACGACAGGAAAAACCAACACCCTTCCCGACTTTTTATTCAATCTCGTCAAAGGCACTCCGATAGCGACATCGTATGTCGATGTCTGGAACATTGCGAACAGCGGAATCAATTTCAACGGGAATTATCGATGGGACACAGATCGCAGACGGGTTGAAGGCCACTTGAAGATACCTTTAGCAGTGCCTGGAATTTTGTATATAGAACTCGGCGATAAGTGGAGAGCGGAACGCTGGGATCTTTCGCCGAACATTCGTCCCGAATTCAGTTCCCGCGCGCGTTTCGACTACAAAGCCAATGCCCTGCAGTTTCGGATTAAGCAGATTCCAGATTATCGGCTGGAGCTCGGTGGAGGTTTTGAATACCGAAATCGAGCAGCGAAAGGCGACCTGCCGGAATTGTCCACCGACAGCACCAACACGGGCAAGTTCTCTGCCGAGGCAAATCTGCGGCTATTCGATCGGCGGTATCAAAATCGATTACATCTTGAAGGCTTCGCCGCACGTCGAGACCTGATTGGAGACGCAGAATTCACTGGCGGAGTAGCCCAGCTCGACAACCGAGTCACGCTATCCAAAAATACGAAAACCTATATCAACTGGTCTCTAAAGGGAGGCACTGCACGCGGCAAGTTACCGGTGGAAGACTATTTCGTCCTGGGGCTCGATCTGTCGCCGGCCAATCTGCTTCGGGGCCACACCGCCGCAGATCATGGTCGATATGGCAACGGGCCGATGGGAACCGATTTCGCGCTCGTTAACACAGATTTCAATCGCGAGTTGGCAACGCTTCCATTCTTCAACAATCTGAACATTCCGTTTCTCTCGGTGAGCTGGCAAGTCTTCTTCGACGGAGCGAAGACGTGGGACCGCAATCGCATCTTTCAGCCAAGTAAATTGCTTTTGGATACCGGTGGTGGTTTCCGACTTGAAACACCGACGTATTCGTTCAACCTCATATATGGGAAATCACTTCGAGACGGCAAAAACGTTTTCTTCGCCTATTACGAACGCCGGCTATGGTGACGTACTCGGTTAGGAGCGAATGTATCGCCGAAGATCCATATTGCGAACGAGACGGTGGAGGTAGTTTGGATGGAGATCAAGCAGTTTTGCGGCTTCGGTGAAGTTCGCTCCTGCTTGCTCGATAGCTTTCAGTATCAGCTGCCGCTTCACGCTGTTCACGGTCTCATGATATCGGAGAGTGCCCGCCCGTAATGGCTCGTTCGAAGAAGTGGTTTCAACAAGGGCTTCAGGCAGATCTTCGGGCCGGATATGGTCGGATGAACCCAACACCACTGCACGTTCTAAGGCATTCTCGAGTTCCCGCACATTTCCGGGCCAGTCATAACTGGTGAGGAGCGCATGAGCTTCAGGAGAGATTCCCACAACGGGACGGTTCGCTTCGCGAGAGTACTTCTGGACAAAGTACGTTGCTAACAGAGGAATATCTTCGCGCCGGTCGCGTAGCGGCGGCATAGTCACGGACACAACATTCAGCCGATAGAAGAGGTCCTGCCGGAACTGCGAGTGTTTCATCGCCTGGTCCAGATTTCGATTCGTGGCCGCAATCAGCCGAATGTCTACTTTGATCGGTCTCGTTCCACCGACTCGTTCGAATTCGCGCTCCTGCAACACGCGAAGAAGCTTTGCTTGAAGAGGCAGGGCGAGTTCCCCGACTTCATCCAGAAAAAGGGTCCCACTATCGCCAATTTCGATCTTTCCTTTCTTTTGGGAAAAGGCGCCAGTAAACGCGCCTTTTTCGTGGCCGAACAGCTCGCTCTCCAACAACGACTCCGTTAAGGCAGCGCAATTGATTGCCACGAACGGTCGATTTGCGCGCCTGCTGTTCCGATGTATTGCTCTGGCGACCAATTCCTTTCCGGTACCGCTCTCACCGGTGATTAAAACAGTTGAGTCTGCCGCAGCGACTCTTCCGACGAATTGGTAGATCTCACGGATGCGCGAGCTTTCACCGACCATGTCGTGCTCGATATTGATTTCTTCCTGCAGCCGCTTGTTTTCGCCTTCCAGCCATTCGACGTAGCGCGCGTGCTCCAGGGCCACTGCAACGACTGATGCGATAGCGGTAAGCAACTGCAGGTGGTGCTCGTCGAGTCGCGCTTCAGAAATCGTCGCATCTGCGTAGATGACACCAAGTTTTGAACCGAACACGATCAAGGGAACGCAGAGAAGCGATCGAATTTGGGATGCGACTATACTTTCATTGGATTGAAAGGCGCTATCGCTGAGAACATCGTTGCCCATCACCGCAAGACCGCCGCGTAAGACTTGGCGCACGATCGTGCGGCTAATTCGAAACGAGGCCTTAGAATCCGTTGCCCTCTCGTAGTAGGCGCCGGAAATGAACTCATCGGAATTTTGGCCGACAAGCAGAATGGCCGCACGTTCCACAGGTATTACTTCAAGGAGCATGTCGAGAACACGAGACTCCAGCTCTTGCGGTTTTTTGATGCCGTTGATGGCAGTGCTGATTCTCAGTAGCGCTGCAAGGTCTCGAGCGGGCCGAAGATTCGGAGATATCTTCTCCGAAACCTGATCCACCTGACGATCGACCGACTCCTCACACTCGAGCTGCAGCGTAATAGCAGGAGCGATTTGCCCATCCGACGAATCGCTAAGGGGAACGCTTAGAGCTGTATCGTCTTCGCGAACCAGAAAAATAAACTGCGAGGCGCCTACCTTAATACGATCGTGGTGCTCCAGGGCCTTCTCTCGAATCGGCATGCCGTTGACGAACGTGCCGTTTAGGCTTTGAAGATCCGAAACCTGGATCTGACCGCCGAGGTGCCGGATCGAACAGTGCCGTCGCGACACGAGCGGATCGTTGATGGCGACTTCGTTGCCCGCATCGCGGCCGATGGTGATCTCCAATTCCCCTAGAGGAATCGTCATGCCCTTAAGAGGACCCGTTAGTGCAACCAGCTTCGGTTCCATCAATCCGCGTATAGTATCTGAAAATTACTGAAGTGAAAATACAGCTCAATTACCGGTAAAGGTCCCAGGTAGACTCTGTACCTGCCGCCAGCAGCACAACTCGCGAGTAGCTGCGTACACCTTGCTCCACGTTGTTCGCCTTAAGAAATAAATCGAGAAGCGAACGCTGAAAATCATTAACCCAAGGTATCTGTTCCCTGCGCGCTCGCTCGGCCATACGGTCGATGTCACGCACCGGGCCAGGGTCCAGCAGCCGCTCGAGCTCGCGGGTCCGTAAATATAGCCAGAGATTCAGCCAACCGCTGTACCGGAACCTGGGATCTTCAGACATCACTGTGGCGAATGTAGCGATTAAATTAGCGTCCCCCTCGTCTGGGTACCCGCGGACGTGCGCCAATTCGTGGGAGATGACAAACGGACGTTCAATATCCAGGACGCTGTCGCTGACGATCGGTTCGTGCACCAGGGGATTAAAAAAACCATCGATCCCAGCGGCGTGGAACCATGGATTGGCAATCCAGGAAATCTTTATCCGGCCGGCGGCACGCCACTTGGACCCATCGATAACTTCAACAACCCTTTGAACTCGGCGAAACGCCTCTTGCTTAGTGCGCTCCTCGTCATACGGAACTCCATGGCTCTCCCGATAGGCGCGATTCACCTCCCCGGCTGTGCGCCTGGCAAAGCTTTCCATAGCTGATGGTTCTGTTTGAGATGTATCCAGATGGAGTTTCACCGCAAGAGGTTTGCGGTGGTAGTTCAAACCCCATGACCAGAAGAAGATCAAATACCCGGCAGCAGCCAGGTTCAGGATCAAAAACCATTGCCGTTTCCGGGCGAATAGGGCCAGAAGCACGACCGTGGCAGGAACCCCGATATCAAGCCAGGAGATGGAGATCGAATCGGCAAATCTCCCAGCAATTGCGGAGAACCGCGGGAAAAGACCCCGAGCGAACCACCGTTCGACGAGTTCCGGAGAGTAAATTGCCAACCACGAAGATATGAAAGTTAATAGTGACAGGATGGGCGCAAGCCAAATTACCAGTCGACGGGCACGGCCTCCAAAAATCTTTAAGATGCCAGTTTTAAGCTTGACCATTCTGATAACCGCTTGTTACGATGTGCTCCTTGGATCCATCGGTTTATCGCCTTAAGTCCTTCTTAATCAAAAAAATATAAATTTAAACTGGGACTTTGGCCCTCTCGGAAAACTCGATATTTTAGGAGCAACGGATGGGCAAAAGCTTTTATACCTTCATTGTTGTACAGAACGCCAGTTCCCGCCTGCACAAGTTGAAACTGCCCACTCGAGCCTTACATTTACTGGCAGTCATAGGCTCTTTCTTATTTTTAGTAATCGCTGGACTAGGCTTCAGCTATGCCAAGATGGCCTTCAAAGCCGCCGACTACGATAAGCTTCAGGCGGAGAATACAGATCTCAAAATTCAAAAAAAGAACCTCGAGGTCGTCACGCTGAAGCTGGGTGACAAAATCACCAATCTTCAGAGCGTTTCAGAGCGCATCCAAAGCTTGATTGAAAATGACAATTTGACAAAGCGTGGAAAGCTAAATACCCCGGCAGTTGGCGGCTCCAGAGTCGATTACCCAACGGCCGAACTCCTCCGCACCGCGAACCTTCAGGATGGCATCACGCTTCTAAAAGACCGAACCGCCGAAATAGAAGATCAGTTTTCGGTGCTCGAACAAGTCGCGCAGCAGAGAGCGACTCGACTCCTGTACACGCCGAGTATTTGGCCGGTCCGCGGCGCAATCACAAGTCACTACGGCAACCGTGCGGACCCATTCAACGGCGAGGCCGAAATGCATATGGGACTGGATATTTCGGCAATCTATAACTCCCAGATCCACGCTCCTGCCGACGGCATCGTTATCTTTGCCGATCGGAAGGCTGCGTACGGAAATCTGGTCGTCGTCAGTCACGGTAACGGTTTGACGACACGTTATGGGCATCTGGCTCGCGCTTTAGTCAAGGTGAATCAGAAACTGAAAAGAGGCGACGTCATCGGCCTCGTGGGAACCACGGGACGAACCACAGCGCCACATCTGCACTATGAAGTGCGGATGAACGACAGGCCCATCAACCCGAAGGATTACCTGCCTCGCGGATAGGGGCCCCCTTCTGTCCTCATTGAGCAATGGGAGGGCATAGTGCTGCCCTCTTGTGCCTTTCGTGGTTTCTTCGTTAAACTCTTCTATGCTCGATGGGTATTTCAAGAAAATCTTCGGTTCTAGCAACGATCGTGAAGTAAAGAAAATCCTACCTCTGGTTCAACAGATCAATGATTTAGAGCCTGGAATTTCTGCCCTGAGCGACGAGCAACTCCAAGCGAAAACACCCGAACTCAAACAGCGCTTCGAAAACACAGAACCAATCGAAGATCTCTTGCCGGAAGCTTTTGCTGTCGTCCGCGAAGCCGGCAAGCGAATTCTGAACATGAGGCATTTCGACGTGCAGCTGATTGGCGGAATGGTTCTGCACCAGGGTCGAATCGCTGAAATGAAAACCGGTGAAGGTAAGACCCTTGTGGCGACGCTGCCCGCTTACCTTAATGCGATCCAGGGCAAAGGTGTGCACGTAGTTACAGTTAATGATTACCTCGCACGGCGCGACTCCGAGTGGATGGGCCGCATTTATAAGTTTCTCGGGTTAACGGTTGGCGTCATTCACCACGGGCTCGATGATGACCAGCGACGTCAGTCCTACGGTTCCGATATCACGTACGGAACGAATAATGAATTCGGGTTCGACTATCTTCGAGACAACATGAAGTTCGATCTCACGCACTGCGTTCAGCGCGAGCACCATTATGCGATTGTCGACGAGGTCGACTCGATCCTCATCGATGAAGCACGGACTCCGCTCATCATTTCGGGTCCAAGCGAAGAGTCGACGGACAAGTACTACCGTATTGACAAAATCGTCCCGAAGCTTAGGCGCGACATTGATTATCAGGTCGACGAGAAACACCGCACCGCGACATTGACAGAAGAGGGCATTGCGCGGTCCGAGAATTTATTGGGCGTCGACAATCTCTACGAACCCTCGAACATGGAGATCCTTCACCACATCAATCAAGCCTTGAAGGCTCACACGCTCTACAAACGGGACGTGGAATATGTGGTCAAGGAAGGTGAAGTCATTATTGTAGACGAATTCACGGGACGTCTGATGCCTGGCCGGCGCTGGAGTGATGGACTTCACCAGGCTGTTGAAGCCAAGGAAGGCCTTCGCATCCAACAAGAGAATCAAACGTTGGCAACGATCACATTCCAGAATTATTTCCGAATGTACAAGAAGCTCGCCGGCATGACGGGTACAGCGGAAACTGAAGCTGAAGAGTTTCTAAAGATTTATAAGCTGGACGTGGTCGTGATTCCCACGAATCGTCCCATGCACCGTATCGAGCATCCCGACATTATTTATCGAACCGAACGTGAGAAGTTCGAAGCGGTAGTCAAAGAGATTAAACAATGCAACGAGAGAGGCCAGCCAGCGCTCGTCGGCACCATCACCATTGATCGGTCCGAAAAGCTCAGTTCGATGCTCAAACGTAGTGGTGTGAAGCACGTTGTACTGAATGCCAAATATCACGAAAAGGAAGCGGAGATTGTCGCTCAAGCCGGCCGAAAGAGTGCCGTTACGATCGCGACGAATATGGCCGGTCGTGGTACGGACATTCTGTTGGGCGGAAATGCGGAATTCATGGCGCGCGATTTGTTGCGAAAGCGGGAGTTGGATCCGGTTGCGGCAACACCACAGCAATGGAACGAAGCGATAGCGCAAGTGAAACCGCAGATCGACAAAGAGCACGAAGAAGTCGTTCAACTCGGTGGCCTGCACATCATCGGCACAGAACGACACGAAGCACGGCGCATCGACAATCAGCTCCGCGGACGTTCGGGCCGCCAGGGCGATCCGGGCTCATCCCGGTTTTATGTCTCGCTCGAAGACGATTTGATGCGAATTTTCGCAGCGGACCGGATATCCGGAATCATGCAGCGGCTTGGAATGGACGAAGGCGTTCCTATTGAGTCCCGATTCGTTTCAAAGCAGATCGAAAACGCACAAAAACGCGTAGAAGGTCAAAACTTCGGCTACCGCAAACATGTTCTTGAATACGACGATGTCATGAACAAACAGCGCGAGGCCATCTACGGCTTGCGGCGGCAGCTGCTGGAGGGCGAAGACCAGAAAGAATATCTGATGGGTATCGCCGACGACATCATGGCGGACCTCGTTGTGCGGCATGCGCCGGAGAACTCACATCCAGACCAATGGGATCTCGATGGCCTTCATACCGCAGTTCTGCGCCAGTTCGGTTTCGACTTTCGCACTGAGGGAATCGATGCAACCGCACTAGGCTCTAAACAGTTGGAAGAAACGCTGATCGCAAAAGCCCATGAACATTACGATCAGAAAGAAGGGCCAATTGGCCCGTCGCTGATGCGATATCACGAACGCATGGTGATGCTGCAAATCGTGGATGCACAGTGGAAAGACCATCTTCTCGCTATGGACCACCTCAAGGAGGGAATCGGTCTAAGGGGATATGGCCAGCGTGATCCCCTTGTCGAGTACAAGAAGGAATCTTACAACTTGTTCGAAGACCTCATGGGCCGAATCGAGGAAGATACGTTGCGATTCCTGTTCCTGCTGCAGCCCGTTGAAGAGCAAAAACAAGCCGAGCAAATGGAACGGAAACGCAAGCGTGCCGAGTTTCTAATGTCGCAGCAGAACAGCAACAACGGCGGTGGATCGCCGCAACCAGTTAAACGCGAGGGTTCCAAGGTAGGACGAAATGATCCGTGCCCGTGCGGCAGCGGAAAGAAATTCAAAAAGTGCCATGGAGTGAATGTTTGATAGAGAAAAAAATTTCAGGCGACGCCTACACGTTTGACGACGTCCTGATTGTTCCTTTGAAATCAGACGTCTTACCCACCGAAGCTCGAACCAATACCAAACTGACAAACCGGATTGAATTGAATGTGCCGATCGTGAGTGCTGCCATGGATACGGTGACCGAGTCTCGTCTGGCAATCGCGCTTGCACAGCAAGGTGGCATCGGGATTATTCACCGGAACATGCCAGTCGACAAGCAAGCGGCAGAGGTGGACAAAGTAAAGCGCTCCGAGAGCGGCATGATCGTCGATCCGATCACCATGTCTCCGAACGCCAAGATCGAAGACGCGGTGAAGCTCATGGCCCATTACAAAATTTCAGGAGTACCGATCACCGAGAACGGCCGGTTGGTCGGCATTCTAACGAACCGCGACCTGCGCTTTGAAACCCGATATCATTTGCCGATCCGCGAAGTAATGACGAAAGACCATCTCGTTACTGTTCCGGTGGGCACCACACTTGAAGAAGCCCAACGCATCCTACACAAACACCGCATTGAGAAGTTGCTCGTCGTAGACAAGGATCAGAATCTGAAGGGACTCATCACGGTGAAAGACATCACCAAGAAGATCAAATATCCCCTTTCAGCGAAGGACGATCAGGGGCGGCTCCGCGTTGGCGCTGCCATCGGTGCAACGGGTGATTACCTGGAACGAATGGCCGAATTAATTCGAGCGAAGGTCGACGTCATCGTCATCGATACTGCTCACGGGCATTCGTCGCGCGTCATCGAAGCAGTTAAGCAGGCGAAACATCGTTTTCCGGAAATGGAAGTGATCGCAGGAAATATTGCCACAGAAGAAGCTTCGCACGATTTGATCAAGAGCGGTGTGGATGCCGTGAAGGTCGGGATGGGACCCGGCTCCATCTGCACGACGCGCGTGGTAAGCGGCGTAGGCATGCCGCAGATCACGGCCATTCTTGCCTGTTCGCGGGCCACTCACGAGGCAAATATTCCGCTCGTGTCCGACGGTGGGATCAAGTTTTCCGGGGATATTACAAAGGCGCTTGCTGCCGGAGCAACTAGCGTGATGATCGGATCGCTCTTTGCCGGTACTGACGAAAGTCCGGGCGAGACGATTCTTTACCAAGGCCGCACGTTCAAGTCATACCGCGGAATGGGGTCGTTGGGTGCTATGCAGGCCGGTAGCCGCGATCGGTACGGTCAAGAACAGGAAGTCGCGGGCAAGCTGGTTCCGGAAGGCATCGAGGGCCGCGTGCCTTACAAAGGACCCTTGTCGTCGATGGTGACTCAACTGGTCGGCGGCTTGAGATCAGGAATGGGTTATTGTGGAGTGAACACGATTGAGGAACTCCAGAACAAGACCCGCTTCATGAAGATTACCGAGGCGTCGCTTCGCGAAAGCCACGTCCATGACGTGTTCATCACGAAGGAAGCCCCGAATTACCAGCTCGACGAATAAGAATAGGAACACAAAAGGCACAAA
>Ga0114129_10000778_pt1 | contig 40766 bp, 31 predicted proteins | sample RhiMetdeltSRZDD1_FD_80071 | JGI IMG/M metagenome (GOLD analysis project Ga0114129, IMG submission 80071) | Populus rhizosphere microbial communities from Tennessee, USA - Rhizosphere MetaG P. deltoides SRZDD1 (version 2) (version 2) | ecosystem: Host-associated > Plants > Roots > Rhizosphere >...
GCCTTCTTCAAGTCGATGTCCTCGAACACGGCTTCGACGACGATGTCGACCTGATCGAAGCCGGCGTAGGTCGTGGTCGGCGTGATGAGCGCCATGGTCCTTTCGAGCGCCTCACGGGTCATGCGCCCCTTCGCGACGGTCGATTCGTAGTTCTTCCGAATCGTCGTCAGGCCGCGATCGAGGGCTGGCCGATCGACATCCTTCAGCAGCACGGGAATCCCGGCGTTTGCATATGACATCGCGATGCCGCCGCCCATGGTTCCCGCGCCGACGACTGCTGCACGGGTGATGTCGCGCGCGGGCGTGCCTTTCGGCACGTCGGGGATTTTGGCCGCTTCGCGTTCAGCGAAGAACAGATACACCATCGCGCGCGACTCAGTGGACAGCACGCACTCCGCGAACAGCTCGCGCTCACGCGCGGAGCCCGTTTCGAAGTTCATCGTCACCGCTGCTTCGATGGCGTCGAGGCACGCCATGGGGGCCCGCGCGCCGCGAGCGGTCTTCCCCAGCGCTGCCCGCGCAGCCTGGCACGCCGTCAACCCTTCGTCCCGGCTCGCCACCCTCGGGCTCAAGTCCCGCGTCTTGCGTCGCTCGCCGGCCTGCGCGCGAGCCAGTGCAAAGGTCATCGCGCACTCGAGCAGATCGCCGGATGCGACTTCGTCGATGATGCCTTCGGCCTGCGCGCGCGCGGCGGTGATGAACGTGCCCTCCGTGCAGAGTTCGAGAGCCGTTCTCACGAAGGCCAGCCTCGGTAATCGTTGCGTGCCGCCTGCGCCGGGAATGATGCCGAGCGTGACTTCCGGCTGACCGACCTTGGCGCCTGGAGCCGCCACGCGATAGTGGCACGCCATCGCGACCTCCAAGCCTCCGCCCAGCGCATGCCCATGGATCGCGGCGACGAGCGGTTTCGACGCGTCCTCGAGACCCATCAACCGTTTGTGAATCGCCTCGGAACGCTCGAGTGATTGCTGGCGCGTCCTGATGGTCTTGAAAATATTGATGTCGGTGCCCGCAATGAAGGTGCTCCCGGCGCCGATGAGCACGATGGCATCCGCCCCGTTGTCGGCGGCGGCGCGCGCGACGGCGTCGCTGATACCTTCGGGGACGCCTGGGCCCAGCGCGTTGACCGGCGGATTGTCCACGGTGACGATCGCGACACGATTCCTGACCTCGTAGCGAACCACCTACCCAATCTCCTTCGCGGCGACCTCGTCCCGCAACACCCGATACAGGACCTTGCCCACCGCGCTCTGCGGAAGCGATTCACGCAGCTCGATTTCGTGCGGCACCTTGTAGGCGGCGAGACTCGTCCGGCAATGCGCCTTCAACTCCTCGGCCGACACGCTCCCGTCGCGCGGCACGACGCAGGCCTTTACGACCTCACCGTGATAGGCATGAGGCACGTCGATGACCGCCGCCAGGCGGACCGCAGGATGTTCGTAGAGCACGCCCTCGACGTCTGACGGATAAACGTTGAAGCCGTCGACGATGATGATGTCTTTCTTGCGCTGAACGATGTACGTGAAGCCATCCTCGTCCATCGTCGCGATATCGCCGGTGTAGAACCACACTGTGCCGTCGGCATCACGCCGCAGGACAGCGGCCGACTCTTCAGAACGATTCCAGTAACCCTTCATCACCTGCGGACCGGAGATGCACAGCTCGCCGGGCTCTCCGATGGGCATCTCCCATGTGCCCGCCTCGAGATCTACGACTTTCATGTCGGTGTCGGGCATCGGCAGACCGATGCTGCCGAACTTCCGTCGCGCCAGTTGTGGGGTGGAATGCGTGACCGGTGATGTCTCCGACAATCCGTATCCCTCGTTCAGCGGTCGGCCGATGCGACGTTCGAACTCCTTCAATACTTCGACCGAACACGGCGCGCCGCCGCTGTTGAACGTCTGCACGAGATCGAGGCCGTACTCCTCGACCTTCGGATGTGCGAGGAGGGACACGAACACGGTCGGCACGGCAGGAAAGTAAGTCGGCCTGAAATCGCGAATCGCCCTCAGCACCTGCTCCACGTCGTACTTCGGGATGATGATCTGCAGACCGCCGACCCAGATGCCGCACATCATGCCGACGGTAAACGCGTAGATGTGAAAGTACGGAATGACCAGCAGGTAGCGGCTCTCACCGCGGGAGCGTGTTCGATAGTGCCACGTCTCGGTCTGAACAATGTTGGCGAAGATGTTACGGTGCGTCAGCATCGCGCCCTTCGGCGTGCCGGTCGTTCCGCCCGTGTACTGCAACACGGCGAGGTCGTCTGGCTCGATGTCAACCCGCGACGGCTCCGCTCGATCGTCGCCCGCTATCAACGTGCTCAGCGCGAGCGTGCCGCTCACACTCGGGGGCGGCGCCGCGTCAGCGGAGTACTCCGCCAGCGACGTAATGACGATGTGCTCGATGGTCGTGCCGGCACGGATCCCCAGCGCCAGCGGCGCGAGGTGATCGAGCGTGATCAGGAGCCTGACTCCTGAATCAGTCGCGACGCTCTGCAATTCTCGCGAGGTGTATGTTGGATTGATGTTGACGACGACGGCGCCGAGTTGCAGGGTGGCAAACGCGGCGATGATGTACTGCGGGCAATTCGGCAGCATGATGCCAACGCGATCGCCCTTCGCCATTCCCAGACGCATCAGTGCGGCTGTCAGACCATCTGCGCGCTTCTTGATCTCGCCGAACGACAGCTTCGCGCCTAGAAACGCCGTCGCCGGCGCCTCCGGCATCTCGGCCGCGGTCGTCGACAGGATCTCGTGCAGCGGCCGCGTCGGGTAAGTCATCTGGGGACGAACCCAGTAGTCGTAGTGTTTCAGCCACGGACGCGCGGCATAGGCGGAGTGGGTGCTCATGAATATCCAGGCTTCTGGCTTCTAGCTTCTAGCTTCCGAGTTCAGTGCCCCGCAATGGTCCTGCCGCCGTCAACGACGATGACCTGGCCGGTGATGTAGTTGGACGCATCTGCGGCCAGAAAGACAGCGACGCCTTTGAGTTCGCCAGCGGCGCCGACGCGCGGAATTGGAGACGATGCCTTGATCGACGGCTCGGCCAGCGGGATCGCCGGGTCGGCGAGACGCGAGTGGAAGAATCCCGGCGCGATCGCGTTGACCCGAATCCCCTGCCGGCCCCACGACGCCGCCAGCTCGCGCGTGAGACCCATCAATCCTGCCTTCGTCGCCGCGTATCCTGCGTAGTGTGGACCGCGCACCGACGAATTCAACCCCGCGATCGATGCGACGTTGATGATCCGACCGTACTCGCGCTTCAACATTTCCCGGCCAGCAGCCTGGGAGAACAGAAATGCGCCCGTGAGGTTGACGTCGAGGACCTTCTGCCACTTGTCGAGCGGCATCGCTTCGGGGCGCTCACCCCAGCTCACGCCCGCGTTGTTGATCAGGATATCTATCTGGCCGTACACCTTGATCGTTGCGTCGACGACCGCGTGCACGTCCGCCGGTTTGGCTACGTCCGCCAGCATCCCTTCGACACGGAATCCCGCGTGCCGAAAACGCTCAAGAGTAGGCGCCAGGAATTCCTGACGCCGGGCGCAGAGCATGAGCGCGGCCCCCGCCTCGGCGAGACCCTCGGCCATTTCCGCGCCCAGGCCGCGCGACCCGCCGGTCACAATCGCGACACGCCCCGAGAGATTGAACAAATCCTGGATTGAAGGCATGTGCGCCCGCTTATACTGGCCGTCCCGTTCACAAGTCAAATGGGTTAGCGGAGGGGCACGTGGCGCACGGCCAGGAAGTGATTGGTGGAACGTTTCTCACGCGTTCCGTCGATCCGAACGATCTCATCACGCGCGACGAGCTGACTGACGAGCAGCGGTTGTTCGGCCAGACCGCCGCCGAGTTCATGCGGAACGAGGTGCTGCCGAACGAGCAACGCCTGTATGCGCACGACTGGGCGTTCACCCGCGAGCTGCTGAAGAAGGCCGCAGATCTCGACCTGCTGCGGCTCGAGATCCCTGAGGTGTACGGTGGGCTCGGGGTGGACAAGGTCAGCACGGCGTATGTCGGTGAGCAGATCGCGATCAACCCGTCGTTTGGCGGATCACTCGGCGCACATACCTCCATTGGCACCTTGCCGATCGTGTACTTCGGCACCGACGATCAGAAGGCGCGTTATCTACCCAGGCTCGCGAGCGGGGAGTGCGTGGCTGCGTACGCCTTGACCGAGCCGCACTCGGGCTCGGACGCGCTGTCGGCGAAAACAACCGCACGGTTGTCGCCGGATGGCAGGCACTACGTGCTGAACGGCCAGAAGGCATGGATTACCAACGGCGGCTTTGCCGACGTCTTCACGATCTTCGCCAAGATCGACGGCGAGAAGTTCACCGCTTTCATCGTCGAACGCAGCATGGGCGTCCTGAGCGGACCCGACGAGAAAAAACTCGGGCTGGACGGGTCGTCGACGACCACGCTGATGCTCGACAACGTGCGTGTGCCGGTCGAGAACGTACTCGGGACAATCGGCGAAGGTCACAAGGTCGCGTTCAACGTCCTCAACCTCGCTCGAGTCAAGCTCGGCGCCCGCAATATCGCAGGAGCCCGGCAAGCGCTCAATCAGTCGATCGAGTACGCACATGCGCGACGGCAGTTCGGCAAGCGGATCTGCGAGTTCGGCCTGGTCAAGCGCAAGCTCGCCGAGATGACCGTGCGGTGCTTCGTTGGCGAGGCTATGGTGTACCGAACGATCGGCGACGTCGATCGTGCGCTCCAGACTGTGGATCCCGGCGACGGTGTGAGGGTGCTGAGCTCGATAGAGAAATTCGCCGTCGAGTGCTCGATCAACAAGGTGTGGACGAGCGAGGCGCTCGCCTACGTGATCGACGAGGCCCTGCAGGTGTTTGGCGGCAACGGCTACTCGCGCGAGTTTCCCGTCGAGCGGGCATATCGAGATGCTCGCATCACTCGCATCTACGAAGGCACGAACGAGATCAACCGCCTCATCATCGCCACGAGACTGCTCAGGAACATCACACCGGGTAGCCCAGGGTCTTTAGACCCTGGGAAGAAGGTCGAAACCTCGGGCGAGGGTTCGACGTTCGAGCTCGAGCACGATCTGCTGAGTTGTGCCAAGCGGCTCACCATCGTCGCGTTGAACGCGGTATCGCAGGTCTACGGTGAGACCGCACGTGAAGAGCAGGAGATCCTTGCCCACATCGCGAACGTCGCCACCGAGGCTTACGCTGTTGAAAGCGCGATTGCTCGCGCCGAGAAGTTCGCGGGAAGGGACGACTCGCACAAGGAACTGGCCGCGGATGTCGTTCGTGTCTATGCCAGCGATGCCGCGGATCGCATCGCGCACCACGCCAAACAAATTCTCAATGCGATTGCCACACGCTCCGACCAGATCGAGACGCTCCGGAGCGAGCGTGCGGCTATTGTCGAACAGAAAGGTTTCGACACAGTGGCGGCTCGACGACGCATCGGTGACGCCGCCATCCAGGAAGGACGCTACCCTTTCTCGTAGAGCCGTTGATATCTAGGCTGTAGGAGCGAGAGCCGCTGAGAACCTTGGAACATCACGATGTCCGGAGCCCACTACGCGCTCGGCGTGCTGTTCGCGATCAACTTGATGAACTTCTTCGACCGCAACATTCTCGGTGCGGTCGGGGAGCAGATCCGGCGCGAGTGGGGTCTCGGCGACACGGCGCTGGGCGCTCTGGGCACCGCGTTCACGCTGCTGTATGCGTTCGTCGGCGTGCCCTTCGGGCGGCTCGCGGATCGCGCATCGCGCAAGCACATCCTCGCAGCCGGCGTGTTCGTCTGGAGTCTACTCACCGCGGCGTCCGGACTCGCACGCAGCTTCTGGGAGTTGTTCGTCGTCCGGCTCGGCGTGGGCGTCGGTGAGGCGAGCTGTGCGCCCGCGGCGGTTTCATTGATCGGCGATCTGTACAAGACGCGGCACCGCGCCCGCGCGACATCGGTCTTCATGCTGGGCTTGCCGGTTGGGATAGGACTGAGCTTCCTCGTGGGTGGATTCGTCGCGCAACATTGGGGGTGGCGTGCGGCGCTTTTCCTGGCAGCTGTCCCGGGCACGCTCGTCGCGCTTGCCGCCCTCTTCGTGCACGAACCGGAACGGGGAGTGGTCGAGGAGCACGCCGTGGGTAACAGGCGCCGACCGGGATCGCCTTACAAGCTGGTGCTCTCCATTCCAACGCTGTGGTGGATCATCCTGTCGGGCGCGCTGCACAACTTCAACATGTATGCGCTTGCTGCATTCGTCGCGCCATTCCTCATTCGCTACCACGGCGCGTCGCTCGCGCAGGCCGGCTTGATCTCGATGGTCGTTTACGGGTTGTCCGGTATCGCCGGTCTCCTCGTAGGGGGAATTGCGGCGGACGCGTTGTACGAGCGTCGCAGGAACGGTCGCCTCGTCGTCGCCACCGTCGCAATCGCCATCTGCGCACCGTTGACGTATTTCTCGCTGACTCGCGCCGCTGGCGATGTCCTTGGATTCTCGGTGCTCATGGGCACCGGCATCGGTGTGATGTACGCGTACTACGCGACGGTCTACTCGACGATCCAGGACATTGTCGAGCCGTCGCTGCGTGGCACCGCGATGTCGCTCTACTTCTGTGCCATGTATCTCGCAGGCGCCTCGCTCGGCCCATTGGGCACCGGTGCCTTGAGCGACTATTGCACCGCGAGCGCCGCCACCGCTGCGGGCGTTCTCGACCACACCGCGCAAACGCTGGAGCCGTTCCGCGCGGCAGGCCTCCACTCGGCGATGTACGTGATCCCGGCCCTGGAAGTGTTGTTGGCGGTTGTGCTATTTGCCGCCTCGCGGACGGTCACCCGTGACGTGGAGGCGCTGCGTTCGTGGTCGGCGGAACGTCGTAGCGCTCCCCGCGCGGCGCAGACGGCGCACGCTGCGGAGTGACAGGGGGCGCTCATCGGGCCTGTTCCCAATCTCGACGGGAATATGAACCCTTGAACCTCACCAGGATGCGTTTTCAGCATCCCCCTTTGCCTGAGTTCGCGGCCGATGGTCTGCATGTGGGGCGCGGGTGGACATCTTCACGCCCGCCCTTCGCGCGCGCATCTCTCGAGCAGGCGCCTGCGAGCGGAGAGAGGCCAGCAGCACAACAGTGCGATACGATAGGCAGAGTAAAGTTTGAACGGCTGTGCTTGAACATCGGTGGGACCATAACAACCCGCGATCGACTCGCATCTTTCCTACGCTTCGTCGCCCGACCCGAGGGAGTCCTCGTTGGAAGCCTTCTTCTCACCGTACTGATCGTCGGGTATCGGTTCGGTGTCGTTTCCACGCGGGGTCGCACATTCGTGCGTCGAACGCATGAGCTGGCCCCTCGCCGCCGGCGATGTGCTGGCGCACTATCGTGTGCTGTCGCCGCTTGGATCGGGCGGGATGGCGCAGGTCTATCTCGCCGAGGATATCCGCCTGGGGCGCCGACTTGCGTTGAAGGTGCTCTCGCCTCGCGCGCCCCGCGACGAGGAGCGGCTGCGCCGATTCCAGCGTGAGGCGCGCACGATCTCCGCGCTCAACCATCCCAACATCCTGACGGTGTACGACGTCGGGCACGACGGCCGGATGCAGTTCCTCGCCACCGAGTACATCGATGGCGTCACACTCCGGACCGTCCTCGAACGCGGGCGGCTCGAGGTTCGTCAGGCGCTCACCATCGGCATCCAGATCGCTCAGGCTGTGACGGCGGCGCACGGAGCGGGGGTCATCCATCGCGACTTGAAGCCCGAAAACGTGATGATACGCGCGGATGGCTACGTGAAGGTGCTGGATTTCGGGCTGGCGAAGCTCGCCGGCGGGGAACCCTTCGGCGCGAATGCCAATGCCACAACGCAGCTCGTGGAAACACGGGAAGGCGTCGTGATGGGCACGTTCAACTACATGGCGCCTGAGCAGGCCCGCGGGAGCGATATCGATCCGCGAGCCGACCTGTTTGCACTGGGCGTTCTTCTGTACGAGATGATTACCGGTCACGCGCCCTTCGCGGGTGCAACCGCAGCGGACGTTGTCGGCGCCGTTCTCTACCTCGAACCGGAGCCGGTCGGACAGAGGGTCAACGTTCCGAATGAGCTGGAACGGATCGTGATGACCGCGCTGCGTAAGGATAGGAACGAAAGATACCAGACGTGCGCGGAGCTGCTGCGGGATCTGAATACGCTCGCACGCGTGCTGGACTCCGGCAGTGACGTCAACCGGGTTGTCAGCCACACCACCGTCGTCACGAGGAGGAGCGGTGCCATGGCGGCCGCGACGTACACTGGCAGCGATCCCGCCTCACCCGTTGTGGAGGCGCCACGGGCCGCGCGACGCCGTCGCACGCGGCGCGTCATTGACTCGCTCGCCGTGCTGCCGCTGGCGAACCACAGTGAAGACCAGGAGCTCGACTACTTCAGCGACGGCCTGACCGAGAGCCTCATCAACAACCTGTCTCAGATTCCCCGCCTGCGCGTGATGGCGCGCAGCACCGTCTTTCGATACAAGGGACAGCACCCGGATCCCAAGGGGGTCGGTCGGGACCTCGACGTGCAGGCCGTGCTCACGGGCCACGTGGTCGAGCGGACGGGCACCTTCGTCGTCAGTGCGGAGCTCGTCGACGTCGGCGACGGATCACGTCTGTGGGGAACGGTATTGAATCGGCCTGCGGCAGATGTGTTCGTCCTTCAGGAGGAGATCTCTGAAGAGCTGACGAACGCCCTGCGCCTGCGTTTGAGCCGCGACGAGAGAAAGCGCCTGGGCAAGCGCCACACGGTCAATGCCGAGGCCTACCAGCTGTATCTGCGCGGACGGTACTTCTTGAACATCCGCACCGGCGACGCGCTCAAGAAGGCGCGAACACTGCTCGAACGTGCGGTCGCGAAGGACCCTGAATACGCGCTGGCCCACACGGGCCTGGCGGATTGCTGCTCCCTGATCGCGGTCAGCCTCCGCGCGGTGTCTGGCAGCAGCCTGATTGGACAGGCCCGCGCAGCCACGCTGAAAGCCCTGCAACTGGACGAAGGGCTTGCGGAGGGTCATGCCTCGCTCGCGTTCATCAAGTTCCGCTTCGACTGGGATTGGGCCGGGGCCGAAGCCGAATTCAGGCGGGCGCTCGACCTCAATCCGGGCCATGCTCCATCGCGACAGTGGTATGCGATGTTTCTCGCGTCCCGCTCGCGGTTCGATGAAGCGCTCACGGAGATGAAGAGGGCGCTCGATCTCGATCCCCTGTCGCTCATCATCCAGAGCGGGATCGGGCGCATCCTCCACTTCGCGGGACGGCTCGACGAGGCGATGGCGCAGTACGAGCACGTTCTCCAGACCAATCCGGAATTCGCACAGGCACACATCGATCTGGCGCTGACGCTGATGGCCCGAGCGGAGCTGGGGGCGGCGCGCGCCGAGCTGGCACGCGCCAACGAGCTCCTGGGTCAAGTGTCGACGATTCTGCTCCTCGAAGCGTGTTGTGCCGTGCGGGAAGGACACCTCGACGACGGATCCGCGGCCTTCCGCGATCTGCAGGAGCGCTACGATCGCGGCGCGGCCGGGGCAGACGATCTCGCGATGCTGGCGGCAGTTCTCGGTGACTGGCAGGCGGCGCTCACTTGGCTGACCGAAGCGTGCGCGCAACGGGCGCCGTTCCTCGGCTACGTGGATGTCGAGCCCGCCATGGTCCCGCTCCTTCAGGATACCGCCTGTCGCACGCTCCTTCGTCATCACGGGTTTCGCGCGGGCATGTAACTCGGCCCGTCATTCGCCGCGCTGACTGCGAACCAGACGCGTTAACGCCAGAATCTGGTCGTCGAGAGGCAATGACACAGCAGCCATCTGGACGCCGTTGGGGGATTCAGCGACCGGGCCGCTCAGCTGTATCCGCGATCCTACTGCGACTCGTTGTAGGCCGAGCGAGCCAGCGCGGCGAGGCCGTTCGCACGTGGCCACTGCGGATGTTGCGCCTGGAGTTCGGCCTGCACGGCCGACGCCGTCTCGTCGGCCGAGCGCCCCTGAGCCTTGAGCGCCAGCGTACGAATGCGCACGCTTTCAAGAATGCCGCGGTTCGCCGCGATGATGCCTCCCGGCCCGACTGCTCCGTGCGATGGCACGACCATCTGAGGCTTCAAGGTGTCGAACGTATCGAGAGCCGCCAGCCAGGCCTTCATGCTCGACACGGCGCCGGCGGCGAGGAACGACTCGTTCATCACCACGTCGCCGGCAAAGAGCACGCCGTCACCTTCGACGAAGAAGCCGGTGTCCCCTCGAGTATGCGTCGGGCCGACGACGACGAATCGTACGTGGACGCCGCCAAGGTCGAGCACGTACTCGCGGTCGAACGTGATGTCCGCCCGACGTCTCGACGCGTCGTTCAGGATCTCCGCCGTCATCGGGGATCGGCCAGCGAACATCTGGATCATCTGCATGCCGCCCTGCTCGAACTCGGCCTCCTGTACTGTGGAGTTCACGTACTTCGCAGTCGCCGGAAACGCGACGTAGCCAGTGGTGTGTTCGGGGTGGAAATGTGTGGACGCGATGTAGAGCTCAGACTCCTTGCCGATCTTTGCCGCCTCCCTGAGGACCGTCTCCCCGTTGCGGCGGCCAAGCCCCGGATCGATGACCAGTGTCGCCCGCGAGCCGACGATGATACCGACGTTGGGTACGAGCGGCACGTTGCCGTCCGGAATGACGTAGGTGTGATCCGCCAGCTTGACGGTCGCATTTTCTTTCACGAGCGGATCCGCTGCCGGCCCTGGGCCGCGTTGAGCCGACAGACTCGACGCGAGGAGTAAAGAAAGGAGTGACGACAAGAGGATCGCGACCGGTAGGCGGCACATGGTGGAAATTCTATTCGATGCACCCGGCTGGACCCCCTCTACCTCTATCCGCCGCTCAGCGCGTCCGAGCTGCTGGTTTATCTCAATCGTCGGGAGGAGGCGCTGGCCTACGCGGAGAAGGTCCTGCGCCTCGAGCCGGAGATGCCGGGGGCTCTCATCAGGAAAGCGCTCGCGCTCTTCGAACTGGGCCGTGCCGCGGAACTGTCCGCACTGATTCCGACCCTCCAGCGGCAGACCTCAGAGGGTCGAGCAGATCCGGAGTTCGTCTCGATGATCAGGGATGCCGCCGCGCTCCTTGCCGGAGATGCAGCGGCGAAGGGCGCCGCACTCGATCGGCTGGAGCGTCAGGTGCAGAATCCCGGCCCGTTCGCGGAATATCCCCCGGTCTACACCTGGCTGATCCGTTACGGCCGCACCGCCGGAGCGCTCACCGCCCTCGAACACCGTACGCGCAAGGGACGAGTGCCCTACGACTTTCTGCGCCTGGCGCCGGAGTTCAAGTCGTTCGCCACCAATGAGCGCTTCGTTCGCGCGCTGGCGGTGGCGCGAGCGCAGTTCGATGACACGCTCGCGCTGCTCAGAGAGCCGGACGCACGATCGGAGTTGCCGGCGTTCCTGCGGCAGCCGCTGAGCGATCTGCTGCGGACGCTGGGCATCAGCAGCAGCCAGCGTGCGAGTCGCGACTGACTCTCCACCTGATCGTTGCTGCCGCGGGTATGCTGCCGTGAAGCGTCGTTCCCTTTTCCTTTGCCTCATCCCGGTTCGTGTTGTGACGAGGGCGGAACGCCGCCGGTGGCACCACCCTCCAATCCCACTGCGCGCAGAATCCGCCGGAACCGCGGATCCTCGTGCAGGGAGACGAACACCGGATCGACTCCGACGCCGACCATCTCCGGCAGCCGCAGCTCACACGCTCGAGTCAGGTATCCGAGGGCTCGATCGACATCGCCGAGGCCGACGAACGCCTCCGCGAAATCATACGGGGACACCTCCTGCGTGGTGGCCCGCTCCTTCATTTCATCGATGACGCGCAGCGCGTCATCCGCTCGTCCGTTCTGCGCCCGAACGAACGCCAGACCAGAGAGAAGCGTCGGCGACTCTCGGCTCGCGCGCGTGAGCAGATCGATCGACGCTTCCCCTCGCCCGGCAAAATGCTGCGCCATCCCAAGAAAGTACTGCGCCGGCTCGGACTGAGGCTCGAGCTCGAGCGCGGCCAACGAGGCGGCGATCGCCCGCTCGAATTCGCCCGCAACGTACGACACGCTGGCCACAGCCACGAGTGTCTTTGGCGCAACCGGGTCCAGTTGCGCGGCGAACTCGACCTGCTCGAGGGCCGCCTGGTGATCACCGAGCCAGGACGCGCACCGGGCCAGGCCTCTCAGCGCTTTCACCGAATTGGGATTCAACTGCAGCGCCTGGCTGAATTCCAGGCCGGCGCGGTGCAGATCCCACTCGAGCGTGGCGATCATTCCCAGACACGCGCGGGCGTCATCCAGCGTGGGGTCGAGCTTGATGGCCTCGAGCGCTGCGGCCTTGGCTTTCGGCAACGCTTCAGAACGGGCGATCAGGCGAAAGGGCGCAGCAGAGTAATACCACTCGGCCAGTGCGGCGTGCGCGCGCCCGTGCGCGGGATCTTTCTGGACGGCGCTCGAGAGGTACTGGAAGCTGCGCCGCAGACCGTCGAGCGTCACGCGATCAAGGAAGTACCTGCCGCGCAGGTACGCCTCGTTCGCAGCGCGATCGTGGGACCATGCCGCGGCCCGGCGTTTGCGATCCGCCGGCGTCAGTTCGAGTTGCAACGTGATCGCCATTGTCGCGGCGATGTCGTTCTGCGCCCGCAGCACGTCATCCAATGGACAGTCGTAGGTCTCGCTCCACAACACGAGCCCGGTCGCCGCTTGCACGAGATCGAGGCGCACCTCCACGCGTTCGGCGCTGCCCGAAACGTGCCCGCGAATCACGCCATCGACGCCGAGCGTGTGCGCGACGACGGCGAGATCGCGACGGTGGTCTTCGAAGCGGAGCGATGAGGCACGCGAGATCACACGAAGCGGCCGGATGGCGGATAACGCGGAGGTCAGCGCATCGGTCAGCCCGTCCGGGACGTACTCTTCCAGCGTGTCGGGAGAGAGGTTCTCGAATGGCAGCACCACGAGACGGCGGATGGATCGGGCGCCGGCCTTTGGCTGCGCCTGACGCGACTTCCGTCGCAGCCGCGCCGTCGTACGTAACGACCTGAGCACGTCGAGCAACTCTTCGAGGCGTTGCCAGCGTTCGTCAGGATTCCTGACGAGACACTTCCGAATGACACGCCCGAGCGCCTGAGCGCCCGATCCTGTGGCCGGCAGCGGAGCGGGATCGCAGCGAAGAATGGCAGCGACGAGCGCTGGTACTGTCGCACCGTTGAACGGCCGCCGCCCGCTGAACATTTCGTACAGCAGCGCACCGAACGAAAAGATGTCCGAACGGACGTCGCCACCCTGGTTCTCGAGCTGCTCTGGCGCCATGTAGGGAAGCGTTCCGGCAACGCCTTGCCGGCTGAGAACCGTCGAGGATGTGTCTGTGTCCTCGTACGCCAGATCCAGCGGCCTGGCAAGGCCGAAGTCGAGGACCTTCGCGCCGTTCGCCGTCACCATGACGTTGCTCGGCTTCAGGTCGCCGTGCAGCAGCCCGCAACGATGCGCCTCGGCCAGCGCCTCGGCGATTTGTGTGCCGTAGCGAATCACCTGTTCCGATGGGATGGGGCCGCGTTCGAGCTGCTCTCGAATGGTTTCACCGGCGAGGAATTCCATCACGAGGTAGTCCATGCCTTCGTGATGGCCGATGTCGTACAGCGTGCAGATGTGGGGGTGATTGAGGCGCGAGATCGCCTTGGCCTCTCGATCGAAATATCGGCGCGCCCGTGTGTCCGGCACCAAGGTCTCCGGGAGCAGCTTGATGGCCACTGGACGACCGAGCCGGGTATCGCGAGCCTTGTACACTTCCCCCATTCCACCGGCGCCGAGCAGCATCACCAACTCGTACACACCAATCCGGGAGCCGGTTGCGAGCGGGACGAGTCTCGTCGCGCGGGGCCGTGCCGCTCCCGCCGCCGCGGCGAGCTCCACGGCTGGACCATCGAAGAAGGCGTGCATGGCGACGCCGTGCCGCAGCAGCGATTCGACCTCGTGCCGCAGCGTTTCATCGCCGGCACACTCGTTCTCGAGAAAATGATCGCGCACCTCCCCCTCACGCTCCAGTGCCGCGTGATAGAGGGACTCGACGCGTCGCCATCGTTCGGGAGGCATGGCTCAAACAGATTGTAGTTCTGCCTCCTCACTCGACAGTGAGAAGTTGCATTCGGAACATGAACGTTCCCGCAAGGGGTTTCGACTCACCGCGCTCGACGGACTCAGGCAGCTCGTTGCGCGACTACTTCTTCGCAGGCGCATGCCCCGCCTCCACCAGCTTGAGATCGAACGCTCCGTTGCTCTCGACGAAGAACAGACATTCCGACCCCTTGTCACAGGACGTCGTGTGCCGGTAGTTCCCGCCTGGCTGCATCAGGTACGAACCCGGTCCGAGACGGAATTCGGGCTTCCCCTCTGGCTGTTGAATGTACGTGCCCGACACGAACACGACCTTGATGTCATGCGTGTGTGTGTGGAGCGGCGCGGCAAACCCGGCCGGAAGCTTGAGGAACGCGCCAAATGCTCCTTTCGTGTGGTCGCCCCACAGATCAGCGACCTTGACGCCAGGAGCGCCCTTGGGATCGAGGTCGGTCCATTTCAGCTCACCTGCAGGCATGACAATCGGTTTCCTTGCCGACGAAGTCGCGGCCTTCTTTGTCTTCTTCGCTTCAGGCTTCTGCGCCCCTACCGCTGTTCCCAGAGCCAAGACCGCGGTGACCACCAGTACAAGTGCTCGCATTGAATCCTCCTCGGGCGTGATCCTTTTTCGTTCGATGCTCGTCTATACGGTATTCTCTTGTGCCGCTGCAGAGCGGGGCCTTCAGGCCCCGCTCAGCGCGGGCTAAAGCCCGCGCTCTACATGGCAAACCGAAGTCAACTTCGGGTCTCGTCCCCATTGTTGGCGCGCGAGATTCGCTTGGCATGACGAGGTGCCGTCATCGTCGGCGTCTCGTTCGTGCCAGGCCATGGCGCCCAATCCACGCCGTCGGGACGCATGCCCGCGCCGGCAGCATACAACACCGACTCGGAGACACCATCGATCCCGAGATCCCGCTCGATCCGGCTGTCTGCCAGCGCCATCGTGCAGAACGGCGCCAGCCCGAGCCACGTGGCGACGAGACAGAACGTCTGACACAGATGTCCCGCCTCGGCGAGGATCGCGCGATACGCGCGGGCGTACGGATAGCGCCACTGCACGCGTTCGAAAACAGCGGTCATGAGGAGGAGCGCTGCCGCGTCTTCATACCAAGGTTGACCGGGCAGATAGTCGGCGATCCGTGGCGCCCGCGATCGCGTCATTGGTGCGAGCCGGTGAGTGTCAGGATTGTAGTGGTACAAACCGGGCTGAAGGGTGCGGACGTTCCGCGCATGAACGTACACTTCGATGCTGTGCCTCGCGCCGCCGGAGGGTGACGTTTTGAGGGCGAAGCGTCCGAGGCGCGGCACTTCGATCCACCCGTGCACGCCCCACGTCAGCTGAAGCAGCGTCGCCAGATCGGACAACGGCAGTGAACGACGGCTGAACCGGCGCCACGTCCTGCGCGCGAGCAGGACGGACGGTAGCTCTCCATCGACGCGCGCGCGCGGCAACGGAATGCCCTCAACAGCATCGGGCTTGAGTGGTGATGGCAGCGGGCGCGTGCGCGCGCGTGCGCAGGCATCACCGAGTTGATCGGTCCCAGCCGAGTTGAAGGCGACATCCTTCGTGGCAAGGTGAAAGAATCCTGCGGTTGGATTCCACGTGCCCCACCGGCTCAACTCGGCGTCCACCTTCCGCGGCTCGTCGGTGGATCGCGTCACGAATGTCCGATCGACCATCAGATCGATCAGACGGCGGAGGAGCCGTCGCTCTTCGAGCGGACGGCCCCCCGAGAGGTTATCCAGGGTTCGCCAGTCGGCGAGTTCATCGAGCACCTCGATGACCAGCGGCGAACCACGCACCGCCACTCCCGTCGCATAGTTGAGCACGACGAGCCGGCCATCGTGCCAGAAGGACACGACGTGCGGCGCGCGCCGGAACGCGGGCGGAGTACGCTGCGGACGTCGGAGTTCTTTCATCGAGCTCCCGCCATTTGGAAAGTTCCAGCACGAACGTCGGACTCAGCGCTTGCGGCCTCTCGATCGCTTGCGGCGTTCCGCCGGCCGCTTCTTGTACGGACGGGTCTCAAAGGTCATGTCGGGTTGAATGCACGGAATCTTATTCAAGACCGCGCGTGCCACGCTCATGTCGAGAATCGCCTTCTTGAACTTGATTTGCTGCGCGAGTGTAAGTTGTGAGTCTTCCTCGAGACTCGCGCGAAGATTCTCGATCCCGTCCTTCAAGGCTCTCTTACAGGCGCCGACGTGCAGCTCTACTTTCGCCATACGAACCTCCGGGTTCAAACGATTTGACCCCGCCCTTCAGGGCGCCTCACAGACCTAACCGCTTCAGCAGCACGTCAAACCGCGCGTCCGAGCGTAGTGGATCCCACCGCGGATCCACCTTCATCCAAAGGATTCGGCGTGCCTTGATGTTCATGGCCTCATGCAGATGCCGAAAAGCGTCGTCGAAACGGCCCAGCCTCGTATAAACGAGAGAAAAGAGTTCTGGTGAAACCTCCTCGGACGTGGATCGCTCGATCAGTCGATCGAGCCCTGCCAGCGCTTCAGCCGTTCGTCCGGCTGCCGCGTGGGCACTGGCGATCTCTGCCTCGGCGTAGGCTTCACCAGCAGAGGAGTCACGCAGCTTCTGAAACTCGGCGATGGCCTCGTTGAATCTTCCTGTGGCTGCGAAGATGCGTCCCAACCTTGTGTGTACCGCGTTCGGATTTGCAGCGCGACCCTCGAGCGCCCGCGCCATCGTTTCCGCCTCCGAGAATCGATCGGCATATTGGAGCATCGACACGAGCTCGAGATCAGCAGTGTTCGAGTATGGATCCAGCCGCCGTGCCTCTTCCAGTTGTTCGAGGGCCTCGGCGACTCGCGCGCGCGCGGCGAGAAAGTGCGCATAACGTATCCGCGCGAAATCGTAGCTTGTACTGAGCGAAGTCGCGCGGCGAAAAGCGTTCTCGGCGGTGCCCCAATCCCAATCCAACTGGAACGCGACCTCTGCGAGGACCGCGTGAGCCTCGGCGAGCGAGGGATCGAGTTCGAGCGCCTTCCGTGCCGCCAACCTCGCGAGCGGTCCGTTAACGGACCACTCCGATCTTCTTGCTCCGCTTCCGAGGTCCAGATAGACGTGACCCAGCGCGCCGTAAGCGGGCGCAAATGAACTATCCAACTGGACTGCGCGCTCGAATTCGGCACGGGCGTCTTCCAGGTCCGATCGGCTCGCCCTTGCAAGGGAGTACAAACCACGTGCGTAGGCGTCATACGCTTGAGTGCTGGCTGTAGCGGGCCGGCGGAGTTGTGTGACGATGCGCGGCCGCACTTCGACGTTCACCGCGCTGGCGATCGACAGCGCACTGGCATGCCGAAGAGACGCCAGATTCACTCTTGACACCTGGAACGTCTGGGCCCAGCTCGGAGAATCGCTTCGGGCCTGAAACAGGCGGAGTTTGACCTCGAGCTCGTCTCCAATCTGGGAGACCGTTCCGCCAACAACAGCCGCGGCCCTGAGCCGGTTCGTCACTTCAGGCATCGTGAGCCCCGCCGATTTCGCGTTGACTGCCGATTGCGGTGAGCTCACCCTGAGCGTATCGATCATCGCGAGGCTTTGATAAATCTCGTCGGTGATCGCGTGCGCGATGTGGCTCTCGACTCCAAGCCCTGCGTCGAGAGGGAGGAGCACAACCAACGGAGGTCGAGTGCTCGATCCGCGCAGGATCGGCCACGTGACGACGGCAGCGACCAGCGCGAGGACCATCGCCGCTGCCATCAGCACAACACGCAAGTCGAACCCGCGCTGCGCCGCCAGTGCCGCTTCCAGCTCGCCGACGCTGACGTATCGATCTTTGGGATCGGGCGCAATCGCGCGCTCGACGACGCGCACGAACCACGCCGGGGCGCCCGGTGCAGCATCGCGCAGCCGGTGCCGGCGCCCGTGGGCATGCGCGTCGCGAAGCTCGTCGTACGTATATCCGCGAACTGGATAGTCGTTCGTGACCAGGTGATAGAGCAGGACGCCGAGACTGTAGATGTCGCTGCGGACCGATGCCTCCGCGCCGGCCAGGACCTCGGGCGCCGTGTACAACGGCGTACCCGTCAACCGCAGGGGCCTGGCGTTTTCGTCTCTGAGCGCCTGGCCCGCACCGAAGTCCATCAGGACGATCCGTCCGCCGTCTTCCCGCATGACGTTCTGGGGCTTCACGTCGCGATGAACGAGGCCGACGGCGTGCACTGCCGAGAGCGCCTGACACAAATCCTGACCGATGAGCGCGGCTTCGCGTGCGCTGCGCACGCCCTCGGTCGAGAGAATCTGCTCGAGGGTCTTCCCTCGGACGAACTCCATGCAGATTCCGACGCGCCCGTCCCACGGCTCCGCGGCGTGCACCGTCACGACATTCGGATGGCGCACGCGTGCCAGGACGCGGGCCTCGTCCACGATTCGCTCCTGCTGCTGATCGTGGCGAAGCATCTTCAGCGCCACTTCGCGACACAAATGCGCATCGAACGCGCGATAGACGTCGCCGAACGCGCCCCGACCGATGCACTCGAGCAGCTCGAAGCGCCCCCACTGCTCCGTCTGCGTCAGCTGGTCGTCGTCTGCCGTCTTGGGGCGCAGCGGGACGACATCTCGCTGGACCTCCGCCCGGCGTAAGACGGGTTGAGCTGGAATACGACTCGCAAGGACCCTTGCACTGCGGTAAAGCGCGTCTTCGTCAATCGACCTCATCTCGCGGCGCTGGACGTCGGAGATTCGCGCGAGGATCTGCAGCTGTCGAATCAGCGCGTGATCGCGCTCGTCATCGAATTGCGCGTCGATCGCGTCCCAATCCAGATCGCTCGTGCCGTCAGCGACCAGGTCGACGACGGTTTTCAACGCCGCACGCCGCGCTGTCATGGCTGATCCCCCGATGATGGGTGAATGTCCCGGCGCCTCGAGGCGGACATTTCGTGGGCGAGCCGCAGCACCGCCCGTTTCACCGCAGCTCGCGCGGCATTCTCCGATGCGAGTCCGAGCTGCGCTGCGATCTCACTGAATCCCAACTGCTCGTCGATACGAAGGGAGATCAGTTCTGCGTCCCGCGATTTCACGCGCTCGAGCGCGGCTTCGTACGACTCGATCTGCCGTCGGTCGAGCGCCGAGGTGGCCGCGGGTCGCTGTTCGTTGAGGGGCGCCGGAACCGGTCTCGTGTGGGATGTCCGCCAATGCTCGACGATTAGATTTCGCAGGATCTTTCGCATGTAGGCGACTAACGCGCCCTGGTCACGATGGTCGAACTCGTGGACTCGACTGAGCCCTTTCTCGACGGCCTGAAGCACGAGGTCCTGCGCGTCGGCCGTGCCCCGTAGTGATCCCGGCAAGCGGCCGGCGGCGTAGCGCGTCAGGGATTTGAGGCAGCGAAGGCAGAGCGCTTCGGTCGCGTCCCGATCGCCGGCGCGGGCTCGAAGCGTCAGTTCGACTGTCGATTGCAAGCGCGGCGCGCCGGAGGCCGGCGGCTTGCCCTGCCCCTCGGCGATACACCTGGGGGTTCGCAGCAACGCGGCGTCGACCGCCTGCACATTCGCGACCGGCGGCACCCCAGTACCATCGCTGTGCATGCTGAAAGCCTCCGACCCGACACGCGCGTCGCTGTCTTCGAGAGGCGGAATCTTCCCACAGACGAGCCACGAGGCCAATCCGGAGGAGCGCCTCGCGGGCGGATCAGGGCCTGTTCCTAAGAACGTTGGAATGACCTGCACCAAACAGGTCGGCGCGCGAAAAAGACGAGAAAACGGAGCACGCCAGGAAGGGCTGCCGCCTTGGCGGCTAAAAGCTGTTTTAGGACAAGACGATGCGGCCGTCGGCGACCCGCCGTCAGGAGAGCCGGTGGCCGCCGGTCGGACGAATCCTTACCAGGATGCTGAAAACGCATCCTGAATGGGAGATGGAAGATGGGGAATGGGCGGTCAGCGGCTAATTGTCTCCGCAATCCGCGCGGGGTAATCCGGAAAGTACCGCTCGATGATCGGCAGCTCGAACCGGCGCAGGATGGATTCCTTGGGCTCCCGTTCCAGGAGGAACTCGAACGACGCTTCGAGCAGTCGCTCCGCACTTGCGTCGGGCGCGTACCGCGCGACATCTGAGGGGCGCACCGTCACCTCGTGGGTCGTGGATCCCCGACCGTCGTCAACGGTGACTTCGTAGACCGCTGCGTTTTTGTGCGTGATTCGAATCGTCGCCATGAGGTGTGCGGCGCCGCACGCGAGTATTCTACTGCCGGAGACCGAGCGCGGGCGCGGTCTTCACTCCTGTCGCAGTGCGAGCGTCGGGTCGACGCTTGCCGCGCGCCATGCCGGCACGGCGCACGCGACCAACACCGACAGGCCCATTACGACGGCGGCGCCGGCGTACGACACCGGGTCGGCCGGGCCGACACCAAACAGCAGACTGCGCAGTCCGCGCGCGAGCAGGAACGCGCCCAGCAGACCGACGACCGTGCCCGAGGTAGCAAGCACGGTGCCATGCCGGAGCACCATCGCGAGCACCTGTCCAGGCCTCGCGCCGAGCGCCATGCGCAGCCCGATCTCCGCCGTCCGCCGCGCGACGACCTGCGCCATCAGTCCAAAGATCCCGACGGCCGCCAGCAACACCGCGAGCAGCGAAAAGAGGGTCAGCAGCAGCACCTGGAAGCGGCGCACGGCGAGCGACTCGCCAATCTCCGCTTCGACGGTGCTGACGGCGGTGATCGGTCCCGCAGGATCGAGCCGCCGGATTTCCGCGCGGACTGCCGGAACCAGCGCCAGCGGATTGCCGTCGGTCGCGACGAGAAGCTGCATACCTCGCCCCATCCGACCCGACGGCAGGAACGTCTCTAGCCGCGCGCCCTGGTGCATTCCACGCCGGCGCATATTGCCGGCGACGCCGACGATGGTGATCCAGGGAGTCTCCTGCGGCTGTGGACGAGGGTCACCGAAGACCATGCGCTTGCCGACCGGATCCTGATTCGGCCAATATCGATTCGCGAACGTCTCGTTGATCACGATCGTGCGCGCGGCGCCATCCTTGTCGCGCTCGTCGAAAAACCGGCCGCGCACGAGACGGACCTGCATGGCCTCGAAGAAGCCGGGGGATACGCTGTCGATCGTTGCCTCGATCTGCTCGGATGGCGGGAACGGCGGCCGATCTTCGAGCGTGAACGTACCTGACCCCGGCGTGCTGCTCAGAAAAAGGTTCGACACGAGGCCGACGCCTCGAACGCTGGGCAGCGCGCGCACGCGCGGCAACAGCTGTTCGTAGAACTGGACCAGGTGCGCGGATTGCGGCAATCGCGTCCGCGACGCGTTGATACGCATCGTCAGGACGTCAGCCGTCCGGAAGCCGGCTTTCGTGCCTCGCAGAGCGCCGAACGATCGCAGGAGCAGACCCGCGCCGGCGAGGAGCAGGATGGCGAGCGCGCACTGCACGACGATCAGAGCCGATCGTGTTCGTGCCGCGGTTCGCGATCCGGCCATTCCACGTCCACTGTCGCGCAGCGCCTGCTGCAGGTCGACCCGTGACAAGCGCCACGCGGGCCATAAGCCGAACGCGAGGGCGGTCAGCGTGGTCAGACCGATGGCGAAGGCGAGCACGCCGCCGTCCAGTGCAATCTCGTCGAGACGAGGGAGATCGCGCGGGGCGAGGGCGCGCAGCGCGCGAACGCCTCCGTACGCGGCCAGAATCCCCGTGATGCCGGCGACGGCCGCAAGGGCACCCGCTTCGACCAGGAGCTGCCGGACGATGCGCCGGCGGCTGCCGCCCAGTGCTGCGCGCACCATGATCTCGCGAATGCGCGCTTCAGCGCGCGCGAGAAAGAGTCCCGCGACGTTGACGCAGGCGATGAGCAGCACGAACCCCACGGCGCCGAGCAGGACGAGCAGCGGAGTCCTCACGTCCCCGGCGACGTGCCTCTCGAGCGGATTGACGTACACACCGTAGCCGGCGTTGTCCACCGGGTATTGCTGCTCGAGCTGTCGGCCGACCAGCTCCATGTCGGTTTGGGCCTGCATGGGCGTGACGCCCGGCTTGAGCCGGGCAATCATCTGAAGCCAGTACCCGACGCGCGTTTTGGCGCGCTCGTTGACAACGAGCGGCGCCCAGAATTCACTGTCTTTCCTCGGAAACTCGAAGCCCGGCGGCATCACGCCGATGATGGTGAACCGACGGCCGTCGAAGTCGAGCACCTTGCCCTCTACGGGGCCGCCGCCGAAGCGCCGCTGCCACAGACGCCATCCGATCACGACGACGGTCTCTTTGCCTGCCGCTTCTTCATCCTTTCTGAACACGCGGCCCTGGAGCGGAACGGCGCCGAGCACCTCGAAGAGCGCGGCCTCGGCATAAGCGCCTCTGATCCTCTCTGGTTCGCCGTCCGAGATCAGGTTCACCGACGGTTCGGTGAAGGCGGCGATAGAAGCGAACGAGTGGCTCATGCGCCCGTAGTCCTGGTAGTTCAGGTACGAGGCCCAGTCTTCGCGCATCTGCAGACGTCGGTTGTCCATCCACACGCGGACGAGCTGCTCGGGCTCCTTGTACGGCAGCGGCTTCAGGATCACGCTGCGGACGACGCTGAAAAGGGCGGTGTTGGCACCGATGCCCAGGGCCAGGGTGGCGACCGCGAGGGATGCAAACCCGGGATTGAGGCGGAGTTGCCGGAAGCCGTAGCGAAGATCCGTGATCAGGCCTGACATCGTCGGCATCGGACGCCTCCCGATTCGGGAACGTGCAGCGAGTTCGTGCGAACGTCCCGGAAATGATACGGCACGTTCAGTTGGAAGAGACGATCAAGGAAAGCCGGAAGTTTGCCTCCACCAACGCGAGCCGCTGGTATACTCCCCGCATCGTATCCAGAAAACCGTTCGAATTGGCCGAGGCTGCCGGCGGCCCTGGCTGTTCATCTCGACGAGCGGGTTCCACGCGTGATCAAAGAATGATCCAGGACCGAGTCGCGACGACCGCTCGCTGGAGACGCGCTCGCCAGATTTTCGACGAGCTCGTCGATCTCGACGCCGCCGAACGGGCACGCGGCCTCTCGGAGGCGTGCGGCGGCGACACGGATCTCCGCCGCGAAGTCGAATCCCTGCTCTCCCACGATCGATCGTCGAACGACACCTTCGAGCGACTCGTCGCCGAAGCAGCGCTCGAACTTGGCGCCGGATCGACGAAGGAAGATTCCAACGCGATCCCCCCGGTCATCGGCCGCTACCGGATTCTCGCGAGGCTCGGCGAGGGCGGCATGGGTGAGATTTTCCTGGCCGAAGACACCAGCCTCGGCCGGCGCGTTGCGATCAAACTGCCGTCGACGCGACTGACAGGCGACGCCGAGACGCGGCTGAAGCTTCTGCAGGAAGCGCGCGCCGCCGCGACGATCAATCACCCGCACGTGTGTGTCGTTCACGAAGTCGGCGAGGGTCCGTCCGGTCGCCCGTTCATCGCCATGGAGTACGTCGAAGGAGAGACACTCGCGGAGCGCCTGCAGCGCGGCCGGCTCTCTCCTGCCGAAGTGTCCGAGCTCGGGCGGCAGGCCGCGAGCGCGTTGCAGGAGGCTCACTCGAGAGGCGTCGTTCACCGCGATCTCAAGCCGTCCAACATCATGCTGACACCGCACGGCGTCAAGCTTCTCGATTTCGGTCTGGCGAGCGTCGCGCAATCTGCAATCGCGAACGAAGGAACGCCTGGCGTCGTGTTCGCGGGCACGATCCCGTACATGAGCCCTGAACAGATCCGCGCGGAAGACGTGGATCATCGCACCGATCTGTACTCGCTCGGCGTCGTTCTGTACGAGGCCGCTGCGGGACATCGTCCGTTCGACGCGGGGACACCTTTCGAGCTGTGTGAATCCATTCTGAAATCCGAGCCGCCCACCGAGGCGGTCGAGAATCTGCCGAAGGCGCTCGATCGCGTGATCGGTCGCGCGCTCGCGAAGAATCGCGTCGATCGGTACCAGAGCGCCGCCGAGTTATCGGCCGATCTTTTCGCTCTCAGTCCACAGACTCGCGGCGCACGATCGCGCGGGCTCGTCCTTGCAGTTCTTGCCGCGTCGGTCGTGGGTGCTCTCATCTACTCGCTCGTCGACCGGTCGCCGACCTTCCGTGCGCCACACCGCGACACCGTTCTCATCGTGGACTTCGCAAACGCGACGCGGGATCCGGCGTTCGACGGCACGCTGAAGCAGGCGCTGATCGGGCAGCTGCAGCAGACACCGTTCCTGAGTCTCTTTCCCGAAGACGGCGTACGGGAGACGCTGCGGCTTATGTCGCGGTCATCGGAGGAGCGGCTGACAAGTGAGGCTGCCCTGGAGATCTGCCAGCGACGAGGTATCAAAGCCTGGATCGCCAGTTCGATCGCACCGCTCGGCAGACGATATGTCATCACCCTCGATGCCCTGGACGGCCAAACCGGAAAGCTGCTGACGCGCGAGCGGATCGAAGCTGACACCAGGGTCGAAGTGCTGCCCGCGCTCGGCAAGATTGCCATCCAGCTTCGACAGAAACTCGGCGAGCCGTATCAATCCATTCAGAAGTTCAACTCGCCGATCGAACAGGCGACGACGAGCTCGCTCGACGCGCTGAGAGCGTACGCGCTTGGCGTCGAGCAGGCAGGACGGGGCAATTACCCCGTGGCGGTCTCGCTCTACGAGCGTGCCATTCAGATCGACCCCAGGTTTGCGGTCGCCCACGAAGCGCTCGCTCGCGAGCAGATCAACTCCGGGTACTCGCAAGAAGTCGTCGCCGCGGCGGCGACGCGCGCGTACGAGCTGCGCGGTCGCGCAACCGAGCAGGAGAAACTGAGCATCGCGGCGCTGTACCACTCGCGCGTGAACGGCGATCTCGAGCAATCGATAGAGACGGGGGAACGGTGGAAGAGGACTTTCCCGCTCGAGTGGCGACCGTATCATCTCCTCGGAGATCTCTACAACGCCACGGCTCAATACGAGAAGGCCGTCGAAGCCGCGCGCGAGGCGGTCAGGCTCAATCCGGACGTGGCGGCCGCGTACTCGAACCTGGCGGGCTCGCTCTTCGCGCTCGATCGCTTCGACGAGGCGCGGACGATCTACCGCGAAGCGATGGCGCGGGGTCTCGATGCGCCCGAGTATCATGCATACCTTTGGAGGATCGCGTACTACCTGGGCGACACGGAGGGCGCCCAGCAGGAGCTCGACTGGGCGTCCGCGAGCTCGACGTGGGCGTTCAACATGGCTTCGCTTGCATCGGCGCTTCAGGGGCGTTGGCGCGACGCGCAACGGTCCTCACAGGAAGCAACCGAGTTCTTCGATGCCCGTGACTTGAAGGGATTCGCCGCTATGGCCGCACGGTACGACGCCGTCACCGGCGCGCTGGTCGGCGATTGCACGGCGACGCGAAGAAGAACGCAACAAACGCTCGGTCCGTCGGAGCCCGTCGACGAGCAGGCGAGAGCTATCGCGGCGCTTGCCATGTGCGGTGAGAGCAGCGGCGCCGCGGCGTTTGCGGCGCGCTTGAAACAGCAGCATCCGCGCGACACGATGCTGAATCGCGTGTGGCTGCCCCTCATGCGCGCAGCCGTCTCGCTCGATCGCGAGCCCGCTCAGGCCATCGACGCATTGCGGACAGCCGCACCGTACGAAGGCGCGGCGGAGTCGTGGCCAATCTACCTGCGCGGTCTGGCGCTCCTGCGTGCTGGCCGGGGAAACGACGCACGCATCGAGTTTCAAAAGATTCTCAGCCACCGCGGCCGAACGTTCTGGGTGCCGTTCTATCCGCTCGCGCACCTTGGCGTGGCACGCGCAGCGGCGATGACCGGCGACGGCACGGCCGCCGGGCGCGCGTACCGCGAGTTCTTCGCGTTGTGGAACGCAGCGGATTCTGATCTGCCGGTGCTCGTGGAGGCCAAGAAGGAGTACGGCAGCCTGTCAGCTCAGTGAGAGCTCTCTCCGGAGCCATGCGCGCGCGTGGCGCAGATCGCGATCCACGGACGCCTCTGAAATACCGACCAGCTCCCCGATCTCGGGATACGTGAGCCCACCGAAGTACGAGAGCTCGACGATCTCCGCCTGACGAGCGTCGAGCTCGCGGAGACGCTCCATCGCTTCATCGAGCGCCAGGACATCGATTGGGTTCGCGTCCGGCGCCGGAATGGGTCCGGTCAGCGTCACGTGCAAGGCATCGCCGCCCCGCTTGTCGGCGCGCCTGGCGCGCGCGTGCTCGACGAGGATTCGCCGCATGATACGGGCGGCCACGCTGAGAAAATGCGTGCGGTTCTTCCAGTCGACGTCCGCCTTCACGAGTCGCAGGTACGCCTCGTGCACCAGCATGGTCGGCTGCACCGAGTGCGCGGCCGCCTCGCGCCGGAGCTGGCCGCGCGCGAGCCGGCGAAGCTCCTCGTACACGAGAGGAATCAATCGCGCGTAGGCATCCTTACTGCCGGCGCGCCACTCCTGCAGCAACTGCGCGACCGATTCAGGCTCCATTCCTCGCCTCCCCGCTCGAGGCCGACACCGTGCTGGTTGTATGCGTGAGGGGATTCTGCCACTGAATTCGCATACCTGGGCAGGAATCCTTTCAACAGCTCACGAGAAGGTCACGAAGGGCCCGCTCGCGCCGCCGCAGCTCGATCTATTCCTCTCGACCGCCAAAAGAGACGGAGGACAGCGCGATCCCTGGCTCGAGGCCTGAATGAAGGAGTGCCGCCATGCGACTGATGTGTCGAGTGTTGATGGTCGGATGTGTGCTCGCGGGCGCGACGAGCGCGTCGGCGCAAACGAAGTTCACGGGCAAATGCAGCCAGGGAAAACCGGACCCGAACCACGTGATCAAAGTCGACGATCGTGCCAACCACGCGTTGGTGCTCGGGCAGGTTACCTGCACGTGGTCCGGCGGTGAGGTCGCGGGCCTCGCCCTCAAGTCCGAGGTCGACACTGTCGTCTCCGACATGACGGGCACGACCTCCCGGGATCGCGGCTACGGTGTGGGGACGGCGGCGAATGGCGACAAATACTACGTCCGCTTCGAGGGCACGACCAACTACAAGGGCGAAGCGCCGACGACGGCGACGTGCACCTGGACGTTCACCGGCGGCACAGGGAAGCTGCGCGGACTGACCGGAAAAGGCACGTGCAACGGCACGTTCGACGCTAGCGGCGGCGCGGTGTTCGACGTCGTCGGCGAGTACTCGATCGCGCCGGCCACGGCGAAGTAGACGCTGCGGCGAGCCGGTTGCTTGTTCATTCCCATGAAAGAGAGGTAGCCATGCTGGGCGACACACTCGGGAACGTGACGGGGAAGATCGTTCTTCAGCGGGCGCTGGCCTCGCCTTCGGGCGCGGCTCGAACGGAGACCACCCAGCGCGGAAGTGGAACGCTGCTCGGTGTCGGATATCAAGAGATGAGTACATACGAGTCCGAGATTCGGCCGGACGGCACGGTGTTCGGGTCGGGTCAGGGCATCTACATGGGAGCCGGGGGCGAGGTGGCGACCTGGGTGGGCCAGGGCGTCGGCACGTTTTCGAAGAATGGCGGTGTGAGTTTTCGCGGCGCGATCTACGTGTACTCGACATCCGCAAAGTGGCAGCGTCTGAACGCCGTCGCGAGCGTCTTCGAATACGAGGTCGACGCCACCGACAACTACAAGGCCACGTTGACTGAATGGAAGTAGACCAATCGCAATCCGTCGAATACAACACCGGAGGAGACAAATGAAAACGATGTTTAAAGGTCTGTTGGCCGGACTGCTCGTCGCGGCGTTGGCCACGCCGCTCGTCGCTCAAGTGTACAAGTACTTCACGCCGGGGACGGTCTGGACCGTCACGATGATCCGGATCGCGCCAGGCATGGACCAGATGTACATGCAGTATCTCGATGGGCAGTTCAAGAAGTCGGAGGACGCGCAGGTCAAGGCGGGACTCCAGAAGTCGTACAAGATCCTCCGAACGATGGACGACGGCGGAGCGTGGAACATGCTCATCCTCCGTGAATACGCGAGCCTCTCGGCCATCGAGGCGAACGTAGAAAAGGCCGACGCGTTGGCACAGCAGACCGAGGGTACCGATCAGGTTCAGATGAAGGGATACGAGGACCGAAGCAAGTACCGCGAAGTTGTGGGGACCAAGTTCGCGCGAGAGGTCGTGCTCAAGTAGCCACCAGCATCCTTCGTCGTTTCCACATCTGCGGGCCGTCTGAAGTATCGTGTGCGGACCGAATTCGCTTGCAGAGAGGAAACGATGAAAAGGATGACGTCATGCATCGCGTGTTTCGTGGCCATTCAGCTCTCGGCCGGCGCGATGGGTTACGCCCGGCCGCGGGCAACACGCGCGGTTACCATCTCGGCCCCGGCGCAGGATGGGGCGGCGTTGACGCCGAAGTGGCTTCAAGCTGCGCTCGATGCCAAGCCCACCGGCACTGACGCAGAGCAGCTCGCGGGACGGATTCGCTCCTACTTCGGCGGCGCCGAGGCGCTCGCGCAAGGAGGAGCAGCGAAGATCGACGAGCTGCTTGTCGCGTTCGCGATCGAGACGCCGCCGCTCGAGGCAAACGCGCCAACGCCGCGTGTCTCGTCGGACGCCGTCCTCTTCACGATGCCGCTGACGCGAGTCGGGGCGACCAATGTCTACGCCGGCGTCGCCGAGCTCGCGCACGGCACGGCGTTCACGTGGCATTACGAGGTCGGCCCGCGCCGCTTGGGCGGCGGGCAGCTCGAGGTGTACGAGACGCACCCTGACAGCAAGGAACAACCCGGCGTGCCGAAAGGCACGGTCAAGCAGATGCCGCCGTGGGAGAGCAAGATCTTCGCCGGCACGAAGCGCGACTGGTGGGTCTACGTGCCCGCGCAGTATCGGCCCGAGAGCCCAGCCGCCGTGATGGTGTTCCAGGACGGCGCCGGTCCGAAGGATTACGTCCCGACGGTGTTCGACAACCTGATCGCGAAGAAAGACGTGCCCGTCACCGTCGGCATCTTCATTCAGCCGGGGACGCGCGCGGATGGCGGATCGAATCGCAGCTTCGAGTACGACACGCTCTCCGATCAGTACGCGCGGTTCCTTCTGGAGGAAATCCTGCCAGAGGTCGAGAAAACGGTGAAGCTGCGGCACGACGCCGCAAGCCGGGCGATCTCCGGCGCGAGTAGCGGCGGCATCTGCGCCTTCACCGTGGCGTGGGAGCGTCCCGACGAGTTCAGCAAGGTGCTCTCGTGGATAGGCAGCTTCACCAACATCGCGAGCGGCAAGTCCCTCCGCGAAGGGGGGCACAACTACGAAGCGCTGGTTCGAAAGACGCCGCGCAAACCGATTCGCGTGTTCCTGCAGGACGGCGCGAACGATCTCGACAACGCGAACGGCAACTGGCCGCTCGCAAACCAGACGCTCGCGAAATCGTTGTCCTTCGCCCGATACGACTACCGCTTCGAGTACGGCCAGGGCTTCCACAGCAATCGTCACGGCCGTGCGATTCTTCCGGATTCGCTTCGCTGGTTGTGGCGAGGGTATCAGCCCTGATTGTAGGGCGGGGCTTTCAAGCCCCGCTCGCGGAGGCGCGGTCTGAAGACCGCGCCCTACAGGTTTCTACATTTCGGCTAGCAGCCAGACGTTTGTAGGGCGGCGTCTTTAGACGCCGCCTCGTCGGGTCTGAAGACCGCGCCCTGCGAAGATTCTCGTGGCCGGCTGTCCGGGCCGGCCGGGTCCCTGGGTCAGCCGCACAACACTGGACAACGCGCCGTCCGCCACCTACACTCCTATCGAACTCGATAGGAGAGGCGCACGATGGCGACGGACAAGCTCGATCTCCTCCTCCTCAAGGCGCTCGCGCTGGCACCGCTGCACGGCTACGGCATCGGCCAGCGCATCGAGCAACTCTCGGGCGGCGTCTTCCGTATCACGCTCGGCGCGCTTTATCCGGCGCTCCAGCGCCTCGAGCGGAACGGTCATGTCAAGGCCTCGTGGTCCACATCCAACAACAATCGACGCGCGCGGTATTACGCGCTGACGCCTGCCGGCCGGCGACGGCTCGCGGCCGGCCAGAAGTCCTGGGAGCGAACGGTTGCCGCAATGATGCGTGTCCTGCACGCCGACGGAGAGTAATCAATGCACGGGCTGTGGCGTCGCGTCATCGAGATCCTTCGCCCCAGGCGCCTCGATCGCGAAACGGTCGACGAGCTCTCATATCCGTACGAAATCGTCGGAGTGGTGGGCGATCTCAGGTTTCGCGGTCCTCGGAGTCAAGATTACTGATAGCGGCTCATTATCGTGAGTGTGACCCGGAAACTGCCGCTGTTATCCGGGAAGAAATCATCGTTCACACCGAGGTAAAGGCGACCGCCCGCAGGCGCGCGCGCAATGATTCCAGTGTCGCCTATCCAGATAGGCTCAGCGCCAATCCTGGCGACAAGTGATCCGGCCCGCTCCTCGGGGAAAGGCGCTCCTGCCGCCTTCCGGCCAGACCTCGCGCCAACCGGCCCGGCAACGTCGGACGGATCGGTGCTGAGCATAACGGTCCCTTCGGCCTCGATCCGCACTCTGTCGCCCTCACGAACGACCAGACCGGTGTCGTTCCACGGTCGTCTGGCGTCGACAACGACCATCTGACCCGACGCTCGAAGGTCCTGGTCCTCCGCAACACCTTCACCCAGGAACTCGCGCCGCGACAGCACGCCATCGCCGTTGCGATCCACACGACGGAATGTCTCGAGATCGTTGCGCCACTCGCTGCGCGCGATGCGTCCGTCGCCGTTGCGATCGAGCTCGGCGAAACCCTCCTCGGTCCAATCACTGAACCCGCCGGGCGCCGGGTAACGATCTTCGATAGTTTCTGAGGGGCGATCGCCGCGCACTTCGTTGCCGGACAGCACGCCGTCTCCGTTCCAGTCATGCGCTCTGAAAGCCTGTGCGCTGCCGCGCCACTCCGCGCGTGTGATGACGCCGTCACCGTCGACGTCCATCCCGCGGAGCTGCACGGGCTCGCGCTCCGAACTCTGTTCCTGAACGAGCGGACCGACGACCGTTACCGTTGCGGCGGCTTCACCATCGCAGTTCCCCATTCCTCGCGCGGTGATGCGGTAGGTGCCAGGTTGCGAGTACGCGTACCGGATGGTCGTGGGCACGCGTTCGATCGGGTGTGTCACTGCCGTGCCATCGCCCTGGTCGACGAGTACGGCTCCACACGGGTTGCTTCCCGTTATCGACATCGTGACTGGGGCCCCGGCGGAGACACGTTCGGTCGAGACGCGAATCCCACTGACGACACCCCGCTGCGCGGCCGCGGGGGCGGCAAACAGTAGCGCTGTCATGAAAGCTAGAGCTCGCATAGTGCCTCCTGATGACGGAGAGGCAGAACGCGTACCGTCGCGAGCTGGACAGTGAACGTCCAAAACCAGGCCGTTTTGCCGCGGTTAGTGATGGTTGTCAGACTGCGTTACCGCTCACCTGTCACTTCGAGATGACTTCCTCTGGTCGGTGTTCAGGTATCCTAGCCGCGCTTTCCGGGAGCCCGTCCATGATTGCTGCCGTTACGACCGTTACGTTATTGATCGCTCTCGCGCCGCAAGCTGCCGATAAGACCACGCTCAACGAAGAGCTCTGGGATGCTGCACGAGCGGGTGACGTCGCACGCGTCACCCAGGCGCTGGATCGCGGCGCCGACATCAACGCCGGTAACCGCTACATCCCGACGCCGCTCTATTACGATGGACTGCTGTATACGTGCGACAGCAACGGCGTGCTCACCGCGTACGATGCGAAAACCGGCGCGCGCGTGTACCGCGCCCGTGTCGGCGGCGGCGGCGCATTCGCCGCGTCACCTATCGCCGCCGACGGCAAGCTCTATCTCTCCAGCGAGGACGGCGACATCTTCGTCGCGCGCGCCGGGCGTCAGTACGAGGAACTGGCGAAGAACTCCATGAAGGAAGTCATCATGAGTACTCCCGCCATCTCCGACGGCCTGATGATCGTTCGGACTCTCGGCCACGTCTACGGCATTGGAGAGCGCAAGTAAGACGACTGCTGAACTCCTGCATCAAAACGCGAATCGCAGCGATACCTGGCCGCTCCGCGGCGGCTGCCGCGTCTGGCCCCGAAGGATCCCGCGAATCGTGCCCTTCAGCGAAGGTCTGCGCGGCTGGGGGGCCGCGGCGCAGATAGTGAGCAACAGCGCGAATACGCTCCGCGTCATGATCGGCCCTCCTCCTGCCGTGATCGGCTCTAGGGCTCAAGGCTCTGGGCTTTGGGCCTGTACAACGCGATGCCGACGAAGTCACAGCAAAATCATGCAAGTGTCTGCCCGAACAGCGCCTTTCGACAGAGCAGGCCGAAAGCCAAGAACCTTGAGCCCAGAGCCGATCAGCGTCAGTGTTGATCGCTCGTCGTCTTTTGCGCTGGCTTCTGATCGTCCGGCGCCTTCTCCCATTCGTACCGCCGCCCGATCGCGTACTTCTCGAACCAATCGAGCTCGACGTTCATCTTGAACAACTCATGACGAAGCTCCTGCCAGCCGTGCGGCTCTCGCGGCGCGACGTACAGGTGTGTGGGAACGCCATTGCTCTTCAGCGCGCGATACATCTCCACCGACTGCGGCATCGGAACACGGACATCCTTCTCGCCGACGAGGATGATCGTCGGCGTCTGGACATTCGACACGTATTTGAGCGGCGAATTCTCCCAGTAGGTGTCGATGGGCGCGTTCTTCTGCCACGGCGTCCCGCCGAACCATGGCGTCCGAAAGGTCCGCGTATCGCTCTGCGCGTACATCGAGATCCAGTTCGTCGCGCCGGCACCTGCCGATGCCGCCTTGAACCGGGTCGTGTAGGTGATGATCTTGTTCGTCATGTGACCGCCGCCACTCCACCCCATCTTGACCATGCGATCGCCGTCCGCTATGCCCTTCGCGATGAGATAGTCGACGCCTGTCATCACATCGAGATGCGCGTTCTGGAAGTAGTGCCCCACCATGTCACGCAGGAAGGAATCGCCGTATCCGGTGCTGCCGCGATAGTTTGGTTTGAATACCAGATAGCCTTTGGCGGTCAGGACCGGGACGTAGCTGCCCCACTCCGCCAGCCCGTACTTGTCCGATGCCTGCGGGCCGCCGTGGGTCTGAACCGCGAGGGGATAGCGTTGCCCTTCGCGGTAATCGAGCGGATAGTAAAGGAGCCCCTCGACAGTGACGCCGTCGGCGCCCTTCCACTGGACCTTTTCCTGGCGCGGCAGTCGGAAGTCCTGAGCGAGATAGTCGAAGACGTGCGTGACTCGTGTCGGCGTTCCCGGATTCGCGGATCCAATGAGCCACACGTCGCCGGTATTTTCCGCGTCGTCGATCGTCATCACGTGCCGATCCGCTTCGGCCACGAACGACCAGCCGCCAAGCGCGTGCTGACCATCCGTGAGCTGACGCGCCTTTCCGCTCTTCACGTCCAGTTGGAACAACTCGTTGTGCACGCCGAGGTTGGCGAGGAAGTAGACGGAGGCGCCGTCGCGGCTCCAGTCCGCAGCGTCGACCGCGTACGGAAGATCCGCCGCCAGAAGCTTCGCGGCACCGCCGGCGCTCGGGACGACGAAGATCTTGCCGTTGTAGTAGCTTTCGAACTTCTCGTTTGCGCCAGCGAGGAAGATGACCTGCGTGCCGTCCGGCGAGATGCGCGCCGATCGTTCCGCTATCCCGTTGTGCGTGAGCTGCGACGCGCTGGAGCCGTCGGCGTTCATGATCCAGACCTCGCTTTCCTCACTCGTTCCCAGCAACGGCGTTGGCGCCCGATTGAAGGCGACCCGCCGGCCGTCGCGCGAGAGGTCGTAGCTCAGCACGGAGTAATCGCCGGTCGTCAGGCGTTCGGTCTTCCGATCGCTCACCGAGACGCGCCACAGGTGTCGCTGCTTGTAATCCTCGTCGAACGCGAACACGTCGTCCTTCGCCTTTTCACGAGCTTTCTCCTCGTCCGTCTTCGGCTCGGGCGCGACGAAGAAAATCGATTTGCCATCGGGCGCCCACCTGATGTCGGCGATTGCGGAGGCCTGAGCGGTCAGCGCCTGCGCCTCGCCACCGCTATTCGGAAGCAGGTAGATCTGGGTCGCCTCCTCCGCCCCCCGTTTGGCCAGAAACGCAAGCGTGCGACCGTCGGGCGACCATCGCGGACTCGCCTCGCCGTCCTGGCCGGACGTGAGCTGAACGGACCCTGTGCCGTCCCCGTTGACTCGCCAGATGTGCGAACTCCGTTTGTTCGCCTTCCAATCCGCCTTTGCCAGCACGTACGCGACCTGCCGACCGTCCGGCGAGAGCTGCGGATCCGTGAGGTTGGGAACGTTCAGCACGTCGACGAGCGTCATCGCTCGCTTGGTCTGCGCATGAGAATCGACGTCGAGCGCAACCAGGAACAGAACGACGACTGAGAGCAGGCGGTGTCTGTTCAGCATGAGAATCCCTCGCAGGGCTTGCCCGATTCGGTCGAGGAATGCAGGCGAGGCCGTGTGCATGCCGAGTACCCAGTTGATGAGTGAAGAGACGCGATGCGGGACGAGACGTTCACGGGCAGGTGCCCTCCCTCCCACCGGGGTCGCGTACTGAGGAAAGACCGAACGCTGGGCAGAGATACTCTCAACCAATGGCGCTGTCAATGTGTTTCCGTGACGGCCAGCTGTGGCGTGTACGCCGCGGCCCACTGCCGCGTGGGCAAGCGATGTCTTTGTCGGTGGCCCGCTGGAGACTGCGACAATCCTGTCGCTCCGTGCGGCGCTCACTGCAGTAACCAATCCTGCATGAACCGGGAACCGGAATCCGGGGACGGGGATCGGGGACCGGCGAACCGGGAATCTGGAGAGTCGTCAGCGCACGATTCCGCCGTCCAGCGAGACGGTGCGCGTGGCGAACTGACGGGTGAATTCCTCGTCGTGGCTGGTGAGCACCAGCGTGCGGCCGGTCTTCGTCAGGTCTTTGAGCAGCAGGCCGAGCTCCTGGCGCCGTGCGGGATCGAGCGACGCCATCGGCTCGTCCATGAGGAGCAGCGGTGGATCCATTGCGAGCGCCCGCGCGATCGCGACGCGCTGTGCTTCGCCACCCGACAGCTCGCGTGGAAACGCCGCGGCCCGAGCGTCCACGGCGAGTTGCGCGAGCAGCTCGCGTCCACGCCGGTGCGCGTCGGCCCCGGACGTGCCGCGGACGTGCACCGGCGCCAGACACACGTTGTCGAGCACTGTCAGATGCTCGAAGAGATGATGGAACTGGAACACCATCCCGACCTGCGATCGGAGCCGCGTCAGGGTCGCGCGCGCGGGCGTGCCGGCGTTCAGGACAACGTCGCCGACTTCGATCCGTCCCGCGTCGAACCTGTCGAGGCCCGCAACCGCTCGCAGGATCGTCGTCTTCCCCGACCCCGACGGGCCGCGCAACGCGACGAGCTCGCCTCGACGTACGTCCAGGTCGACGCCGCCGAGAATGGTGCGGTCTCCGCGGGTCAGTCGCAGGCCGCGCAGCGTGAGGACCACGGCGCTCAAGACGACTGGCCTCTCCACCGGGCTTCCATCCTGCGGGCGAGCGCAGCGAGTGGCAGCGACATCGCGAGGTAGAGCGCCGCGCACATGGCGCCGGGGATCACCCAGCTTCCGAGATTCGTCGCGAAGATCTGCGTCTCTTTCGTGAGCTCGACGACGGTGAGGACCGACACCAGTGACGAGTCCTTCAACAGCGCGACGAAGTCGTTGGTCATTGGCGCGAGCGCGATGCGCAGTGCCTGTGGACCTCGAATGAGACGCAGGATCTGAAACTCGCTGAATCCCAACGTGCGCGCTGCCTCGAGCTGGCCCGACGGAATGGCGAGCAGCGCGCCGCGGTAGATCTCGCTTTCGTACGCGGCGTAATTCAACGCAAGGCCGAGCAGAGCCGCCAGGAACGCGGGAAGCCGCACGGCAGACGCAATGCCGTAATACAGGACGAACAGCTGCAGCAGAATCGGCGTGCCGCGAATCAGCTCGACGTAACCGGTCAAGGCCGTTCGCGTCGCGCGGTCCCCGTACACGCGACCGCTTGCGATCACGATTCCGACCAGCACGGCGAGCAGCATCGACGTGCACGAGAGGACAATCGTCACGCCCGACGCTTTCAGAAGCGCGGGAAGATACAGCCGTACTGCGCGCCAGCCCGATAGCGTTGCAACGTTGCCGGCCTGATCGATCCCGATCACCGGCGGTACGGGCTGCCCGGCGGTCAGAGCGGCGTACAGCGTCGGCTGGTCGTCGTTCCAGACCTGCCACTTTCGAAAGATGCGCTCGAGCGTTCCGTCCCGCATCGCCTGACGCAGCACGTCGTTCACCCGGTCGCGCAGCTCGGCGTTGTTGCGCGCCATGACGCCGACGTAGTGCGCGATCGCGACGGTCTCCGGCTGGATGGTAAAACCGGCCATCGCGCGGTGCCGCCGTTCTGCGAGCACGTTGTCGAGCAGCACGGCATCCACACGGCCGATCAGCAGATCGCTATACGGATGCACGTCGTCATCGTATGACACCGCCTCGATACCGTGATCGCGCTTCGCCTTCAGCAGGATCTCGTACGCGATCGTTCCACCGAGCGTCCCGACACGCCGGCCGCGAAGATCGGCCAGCGTCTTGTATCGGTCCACGTCGCCCGTGCGGACGCTGAGGACCTCGCGAAACCTGTAGTACGGCACTGTCGGAGCGAGCATCGCCCGACGCGCCGGCGTGTCTTCGACACCACTGAGCCCGATGTCCGCGTCGCCGCGCGCGATGGACTGATCGATGGACGTGAACATGACCTGCTCGAAGCGCGGCGTGCGCCCGAGCCCGCGCGCGATCAAGCCCGCAATCTCTACGTCGAAGCCGACGAGGTGTGAAGGATCGGAAGGATCTGCTTCAACGAAGGGTGCGCCGCCCTCGGCGTCGCCAGCCCACCGCAATTCCAAGGTCTGTGCCGCCGCAGGCTGACGCTGCGCGACCCATGCGACCACCACCGCCGCCAGCGCGGCGGCGAAGACGATCCGGCCTCGAAGCATTGAAGCGCGTAACTATAACATCGCCGCGGCTGAGGGCTGATGATGCGCGAGGTTCAGCTGCGAAGCCTTCTGCTAGACAGCGGCCCTGAGTTCAGCCGTGCAGAACGGACACCGCGTCGCTTTGCGCGAAATCCGCGAGATGCAGAACGGACAATCCCGAGCATCTTCGGTGGGCGGAGCAGGCTGGGTCTTGAGGCGATTGATCTGCTTGACCAACAGAAAGACGACGAACGCGACGATGAGGAACTGGATCACTGTGTTGACAAAGACGCCGTAGTTCAGCGTCGGCGCACCGGCCGCCTTGGCTTCCGCGAGCGAGGCATACGTCGCGCCATTCAGCGCAACGAAGAAGTCCTTGAAGTCGACGCGCCCCAGTAAAAGGCCGATGGGCGGCATCACCACATCATCGACCAGCGAGCCGACGATCTTGCCGAATGCCGCACCGATGATGACGCCAATCGCGAGGTCGATGACGTTACCCCGCGCCGCGAAATCGCGAAACTCCTTCAGCATGAGGTCAGCATCTTACGCGAATCCCGCGGAAAAGCCAGCCGGGTTCGACCGCACGTGCTTATTTTTTGCCACTGTGCTATTTTCATAGCACCTTTTCCGGAAGACCACCGTCTAAGGGATATGTTGGAACTCACCCGAATGGTTAAACAGACCCATCTGGACCTGAGCCGCCGAGAGCGGCAGATCATCGATATTCTGTATGCGAACGGCCGCGCGACAGCGGCAGAGGTGCAGGCTGCCCTCCCCGACCCTCCGAGCTACTCGGCTGTTCGCGCAATGCTGCGGATCCTCGAGGACAAGGGGCACGTCCGACACCAGCAGGACGGTCCCCGTTACGTGTACCTCCCCACGGTTGCCCGCGACAACGCGAAGCGGTCGGCGATGCGCCACATGCTGCAGACCTTCTTCGACGGCTCCGCCGAACAGGCGATCTCGGCCTTGCTCGACGACGAGTCCACGAAAATGTCCGATGCTGAGCTGGATCGTCTGGCGCGCCTCATCGATCAGGCGCGGCGAGCGGGAGCCTAGCCATGGACTTCATTTCGAACGCCCTTGCCGCCCTGTCCGCCGCGTCTGCCGACACGTGGTTGCCGCTTGCCGATGCAGTCCTCAAGGCGACGATTCTTCTGTCAGCGGTGGCGGCCGCGTCGCTGCTGCTCCAGCGCGCGTCCGCGGCGCTGCGCCATTTCGTCTGGACGCTCGCGCTCGTCGGGACCATCGCCTTGCCAGCGCTGTCCACGGTTGTGCCGCGCTGGCAGCTGCCGATTGTGACCTTGAGGACGCCGCAACCGCCGACCATCGACGTTCCGCAGCAGCGTGGTGGACAGCCAGCTCCTGTTGTCGAACCGCGCACGCATGCGCGCGCGGAACGAACCGCGACATCATCGGGACAAGCGCCGGCAAGTCCTGCGGTGGTCGCAAACGTTCCTCTGGCGTGGCGTGATGTCTCGTGGTCGTCGCTTGCAATCGGGTTGTGGGCCCTTGGCGTCGTCGCGATCCTCGGCCGTCTCGTCCTGGGCGTCATCGTGGTTCAATGGATGTCGCGTCGCATCAAACGCGTCTCAGACGCACCCTGGCTGCCCCTCGCGCGCGAGCTCGAAGAGGAGCTCGGCATCGTTCGACGCACCACATTCCTGCGCAGCACGCGGGCGACGATGCCGATGGCGTGGGGTGTGGGGGGTCCGGCTGTCCTGATGCCGGCCGACGTCGACCGCTGGCCGCTCGATCGCCTCCGTATCGTCCTCTTGCACGAGCTCGCGCACGTCAAGCGTCGCGATTGCCTGACGCACATGATCGCGCAGCTTGCATGCGCGCTCTACTGGTTCAACCCGCTCGCCTGGATGGCTGCGCGGCGAGCTCGCAACGAGCGCGAGCGCGCGTGCGACGACCTCGTCCTTGCCGCCGGGACGCGTGGACCTGATTACGCACAGGAGCTCCTGGAAATCGCTCGCGTGATGCGCGCCGGCCGCTTCCCTGCGGTCCTCGCCGGCGCGACGCTGGCGATGGCGCACCGCACGCAGCTCGAAGGGCGCGTGATTGCGATTCTCGATCCGAAGGTCCCGCGGGCCGGGATGACACGGTGGCGAACGCTGGCAGCGATCGTTGTGGTCGTCTGCGCGCTGATGCCGCTGGCGTCCGTGCAGCCGTGGGCGTACGCGAGCACTGAGGCGAGCCTTGCGCCACAATCAGCCCCTGAGGCGGATACAAGGAGCCAGCAGGGTCCGAGTCCGTCAACAGAAGCACGAGCGCGACAGGCCGAACACAGGCCGCAATCGGAGCGAACGGCAGATGCACTTGCGAACCACGCGACGGCACACGTCCAGCGACAGGTTCCTGTCGAGGGGATTCGTTCCTCCGTTCAGTCGCAGGCGGCAGCGCATACGGACGCAGTGACGCGCGAGATGATCGACGGCATCGCGCAGTCCGCGGCTGCTGGCGGGTATGGGGCTCAGGCAACGCCGACACCAACGCCGACACCAACGCCAACGCCGACGCCGACGCCGAGCGGGTCTCACGAGGGCGGACAGCGCACCGCGGATCCAAAGGCCATCGCAGCGCTGACCGCTGCGCTGAAGGACACCGACAAGGAAGTGCGCGAGACCGCGATGCATGCGCTGGTTCAGATCCGTGATCCGGCCATCTTCGAGCCGCTCGTCCAGGCGTTGAAGGACTCGTCGCCGGACGTTCGTGAGCAGGCGGCACACGGGCTCGGTCAGCTGCGCGACCGCCGCGCGATCGATCCGTTGACAGCCGCACTGAAGGATCCGAACCCCGGCGTGCGGGAGCAGGTCGTCCACGCACTCGGGCAGCTTCGCGATCCGCGCACGGTCGATGGCTTGACGATCGCGCTCAAGGACGACAACGCCGACGTGCGGCAACAGGCGGCCTTCGCGCTTGGTCAGATTCGCGATCCCCGTTCGGTCGATCCGTTAGCCGCAGCGCTGAAGGACTCGAACCCGGATGTGCGACAACAGGCCGCGTTTGCGCTGGGGCAGATCCGTGATCGTCGCGCGACGGTGGCGCTGGCTGGCGCGATCAACGATTCGAACGCGGAGGTCCGGCAGCAGGCTGTGTTCGCGCTGGGGCAGCTGCGCGATCCGTCGGCGATCGACGGTCTCACAGCGGCGCTGCACGACGCCAAGCCCGATGTGCGGCAGCAGGCCGCGTTCGCGCTCGGACAGATTCGCGATCGCCGCTCGGTCGAGCCGCTCGTCTCGGCGCTCAAAGACAGCAACGCCGAGGTAAGGCATCAAGCGGCGTTCGCGCTTGGACAGATCAAGGACCGGGCCGCCGTCGAACCCCTCATCATCGCACTGAAGGACAACGATCCCGAGGTGCGGGAGCAGGCGGCGTTCGCGCTCGGGCAGCTGCGCGATCCGCGAGCCATCGATGGGCTGACGACCGCCCTCAAGGATCCGAATTCGAGCGTCCGCCAGCAGGCGGCGTTCGCGCTGGGCCAAATCGCCAAGTAACCGTATGCAGTCAGTCGAGGCGGTTCATACCGCCGTGAATGTCGGCCGGAGCACTGATTCGCGATGCTAGTTTTTTAGCAATTGACCGCGGACTGCTGCAGGAGTTGGTCATGACGCCGTTGACCGTGTTCGTTCGTACGCTGATGAAATCCACCGCCGTGTTCGTCGGCGCGGGGTACATCTTTCTTCATCCATCCCTCGAGCTCGCGTCGCCGCCGCGGAACAGCGTGACCGCGCAAAAGGATCGCAGCGAAGCCGCC
>Ga0114129_10000781_pt1 | contig 40732 bp, 36 predicted proteins | sample RhiMetdeltSRZDD1_FD_80071 | JGI IMG/M metagenome (GOLD analysis project Ga0114129, IMG submission 80071) | Populus rhizosphere microbial communities from Tennessee, USA - Rhizosphere MetaG P. deltoides SRZDD1 (version 2) (version 2) | ecosystem: Host-associated > Plants > Roots > Rhizosphere >...
ATCTGCAACGTTATTAATCGTTCTGACGCCCAACGCTTCCAGTCGCGGCTTAAGCCAGGTGGGAGAGGGGGCGACCGTCACGCCACGAATCACTCGCGCACAGTAGCGGGCACACAACTGTGGGGCTTTGATCTCCACAGCGATCACCTCGCGGGTCATGGCTCGGGATTCCTGCAGAACGACTTTGGGACGGCGCAGCGGTGCTTGGTAAAGAGTCGACACCTCCCTGGCGACACCCGCATGGCTCAGACAATCTGGCCGATTGGTGGTCAGGTCCAAGCCCAGAATGAAATCAGAACCGACTGGCTCCAGAGTCTCGACCACCACACCCACATTGGTCAAGTCATCAGCTAACTGCCGCGGAGAGACTTCGATACCGACAAATTGTTTGAGCCATTGCAAACTAACTTTCATAGCTCAAAACTGTTCTAGAAAGCGCAAGTCGTTTTCAAAAAAGTGCTGAATGTTGTTAACGGAGTATTTGATGAGTGCCAGTCGTTCAATTCCTACGCCAAAGGCAAACCCGGTGTATTTCTCTGGATCATAATTCACATAGGCGAACACGGCCGGATCCACCATACCCGCCCCCAAAACCTCGATCCAGCCACTCATCTTGCAGACCCTGCATCCTCTTCCAGAACAGAAAATGCAGGAGATGTCGACCTCAGCACTCGGCTCAGTAAATTGGAAATAACTGGGCCGAAAACGTACGCGAGTCTTTTCGCTGAAAAAGGCCTTCAGAAAATACTCCAAGGTCCCCTTGAAGTCTCCGAATGTAATCCCTTCGTCAACTGCCAAACCTTCAATCTGATGGAATACTGGAGAATGCGTCGCATCGGGATTGTCGCCCCGGTAGCAGCGGCCCGGACAAATAATTCGCAGTGGAGGTTTCTGCCTTTCCATGGTTCGAATTTGCACAGGTGAAGTGTGAGTTCGTAAAACCAGAGAATCCGAAACATAAAAGGTATCTTGAGCGTCCCTGGCCGGATGGTGTTCGGGGATATTCAGTGCCTCGAAGTTATAGTAGGTTGTTTCAATCTCTGGACCGTCCTCAATCGAATATCCCATCGCGCAAAAAATGTCTTCGATTTGGTGACGCACCTGGGTGACAGGATGGAGGTGCCCTACGGCTCTCCGATTGCCTGGAAGCGTGAAATCGACTGTCTCGGAAGTTATGCGCGCATTCAATTGTTGCCGATCTAGTTCATCTTTCATTCTTTCTAAGCGATCTTCAACTTCAATCTTGAGTTGCCCCAGCCGCCTTCCGACCTCGCTTCTTTGCTCCGCTGGGATGCCTTGAAATTCCTTCCAGAGTTGAGTTAATAGACCCCTTTTTCGGCTCAGGTATTTGTCGCGAATCGAAGTCAACTGGTCGATCGAGTCGATCTGCTTCGACTCCGCTTCAAAACTCTTCTTGATGGCGTCGATTTCCTTCAACATCTTGTTTCGTCCCTGGATCAGGATAGAAGGGCTGATAATAAGAATGGGACTTGGCGCCCCATTTCCTGCAGGAAGACTTAAATTGGGATGGGAGTGGATAACGCGCCGGCGTTAGCAGCGTGCGTCGTCTGTTTTCCACCGCCACTAGTGCGTAGGGAAGGAAACATGCCCAACATCTGCAGCTCTAGGCTGCCAACGCCTCCTTCGCGGTATTGGCGAGCTTAGCAAACGACTCCGGGTCTCGAACCGCCATCTCAGCCAGTATCTTTCGGTCCAATTCGATGCCAGATTTCTTCAGACCGAAGATGAACCGATTGTAAGAAATTCCGTTAAATTTGGCGGCAGCTCCAATCCGGACTATCCACAATTTGCGGAAGTCTCGTTTCCGCACACGCCGGTCCCGTGCGGCATACTTTAGAGCTTTGTCAACGGATTCCTTGGCTGAACGATAGAGCTTACTCTTCGTAGCACGGAATCCGGAAGCAAGCTTCAAAATCTTGCGTCGGCGATCACGCCGGTTGGTTCCACGTTTTACTCTGGGCACTGCGAATTCTCCTTACTTTAGATTTTTCAAGACGCGTAGGGTAGCATACGGCGAACCTTTGCTGCATCCGCAGGGCTTACCAACACAGTCTGGTCGAGCTTTCGTTTCCGTTTGGCGGTCTTCTTAGTCAATATATGGCGCGCGTGAGAGTGCCCACGTCTGATTTTTCCTGATGCAGTTACGTGAAAGCGCTTTTTGGCCCCTTTGTGAGTCTTTATTTTTGGCACTTCTTCTCTCCCAATTTGATTGTTAACTTTCCACTAACATCACTTCTTAGGGGCAAAAATAACAAACATATTGCTCCCTTCCATCTTCGGAAACCCTTCGACAATTCCGATGTCGGCGAGGTCCTCGATCAGGCGACCGATCAACTGGCGCCCAATTTCCTTATGGGCCATTTCCCGCCCACGGAACATCACAGCGGCCTTGGCCTTGTCTCCTTCCTGCAGGAACCGCGCAATATTGTTTTTCTTAAAAGCGTAATCGTGTTCGTCTGTCATGGGTCTGAATTTGACCTCTTTGACTTGAATCACTCTTTGATGTTTCTTGGCTTCATGAGCTTTCTTGTTCAACTGGTAAAGATATTTGCCGTAGTTCATGATGCGGCAAACCGGTGGCTGGGCGGTGGGGGAAATCTCGACCAAGTCCAAATCCTTTTCCTTGGCGATTTTCAAGGCGTCAAAGGGTGGCAGGATTCCAAGCTGATTCCCTTCGTCATCAATCACCCGAATTTCTTTGGCCCGAATACGTTCGTTCACTCTAACATTCTTATTGTTGATACACGCACCTCCTGCGCTAACGGCCGCGTCCAGATCCTCTGGGCAAGCTCTCCCAAGACGACGGCGGGAGCTTGCCCGATCCGTTACGGCCTAACAGACTTTTTGTCTCTCAGATCCTTAACCAATTCGAGAAATTTTTCAAAAGAAAAAGTTCCTAGATCCCCTTCAAATCGATTGCGAACGGCCAACGTTTTGTGCTCAAGCTCCTTGTCTCCGACAATCACCATGTAGGGGACCTTCTCAAGCTGAGCGTTGCGAACCTTCACGTTGACCTTTTCGTTCCGCAAGTCGGTCTTAGCCCGAAAGCCTTCACCGGCCAACTGGCTTTGAAGCTCTTGCGCATAGGCATTGTGGCGTTCGCTAATTGGCAATAAGACCACCTGGACTGGGGCAAGCCACAGCGGAAAGGCACCGGCGTAGTGCTCGATCAAAACTCCAAAGAAACGCTCCAGCGATCCCAACAAGGCACGGTGAACCATAAACGGACGATGGGCTTTGCCGTCCTCGGCAATGTACGAAATATCAAATCGCTCGGCCATATTAAAATCAAACTGAATTGTAGAGCACTGCCAGGAACGTCCAATGGCATCTTTGATCTTGACATCAATTTTGGGCCCGTAAAAGGCACCCCCGCCTTCGTCTACACTGTAAGGCAACTCTTTGGATTCAACGGCTCGCTTCAACGCCGCCGTAGCCCGGTCCCAATCTTCCAGACGACCCACATACTTATCGGGCCGCGTAGATAGAAACACTTCAAATTGATCGAATCCAAAACTTCTCAGAATTGAGAGAGTAAACTCGATGACATGAAGAATCTCTTCCTCTATCTTGCCGGGTTGACAAAAGATGTGTGCATCGTCCTGGGTGAAGCCTCGCACCCGAAAGAGTCCCTGCAACACCCCGGAACGTTCATAACGATAGACGGTGCCCATTTCAGCCAATCTGAAGGGCAGATCTCGATAACTCCTCAAATCGTTCTTGTAGATCAGAATGTGAAAAGGACAGTTCATGGGCTTGATCTGATAATCGACATCATCGATTTTCATCGGGGAGTACATGCTTTCCCGATAGAAATCAACGTGTCCACTCGTACACCACAAATCGAGCTTGGCAAGGTGCGGCGTGTAAACAAAATCATAGCCGCCCCGCAGATGTTCCGCACGCCAGAAGTCCTCCATTTCTTTTCGAATCAGCGCTCCCTTCGGGTGCCAGAAGACCAGCCCCGGGCCAGCTTCTTCCTGGAGGCTGAAAAGATCCAGCTCCTTGCCGAGACGCCGGTGATCTCTCTTTTTGGCTTCCTCCAACTGCTTCAAGTAATCGTCCAGTTCCTTCCGAGTGAAAAAGGAAGTTCCATAGATTCTCTGCAGCTGTTTGTTGTGCTCGTCTCCCTTCCAGTAGGCGCCAGCAATAGAGAGAAGCTTGACCGCCTTAATTCTTCCAGTAGAGGGGATATGTGGACCAAGACAGAAGTCGGTCAGGTTCCCTAACCTATAGCACGAGAACTGGTCAGCCGCCTTCTCCTGAATCAGCTCGCACTTGAGCTCCTCGCCCTTTTTTCTGAACCATTCCAGTCCCTCGAGCTTGGCCATCATAAAGCGCTCGTAGGGAATGTCCTGCTTGACGAGCTCCTGCATCTTCTGCTCGATCCTGGCCAAGTCGTCTGCAGTAAACGGTTCCTTTCGGTAGAAGTCGTAATAGAACCCGTTTTCAACCGCGGGCCCAATTCCCAACTGAGTGCCGGGGAAAAGTTCGATAACAGCCAGAGCAAGGAGGTGAGCCGAGCTATGCCGATAGACCTCCAAAGCTTCCGCGTTTTTATCGGTCAAGATACTAACACTGGCATCTCTCTCCAATTTACTGGACAAGTCTCTGAGCTGGCCGTCTACTTTGGCAACAAACGCAGACTCCGCCAGGCGTTTGCTGACAGCGTTAGCAACATCAATTACAGCAACACCTGAATCAAACGCTTTTTGGGCGCCATCCGGAAATGTAACCGTTATCGAAGCCATAAGTCCCTGTGATCAGACAAGCTGCAATACTTCTGAATCCCAGCCAAACGCAAAAATCTACCAGACATCGCATTGCTGGTCAACCTTTTTGCGGCTCTTTTCGATAGTCCTTTGGTTTCGAGGGGAGCGTGGCGAATTCGTTACCAAGTGAGGCGGTCAACACGGTGAATACTTCCTCACCGTTTTACCGTCGTGATCAACTGGACTACAGAATTGAAGCGGTAAGTTAGCAGCAACGCCGTCTCTGGAACCCGCCCGCGAATTCCTTTCTTTAGAACCCGATTTCGTCCCGATCCCACCTGGCCGCGGCCCAGTGTGAGGCAAAGCAACCTTCTTGAACCGCGGCAGATCAAGACTTGGCCGCATACTAAGGATACTCCCAGTTCAACGAAGGCTGTTCTACCCAGAAGAATCCTAAAATTTTCCTGGCCAGGAGCCGTTACTTTGACTAGGAACGAAAGCTCGTGCAACTAGGACGATGCCGAGACGGTATTTGATTGAACCTTCGCATGTGCGCGGAAGAGTGAACGGTGCGGATGCCCAGGACATTTTTTCTTTGCATTTCGAGGGCGTGTGCTAAAATTGAAGTCGTTGAAAAGATAGTGTGTACGCCCTCTATAGTCCAAAAACTGTTAATGAAAGAATTGATGATACGAGAGTAGCAAGCAACTTTCTCGAGGGTGGATACCGTCCAAATCTAAGCATGGCAGGGTGCTGTCTTTGGAGTACCAATGAACTCAGTAGAAGAACAGAAGTTTTTAGTTGAGCAACTGGAAGCTCTTTTGCAAGAGGCTATCAAGAAATCTCCCCTAGATCCCGTGTATGTTGAGAAGATCGTCCTTGAGCTGAAGGACGCGAGAGCGGAGCACGAACGACTTTTGAGGATCAGCCCCGAACCGGTTTCATCAACCCCCCAGGCCCCTCCTCCAGTGGTTGGTACACCTCAAGAAAGGGAGCTCAATTTCAACCTGGACCTCAAATGGGAACCGCGCTATGTCACTTTGTTGAACAACCTGAAGTTACTCTTCACCCACGAAACAAAGGTCTACAGGATCAGCGCCAATCCAATAGAGACCAATTTGCTGGTGGAACCAATTCCATGGTACAAGACGATTTCGAGCAATTTGAAGTCGCTATTTCGCCCCGAGAAGAAGTGCTACAACATCACCTCAAAACCCGTCGCCACAGACTTGTTGATGGAACCCAGGCCGTGGTACCTGGATCTGATTACTCAGGTTAAGTACCTCTTCGTGAAGGAAGAAAGGCCTGAAGTACAGATCACGGCGCAGCCTGTCGAAGTGGGCGAAGTCTTTCGAGACTACAAGTTCCGTTCGAGTTCGGTGGGAATTTCGGTTCTGGTTCATGTAGGTATGATCGCTGCGATGCTGTTCCTGCCCATGTTGTTCCTAGGAAACTCCCGAAAGGTCAAGTCAAACGAAACCAAGATCTCCCTGTTGGATCCCAGCGCGTTGTTGTTGAACCTCCCGAAGAGTGCTGAGAAGTCAGGCGGGGGGGGCGGCGGAGGTCGCCGGGAGCCGACTCCAGCCTCTCTGGGTAAGTTACCCCGCCCAGCCGATCGCCAGCTGACTCCTCCGGTTCCAAAAGTTGTGAATCCTGATCCCATTTTGCCTGTGGAGCCTACCGTAATCGTTCCGCAACTGGCGCAGCTACCAACCGTGAATCTGCCCAACTATGGCGACCCGACGGGGATTCCTGGACCTCCATCAAGTGGGCCCGGAACTGGTGGAGGCATCGGTACCGGCACTGGAGGTGGAGTGGGGCCCGGAAAAGGTGGAGGGGTTGGCCCAGGAGAGGGCGGCGGAATTGGAGGGGGCATATTCCGCGTTGGGGGCGGGGTCAGCGCTCCGACTATCGTTTTTCGGGTTGAACCGACCTACTCAGAAGAAGCAAGAAAGGCCAAGTATCAAGGTGTGGTTGTGCTCTCCGCGATCGTTCGCAAGGACGGTTCGATCGAAATCCTAAAGGTAGTTCGTGGCCTGGGACTCGGACTGGATGAAAACGCAATCCAGGCCTTGAGACAATGGAAGTTCCGCCCTGGCATGAGAAATGGCGTGCCTGTGGACGTCGCCCTCAATATTGAAGTGAATTTCTCACTTCGATAAGAACCTTCCAACCAGCAAGATCCCCATCGAACAAATAGCCAGCACCGACAGGGGCAAATGCTCCCCGTTTTGCGGCCAATGAAGCGAACTCGACACCCTCGAGTTAGCAACGATGATGGCCCAGACGTTGACCGTCATGTGCAAAACGATGGGGTTTAATAGACTTTCAGTTTTCACTGCAAGGAACGCAAAGAAGATTCCGCAAACAGTTGCAGGTAAAAGTGCATGGACGCTCTGATGAAACAACCCGAACAAAACCGATGACACCATGATGGCCCGCCATGTTTGACCTTGCGCTGACAAACGCTCGAGCAAATAGCCGCGGAATAGTGATTCCTCGCAGACAGCTGGAACGATCGCGGTAAACAAGATTAATTCAACCCACCGGCCGACGGATGACGCCTACAGAAAAACTTCAACAGAGTTGCTCTCCGGCCCCGTCCAACGACTTTGCAGAAATCTGATCTCGTCGAGTAGTAAGACAAGGCAAGGGGTTGCGGCCACGGTCAGCAGGAGATTTCGAGTCGAAGTGAATCGAAGCTTGAAGACCTTCAGCGGTGAAAGCCGTGCAGTGGCGATGGCGATCAAGGGCAGGCCGAGGCCGAGGACCAGTTGGAGAACACCTGACCGAATGAGTGCTTGATCGTCACTGAAGCGCGGCGCCAAATACTGTGTCAGGATCCAGACAATGAAGAATACTATAAAAGCATGGAGCGCCGGCCATGCCGCCGGGTTAGGTAGCTGTGAACTCACGAGCAGATCGGATCATTTCAAAGGGCTCCCAAAGTGCTTACTTGGGTGTCGATGGCACGGGAGTAGGATCTTGAAACAAATTTTCGTTGAGCGGAGAGTTAAAGTCGGCCCTAAGAACCTTCAGCCGGGAGGTCTTCTTGATCTGCTTGGAAAGGATCTCCTGAGGAAATATCAAACCGTCTTTTTCACCATATCGAAGGTACTGTTCCTCGCCTTTTACGATCCCTTTGCCCTTGGCCGATTCTCGTTCAACCTCATATTCATATTTGCTAAGCCGTGAAGTAGCCGCATCAAAGGAAAGCCTTCCGCGAACATATTCAACGCCGATGAATCCTGAGATTTCGACCTGGTTCAAGTTAAGGTTGTTTTCTTCGACGCGACCTGAATAGCGCCGTTTAGGAAAGACTAGAAGCAAGAGTTCAGGCCGAAGCTGAGTGATCATGCTGGTCTTCAAGGGATCTACTTCCTTCCTGGAGAGGCTTAAAGTCGTATCGCCAACCTTCAGCCATCCTTTATCGCCATTCAGAATTGTGAGGGCATCTAGGTTGTCTCCGGATGCCTCCGATCGAAAGAAGGAGTCATCCTTGAAGAGGGTCTTGATCGTTATAGGTTTGGAAGGCGTGTCCCCTAGCGACTCAACTTGGTACTCATAAATCGCACTTGTCACGGAAAGTATCCGCCTCTCTCCTCCGTGAGCCAGAATCGCTTTCTGGAGGATGCTATTAGCCTTTTCGACGGACGGATTTGGGTGCGCACCTTGAGCGACAACACCTGTATTCTGTGTCGCAAACGATGAAAATGCTCTGATGCTCCCTCCGAAGGGAGTGTAGGGGCGTGTCTTTGCAGGCGCCACCAGGGTTCCTCGATAGCCGGGATTTTTGGCCACAGCAGCCAGCGTGTTCATCCAAGGGACAGAAATATCGTGTTCATTCGTAGTTGTCTGGTTCGAGTGGGAATAAAGGGAAACGCGGTTTTCAAGGGCAACCGATATGAAATTCTCGGCGCCCCAGGCAGTAATCAAGAGCAGGACGAGTCTAAGATTCTTGGGGCATCTCATGAGAAACGGTCTTTGAATAGGGAATCGGTGTCGTCAGGCTCTTCACGACTTTGCGGAATAATAGCCCTTCTTAGCTCGGATCTTTAGGTTTTTCTGATTGGGCAGGACGATCTTTAGTGTCCTAAAGCTGCCATCCTTGGCAGCATTGGAGGAATTGTAGGCGAGGCTATATTGACTTCGGAGCTCCTCCTGAATCGCATCGAAGGCTTTCTTAAAGTCTTGCGGCTTTGAAGGAAAAAACGCTCTGCCTCCCGTAGTTTCGGCATATTTCTTGAGAGTTCCATCATCGGCTCCGTAGCCCCCATAAAGGAAACCTCCCACGCGATTTGAAATGGCAAAGATAATCACGTCCGCTTTCTGCGCAGATTCTATTGCCTCTTTGATCTTGAGTTTGCTCGTAGTATCGCCACCATCGCTAATCAGAATGATCGCTTTTCGGCCCGTCTCCTGCTTGAGTTTCTCGTCGCAAGCTAGAAAGACAGCATCGTGTACTGAAGTGCCACTCCCAATAGCCACGGACTGAATCGCCTTGTTCAGGCGACGAATATCCGAAGTGAAGTCCTGTATCAAGGAAACACTTCGGTCAAAATTCATGATGAGTGCAAGATCTTCTTTACGCAGCACGGATTGCAGAAACTCAGTCGCCGTTTGCTTTTCCAGGCCGAGAATGGGTTCGACACTTGGACTGGTATCGATCAGGATCGCCATCGTGAGCGGTAGAGAGACCTCCTTAGAAAAGTAGGCAATTTCCTGTTTCTTGCCATCCTCTTCGATCACGAAGTCCTCTTTGTTAAGATTGGTGATCAGTCGTCCGCTACCGTCCGTGACCGTGAACAGAACGTTCACCAAGTCCACCCTGACGCGCAGTGTCGTCTGATCGTCCTTCGAGCTTGTAGGCTTCTGGCAAAAGGCTTTCAGTGAACCGAACATCAACATGAACGCCAGAACGACTAGTGTGACAAGTGCCGTGGCAAATGTGGAAATCCAAGCGGGTTTTATGTGAATGGTTTTCAAAGCATCCTCTCACCACACAAAGTATAATAGAAGCCGTTTCCTTCTGTAAACGTGCATAAACAGGCTCTCAATCCATTAGATACTGTTCAGGACAGCATGGTTTCTTCCGTGGCAACTAGGTTTTCCAGGACCTTGTGAATTGTCGGCAATGGTGTCATATTAGGCCCGGAGGAGGTAATCATGCGCGAGGCATACATTGTCGGGGCACTGAGGACGCCCATCGGAAAATTTATGGGGGCCTTGAAGCCCTTTACTGCTGTGGATCTCGGCGTCGTCGCGGTCAAAGCCCTTCTGGAAAGTGGACCGATTCCGGTCGAGCAGGTTGAAGAGATCATTATGGGCAATGTTGTGTCTGCAGGGCTTGGGCAGAACCCAGCCAGACAGGTTGGGTTGCGCGCGGGGCTTTCGCCGCAGGTTGCGGCGCTCACTGTCAACAAAGTCTGCGGTTCTGGGCTCAAGGCCGTTGGATTAGCTGCCCAGGCCATCCAGTTGAAGGAGGCGGACTTGATCGTCGCCGGTGGGATGGAATCGATGTCAAATGCCCCTTACTTGCTCCCTCAGGCGCGGGAAGGGTTGCGACTCGGTAATGGGAAGCTGATTGACTCTATGATTCATGACGGACTCTGGGATGCCTTCGAGGACTTTCACATGGGGCAGACGGGTGAATTAGTAGCCGAGAAGTACCGCATCACCCGCCAACAGCAAGACGAATTTGCCCTGAATAGCCACCGAAAGACCATGGCTGCTATCAAAGAAGGTCGATTTCGAGGCCAAATTGCACCTGTTACCATCCTTCAAAAAAAGGGGTCTCCAATTCTGTTCGAAACGGATGAGTCTCCACGTCAAAACGGCAGTCTGGAGAAGCTCAGCGAGCTGAAACCAGTCTTCAAAAAAGACGGAACCATCACCGCAGGCAATGCGCCAGGAACTAACGATGGAGCAGCGGCCGTGCTTGTTGCCTCACAGGAAAAGTCGCTACAGCTGCATCTCACCCCCTTGGCAGTAATCAAAGGTCAAGCAGTGAGTGGAGTGGAGCCGAAAGATGTGATGATGGCCCCCGTCAGCGCGGTGCAGAAACTCTGGAGGAAGGTAGGATGGTCAAAGGAAGAAGTCGACCTATACGAAATAAATGAGGCGTTTTCCGTTCAAGCCATTGCCGTAATCGAACAATTAGGGCTTGAGCCGAGCAAGGTAAACGTAAATGGTGGCGCCGTTGCACTTGGACATCCCATTGGCTGCAGCGGCGCTCGAGTTCTGGTGACCCTGCTCCATGAACTCGTTCGCCGCAACGCCAAGAAGGGTGTTGCAGCGTTGTGCCTTGGTGGAGGAAACGCCATTGCGATGGCGGTAGAGCGTTAGGATCTCCGGAGGTGCAAAAAAGGTTCCTCCAAGGGGTGGTTGTTTTCAAAGAGTGGACGATATATTAGAATTGTCGACTCGTGTATGGTCGCAGTGATCTGTCAAATTGGAATTGTCGGTGCCGGCACGATGGGCTGTGGGATTGCTCAGGTGTTTGCTCAAAGCGGCTACGGTGTTTTGCTCTTTGATGCGGCTCCCACGCAGTTGCAGCGTGCATTGTCTGTAATCGATCGGAATCTGGGAAAAGACTTGGAAAGAGGCCGGATCGGCTCCGAGCAGAGAGATCTGACCCTCAAAAATGTCCGGACTTGCCAGGAGATTGGTGGACTCGCCGAATCAGACGTGATTGTCGAGGCGGTCAGCGAAAACTTTGAGGTGAAGAAAGAGATATTCAGATCGCTTGATGTGACTGTCTCTCAGGAGACTATTCTGGCCTCCAATACCTCTTCCATTTCGATCACCGAGCTCGCGTCCGTGACGAAGCGTCCCGAGAAGGTTATCGGGATGCATTTCATGAATCCAGCTCCCGTGATGAAGCTCGTGGAGATCATTCGGGGAATGAGAACATCCCCTGATACGGTTCATTCCGCGGTGAGCCTGGTAAACGCTATCAATAAAGTAGCCGTGGAAGTGAACGATGGGCCGGGCTTTGTTTCCAACCGTGTGTTGATGCCGATGATCAATGAAGCGATCTGTTGTGTGCATGAAGGTGTGGGCAGCGCCGAAGCCGTTGACTCTGTGATGAAACTTGGAATGAATCATCCGATGGGACCTCTGACGCTGGCCGACTTAATTGGGCTTGATGTTTGTTTGGATATCATGGAAACTCTGTACAATGGTTTTGGCGATTCGAAATACCGTCCGTGTCCACTCCTGCGAAAAATGGTGGCTGCGGGCCTGCTAGGTCGAAAGAGCGGACAGGGATTCTACGAATATTCTCGATAGGGGACAACAAAGACGATGATTCTTTGTCAGAAATGCGGGGCAACCAACTCACTGGGTCAGGAAACTTGCAATCAGTGCGGGACCAAGTTAATGATTGTTTCCTCAACCCATCGGCATAGCGGAGCTCTTCCTGTCCTGGAGGAGCACCTGTTGGAGAGGATCAGCGCTTTGGAGTATTCGTTGGCGCGTTTGGATGAGCGTTTGAACGGGATTCATGAGCTGATGCAGCAGCTTTCTACGGAGAGCTTCTATGACCACACCATGATTGAATCCATCGCGGAAGCCTTGAAGAAGCTTCAAATTGTGGGCAAACGCGACTTAGAACGGGACTGGCATCATCGTGTGACGCAGCGCCTTCTGGAGAGCGAGGAGCGTGAGAAATTCGAGTCCTGCAGGCAATCGTTTTTGAATGCCTTTCGTGGAAATAACAAAGAACGATTTTCGAAACTCATCGAAGAAAGCAGCCAGTTCTTCATCAATCGGAACTATCGGCGCGGGTTGAGAGCTCTGGAGAAGGCTTATTCTTCGGACCCTCAGAATTGTGAGATCGGGATTTTTCTGAGTAAGATTTACTATGAGTCTCAGAATTTTCTCAGCGCAGGTCGATGCTTGCGCCGTGTTCTCAAGAAAAGCCCAAGACATTTCGAAGCTAACTTCCTCACGGGGTTAGTGGCCAAGCGGGAAGGAAATCTGCTCCGAGCCAAGCAATATCTCTCAGCAGCTGTGGACATCTGCCAAACCTCTTTGGCCGCACGTATCTTCCTGGGTTCAGTACTTGTTGCTCTCGGTGAGGACTCCGGGGCGCTTGGTCATTTTTCGCATGCTCTCAGTCTGCAGCCTTCGTCTCAAATGCACTTACTCGTTGGCTCGATTTATTCGAGACAGGGAAAGGCCCGCAACGCCATCAAGCACATGAAGAAGGCTATTGAAATCGATCCTTCCTGTGACCAGGCCTTTTTTCAGCTCGGTTTGGCTTTCCTGGGACAAAACTGGAAGAAAAGAGCCCGAGAGTGTTTCCAGGCTGCGCTAAAGCTCAATCCTAAAGAGTCGCTCTACAGGAATGCCTTGGATACATTTTTGAAAAATCACATGAAGTTGAATTCTAGAATAGATCTTGAGCTGAGTTTGCTGTCGAATGAGGAAGGCATGGAAATTCTGGTTAAAGATGAGCTCCACCTCAATTTTAGGCATTCGGAGCCAGGGTCGAAGTCGAGAGAGGATCTCGGCGGCAAGTGAATAGAGAATTCTGAGTCTGATTTGGATCGGCCTGTCAACAGGAGGGCATTCGAGAGTCCCGCACTGGAGCATGGGGACATAAGAGGGGGGTCGTAATGGCTGACGAAAAGACTGAACGTGGAAGAGCGATTGATCTGGCGCTGTCACAGATCGAGAAACAGTTTGGCAGAGGGTCGATCATGAGGCTCGGCAGCAGAGAGGCCGTCGTGAACGGTGGGATTATTCCTACTGGATCCTTGTCCCTGGATGCTGCGCTGGGAGTTGGAGGGATGCCGCGTGGAAGAGTCGTGGAGATATTCGGTCCGGAGTCCAGCGGCAAGACGACTCTCGCCCTCCATGTCATTGCCGAGGCCCAACGGAGCGGGGGAATGGCAGCGTTCATCGACGCGGAACATGCTCTTGATTCGAGTTACGCCAGAAAACTGGGTGTGGATGTGGATAATCTGCGCGTGTCTCAGCCAGATAACGGTGAACAAGCACTGGAGATCGCAGAGATGCTGGTGCGGAGCGGAGCTCTAGATATTTGTGTCGTGGATTCTGTGGCCGCCCTCGTTCCCAAAGCGGAGCTGGAAGGAGAAATGGGGGATTCGCACATGGGTTTGCAAGCAAGGCTGATGTCCCAAGCTCTGCGTAAGCTAACCGGTATAGTCTCGAAATCGAGGACCTGCATGGTGTTCATAAACCAAATTCGAGAGAAAATCGGGGTCATGTTTGGGAATCCGGAGACAACCACGGGAGGACGAGCTCTTAAGTTCTACGCTTCAGTTCGAGTCGATGTCCGGCGTGTCGGATCCATCAAAGATGGAGACGAAGTGACGGGGAGTCGTACCAAAGTCAAAGTGGTCAAGAACAAAGTCGCTCCGCCGTTTAGGGAGGCAGAGTTTGACATCATGTACGGAACTGGAATTTCCAAGGAAGGAGATCTCATCGACTTGGGCGTTGATAAAGGAGTCGTCGAGAAAAGCGGAGCCTGGTTTTCCTACAAGGGAGAGAGAGTGGGACAAGGTCGAGAAAATGCCAAGCAATTCCTTTTGGAGAACACAGATGTCCGCCTGAAGATCGAGGAAGAGTTGCGAAAGGCTCTGAATATTCCTTTGAATACCCCTGAAAGCGCTAATCTTTCACCCGACATTTCGTCCAAGGCAAAATCCACTCGAGGCTAAAGGTTTCCCCCAAGTTTGTGGTTTAGCAGCTCTTGCTGATTGCCGAGCTGTAATCCAGCCCTTTCTAGGTGTCGATCTAAAGGAGCATGGCTGCTGTCTTTAGGGAAAAGACCTTAGAATCACCCCACTTAGCCACTCGCAACAAGTCGAGTTCCTCCCAAAGACCGAGTAACCTGATCTACCACATCCTGCAAGCCGACTCATCGTGGGCGATCCTGCTCGTGTTGCTCAATTTGGTCTTCTTCAGCGATGTGCTATTCACCGACAAGACGTTCTTCGTCAGAGATGTATCCTTCTTCCACTACCCTTTAAAGAAGCTTGTCACCGAAGCTTACAGCCAGGGCCATTTGCCTCTATGGAATCCTTATGTGCAACTGGGTCAGCCGCTGCTTGCGAATCCCAACGCCATGGCCTTCTATCCCACTCAACTTCTTTTTCAGCTGCTGCCTTTTGAACTTGCCTTTGATCTCCATTTTGTCTTGCACTGCCTATTGGCTGGCGTTGCCAGCTTCTATCTGGCGAGGGCGCTTACCATTTCTCGGCATGCCTCCTTTCTTTCAGCTGTGGTCTATAACTTCAGTGGCGTGACACTCTCCTTCCTCAATCTGTTCAATATCCTTCCGGTTGTGGCATTCCTTCCTTTGCTTGCCTTATCTTTGCTCAGTGCTGTGCGGCAGTTCTCACTCGTCAAGACAGCCTGCACCAGCTTTCTATTTGGCATCTTCTTTCTCCTGTTGGAGCCGCTGTCTTCACTTGCTGTTTGCCTCTTTCTACTTCCGTTTCTAGGCTGGATCTTTGCATTCCTTCCACAGCCCAGGATGTCGTTCACGAAGGGAGCTTTGCTGGTTGTGGTTATGGTTGCTTCTGGAGTTTCTTTAGCAGCGGTGCAGATTCTTCCAACGTTGGAGCTGATTCACTACTCCGGACGCAGCAAGGGGATGGATTTTGGCGTCATTTCCTTTTGGTCATTACATCCAGTTTCTTTGTTGCAAGTGATATTTCCCAGATTTTTTGGCGAATACTTTCGATTGGCCGAACCGCCTCCTTGGGGAAACATGTTCTTTGATAATCGCGAGCCCTACTTGCTGTCGTGCTATTTGGGACTAATTCCTTTTTTGCTGGCGTTGTTCGGAGGTCTTTTCGCCAGGCGGCGACTGCTCGGCGGCCTTCTGCTGGGAATCTCATTTGTTGCCCTGTTGCTGGCGATGGGCAAGTACTTCGCCGCATACTCCTGGCTCTTTCAGAACATTCCAGTCTTTCGTTATGGACGGTATCCAGTCAAATTCCTCGTGGTGGCGAGCTTTTGCTTTTCACTGCTGGTCGGTCTTGGCTTGGACAGGCTAGAGGAGCTGAGAACCCAGTTGGCCAGGGGTCCTAAGAGAACGAGGTTAGGGATTTTTCTTTTTGCTTCTCTGATTCTCGTGCTCCTATGCCTTTCAGCAGCCCTGTCTTTTGAAAGGGTTCTTAATTGGTTCACGGCAGGCGCCATTGGACATGATCACATCTCTTTTCATTACCATGGGCAGCCCATTAATATCAGAAGGCCCATCATCTCGGATGCCCTGCAGAAGATTCAAATCCATCTCGGAGGCTTCTTACTTCTTCTGGGCTTGGCGTTTTGGAGCAAGGTGCGCCTTAGCATTCTTCGTGTAGCATTGCTCAGTCTGGTTTTTCTCGACCTTTCGATTAGCAACTTCTGGATTAATCCCTTGGTTCGCTCCGAGCTTTATGAGCCCGCCCCTGCTGCTCTGTTCCTGGCAGGCAAGACAAATCGCGAAGGTTTGGCTCGAATCTACAGCTTTGAACAAAACATTGACAGGGGTCAGGTGATCTTCGGCCAGACCGACTCAGTTGCCTGGGTGGCACTCTACCGGAAATTGACGTTATTTCAGTTTCTGGCAGCGAAAGATCACGTACAGTACTCGGTTTTCAACCCAATCGATAGGCTGGAAACGTCTTCCAGTCAATTGATAAGAGAGGAACTGGGAAGACTTCAAACTCTTGACAACAAGCTAGAGTTCCTGCAGGGGTTGAACGTGGGCTTCATTCTCTCGTCCAAAGAAATCAAAAGCTCTCTTCTTGCATTGGAGGGAGTCTTCCAGGTTAACGGTGCTCAGCCTTTTCGGGTGTACAGGCTTACAGGCACCTCGCCCAGAGTCTTCCTGACGGATGAGCCATCGAATGGCAGATGGACTCGCGATCAAGTAGAAATGCTGGGTGCTTCCAAAACGGACCAAGCGTCTGTGCAAGTCACTGCCTTGGAAGATGATAAAGTTCGGATTATGAGTTACCTGCCGAATCGTGTTGAAGTCCAAGCCTCAGCGGATAAGAATTGCTTGTTGGTGCTTCTGGACAGCTATTATCCGGGATGGAAGGCAACAGTAGATGGGGCAGCAACCGGAGTGCTGCCATTCAAAGAGGCATTTCGTGCCGTTGAGCTGCCGGCGGGAACGCATTCTGTGATCTTTAGTTTTTCACCGGACAGTTTCTGGTATGGCTTCGCCTTGAGCCTGTCTGTGGCTTTGGCTTGGGCTGCCAGCTTGCTGTGGCGGAGGCGCATGCTCTCAGGTGGTTCGAGATCGGCGGTCGATGGACAGAGACAATAGGGTGTTGGGTGCTATGCGCGCGCCCAAGCTCGAAGTAGCCCTTCGAATTATCCTCCTTGCAACGACCATTCTTGTTCCTCTCATCATCATGAGGGCGAAATCAGCTACTTATGATGAGGTTGTACACCTTCCGGCAGGATTCTCTTACCTAACAACGGGTTTGGTTAAGCTCAATGCTCAGCATCCACCTCTTATTAAGGAGATCTGTGCATTACCGCTTTTGCTCTTACATCCAAGCAGGGTAATAGACCGGAAAACGCTCGAGAACCATACCGTTAGCCCGAGCGATGAGTGGGAGTATGGTCGAAAGTTTCTGTTTAGTCAGGACGCTGACCGGCTGCTCTATTGGGGACGAGTCCCTGCAGTCCTTCTTTCACTAGGTTTAGCTGGCTTGATCCTGATTTGGGCAAGGAGACTTTGGGGCGGACCTTCCAGCTTGCTGGCTCTCGCCCTGTATGCGTTCGACCCAACAATCACCGCTCATTCACAGTTGGTCGCGACGGATGTGGGCCTTGCCTTCTTTGCAACGCTCTTTCTCTTTGCCTTGAGAGAGTATTTCCAGAAACCTTCTCCGAAACAGCTCGTACTTGTGGGAGGAGCTTTGGGCCTTGCGATGGGAGCCAAATTCTCAGCCGTGATTCTCGTGCCGATTGCCACAGTGATTATGCTTCTTGTTGCAGCAACCGGGCTGCATTGTAAGTTCAACGGTGGAGCTCCAAATAGTCAGACTCGTACACCGCTAGCCACTGGCCGCGGGAAACGATTCATCTCCGCAGTGGCTGCAATCACCATCATGATAACGATCGCTCTTCTGGTTGTCTGGGCCATTTACCTTTTTCCGTCAGATCCTTTCATCTATTTGAAGGGCCTCAGACTAGTAAATCAGGACCACGACCCCAATTTCTCTTACTATCTCATGGGTATGCTGAAGCCGGGTGGCTGGAGCGGCTACTTTTTTGTTGCTTGGTTAGTTAAGACGCCGATACCCGCCCTTCTTCTGTTCATGTTGTCAGTCGGATTCTTCCTAACCGGAAGACGTGCGATGTGGCTTGACGAGGTCTTTCTGATCGTTCCTGCCTTGGCTTTCTTTGTCGGGTATTCGCTCACGGCCGACAACATTGGATTTAGATACTTGATCCCATGCTTTCCCTTCGTCGCTATCTTCACATCTCGCATTCTCTCTGAAGCAGTGACTTGCAGGCTGGTCCCGAAAATCGTTCTTGCTGCCATGCTCAGTTGGTACGTCGTAGAATTTCTTTCGATCTATCCCGATCACCTCTCCTACTTTAACCAGATTGCAGGAGGTTATCACCGTGGCCCTGAGTGGCTTGACGATTCTAATGTGGATTGGGGCCAAGGGCTCATCCAGCTCCGCGAATATCTTCAGACCCAGAAGCTCACAACCTACTCGCTATGCTATTTTGGAAGTGCAGATCCCGAATACTACGGAATACCCAAGCGAAATGTGACCGACGAAATGTCTCTGCCTCCTCCACACGGCAGGACGCTCATCCTGAGCGGGCATTATGTGGCTCGTGCGAGAGCCCTCGCCCCTAGCTTTGCGCAAAGCTGGATCTTGCATACGGCTCCCAGAGCCGTCGTCGGGCACGCTTATTACATCTATGGTCCTTAGTGAAGAACGGCTGAGCAAACTCAGTAGCGGCGGATGGTGCTGTCGGGTGCCAGGCCTACCTGTCCCGATCGGGGATCCAGAATGTATCGGAACCCATTGGGATCGGAGGGCGGAGACTTGAAGACCCCCAGGTCGACCAACTGATCGACCGACCCTATTTTTCGCCCAGTCTTGGCTTCAATTCTTGTTATCAGGACCTGTAGCATCTCAATGTCTTCTTCGGCACGAATCTTCTGCAGATGCTCGCGGGCGTTTTCCTTCATGCGCTGGTTTTCAGAGGTCTGATAGACCTCTTGCCACAGGAACCGCGCAACCTCGCGGCTCCCGCCCTGTGCCAGAAGCTGAGCAGCAAAGGTTTTCATCCAAACCGCCGCCTTCGGATTCCTGCTGCCTTCCAAGAAGGATTCAGCGGCCTTCTTATAGTCATTTAGAAACCAGTAATAGATGAATCCAACGTCACGGTGAAGTTGCCATTCGTCAGGATTGTGCTCAATTCCCCTCTGGAGCAATGCAATGGCCCGCTCTGGCTGTCCGGCACCGACTGGCTCTCGCTCCGACAGGAACACAGAACCAAAGCGATAGGCGTGCAACGACTGGGGATCCAGTGTCGTGGCAATGTTGATCAAGGGCTCCAGTAATCGAAACCCTGGCTCGTTCTTTAGCCTCTTTCCGCCGTAGTATTGGACAGCCCTCATCCAATAAATGTCCGCTAGGAGTCCGTTGTATCCTAATGAAAGCTTCTTGAGGAATGATCCCGAAGGAAGGAAGAGGACCTCTTGAGCTGGATGATAGAATCCTACTCCCTGATCAATCGCAGACTGGACAAAGTATACGGCTACGCAGACGGCAACTAGGCAGATCCTGACGAGGTTGATCATTTGAAGTTTCTTCGCTGAAAAACGAGAATGGCAAGAAGGACCAACCCTGTTGAGTAAGTCAATCCATAAACTAACGAAAGAAAAAAAATCTTCCATGAGAGAAGCTGGCCGTGAGCGGTCGATGCGATGACAGAGAAATTCTCGAAGTTGGGAAGTAGGTAGTATAAACTTGCGGTCAGAACCTGAGTTATCAACGAGTGACTTGAAAAACCATATTGCCGAATGTCGGAACTGAAATGCCCAATCACGTAAAGGCAGAAGGCGAACAGTGCCGAGAACGCAGGAGTCGAAAAGGTCGAGAAGAACAGAGCAATTGCAATCACCATCATAAGCTGGACCAAAATCAGGACTCCGGCCCACAGAACCTGCAAATCTGCCATCTCCAGCGAACGTTGTAGATAGAGTATCGAAGCGTAGATCCCAAGCAACATCACTGTGACATTCACTGTCAGCGTGAGAGTTAAGCCAAAATATTTGCCTAGGATGAATTCATAGCGCCCAACCGGCTTGGCCAGCAAACTATAGATGGTTTTCTTATCTATTTCCTTGTAAACAAGCTGGATACCAATAAATATTGCAATAAGCGTGCCGAAAATTGAAAGCGTACTGAGCCCCAAATTGATAATGATCTCTTTGACGTCCCCGATTGTGATACTACTCAAGAGTAGAGAACTGACAATGATGAGTACCCCAAAAATCACCAAGTTATACAGAACCTTGTCGCGGACACACTCTTTGAAGGTGTTTGCCGCTATTGGAATGATTTTCATGCGTTTGGATGAACTACGATTAGATTTCGGACTTATAAGCGCCTTGGCTTTTGTCGTGGTTCACGACTCGCAAGAAGTAGTCTTCCATTGTTTGTCGAATTGGATTTATAGCAAGAATTTTTCCAGAGGCTCTTTCAACGTGCTCGACCAACGGAGCCAAGGACCGGTTTGCATCTACCTCCACGCGCAACGTCGTGCCCCCAAGGTTGATCATGACGTCCGGGCCCAAGACTTGACGCAGAGTTGCAAAATCCATGTTTGCAATGATGATCTCTGTGTGGGTGATTTCCTGGGATATCAGCTCAGACAGACGCCCTGAGCCAATTAGCTTCCCGTGGTTCACAACAGCAACTCTGTCACAGAGCGTCTCAACGTCATTCAAGATGTGCGTCGAGAAAAATACGGTCTTCCCGTCTTTCTTGAGGGATAGAATAAGATCCCTTACTTCTCGGCGGCCCATAGGATCGAGCCCCGACATGGGTTCATCGAGGAAGATTATCTGAGGATCGTTGATGAGCGCTTGGGCAATTCCCACTCGTTGCAACATACCTTTCGAAAATCTACGGAGCTGGAGTTTTCTCGCATGGAAGATCTCTGTCAGTCTCAAGAGGTGATCGACCTTCGTCTTGATTTCCAGCGTCGAGTAATCAAACAAGCTACCATAAAACAAGAGGAATTCTTCTGCTGACAAATACTCGTAGAAGTAAGGATGTTCCGGTAGGTAACCAATTTGATAGCGGGTTTTTGGTTCGTAGACTGATCGGCCGAAAATCTCTGCCTTCCCTGACGTCGGGTATATCAACGACATGAGCAGCTTGAACGTCGTTGACTTGCCTGCCCCGTTTGGACCAAGGTACCCAAAAATCTCGTTCGCCTGAACTTCGAGGTTAAGGTTCTCCAGGGCTCGCACACTCTTGGTCTTCCAAAAACCCGCCTGGTAGGTTTTGCTTAGATTCTGTGTTGCAACGGCGATCGACATAAAACAAAAGAGAACTTCAAAGAAGTTCTCTTAGTTTACAGCTGATTGTAACTCAATTAAGAATGAGGAAGGAGTGAGATGGGCAAGTTGTGCGATCACCCATCTCACGTAAGTCAACTAATTAGTTAGTTGCCGATCGCCGAGGATCCTGACGTAGCCGCACCGCCCAGATTGAAACGAACCACTTGCATTTCATTTGTGAAGTAGAAGCGTGCACCGGTTTGTGTTGCTCCTGTGGAAACCGAGGGGGTTCCACTCGCGGTAAACTGCAAGGCTGGCGAGGTCGAATCGGGTGTAGCTGCAAATGCGTAGCCGCTCTTTACTCCGCTACCCAAGACGTTGTCAATGATGCTGTCAGCAGAAAGCTGCGCCAGTGTGCCGAAAGCACCATTGGTGGAATTGTACAATAGTTCGCCACTACCAACAGTCCTCATTGAGGCCGTTGCCGATCCTTCATTCGCAGAACGGCGAGCACGCAACAGGTTGGGTATAGCTATAGCAGCAATGATCAGGATAATTGCCACCACGATGAGTAACTCAATAAGCGAAAACCCTTTGTTTTTCTTCTTACCTTTCTTCATTATACTTTCTCCTTTTTTTGGGTGTGTTTGGAATTTAGCTGCAAAACTTTCCTATTGAATCGGGGGGCTTGTGGAATCAGCTGCGCCCGTGAGACTAAATCGAATGATCGCGGATTCGTCACCATAAAAGGCCCTTGATCCTGTCGCCGAAGGTCCGATAGACAAGATGGGTGTCGCATCAACCGCGAACTCAAGAGAGGGAGAAGTGCCTGGTGTTGCGCTAAAGACATACCCACTTTTGCTGCCCGCAGCCAAAAGAGTATCGGTTAAGTAATCTTGGCCTAGGTTGTTTAGGCTGGTGAAAAAACCAAAGGTGTTCCTGTACAAATTTTGGGCGCTGATGATGGCTCTGACGGAACTAGCAGCCGAAGCTTCGTTCGCTCTGGCACGCGCCGCCATATAGCTGGGAACTGCCATAGCGGCCAAAATGAGAAGGATCGTCAAGGTTATCAAGAGCTCGATCAGCGAGAACCCACAATCACTTTGTCTGGCCGATATTGTCTTTGCCTTAGACTCTGCGAAAGTCATTTTTACTAACCTCAGCAATTGAACGCTGTTACTCATCCCCAAACTCATCGTCAAATCAGTTCGATCACTATAGAGCATCTTCGATTCCAATCGCCTGATTGAGTGGTTACCCCACCTGGCTTCGAGAATTAGCTGTCACATTTTCTTGATCGTTTTGTTGAAAGTAACAAGCCTGCTTGAATCGACCTTCGGAAGCGACTGGGACAAACAAGTGACGAGGAATGTCAGACTTGTCTAACAGAATTTGGTTCGATTGGTTGTTTCCGGGAAGATTCAGAACCTACGGCATGCTCAAGGAGCTGTAGGGCTTCGTTTGAACTTGGGTTCGGACGGAAATAGCTCAATAGCTCGATCTCTCGATCGCAAACTCAATTTGGTTTCTCCAAGAGCGAAAAGAACGCGACTCAGCTCATGATGGTAGCTCGCGTTGAACGCATCGAGTTGAATGGCCCTTTCATAAGCTTTCCGGAGGGCAAGTAATTGGGTAAGACCCGCCTGCCGTTTCTGATCAGCATCAAGACACGCGAGCTTGGCTTGAAGAACAATCTTGGCTGCGTCGTTTCCTTGAACTGCGAGTGCCTGGTCCGTGAAATGCAGTGCTTGCTCAAAATTCTTGCCTTCACCATAGTCAACTGCCAAGGAGCAAAGAGATTCGGCAATATAGTTTCGTACAGCAACCAAGACAGCGAGACTCATAGTACCCCAAAATATCATCACAGGTAGCAGCCGCCTTTTGTTAGAGGTTGGGAACGAACTTCTTTGCTCCTGTTTCGTTTGACAGTGGGAGGCAAGAATTCCGAGTAAGAAAACTCCTAGACTCCCCAGGCTCGGAAAGTAAAAATCAATGTCAAGCAAGTTGTGGACTAGCCATGCTACCAAAGAAGCCTCCAAACAGACTTTCAAAAATCCCATCGCCGTGCTGTCAGGAAGTATCGCAGCAAGCAGGGTCCTCCACAGTTTGGTTGTGGCTATCGAGACCAAGAGAAGAATTGCCAAGAACGAAGCTCCCATTTCGCACAGTAACTGTAGAATGGTGTTGTGGGCGTATTGAGACACCGTGGCCGGCGAACTTTGGTAGCGTGAATTGATGCTTCCATAGTTCCCGAGTCCAACTCCGGTTATTGGAAAGTCACGAAAGATTTGAAGAGCAGTCTTGTAGTTATTCAACCGCAGGGCAATTGGATTTTCCGAAGCTTGGAGGTTCCACAAACTGAAACCTCGTTGATAACTCACCCAAACCAGGCCCGCAATGACTAGCACCAGCGCCGTCAGTAAGGCAGTCGTTCTGAGTTTGACAGAAATTCTCAATCGGAAAATCGCCCACAGGGCCAGCAGACCAACCGCAAAGCAAAAACACACCCACCCTCCAAAGGACTGCGTAAGAGCGAGAACTAGCAAAGATAGGCAAAGCTGAATGCAGAGGAAGCAAGAGGTCAAAGGATTTGGAAAAAGATTGTTCACGAATCCACCTGATTTGCGAACTAGTGTGCTTCCCAGTCCCAGGGCCGTATAAAGCAGAAAAACGTTCAAAGGCAATACCATGGTGACAAACCCGGCGAGAGTATTCGGCAAGGGGAAGTTGCCAAACACTCTCCGCGTGGTGATCCGCGTGAGTACGCCCGACTTCAGTTTTTCATCCAAGGCTGTGGAGTTCAGTACGAGCGCCTTAAGCTCTGAAAGGCCAAAAAAGTATTGATAGAGGGAGAAAAGATCAATGCAGAATGCAACGATCGCAAGGAACAGGAGACAAACGATTAGGTTGGAGAATTCAACTCGGATTAGTTGGAGTGTTGCGAACAAACAGGCATAGGCAAAAAAGATCAAAAATACATCCTGGCTGCGGAATGAGTTGATCGTAGTAAGAGTCGAGGGAAGGAAAAACAAAAGGGGCGCGAAAATAATTCCGATCCGCCTTATGATTTGTCCCAAATTCCCGGATCGCTGTTGAAGAGTCAATGCTGTCGGAAAAGCAAGCGTGGAGACGATAACGAAGAGAAACTTTGACTGGAAAAAGACCTCTCCGGGATAGAGCAAATTGGCAGCAAGGGAAACGAGGATTCCACCGAGAACAACTTGCTGATGGATAGAGTCTGTACGCGGGTGGTAAGCCCGGTCAGCTCCCATGGCCCTCAATACCTGGTTGCGCCCTGAGGGAAAGCCTTTCTCGGGCAGACAAGATAGCAGCGTCAATTTGTGTGCTGAGCTGGCTTTCTGTGTTGGTGCGCTTCTTGCCTTCTTTCCAAGCATCCAATGCTCCCATCAGGTCTCCTTTGGCGTCGAGGCACATCCCCAGGCGAAAGTACCCATCTGAAGACTCGGGAAAACTCAGAATCATTGAGCGCGCGACTTCAAGAGCGGCGTCGACCCGGCTCGTTCGCAGGTAGAGCACGACGATGTTGTTGAAGGCCTCGATGTTCTTAGGGTTTACGTACGTAGCCCGATAAAACATGTAGAGCGCTCTTCTCGCATCGCCTTTTTCTGCGAGTACCTTACCAAGATTGTTGATGCAGATGTCCGAATCGGGTGCGGCATTCACTGCGGCATAAAACTTCTTCAGGGCGACCTCGGTCCGGCCCTTCTCGAAGTAATACCCTCCGATGCCAGCCAAGGCCAGATGGTAACCAGGGTGGATGAGAAGGGAAATAAGATATTCGTGGCCGGAACGGTTGGATTGCTTCTGGTTATGAAACCACAAGCCAAGATTGTAATGGGCGACATCGTTAAAGAAGTCTTTCTGAATGGTGTCCGTCCAAAGTGTATATGAATTCCGCCACACCTTTGTCGTTTGGAAGGTTTGATAGCCAAGAAAAAGCAGCCATACCAAGAGCCCTCCGCACGCGGTTGCCAGCCCCAGTCTGTATGGCTGTAACAGCTCTCCAGCACGAAATACGAGTAAAGAAAGGATAACCCAAACTCCAACTTGGGAAATATAGAGATACCGGTTGGCAATCATGATAGGCAAGGGAACAATATTTAGTACCGGGATAAGAAAAACCACGAAAAAGCTTGACCAGAAAAACAGAGTCTTCGACCTAAAGAAAAGAACCACCATCACGGTCAGAAGGGACAAAAAAGAAATCCAGATTCCAACCGAATCATATGAAGGCGTGATTGTAGGATAGATGAGAGCCGACAGGCGCGACGGCCAAAACAAGAGTTCAATATACTGAAGAAACAAATGGCCACAAGCTATCAAGCTGAGAAGCGGCCCACCCTTGTGATACGAATTTAACGCGCTGCCGGCACCGGCAGCATGCACCGCCATGAACGCAAATACTTCTGCTAGAGCAACAAATGGGAGCTTGTTGTACAGAGTCAATTCTCTCACTCTCTTGCCCTCTTCTTTGCAGTAGTCATAAAGCAGAAATGCGAGAGGCGCGACGATCGTGCTTGCCTTAGACATCACGGAGAGCAGAAAGAAAAGCAATGAGGCGAGGTAGTTCGTGCCGTTCCGCGTTTTGGTGAATCGGACGTAATGAAAAAAGGAAAGCAAGAAGAAAAGCGCAGCCAGCAGGTTCTTCCGCTCTGACGCCCAGCTCACTGACTCCACGTTGACAGGGTGAACCGCAAAGAGGAAGCTAGTGGCCCAGACGACTCCTTGGGAAAGATCGAGGCTCTTCAACAGGAAGAACAAAGTCACCACGCAACAGAGATGCAGCGCGACGTTATGGAAGTGATAAGCTGCTGGATTGAGCTTCCAAAAATGATAGTCAATGGCATATGAAAGCAGGGTCAGGGGGGCGTAATTTGCGAAATAGGGTTCCGTGACGATCTTGTTTAGGTTGCTCAGCGACAAGGAACGGATGAGCGGATTGTTAGTAATGTATTGCCCGTCATCCCAATTAGTAAATTCCTTGGGCAAGGAACCGAGATAGAGCCAGAAGGTCAGCAGAGCGACGAGGCCTAAAAAACTCCACTCTGCCTTGGTAACAAAACGTTTGGACATCGACTAAAAACTTCCGACGCGATAGAAGTGAGCTGCGAACTCCTAATGATTTCCTTGAACTCAGATCCCAGAGGTCTTGCGTGCGGCGATTCTAATCACGCCGCCTCTTCCCAACCAGGATTCGAATCCGGCGAATAACGTTGCCGGAAGGACGAGGATTGCACAGAGACCGTATTGCAGTAGCTTACGAGGGAGAGGAAGCACGATTTCCCGCTTGAGCAGTTTGTAGAGTCGATTTGACCCCAGCCCCAATGAGTTCAAGAGGCTCTGCAGAACACCAAAAGGACACTGTTCCCAGGAGAAAGTGCCTTCCTCGACGACACTGAATCCGGTTGCCTTAAGAAGTTTCCTCAAGCCATCAGCGGTGAAATGAAAGAGATGTCTTTCGATGTCGAGATGCAACCAATGTTTTCCGCTCAATTGAGACTGGAGGCTTGATAAGTTAGGCACTTCAAGAACGAGAAGGCCATTGTCTCCCAACAGCTGAAACACCTGAATCAATGTCTGATCTGGTCTCTCCAAATGTTCCAAAACGTGCCAGAGGATAACCAGATCAAAAGAGCTTTTTTCCAGATTGCAGCTATCCAACGGCGCTGTGTAAACCCTGATTCCCACCGTGCTTTGAGCCCGCTTGGCTGCCAAGCTAGAACGTTCGCTACCATGGCATTCATGTCCCAGCCGAGCTAGGGCACCGAGTAAGAGACCTCTACCGCACCCGATTTCCAGTATACGGCTGTGAGGTTTGATTTTTTGATGGATCCACCTTGCCCGTCGCTGCGTGATCCAGCCTACAATGCCTTCCACGAGCGAAACAAATTTGACATTCTCTGGGCCGTAGTAGGACCGAGAATACGATACTTCCAGTTCTTCAGAAGACGGTTTGGGATCCGTAAAGGCGGTTCCGCATTGTTCGCATCGTTTCAGATGGAAGCCCGAAAGATTCGTGGCCGCAACCGAAAAGCGAGCGGCACCGCACGCCAAGCAAATTTCAGAAGTCATGTCCTTGGCTAGCTGAATTGCTTGTATTTCACGATTCGGCATTTGAAAAGGAGATATTTGCCAATGGTTCTCAAAATGGAAAGACCGTAGACGATTCCCGCCCTGAAACTTACCGAAGAAGAATCGAAAGAGTATCGCGTGGAAACGGGGATCTCCCTAAACCGCATTTTTTTGATCACGAATTGAACAAGAATCTCGTTGTCGAACACAAAGTTTTCGGAGTTTGCTTCAAAGTTGACGCTCTCCAACGCGTGACGGCTGTAGGCGCGGTAGCCGGTATGAAACTCCGAGAACTTCGTTCCCAATACGAAGTTCTCCATTCCCGTGAGAATCTTATTGGCTACAAACTTGTAAAGAGGCATACCACCCTTCAAGGGGTCACCCAGCATTCGGGAAGCCAGCACCACGTCAGCTTCTTCCCGAACGATGGGTTGCACAATATCCTTGGCAATAGTTGGATCGTACTGATAGTCAGGATGAAGCATGACGACGATGTCAGCACCTTGCTCCAAGGCCTTGGTGTAACAAGTCTTTTGGTTGCCACCGTAGCCACGATTCTTCCGGTGTCGTATCCCAAGGATTCTGAGTTTTGAAGCAATTTCGAGCGTATTGTCCGAACTGGCATCATCAACAAGAATAATTTGATCGTAGCTTCCTTCCGGCAAGGCATAATAGGTCTTCTCGAGTGTCAAGGCCGCGTTGTAAGCCGGCATTACGATAATTACACGGGGCTGTTTAGAAGGAGCGCTGCCTCGACCTGCGTCCATCGGATCCCTCGCTCGTTCAGGTTGCGAGTCCATGTCTTGAGTGGAAAGTATCGGTATGTTAGTGAGTTGCATGCTTCATGGAACGGTCTCTAGTTCACTGTGGCAGCGCGAAGACCAACCCATCATCCCAAAATAAAGACGAGTGTAATCCTCAACCATCTTCTGAGCCGAAAACGGTTTGACCATGCTTTGACTCTTTTGTCCCATCCGAAAGCAGAGTTCTTCGTTTCCCAGTAACTCCAAGACCCGTTCAGCCATTTTTGTCGTGTCTCCAGGGCCGACGAGATAACCGTTTTCCTCGGTCTGCACGACCTCCCCGATGCCGTCAACATCGGTAGCTACTATTGGGACCCCTGCAGCCATGGCTTCCAGCAAGACTCTCGGCAAGCCCTCCCAATGAGACGTTAAGACGAATACATCTAACAACTGCAAAAGGTCGGGAATGTCCCGACGCCATCCCAACATCCGCACTGCTGAGTCGAGCTGCAGTCGATTGACCTCAGCCTCCAGCTGTGGTCTCAACTCTCCGTCACCTATCATTAGGAACTTGATCTCGGGCCGCCGATTCACAACTCGGCGCGCAACCTCCAAGAAATGGTTCAGTCCTTTGGGAGGCTTAAATCCGGCCACAATTCCGACTATTTTATCGGAAGGACAAAGACCTAACTCTATTTTTTTTTGGGGTTTATCCAAACTTCCGGTCGTGAAAGTGGAAAGGTCGATTCCCGAGCGAATCAGCTCACAACTGTGCTGGCGGAAAAAACCGTAGTTCTGGCCCTTGAGTCGGTTTTTTTCGGAAACCACAACAAACTGCGTCGTGATCATTCCCGTAATTCGTTCAGCCCAAACATAGAGCCGCTTCTCAACGGTAGGATGAGATTCACTGAATCCAAAGCCGTGAAACGTATGGGCAATTCTCGGGATTCCGGCCAGCCAAGAAGCCCACCGTCCGAGAATGCCTGCCTTGGGAGTATGTGTGTGGACGATGTCAGGCCGCTCCTTTTGCAAAATGTTCCTAATCTTCGCGATGGCCCTTAGATCCGTTGTTAGGCCTCTTGCACCGACGTGACGGTTTAGTTCAGAGACTGTGTGGTGCCTGGTGGAAGGCACAGACAATAGATCAGGCGACAGCAGTCCTCCTTCCCCAGTAATGAACACTTGTTCAAAAAGATCTCGACTAAGATGATTAGCCAGATAGAGGACGGCCTGCTGTGCTCCCCCTAGATCCATTCGCGTAATGATCCTCGCAATCTTGATTTTCACTATCGAAAGCTCAGCGGCCCGCTGTCACGGCTAAATGGTCATATCAATTTTATTGAGGTAGTAACCAACGGAGAGGCAGGCCGCGCAGACGAGAATAATAATGGCTAACGCGGCAATTGCGTCCACGCGAATCAGAACCAGCGCGACCAACCCAAGAAGGAAAGCAACGAAATAGCTGGAGACCACTGTTTGTACAACGCTCAGACGCCACTTTCTCAAACGCAAGGCAAAGTGGTCTGAACTACCTTGCATAACCGGAATTCCTCTTCGAAAGCGGATGTATATGACGAGTAACATGTCGAATACCGGCACTCCCAATATCAGAATAGGAGCGAGAACTCCTACCAGACTGACTCTAGTGTAAGCTCCGTTCATTGACAGCGCCGCCAGCATCAAGCCGATGAAAAGACTGCCTGTGTCTCCGAGATAGATCTTGGCAGGCTTAAAATTGTGACGTAGAAAACCGATGAGGCTGCCTGCCAGAGCTACGGAAAGCGGAACGATGAGTTCTTTACCGCTTTGATAGTTAATGATAACCAGCACGAGGGCAGCTATTGCACCGACACCCGAGGCTAGCCCATCCATGATGTCAATCAGGTTAAAAGCGTTGGTAATTGCCATCACCCAAAGAATAGTTAAGGCCACGGCAACCCAGGCAGGGAGGATTGACAACTTAATATAAATAGACGCCTTGACCAAAACGGTGGCGGCAACCAATTGTCCGAAGAGCTTGACCGATGGGCTAAGGACGCCAAGATCGTCGACAAGTCCGAGAATCACAATAATTGCGCCCGCCAGCAGAATTCCGAGGACCTCTCGGCTGTACTGATAAATGAACGCCGTGGTCAATAGAAAGGACAGGTAAACAGCCAACCCGCCCAAGTAAGGGACGGGCTCCGCGTGTTTCTTAAGGGGTCCGCTGGGCCTGTCCACGATGCCGAATTTCAGAGCCGCCTCCCGAAATACGGGTGTGAGATAGAGCGACAAAAACAAAGAGAGAACGAAGGTGATCAAATGGACCAACAGAGTAACCTTGTCCTTTCAAGCGACGCTCGGCGTCGCGTGGGCAAGTAGCCCATAGAGCTCCTCCAAGCTAACCTCGGTTCAGTTTTTCTGAGCGTCAAGCCAAGATTCAAACATGAGTACATCCCAGAGTTCGCTTTGCCAATTTCTCTTGCCGGACAAATGTTCCTGCCATTTTTGCCGAATCGGCTTTGAATTGAAGAAACCTTCATGACGTAACTTGCGGTCATCAAGCAGTGACTCCGCCCATTCGCGTAGTGGACCTCGAAGCCACTGGCGTAACGGAATGGCGAAGCCTGACTTGGGACGCTCGACAAGGTTTTGGGGTACGTACTTGTGTACTACTTGTCGCAAAATCCATTTCCCCTGCCCACCCCGAATCTTCAGAGAAAGAGGCAATGTCCACGCAAACTCAACCAGTCGATGATCCAACAGCGGAACACGTACCTCCAGACTGCAGGCCATGCTCGCGCGATCGAGCTTAACTAAGATGTCATCTGGTAGATAGGTCACCATATCGAGGTACATCATCTGAAGAGCCGTTTCTGAAAAGTCTCCGCTGCCGCTGCTGCCTCCCAGAACGTCTGCTACCTCAGTACTCTTTACCAGCAAGGAGCCCGGATCCCGCCAGTGAGATGCCAACCCGAAATACATGTCCATCGGATCGTTCGCAGTCAGGACCTCAGCTAGCTTTTGCAGCTTGTCACCCGACTGAACCGGAGTGCCAGAGTAAAGCAAATGAGGCCTCATCCGTTCAGAGAGGATTTCCCAAACTTGTAATGCGGGCGTATTGAGTAGCGTAGCGATCATTCTTCGAATACGCTTCGGCAGCCAGCCCAAGTTGCTCCAAATCCGGGGGACCCATGCGTGTCGATTATATCCGCCGAATAGCTCATCGCCTCCATCACCTGAAAGGCTCACTGTAACCTGCTCGCGTGCCCACCGGGAGATCAAGAATGTGGGAATTTGGGAAGAGTCGGCGAACGGTTCGTCGTAAATGTACGGGAGTTTGGGAATGACTGCCATCGCTTCTTCAGGAGTGACTAAGAACTCATTATGAGTAGTACCTAGGTGTTCGGCGACTCGCTTGGCGTGCGCCGCTTCATTGTGACTGTCAGCCTGGAAACCGATCGAAAAGGTTTTCACTGGGGCTCCCGCTTCAGCTTGCATCATAGAAACAACCGTAGAAGAATCGATTCCGCCGGACAGAAAAGCTCCTACTGGAACATCTGCCAGCATGCGAAGTCTGACGGAATCTCTAAGGAGCCGATCCAGTTCAACGATTGCTTCCCCAGTAGATCCCGGAAAGGGTTCGGCAACTCCTCGCAGCGCCAATTCCTTAGCGGACCAGTAAGCCGACGATCTGGTTTCCAGTTCCGTCCCTCCCAACCCTACACTCAATATAGTTGCCGGTGGGAGCTTGTAGAAGTTGTCATAGACGGAGTGTGGCGTCGGAATGTATCCGTAGTGCAAGTACAAGAGCAAACTCTGGTGATTGACCGAAGCCTCAAAGCCGGGATAGCCGCGCAACGCTTTCAATTCGGAACCAAACAGAAGGGTCTTTCCAACCCAGCCGTAGTAGAGCGGTTTTTCCCCTAATCGGTCTCGGACGAGATGTAGCTGATGCATCTTGGAATCCCATAATGCGAAAGCGAACATGCCGTCGAAACGTTTGACTGAGGATTCAAGACCCCATTCGCTTACCGCCTCAAGCAGTACTTCGGTGTCTGAGCGACCGCGGAAGACGTGCCCATGATCTTCAAGATCCTTACGGAGAGATCCACAGTTGTATATTTCCCCGTTGAATACGACGACATACTGTCCGTCCGCAGAATGCATTGGTTGATATCCAGTGGCGCAGAGATCGAGAACAGACAAGCGTCTAAAACCGAACGCAACCCCAGCTTTTGGATCCGCCCATGCTCCATGATGATCAGGGCCTCGATGCCTTAGCGTCGCAGCCATCGTGGTTGCCTGATTCAGTAATTGATCTTTCGACTGCCCTGCAGAATAATCCCAGTAACCTGCAAAGCCACACATCAGACAGTGGACCTCCCGGCGGCTTCTCTTAGTAACATCAACAATTTGGGACCCATTACTTGAAGGCAGTACTCTTTCTCGACCATTTCTCGCCCCGCGCGGCCCATACCAGCACTCTCTGTTGGATTGTCGCAAAGGAAGCTCAAGGCTTCCACCCACTCTTTTTTGCTCCCGGCTAGGAATCCATTCAATCGGGGCCGGATAAGTGAGCAATTGACTCCGACTGGAGAAGCAATCACCGAGCGTGCACTGGCCATGTATTGAATTAGCTTGTAGCCGCATTTGCCCCGAGCCCAAGCATCATCGGGCAGAGGCATGATGCCCACATTGAAGTCTTGAATGGAGGCTGCCTCGGTGTCTTCAGACCATTCCCGAAATTCTGCGACTACTCCTTCTAGCTGGACGCGAGGAGCTCCGACCAAGACCAGGCGCGCTCTTCTCTGACGGCAGATGTCGGAAAGTGCACTGCGTACAAGCTGAAGATAGGGAAACGTCGTGGGAGATCCGATCCAGCCAATTGTAAACGTTGCTTGTGTTTTGGGGACGGACAAGGGGTATCGATCCAGATCGACTACAGTGGGAAGACACTCGACCCTCCGGGCTCCCGCCTTCTTTGCGCGTGAGGCCAGATAGTCATTTCCGACGATAACCAGGCTTGCCCGCTTCATAACTCGATCGATCTTTTTCGACAAAATGGCGCGCACACACCAGTTCGGATTCAGGTCGTAGCGATGAAATACCGCATCATCGTAGTCGACCACATAGGGGACATCATGACAAAATAACCATTCAACCCAAGCAGGAAGCCAAGGAAACAGTTCGTATTCGATCCAAAGCAAATCATAGTGGCGATAACTAAGTAGAGACTTCAGCCTTCGAAGGTATGCCTTCGAAATGATTTTCCACTGCCAAGGCCGACCTGCATAGAGCTTCTCCAAATAGTCATCACCTAGGAAGGAGACAACGTTTACGTGAATGCCCTGGATTTGTAAGAACTTGAGGTACTGGTAAGAGCGCAAGCGACTGCTTGCGCCCCGAGGACCGTATCGGCTCAGCAATAAGCAACGCATTCGCTCAGACCGGTCTTGCGTCTCGCTTTCTTCGGAGAGAGAACTTGATTTCGTAGCAAGGAAAAAGGTAGCAACAGTTCTCTTCGTAAAACTCTTTCATATATCGGCCGCGATTGAATATCGCTTGGAGTATTCTCTTTAGCCCATGGCGCCCATAGAATGGGGGGCTGGATTTGAAGATCAGACTCACTTCAAGGAGTTCAAAGGAAACGTAAGGCTTGTAATGCGGAACCTTCCTTTTCAGAATTGAATCATGAGAGAAATACGAAAAGCTATAGAGCCCGAAAGAGTGCTTATGTGTGTAGTCCGAGTAGTAATAGGGATTCGAGAAGTGCGGAACGACAATCTCAAGAAGCCCGTCGGGTCGCAGGATTCTCGCAATCTCATCCATCAACAGCCTTACGTCGCGAACGTGCTCAAAGAAGTGATGCGAATGGACGGCGAGAATGGATTCGTTCTGGATTTGGTTCAAGACCTCATAGACATCCCCGACAATGTCGACGCAGTCATAGTCGATCGCATCGATCCCGACAGCATCACTCAACCGCTTACGATCGCCGCAGCCCAATTCGAGCTTCACTCCCATGAGGGCGGGTAAGAGATTCTTCTTGTCTAAGACCGGCATTTCCCGTCTCTGCCAAGTAAATAACCGATGAGCTGTCCATAACCGCTCACGGTCTCGCCGAATGTTGACTTCGAGATCAAGAGCGCCGCGCCAAGAAGCCGCGCCACCAACTCAATCGTGAGAGTCAGGATCAGGAGACCAACGGCCGCTGAAAACGAAAAGTTCTTAAAGCCGTACTGGATCCGGCTACGCAACGAATAGAAGAGTCGCTTGTCCTTGACCTTTTCCGAGCTTCCCCCTCCCGAGTGGTGAAGGAGGGCGTCGGCCAAATAATAAGATAAATAGCCTTTCTGGCGTGCTCGAAGAGAAAAGTCGACTTCCTCGAAATACATAAAGAATCGTTCGTCAAATCCCCCATTCAGCTTGAAGAGCTGTCGCCTGACCAAAAAAAAAGCGCCGATCACCTGGTCAACCTCACGGCTTTGTTCACACTCCGCCGTTGTCATTAGGTGAGTTGAGAAGATCTTTGGCGCAAGTCGCGACAAACCTGACACCTCCCCAGCGAGGATTTTTAGCGTGGGAAATCGGGCACATGATACCACTGGATTTCCCCGCTCGTCGACCAAGCGAATCCCGCAAATCCCGATCGATGCGCTCGAAGGCTGTTCCATGAATCTGATCGGCCTAGTCAACGAGTTACGGTACAGAGAAGTGTCTGGGTTCAGAAAAAGTAAGTAGTCCGACACGCTGCGCTCTGCACCTTGATTACAGGCAACTGCGAATCCCCTATTCTCCGGATTGTGAATTAGAACTAGAGTCGGATCAGTGCGAGGAAGATTGTCTAAGGAAGCGTCGGACGAGTTGTTATCGACCACCGCAATTCGTCCAAGGGCAAGACCTGACTTATCAGCTTCGACGATCGATTCAAGGCAGCCGCGTAATCGATCGCCCGTGTTCCAATTAACGATGATGATGTCGAGAGACGGAGTAGACGACACTTTCCTCCTGTGAACCTGCTCCAGAGGCCCCCCGTCCCTTCATCTGATCGCCTAGCGACCCCAGCCACGCAACCGGAAGGCCAGTCCCCTTAGCTTCAGAAACAAATACGAGACAACCATGACAATAGTCCCAAAGTTGCCTCGCACAATCTGGAAGAACTCTGCCGATCTCGAGTCCTCTCGAGTTCTGGTGAGACGAAACAGCGCAATAGGCTCATGTATAGCCATCGCCCTTTTTCTCTGCTTGTAGAGACGCTGGTTCAGATCAAAGTCTGAGAACACTTTGTACTCTTTTCGAAAGGGAGGCTCCGCAAAGAGAGACCGCTTGAGGAAGAGACCTTGGTGATGCAAGGAATTATTGACAAGCAGTTCCATTCCGTAGCGACTCTTAAAGTATCGGCCATTACTGAGACAAACGTCGCCATAAATTAAGTCGACACCGTTCCGGCGGGCTTCCGCAAGTGATAAAACGGGCAAAGTGAGCAAGACATCGTCAGCACCTAGGTAGTAGACATACTCTCCGCGGCTGGCGGCCCATCCTTTGTTCATTGCATCGTAAATCCCTTCGTCTGGCTCACTCACCCAAGAATCGATCTGGCCTTCATACCGCCTGATAATGTCCAACGTTCCGTCACTTGACCCGCCGTCGATGACAATATACTCGAGCTGTTCGTAAGGCTGATTAATGACGGACAGGATAGCCTGCTCAAGGTGCTCCTCACCGTTCAGCACCACAGTGATAATCGAAATCAGGGGCGTCCCATCAAATGGCTTGGAGAGTGATCTTTTCGTTTGCTTCCCTCCTTTTGTGTTCTCCTCTTTGGCACCAGCAAGTACTGGTGAGCCAGTAGGCCTTTCACCACATGTCGAGCGCCATACAGAAAGCTGAGCGAATGTCTAAGGAACGAATGGGTCTTGGCTGATTGCCCAACCGTCTTGTGTCTCTGCAGAGACTGGTGTCCTGTCAAGTGTTTCAAAGCCTTCAAGTCGAGCTCGACTTGCAGCAACGTTTGTAAATAGGGGGCATAAATTCTGTTTCGGACTAGTGGGGAGAGAGTCGTCTCGTAGTGAGCCATGTTTGAGTCATACAGCCATTGATTAATTCGTCTCAGAGCATGGAAGTGAAAAAAAATCAGAGGTTGATCGTCCACCCAAAGCTGATCCGCATGCCAGCCGATTTGATATTTGGCCAGGTTCCATGGGGCCAGATTGGCTCCCTTGTGGAGAAGGACAAGTGTCCCCTGGAACCTGGTAGGCCAGTCATCCAAGTATTTCTGATCTGCGAACCGACCGTCTTCTGACCGGTCATAACACCACTCATTGCACCGTTCGCGCCACCAGATCAAGCACTCTCGTGAATAGCTGTCGCGACGGAAAGAGATCCACCCCACGTTGTAGGTCCCGAGTACCTCCAGGTGTTGCAGACGATTTGAGAACCTGTGCCCGATGATAGCGATGGAGCAGTCCCCCATTTCTGTGAAGACGGCCGATGGGTCAGCATAAAAGAAAAGGTCAGCGTCCAGATACGTGATTCGGTCAACGTCGGGACAGCGATTGAGAACAAACAGCGGCAAACAGGGTGTACAGGTAAAGTAATACTCTAGCAACGACCTGTTTTGCTTGGCATGAAGCAAGATCTGGTCTCCCTCTTCGAACTCCTCAAGCGTTAGAGGGCAGACCCCGGGGAGATCTAACTCGGCCAATGCGCTGTAGGCTTCTGCGTCCATGCAGAGCATCCAGATTCGAAAGGAATCGCAATGCTGTCTCAAAGATCGATACAGAGCCAGGCCCCGAGACATGTAACGATGATCGAAATAGGTGCAGAAGTAATGCATTTCAGTTGTTTTCTCTGGAACCGGCCCAACGCTTCAGCATCTCACAGACTTCCAGCGACTCGTGGTCTGCCAAGTGCGGATGCATGGGCAAGCTCAACACCTTCTGGCATGCTTCTTCGGAACGGCCCAATCCGCCAATACCGATGGTTAGTCTATCCTTGTATGCCGGCTGAAGGTGAACTGGAACCGGGTAGTGAATGAGAGTCGAAATGCCGTTGGACTGCAAATAAGATTTCAGCGACTGGCGCTCAGGGCTCCGGACCACATATTGATGATAGACGTGAAGTCCTTTACCACAACTCGGAGTTTGAACTGATTTCTGAGCTTGCAGACTGCAGTCATACAAGCGTGCCAACGCCTGCCTACGCAAATTTGCAGCGTCGAGGTATCGGAGCTTTACTCTTAAGACAGCGGCCTGAAGTTCGTCAAGCCGCGAATTGAGCCCAGGAAGAAGACTGACGTAGCGATCACGCCAGCCGTACTCCCGAAGTTGGCGACTCTTATCTGCCAAGGATAAGTCATTGGTTACAATCGCTCCACCATCCCCGAGTGCTGCGAGGTTCTTTGTCGGATAAAAGCTGAAGGTAGCCATATGTCCCCATGCACCCGTCTTTCGTCCCTCCCAAGAAGCGCCGTGAGATTGAGCACAATCCTCGATAACGTACAGGTCGTACCTCTTTGCGATTTCCAGGATCGCGGATAGATCGGCGGGTTGCCCATACAGGTGAACAGGAATGACAGCCTTCACACGCCGTCGGCGGGAGTTCTTGATAGCTGCCTCCAATCGGTTGGGATCCATAGTAAGAGTGATTGAATCAATATCTACCAGAATTGGCTCAGCGGCGACGAGCTCAATAGCCGCAACAGTAGCTACGGCTGTGTGTGACACAGTTATTACTGCATCTCCGCGACCTACGCCGCAAGCGCGAAGCGCCAGATGCAGCGCGTCGGTCCCATTGCCTACACCCACTGCGTGTCCGACTCCTAGGTAAGCAGAGAATTCCTGCTCAAAAGCTGCGACCTGCTGACCGAGGACATAAGATCCCGCTTCCAGCACCCCCTCGATAGCAGCGTCAATCTCCCGTTTGTGAGCGAGATAATCAGCTCTGGGATTGCATTGAAGGATTGTGTCAGGCATCTTTGCGTCTCAGAGGTAGTGCTTCAAGTGTTCCTTGTAATAAGCTAGCGATTGAGCTAGCCCCTCCCGCAACGGGACCCTCGGTGTCCAGTTCAACGTGGATCCAATCAAACTGCAATCGGAATAATAGTCTCCGATATCAATCCGCTTGCGGTCTGATGGGAACTGCCTAATTGAATACTGGCCGCTTCCATTGATTTGGATGAGTAGCTTGGCCAAGTCAGTCAAAGTGATGACTTCGCTGCCCCCAAGATTGAATACCATGCCGTTGGCCTGCTCATTAATTGCTGCCAGCAGAAACGCATCAACAGCATCATCCACATAGGTGAAATCGCGCAGCTGCTGTCCTTCCCAGACTTCAAAGGGTTGCCCTTCAACCAAAAGGCGAATCCAGATACCCAGGAAGGTTTGCCGAGAGTCTTTGATCCTCATCCTTGGACCATACGTATTCGTGAGACGTATCGCGCAGGTTCGTAGGTCATAGGTATTGTTGTAAAGAATGTGGTACCACTCCCCAGCCATTTTGTTGATTCCATTTACGTCCACCGGCTGCAGGAGATGTTCTTCACTGACAGGGAGAGACCGGGGTCTCCCGTAGATTTGCCGGGTGCTGGCAAAAACAATCTTCATACCGGGATTGTACCTTCGACAGACTTCCAGGATCGAAAGCTGCGCCTTGCAGTTGATTTCCAAATCAACAAAGGGATTCTGCATCGAGTCGAGGTGGCTGGTCTGTCCCGCCAGATTGAATAGATAATCTTGCCCTTGAACTAGGTATCGCAAGCTGTGCTCGTCTCTTACGTCAGAGATGTTGGATGTGACTCGGTCCTTAAGTCCTGAGACATTGAAAGGATTGCCACCATATTCTGGGATCAAACTGTCCACAAGAGTCACACTCGCTCCAAGGTCAACCAGCTTGATAGCGAGGTTGGAACCAAGAAAGCCCATTCCACCGGTAATGAGAACATTTCGATTTGCAAACTCGTTTTTGCGCTCAGTGACCATTGTCAGCATTCTCTTGCACAGAAGCAAATTCGTCTTGGTTGAGCCACCAGGCAGTGCTTTCAACGTCGTCAGAGGATCTGAGCGTACTCATAATGGACTCCCCTTGCCAAACAGATAGCCTCGATACTCGCATTGCTCTGGAGCGTCTGGAACAAAAGGCTTTTCTGAAAGCAGAAATTCGCGTTGCAGTTGCAACCCCGTTGCGTTTGTCGAGTTCAAAAACTCCTGCCGGTTAAGGAACCACGCGGGATACTCCGTTTGGTAACCATGCTGGTAAGGTCTCTGCAAAACTACAAAGGAACCTGATTGGCTCACAACCGGCAACCGAGTAATGAATAGATAAGACTGGAACACCTGGCCTAACCGCTGTACAACTTGCCTCCACTCCTGAAAATATTGCAGGGCACCACTGACCAAGACAAGGTCATACCGTCGACGTAGACAGTCAGACTCATTTTCATAGAACACGGCCTCCCGCAAGAGCTCTCGTCCCACACGACAGAAGGCAGGGGTTTCCAGGCAGTGATACTCAATATGGACTCCTGGGATCAAGGCTTGGCCCAAAGCGCAGTAATACCCCAGACCTCCGCCCCAATCCAATACGGAAACCGAATCCTTCATGCGCGCTGTGAGCGTCAGAACGTACGCATAGGCTAACAGTGTATGTTGTACACGGGGATCTTCCGGCAATCCAGTACCTTGGGTAAAGTTTACTGATTTGGACCACTTGTCCTTCTGAACGCGGGCAATGCTTTCAACATCCCATCCTTTGATCCCTAAATCATTTGGGCTGGGCCAGCCCCCTGGAAGATATTCCCATTCCCGAACACCTAGGTTCGATCTCAACCGATGCCAAGAGCTAACTAGGATCGGTGGGACAAATTGCTTTACGGCATGCCTCAAATTCATTGGCCTGAATCGCCGGCAAGACCCTTCTACGGTCGCTCCGGTCATTGGATCAATCGTCTCATTGTGCGTTTCAAGTACCCGGGGACTAATGACTTGGATCTGCGAAACCACCTTCGCGTCTTACCTAGTTGGATTTGACGGAGTGGTTCGTTCAAGAGAATGCGGGATACCTGATCTGATCCGAATCTCTTCTCGTAGGCCACGGCCAGATCCAATGCAACCCCAAAATGGCGGTCGAGCAAGGCAAACACCCACAGCAAGACGTAGTCGCGCTGGCCGACACCAGTTTGCTCCAATGACTCAATCTTTCTGAAATAGCGGGCCTCGCACCAGGCGGGGCTCTTCCGAGTGGTTTCAGAGATCACTGCTTCGCTCTGATTTTGTAAACGAGCTGCTAGATATTCCAATGTCGACCGCCGCATCCGGACCGCACCATGAATCTCGATGCCCGACAGCCAAAAGCCGGAACCGGTCAGTTCCTTGTGCGCTTCTACAAAGAGATCTTCCCCCTGATAAGCATCGATCAGACCAGGCTCAAGATCCAACGCCAGCACACGGTCTCGAATTTCCGTTCGCAAGCTTTGGAAAAGTCTCAAGTCAGTGCCCTGCGTGTCCAGCTTGATCCAATCAATTGCGGGTAGATTGAGTCGTCGCAGCGCCTCGTTTAAGTTGGTCGCCGGGACTCTGGCTTCTCTTTCAACCACAAACAGGTCGGAGAACAGAAAACTTTGAAGGGACTTGGAATCGGGCTTAAGTCTGCTTGAGCAATACGGTGAA